>Ga0180220_1000164_pt1 | contig 106860 bp, 113 predicted proteins | sample eDN5th37CBELigBY_FD_151335 | JGI IMG/M metagenome (GOLD analysis project Ga0180220, IMG submission 151335) | Enriched backyard soil microbial communities from Emeryville, California, USA - eDNA 5th pass 37_C BE-Lig BY (version 2) (version 2) | ecosystem: Environmental > Terrestrial > Soil >...
GGCGGCCTCCATCGATGTGGTTATCCGCCGCAGCGGCCCGAACCGATGCGACGGCCAGTCAAGCCCACGAACTTCGCTGCGCAGGCCCGCCGGCCACCTATCTCACGCGGGCCGGACGCCCATAGGGTCTGACGCGACGCTGACGAACGCGCCACTACGCTAGAGCGACTTCATGGCCCATCTGTTCATCTGCCCCAACTGCGGAACCCGGTCGACGGCCTCCGATCGCCAGCGCGGCTTCTCGCGCGAGGCGCGCGGCTGCCCCAAGTGCGGGCACACGTTCCTGTTCGAGCTGATGGACGACTACTACCCCGCGCCGGACGCCGCGTTCTTCGCCACCGACCAGCAGGGGCGCCTCATCCACTGCGGCCGCGGCGCGTTCGAGCTCACCGGGCTCGACGACGAGCGCGCGATCGGGCGGCCGGCCCGGGACGTGCTCGGCCTCACGTTCGAGGACGGAACCGACCACGTGGCCCAGGCGCTCGAGTGGGGCGTGCGCGTGCAGGGCAAGGCGGTGACGGTCCACGCCGAGGGCGACTTCCCCGTCGAGGCGACGGCCGACCTGTTTCCGGCCTACGATGACGACGGCGGCCTGCTGATCGTCCTCACGCCGGCGAAGGCCGTCAAGCCCTCCTGATGCAACACCGCACGCGCAACTTCGCCATTCTGCTGCTCGTCGGCGTCCTGCTCGTCGGCGCGATCGCGGTCATCGTCTCCAAGCCGACGCGGCTGGGCCTCGACCTCAAGGGCGGCGTCGAGCTGATCTACGAGGCGCGGCCGACGAAGCAGTCGGAGGTCACGCCCGAGGCGATCAACCGCGCGATCGACATCATGCGCGAGCGCGTCGACTCGCTCGGCGTCGCGGAGCCGGAGATCCAGCGCTTCGGCGGCCAGCAGATCCAGGTCTCGCTGCCCGACGTGACGAACGCCGAGCGCGCCGAGCAGCAGGTCGGCCAGGTCGCGCAGCTCTACTTCTACGACTGGGAGCCCAACGTCATGGGCCCCGGCTGCCGGCCGGACCCGACCAACCAGCAGCTCACCGGCGGCTCGCAGGCGGGCAACCCGACGTTCGGCATCTCGCTGTACGAGGCGGTGCGGCGCGCGGCGCAGTGCGAGCCGCGCAACCCGGACACGGCCACCCACGAGGGCCGCTACTACCTGCTCGACACGAAGAACGAGCGGGTGCTCGCCGGTCCGGAGGAGAACCGCCGCGACCTCTTCATCGACCAGCCGACGAACCGGCCCACGGCCGACCAGGAGGTCGTCGAGATCCCGGAGGGGACGGTCATCGTCCGCGCCGAGGTCCCCGACGAGGTCGAGACCAAGCCGGACCGCTGGTACGTCCTCAACGACGACCCGGCGCTGCGCGGCACGGACATCAAGAACCCCGAGCAGAACTTCGACCAGGGCCCGGCCGGCACCGGCGGCCCGATCGTCACGTTCGACTTCACCGACCGGGGCCGCGACATCTGGCAGGAGGTCACGCGCGAGATCGCCCAGCGCGGCCAGGCCAACCAGGTGCCGGGCGCCGACCCGCTCGCGTCGGCCCAGCACTTCGCGATCGTGCTCGACGACGAGCTGATCTCGGTCCCGTACATCGACTTCCAGCAGAACCCGGACGGCATCGACGGCGCCAACGGCTCGCAGATCCAGGGCGGGTTCACGATCCAGTCGGCGCAGAACCTGGCCAACCTGCTGCGCACCGGCGCGCTGCCGATCCGCCTGGAGCTGATCTCGCAGTCGCAGGTGTCCGCCACGCTCGGCCAGCAGGCGCTCGACGAGGGCCTGATCGCCGGCATCGTCGGCTTCGCCGTCGTCGCGCTCTTCCTGCTGATCTTCTACCGCGTCCTGGGCCTGATCGCGGTCGGGGCGCTCGTCATCTACGGCGTCTACTTCTTCGCGCTGATCAAGCTCATCCCGATCACGCTGACGTTGCCGGGCATCGCCGGCCTGATCCTCACGTTGTCCGTCGCCGCCGACGCGAACATCGTGATCTTCGAGCGGGTGAAGGAGGAGATACGCGCCGGCAGATCGATCCCGGCCGGCATCGCCCAGGGCTACAAGAAGGGCCTGGCGGCGATCATCGACGCCAACGTCGTGACCTTCATGGTCGCGTTCATCCTGTTCATGCTCGCGACCGCGGGCGTGAAGGGGTTCGCGTTCACGCTCGGCGTCGGCACCGCGGTCTCCCTGTTCACCGCCGTCCTCGCGACCCAGGCCGTGCTCGGCACGATGGGCAACTCGCGCCTGCTCGCGCATCGCACCGCGCTGGGCGCCAGCGAGCAGAAGTACCGGATCCGCTTCGACTTCATGGGGTACTCGAAGTGGTTCTTCTCCGCGTCCGGCGTGATCCTGATCATCTGCGCGCTGGCCGTCGGCGGGCGGGGCCTGAACTTCGGCATCGACTTCGAGTCCGGCACCCGGATCACCACCGAGCTGCAGCAGAAGACCGACGAGAACGGCGTCCGCGAGGCGATCTCGGCGCTCGGCTACGAGAGCGCCGAGGTGCAGAAGGTCACCAACGACGAGCTCGGCGACAACGCGTTCCAGATCTCCGGCGACATCGCGCCCGACGACGTCCCGAAGGTCCGCAACGCGCTGAACGAGGACTTCGGCGGGACCCCCAACTTCACGAACCAGTCGATCGGGCCGACGTTCGGCGAGAGCGTGGCCAGATCGGCGGTGATCGCGATCATCGCGTCGCTGCTCGTCATCTCGGTCTACATCGCGCTGCGCTTCGAGTGGAAGTACGCGGTGCCGGTCCTGATCGCGGTGACGCACGACCTGTTGATCACGGCGGGCATCTACGCCCTACTCGGCCTGGAGGTGACGACGTCGACGGTCGCGGCGCTGCTCACGATCTTGGGCTTCTCCCTCTACGACACGATCATCGTGTTCGACCGGATCCGCGAGAACGTGCCGCGGATGCCGCGCGCCGCGTTCTCCCAGATCGTCAACCGCTCGATGAGCGAGGTCATCGTCCGCTCGCTGGCGACCTCGTTCTGCACCCTGCTGCCCGTCCTGTCGCTGCTGCTGTTCGGCGGCGAGACGCTGCAGGACTTCGCGATGGCGCTGCTGATCGGCACCGCGTCGGGCACCTACTCGTCGATCTTCATCGCCGGCCAGGTGCTGACGCACTGGAAGCAGCGCGAGCCCGTCTACCAGGCGCGCGCGAAGCGGATCATCGAGACCCAGGGCTACATCCCGGCCTACCCGACGCCGATCGACGGCGCTCCGGTCGAGGTGGAGCCGCAGCGCAAGCGGCGCCGCTGGCGGTCCGGTCCGGCCCTGCCCGGACAGCCGCCCGAGGTCTCGCGCGAGGAGTTCGAGGAGCTCGTGGCCGACATCGAGGAGACGGCGAGCGAGGCGCGGACGAGCACCGCGACCGCCGAGCGGCGGCCCGCGAAGCCGACGCGCGTGCCGCGGCGGCCGGACGCGCAGCCGCAGGCGCAGCCCCCCGAGCCGGCCGCGGCGCCCGAGACGCCGCCCGCCGCCGAGGAGGCCCCGCCGGCCAAGCCGGCCGAGGACGAGGGCCCGCCGCCCGAGCCGGGCTCCGGGGCCGATCTCAGCCCGGAGGACGTCGTGATGCCCAAGCGCGAGCAGAAGGGCGGCTCGCGCTCGTCGCGTCAGCGCCGTCGCAAGGGGAGGCCTCGCTGATGGCCATCTTCGCGTGGGTGATGATGGGGCTGGCGCTGTGGCACTTCGCCGTGTGGGTGCCCGACCGCTTCTGGGGCGGCATCGTGGGCGCGTTCCTGGCGTCGGCGATCGGCGCGATCGTGTTCGGCTTCATCGTCAGCGGGTTCAAGGTCCCCGGGCTCGACGACACGACGATCGTCACGGCGCTGGAGGGGATCCCGGGCACGCTGATCGGCCTCGCGATCTGCTACTGGGTCGGCGTGCGGCGCGGCAACCAGCCCGTCATCCACTGAGCGCCCGCGCGCCCGTCTCGCGGGCCGCATCGTTCATCTGTCCAGTTTCGCGTGAGTTCTGCCGATAGATGGGTGAAGGGCCTCACCCAACGTAGACTGGGCGGCTCCCAACCCCGGACGGGACACGGAGGACATGAGCAGGCAGGGCGGGACGAGCGAAGGCCATGAGCGGCCTCTGACGGGCAGGGCCTCCGCGGCGCGGATCTTCGCGCTCGCGATCCTGTCGCTCGCCGTGCTGCTCGGGTCGCTGCTGGCCGTCCGCGCGATCGGCGTCACCGACGTGTCCCACACGCCGGCGGCCGTGCAGGCCGGCGGCGTCGCCGACGACGACGGCTCCGCCGACGAGCTCGTGCTGCCCGGCGACGGCCGCGAGGAGCGCCAGGAGCGCGCCCGCCGCGCCGCCGAGCGCGAGGCCCGCCAGCGCGCCGCCGCCCGCGAGCGCGCGCGCAAGCGGGCGCGCGAGGCGCGTCAGCGCGCGAGCGCGTCCGGCACGACCACCGCGGCCTCCCGCGCGTCCGGCTCCTCGGGCGGCTCGCCGTCGTCATCCGCGCCCGCACCCGCCACGAGCACGCCGGCGCCCGCGCAGAGCACCCCGGCGCCCGCGCCGACGCAGAGCGCGCCCCCGGCCCAGAAGGCGACCACCGGCTCCGGCGGCTCCTCGAAGGGCTCCGGCGGCGGCTCAAAGGGCGGCGGGCAGACGAAGCACCACGTGGTCGTCGTCGAGTAGCGCGCCGCGCGCCAGGTCCGCAACGGCATCATCGAGGGCGCGCGGGCCAGTTCCGCGTCCGCACGTGCCCGTCCCTGACGCGAGTGGCGTTTTCTTTCCAGGGGGTGGAAAGAAATCGCCACTCGCGCGCCGGGGCGCGGCGACGTTCCGGCGCGCGGTTCCGTTTCACCGCGACCGCCCACTCGTCCTCGCCGCTGCCGTTGTCGTCTCGCGATCGCATAGCGAGCTCAAACTGACAATGGCGCGGCGGGGGAGGGGCGCGGCGCGGGGGGAGGGGCGCGGCGCGAGGGAGGGGCGCGGCGCGGGGAGGGGCCCGGCGCGGCCCCTCAGGCGCCCGGCGCGCAGGGGATCGGCTGGAAGTCGTACGGCGAGGCGCAGCCCGCGGTGCGGGTGCGCGGGCGCGGGATGCCGCGCGTGAAGCGGTAGATCTTGTAGCGGCCGACGAAGCCCTCGCGGCGGACCTCGATGTGGAGCCGGGTGTTGCGGCGCAGGCGCAGCGGCAGGCCGCCCAGGCGGCGGCTCGTCCCGCGCGCGGTCACCGTCTTGCGATAGCGCTTGGAGCACCCGCGGATGCAGCGCACGATGATCACCGAGCCCGGCTGCACGTCGCGCACCACGAGCCCGGCGATCTGCCGGTTGCGCGGGCGTCGCGCCGTCCCCGTGTAGGTCATCTCGAAGCGCGTGGCGAACTCGGGGATCACGTCCGGGTACTTCACCGGCGGCACCGTCTGCGGCGGCGCCGCGTCGGACGGGAAGGTCGCGACGAGGTCGTAGGCGGCGCCGACCGCCCCGGCCGAGCGCACCTCGATGCTGACCCGCCCGGCGGCCCGGCCCTCGAAGCTCAGCACCAGCGTCTCGCCGACCCGGTTGACCACGCCGCGCGCGGCGATCGCGCCCTCGCCGTCGTAGGCGGTGATCTGGACGTTGTTGCACGTCGGCCCCGGCGTGGCGGGCCCGCAGGTCGTGAGCGTCAGCGACACCTGGACCGGGCCGGGGGCGTTCGTGACCAGGAAGTACCAGTCGGGGTCGCCGACGGCCTCGATCTCGGCCTGCACGGGCGTCCCGGACGCCAGTGGCCCGGAGGCGCGCACGATCGTGTCGTTGGGCTCGAACGGGCCGGTGGGCGCGGCCGAAGCCGCGGCGGGCAGCAGCGCCGCCAGGGCGGCGGTGCAGAGAGCGGCGAGAGTCAGCGTGCGCACGTCAGGCCCCTGTCCGGTCGCCGCGGCCCGTCCTGGCCGCGGACGGCGGCAGTGTACCCGGACCGTCCCCGACGCCCGCCGTTCCGTCGGGGGCGGCGCCTAGCGTCCCGGCCGTGACCAGCCCCCGCCGCCTCGAGATCGCGCCGTGCCCGACCGCGCCGGCCGCCGTCCTCGAGCGCGAGCTCGGCGTCAGCGGCGTCGTCGCCCAGGTGCTCGTGCGCCGCGGGTTCGACGATCCCGACGCCGCGCGCGCGTGGCTGGCCGCCGACGAGGCGCACCCGCCCGCCGCGTTCGCCGGGATGGAGACCGCGGTCGCGCTGGTCGCCCGCCACGTCGAGCAGGGCTCGCGCATCGTCGTCCACGGCGACTACGACGTCGACGGCGTCTGCGCCACCGCGATCCTCGTCCGCGCGCTCCGAGCCCTCGGCGCGCAGCCGGCCTGGTACCTGCCCAGCCGCGCCGAGGACGGCTACGGCCTGCGCCCGCACACGGTGGAGCGGCTCGCGCGCCAGGGCACGCAGCTCCTCATCACCGCCGACTGCGCGATCACGGCCGTCGACGAGGTCGCCCAGGCGCGCGCCGCCGGCATGGACGTGCTCGTCACCGACCACCACGCGCCGCGCGCCGACGGCCGCCTGCCCGACGCGCCGATCGTGCACCCGGCGATCTGCGGCTACCCGTGCGCCGAGCTGTGCGCCGCCGGCGTCGCCCACAAGCTCGCCCACGCGCTCGGCGCGCCCACCGCCGACGAGGACCTCGACCTCGTCGCGCTCGCCACCGTCGCCGACGTCGTCGCCCTGCGGGGCGAGAACCGCCGGCTCGTGCGCGAGGGCCTGCAGGCGCTGCGCACGACCCGCAAGCCGGGCCTGCGCGCGCTCATGGCCGTCGCGCGCTGCGACGTCGCCCGCGTCGACGCCGGCGACGTCGGCTTCCGCCTGGCGCCGCGCATCAACGCCGCCGGCCGCCTCGCCCGCGCCGACGCCGGCCTCGAGCTCGTGCTCACCGACGACGACGCGCGCGCCCGCCAGGTCGCCGAGGAGCTCGACCGCATCAACGCCGAGCGCCGCCACGTCGAGGAGCGCATGCTGTTCGAGGCGGAGGCCCAGGCGCGCGACCAGGCCGGGGCGACCGCGATCGTCGTCGCCGCCGAGGGCTGGCACCCGGGCGTGGCCGGCATCGTCGCCTCCAAGCTCGCCGAGCGCCACCATCGCCCCGCGGTCGTGATCGCGCTGGAGCGCACGGCCGGCGTCGGGCTGCGCGGCACCGGGTCCGCGCGCTCGATCCCCGCGTTCGACCTGCTCGCCGGGCTGCAGGCCTGCGCCGCGCACCTCGGCCGCCACGGCGGCCACCGCGCCGCCGCCGGCCTCGAGATCGACGGCGCCGAGATCGACGCGTTCCGCGCCGCGTTCGCCGCCCACGCCGCCGCGGTCCTCACCGACGACGACCTGGTGCCCGTCCAGCGCGTCGACGCGATCGTCGCCGGCGGCGACGTCGGCCACGCGCTGGCCGAGGAGCTCGAGCGCCTGGAGCCGTTCGGCCACGGCAACCCGCCGGTCCGGCTCCTGCTGCCCGCCGCGCGCCTCGCCGACCCGCGCCCGATGGGCGAGAACGGCCGCCACCTGCGCTGCACGGTCGAGACCGGCGGCGTGCGCGCCCGCGCGGTCGTCTTCGGCTGCGACGGCCGCCTCCCGGTCGCCGCCGGGACCCCCGCCGACGTCGTCGTCGCGCTCGAGCTCGACCGCTACCGCGGCACGGTCGAGCCGCGCCTGCTGCTGCGCCACGCGCAGGCGTGCTCGCCCGCGCCCATCACCGTCGTCGGCGAGCCCGAGGACTACCTGCAGGCCGCGCTCGCCGAGCTGCACGCGCCGCTGGAGCCGCCCGCGCCCGCGCCGGTCCGCGCCGCCCCGGCCGACCGGCGCGACCGCGGGATCGCCGGCACGCTCGCCGCGCTCGTCGCCAGCGGCGAGCCCGTGCTGGCCGTGTGCGCCGACGTGCCCGCGCGCCTGCCGGGCCTGCGCGAGCGCCTCGGCGGGTTCGCGCTGTGCTCGTGGACGGCGCTGGAGCGCGACCCCGCGCTTGCCGATCCCTACGAGCACGTGGTCGCCATCGACCCGCCATCCAGGCGGGCGGCTGTGGCCCATGTGACGGTGCTGGCCTGGGGGACCCCGGAGCTACACTTCGCCAGGCAGATCCATGAGCGTGAGAACCGACTCCGTGAACCGCTCGCCGCGCTGTACCGCGCCCTGCGGGACGCGGGAGGCGCTCGGGGCGAGCAGCTCGTCGCCCTGCTGCGTGGGGAGGACCGGTCGCGCCCGGCCGCGGTCGCGGGCCGTCTGCTGCGCGTCCTCGCCGAGCTGGACCTCGTCCGCGTCGACGTCGCGGCCGGCGCCGTCGACGTCCCGCCCGCGGAGCGCACCGATCTGGGCCGCTCGGCGACCTACCGCGTGTGCGAGCAGCGTCTGGAGGAGGGGCTGGCATGGCTGAGCGTCCCGGCAACGGCGGCACGCCGGGCGGCGTGAGCACGCCGCCGCGCGAGCGCGAGCGCAGCGCCCACGCGCCCGTCCAGCGCGAGCCCATCGACTGCGTGGCCGACCCGGCGGCGCACACGCTGCCGCTGCGCAGCGACCTGACCGAGTCCGAGCGCCTGCTGCTCGGCGACCTGTTCGCGGTCGTCGAGGAGCACGCCGCCGACTCCGTGGTGGAGATCGACCGCGACCGCGTCGCGGAGGCGTTCGTGTTCGCCTGCGAGCACCACGCCGACCAGCGCCGCCAGTCCGGCGAGGACTTCATCACGCACCCGGCCGCGGTCGCCAAGATCTGCGCCGGGCTGCGCCTGGACACCGAGACGCTGTGCGCGGCCCTGCTGCACGACACCGTCGAGGACACGACCGCGTCGCTCGACGAGGTCCGCGAGCGCTTCGGCGACGAGATCGCCAGCCTCGTCGACGGCGTCACGAAGCTCACCGGCATCACGTTCACCTCGCGCGACGAGGCGCAGGCCGAGAACTACCGCAAGATGATGGTCGCGATGGCCTCGGACATCCGGGTCATCCTCATCAAGCTCGCCGACCGCCTGCACAACATGCGGACGATCTCGGCGATGCCCAAGCAGAAGCAGATCGACAAGGCCAAGGAGACCCTGGAGATCTACGCGCCGATCGCGCACCGGCTGGGCATCCACGCGATCAAGTGGGAGCTGGAGGACCTCGCCTTCCAGGCGCTGCACCCGCGCAAGTACCAGGAGATCAAGGGCCTGGTCGCCCAGCAGCGCGAGGAGCGCGAGGCGTACGTCCGCGAGGCCGGCGAGTACCTGGCGCGCGAGCTCGAGGCGCTGGGCATCGAGGCCGAGATCGCCGGGCGCGCCAAGCACTTCTACTCCATCTACTCGAAGATGACGAAGAAGGGCCGCGAGTTCAACGAGATCTACGACCTCACGGCCATGCGCGTCGTCGTCGACTCGGTGAAGGACTGCTACGGGGCCGTGGGCGTCATCCACAGCCTCTGGAAGCCCCTGCCCGGGCGCTTCAAGGACTTCATCGCGATGCCGAAGTTCAACATGTACCAGTCGCTGCACACGACGGTCATCGGGCCGGAGGGGCGGCCGCTGGAGATCCAGATCCGCACCCGCGAGATGCACGACATGGCGGAGTTCGGCGTCGCCGCGCACTGGATCTACAAGGAGGGCAAGGACGGCGCGCCCGCCAACGCCAAGGGCGAGGAGAAGCTCAAGTGGCTGCGGTCGATGCTCGACTGGCAGCAGGAGCTCTCCGATCCCAAGGAGTTCATGGAGAACCTCAAGGTCGACCTGTTCGAGGACGAGGTCTTCGTGTTCACCCCCAAGGGCGAGGTGAAGTCGCTGGCCGCGGGCGCGACCCCGCTGGACTTCGCCTACGAGGTCCACACCGAGATCGGCCACCGCTGCGTCGGCGCGCGCGTGAACGGCAAGATCGTGCCGCTGCACTACGAGCTGAAGTCCGGCGACATCGTCGAGATCCTCACGGCCAAGCAGGACCGCGGGCCGTCGCGCGACTGGCTGTCGCTGGTGCGCACCACCCGCGCGCGCAACAAGATCAAGGCCTGGTTCAAGGCCGAGTCGCGCGAGGACACCGAGCACGCGGGCCGCGAGCTGCTGCAGGAGCACCTGCGCAAGGCCGGCCTGCCCGCCCAGAAGATCGCCGGCTCGGCGCTGCTGGCCGACGTCATCCGCGAGATGGGCTTCCGCAAGGCCGAGGAGTTCTACATCGCGCTGGGCGGCGCGAAGATCTCGGCCAAGGTCGTCACGAACAAGGTGCTGCAGCGCCTCAAGCAGGGCGAGGCGGCCGAGGAGGAGCACACCCCGGCCGAGACGCTGATCACGCCCGGCCGCCGCGCGCGCCGCCAGCCGACCGGCTCGGCGACCTCCTACGGCATCCGCGTCGAGGGCGTCGAGGACGTGATGGTGCGCCTGGCCAAGTGCTGCCGCCCGGTCCCGGGCGATCCGATCGTCGGCTACGTCTCGCTGGGGCGCGGCATCACGATCCATCGCGAGGACTGCCCGAACGCGGTCGCGCTGCGCAAGGACCCGGAGCGCTTCGTCCCGGTGGAGTGGGAGGGCGAGCACAAGAGCTCGTTCAAGGTGGAGCTCGAGGTCGACGGCTTCGACCGCCACCGCCTGCTCGAGGACCTGTCGCGCACGATGGCCGAGGGCGGCCTGAACATCGTCGAGGCGCGCTGCCTCGTCGTGCCGCCGATGGTGCAGAACCGCTTCGTGGTGGAGGTCGCCGACACCGCCTCGCTGCGCACGACGATCAACCGCCTGCGCCAGATCGACAACGTCTTCGACGCCTACCGCGTCACGCCGGGCGCCGGCGGCTGAGCCTCGGCGCGCCTGGACGTTCGTCCGATCGCGCGCACGCCACCGGGTACCGTTGATGATCACGGACTCGCATATGCCAAGGAGGCATCTCACAGCGGCGGCGCCGGGCATCCTGCCCGCGGAGCCCACCACCCCGACCAGAGCGCCGCAGCGTGACGCAAGCGGGACCTTCCACCTGCGCCAAGGCGCCCCGGGTCCCAGCCCGGTCCTGGTCCCCGGGCCCACCGAGGTCCTGACGCTCCAGGACGCGGCGGTCCTCCTGCAGGTCGACACCGGCGCCCTGCGCCGCCTCGCGGAGGCCGGCGAGCTGCCCGGCCGCCAGATCGGCGGGCACTGGCGCTTCTCGCGCTGGGCGGTGCTCGACTGGCTCGCTCAGGGCGGCGCCACGCGCACCGCTCCGACGCACCTGCGCCGCGCGAGCTGATCGCGTCTCGTACCCTCGCGGGCGTGACCCGTGCCGCGCTCGCCCTCCTCGCCGCCCTGCTGATCGCCGCCGCGCCCGCACCTGCCGCCACGCCGCGCATCGCCGGCGGGGCCGCCACCGACATCAGCGCCGTGCCCTGGCAGGTCTACGTCAGCAACACGGCGCTCGGGATCGGCTGCGGCGGCGCGATCCTGAGCGAGCGCGTGGTCCTCACCGCCGCCCACTGCCTCGAGCACGACTCGCCGGCGGGCGTCACCGTCGTCGCCGGCCTCAGCGACGTCAGCCGGTGGGCGCCGGGCCGCACCCCGCCCGGCGGCCAGGCGGCCGCGGCCGCGTCGGTGCGCCTGCACCCGGCCTACCTGGCCGACCCGCCCACCGACGACGTCGCGGTCATCACGCTCGCCACCCCGCTGGACCTGTCGGGCCCGCTGACGCGCGCGATCCCGCTCGCCCCGGTCGGCGCCGCCCCCGCGGCGGGGGCGCCGCTGCTGGTCAGCGGCTACGGGCAGCAGGGCGCGGACGTGCCCGCCGACGGGCGCCTGTACTCGGCGCCGGTGACCGCGCTCGCCGACTTCCAGTGCCTGGGCTCGCTGGCGCCCAACCGCACGGCCGGCGCCCTGTGCGCGACCGCGACCGGCGCCGGCGCGCCGTGCTTCGGCGACAGCGGCGGGCCGCTCGCCGCCGACGGCGTGCTCGTGGGCATCGTCAGCACCGGCTCCTCCGACGCGCCCTGCACCGGCCGGGCGCCCGACGTGTACGTCGACGTCACCGCGCCCGAGGTCCGCGCGTTCATCGACGGCTCCGGCACGCCGCCGATGGCGCCGCGCCTCAGCGCCCCGCCCGGGCTGTCGAGCGTCGACCCGCCGGTGGTCGGCAGCCCGCTGCGCTGCGCCCCCGGCACGTGGAGCGGCGCCGACTCGATCACGTACGCGTTCGTCGACGCCGCCAGCGGCGCGGTGCTGCAGAACGGCCCGCGCGCGACGTTTGCGCCCAAGCCCGCCAACGTCGGCGCCACCGTCACCTGCGTGGTGCAGGCCGCCAACGCGGGCGGCGTCTCGTCGGCCGGCACCGGCACGTCGGGCGCGGTGCAGCCCGACACCGTCGCCCCCGAGGCGGTGCTGCGCTCGGTGCGCTGCCGCGGCGGGCGCTGCGTGGTGCGCCTCCAGGCCGGCGACCGCAACTCGACCGGCCCGCTGCGCGTCCAGGTCACCGCCCAGCGCCGCGGCGCGCGCCGCGCCACCCGGCTGCGGGTCCGCCACCGCGGCGGCGTCGACTACGTGGCCACCGGCCGCGTCGCCCGCGGCACCGTGACCGTGCGGCTGCGCGTCCGCGACGCGGCCGGCAACCGCGCCACCGGCAGCCACATGACGCGGACCGTCCGCGTCCGCTAGCTCGGCTCGTCGGGCTGCTGCGGGTCGCGCGCCAGGTACTCGGGGCTCGCGATGAGAAACAGGCCGCTGACGACGAACCCGACGAGCGCGAGGACGCCGAACAGCCGCGTGTACCACGCCTCGAACGGGATCATCAGCACGATCCCGAGCACGAACAGGGCGGGGCAGAGGCGGCGCAGCGTCACGGGCGCTCCTGGGACTGGTCGCTGGCGGTGATCGGGCGGAAGCGCTGGTCGAGCGGCTCGAACTGCTGGTCGAGCGTCCCGCGCAGCACGAGCCGGTAGAGGTAGACGAGCGACGGCACGAGCACCAGCGCGCCGATGCCGAGCGCGATGAGGGTCGCGGCGAGCGTCGCGTCGCCCGCGGCGGCCTCGTCGAGGGTCAGCGCGCCGGGCAGCAGGTCGGGGCTCTGCGCGAACGCCCAGCCGAGCACGACGCAGGCGACCGCGCCGGCGGAGGTCCAGCGCGCGAGCGACATGCGCCGCGTCCACACGAGCGCCATCGTGGTGACCCCGAACGCGGCCGACGCGAGCACGCACACCAGGCCACCGCCGGACGTGAGCCCGTCGAACAGCCAGCGTGCCTCCTCGCGCACGACGAACAGCCCGCCGATCGCCAGCGCGCCGGCCACCGCGCCCGCGCCCAGCGCCCGGCGGCGGAAGGCCTCGACGAGGTCCGGCAGGTCCGCGCGCACGGCGTCGGCGGCGAGGTACACGGCCGACACGTAGGCGCCGGTGGTCACGGCGAGCACGCCGACCAGGATCGACGTCGGGTTCAGCCACGACTCGAACGGCGGCCCGAGCGCGTTGCCCTCGGGCACCTCGCCGGCGGCGATCCCGCCCAGCGCCGCGCCCATGCAGAACGGCACGATCACCGACGACAGCGCGAACACGGCGCCGAACACGCGCGCCTCGGCGATCGTCGCCGCCTGCCCGCGCACCGCGAACGCGACGCCGCGGAAGATGATGCCCAGCGCGGCCCCGAACAGCGGCACGTAGAGCGTCGACATGATCGACCCGAAGAACACGGGGAAGCACGTCCACAGCACGACGAGCACGAAGATCAGCCACACGTGGTTGGCCTCCCACACGGGGCTCATCGAGCGCTGGATCAGCCCGCGCACGCGCCCGCCGCGGTGCGCGCCGCCGGCGGTGAGGTCCCAGAACCCGGCGCCGAGGTCGGCGCCGCCGAGCACGGCGTAGGCGGTCAGCCCGATCATCGCCAGCGCCAGGCAGACCTCGGCCATCAGCGCGCCTCCACCGGGGTGCCGACCTCGACGTCGGGCGGGCGGGCGGCCAGGCGCCGCAGCAGCCACACGACCGTGGCCGCCAGCGTGACGTAGACCGCGAGCGCGACGAAGAACGCGATCGGCAGCCCGCTCGCGTCGGTGACCGCGTCCTCGACGCGCATCACCTCGTAGACGATCCAGGGCTGGCGTCCGACCTCGGTCGTCACCCAGCCGCTGATCATCGCGATCGCCGCCAGCGGCCCGGCCGCGACGACGAGCCGGAAGAACCACTTCGACCGCGGCAGGCGGCCCTTGCGCCACCACACGAGCGCGTAGAACACGCCGGCGAGCGCGAGCAGCGTGCCGATCCCGATCATCGTCTGGAACGCGTAGCGCACGACGTTGACCGGCCCGGGACGGTCGTCGGGCGGCACCGAGTCGAGACCCTGCACGGTCGCGTCGGGGTCGTGGTAGGCGAGGATCGAGAGCAGGTAGGGGATCTCGATCGCGCCCTTGACCTCCTGCGTGTCCTTGTCGTACCAGCCGAGGATGTGGAACGGCGCGCCGGACTCGGTCTTCGGCAGCCCCTCGAACGTCGCCAGCTTCACGGGCTGGTCCTCGGCGACGGTGCGCCCGGCCCAGTCGCCGAGCACGACCTGGACGGGGGAGACCAGGCAGGCGACGGTCAGCGGCACGATCATCCCGATGCGCACGTAGCGGGTGCGGCGCCCGCGCAGCCAGGCGAACGCGTACACGCCGGCGACCGTGAACCCGGCGACCATGTAGCCGGCGGCGTACATGTGCACGAGCTCGTGCCAGAAGAAGTCGTTGAACAGCGCCTCCCACGGGCGCACGTTCGTCACCGCGCCGTTGACGACGTCGAAGCCGACCGGGTTGTTCATCCACCCGTTCACCGAGATCACCATCAGCGAGCCGGTGATCCCGGTGATGATGATCGGGATGCCGGTGAGGATGTGGGCGCGGCGCGGGAGGCGGTCCCAGCCGTACACGTAGATCGCGATGAAGATCGCCTCGAGGAAAAAGGAGACGCCCTCGAGCGTGAACGCGACGCCGAACACGTCGCCGAACGTCGCCATGAAGTTCGGCCACAGCAGCCCGAACTCGAACGACAGGATCGTGCCGGTGACGACGCCGACGGCGAACAGGATCAGCATCACCTTCGACCAGCGCTTGGCCAGCGCCTTGTAGGTCGGGTCGCCGGTGCGGAGGTACAGGCCCTCCATGAAGACGACCATCGCCGGGAAGGCGATGCCGAAGCAGACGAGCGGGATGTGCACGGCCAGCGACATGGCCTGCAGCTCGCGCGCCCACAGCAGGTGCTCCTGATCGGGCTGGCCGAGCCTGCCGGTCACCTCGGCCGCAGCGAGCAGGAACGCGCTCATCGAAGCGGGACAGTACCGCGTCCCCGGGACGACCGCCGGGCCGAATGCTATCTTCGGATAGATATCCGATATCGACATGAGAGGAGGGCGCCATGGCTCCTTCACGCCGTTCCGAGGCCACCCGAGCCCTCTACGTGCGCATCCCGCTGTCGGCCGCCGAGCGGCTCGATCGCGCCGCCGAGGCTCGCGGCGCGTCCAAGCGCGACCTGATCGCCGGGCTGCTGGCCGAGCACCTCGACGAGGTCGCCGCCGGCGACCGGGCGGCGCCTGCGCGCCCGATCACCGTGGGCGGCGACGAGCTGGCGGTCGGCCACCACGCGTTTCGCGCCGCGCCGGCGCCCGACGTGCTCACGCTCGAGGAGGCCGCCGAGCTGCTGCGCGTGACGCCCGAGGCGCTGGCCGCCCGCGCCGAGGCGGGCGAGGTGCCGGGGCGCCGGATCGGCGACGAGTGGCGCTTCCGCCGCGAGGCGCTGCTCGCGTGGCTCGGGCCGCTCAGCTGACGACGGCCAGCGCGCCCGGGCGCACGGTGTAGCGCGCCTCGGCGACGGTCCCGACGTAGTCGCCGTCGACCTGCAGCGGCAGCTCGCGCTCGTCGAGCGAGCGCACGGTCAGCGCGTGGACGCCCTCGAAGTGGGCGACGCGCCGGTGGTCGACGACGCGCAGGGTGCGCGACAGCGCGCGGGCGGCGATCGTCGGGATCGCCAGCGGGCTGGTGCGCTCCAGCACGACCGCGCTCAGCGACCCGCCGTCGAGCGCGGCGCCCTCGGCCAGCGAGATGGGGCGGTCGCGGAAGTAGGTGTACGGGTCGCCGTTCTGGACGATCGTGGTGACGCCGGTCGCATGGCCGCCGCCGTCGACCTCGACCTCCATGCGCGGCGGCTTGACCAGGTACTCCTGCAGGAACGCCCCGATCGCGGCGGTGGTGAAGAAGTACGGGCCGAAGCGGGCCTTCAGGTGCGGGCGCGCGTCGACGCGCCGCACGACCGTGGCGTCGAGCCCGACGCCGGAGGAGAACGTGAACGCGCGGTCGTTGACCATCGGCAGGTCGATCCGGCGCGGCTCCCAGCGGTCGGCGAGCGCGAGCAGGTGCGCGGTGGCGTCGACGATCTCGTTGGGGATCCCGAGCATCCGGCACAGCACGTTCGTGTTGCCGCCCGGCAGCGGGAAGATCGGCGTGTCGGAGCCGATGAGCCCGTTGACCGCCTCGTTGACGGTGCCGTCGCCGCCGAACGTGACGACGACGTCGTAGCCCTCGTCGGCGGCCTGGCGGGTCATCTCCGTCGCGTGGTCGCGGCGCTCGGTGTCGATCGCGGTGACGTCGTAGCGGCCCTGCAGGGCGTAGACGACGAGCGTGCGCAGCCGCTCGGAGACCGTCGTCGCGTACGGGTTGACGATCACGAGCATCCGCCGGCGCTCGACATCGGCGTCGGGCCGCGTCGCGGCGGCGAGCGCCTCGAGCTGGGCGAGGGAGAGGGCGGAGGAGGAGGCCATCGGACGGCGGGTGCGGTCGCGTGAACCTACACCGCGCCGGGCGGCCGGGTTACGGCGTCAGGCGGATGTCCGGGCTCGATCCGCTTCGCGGTCCCGAAGCGCAGCGCGGGGTCCCCGTCGCGGTGCTCGGCCCACACCGGGCCCAGCAGGAACGCCTCGTGGTCGCCGACGTCGACGCGCTCGAGCACCTCGCCGACGAACCGGTTGCGGCAGGCCTCCAGCAGCGGCACGCCGTGCGGCCCCTCGCGCCACTCGACGTGGGCGAACTTGTCGACCTCGTCGCCGGTCTCGCCGCCGAACAGCTCGGCCAGCTCCGGCGCGTCGACCGGGACGACGTGCACGGCCAGGTGCGTCGCGCGCCGGGCGACGCCGTGCGTGCGGTTGGCCTTCGACAGGCACGCCATGAAGCGCTGCGGGTCGACCGAGCAGGGGACGCCGAAGCCGATCAGGCATCCGGAGCGCTCGCCGTCCGCGGCGGCGGTGACGATGAACATGGGCCCGTCCAGGGCGAGCGTCAGGCCGCTGAACGCGCGGCGGACGGGGTCGTCAGAGCCAGCCACGCCTGCGGAAGTACCCGATCATGGCGAGCAGCAGCACGACCATCGTGACGATGATCAGCCAGAACGCGGTGGTGTCGCCCTGGCCCGGGACGTGGACGTTCATGCCCCAGATCGAGGCCACGAACGTGAGCGGCAGGACGATGACGCTGATCGACGTCAGCACCCGCAGGATGTCGTTGACGCGGTGGGAGATGACCGACTCGTTGGTGGACTCCAGCGCCTCGATCACCTCCTTGTAGTTCTCGAGCATGTCCCAGATGCGCTCGGACGCGTCGACGATGTCGTCGAAGTACACCTCGAGGTCCTCGGCGACGTAGCGGCGCGTGCGCTCGAGGTCGCGCAGGGCGGCGCGCTGCGGGCGGACGATCTTGCGGAAGTTGATGATCTCCTGCTTGACGTTGGAGATGTCGCGCACGATCTCCTCGGAGCGGCCCTCGAAGATGTCCTCCTCGAGCCGCTCGAGCTTGTTGCCCATCTTGCGCAGCATCGGGAACGACGCGTCCACGCAGTCGTCGACGATCTTGTAGAGCAGGTAGCCGGCGCCCTTGGCGAAGAGCTGCTCGCGCAGCTCGTCGTCGCGGCGGCAGCGGTCGAACAGGTAGTCGAGCGGCTGGATCGGCTCGTTGGGCAGCGTGATCACGAAGTCCGACCCGACGAAGACGTCGAGCTCGGCCGCGTTCAGGCGCCCGACCTGCTTGTCGAAGCGCGGGAAGTGCAGGACGACGAACAGGTAGTCCTCGTACTCGTCGACCTTCGGGCGCTGGTTGCGCGAGAAGACGTCCTCGTAGGCGAGCGCGTGGAACTCGAAGCGCTCCTCCAGCCAGGCGCGCTCCATCGGGCGCGGGCGCTCGATGTTGATCCAGCGCAGGCCGGGGGCGACGATCTCCTCGACGCGGGGGGCGCCGGGGCTCTCAGGCTGGGGGACGACCGGGATGCGGCGGGGGCCACGTCGCAGGCGAGGCAGGTTCGGCATGGGGACTTCGCGCCTCGTCGCTCGTCGTGGGTGTCTGGTCCGCCAGCGGCACGCCCTGAGTGTACTTCCCGCTCGACGGCCGATCGAGACGTGCTGGCTCGATTGCAGGTGGCCGTGTATCCTGCCGATCACATAGCTGGACACATCCAGAGGGGTGGAGGGACTGGCCCGATGAAGCCCCGGCAACCCCCCGCGTCGCGCCGGCGTGGGAAAGGTGCCAATTCCTGTGAGATGTGGCGGCAGGTTTCGCTCAAGACCTTCGCCACCTGACCGGCGGAGGTTTTTTCATCATGGGCGCGACCAACCTGAGATGTCGAGAGTGCGGGACGAGCTACGGGCTCGAGGCGCGCTACGTGTGCGAGCAGTGCTTCGGGCCGCTCGAGGTGGCCTACGACCACCAGGGGCTCGCCGACGACCGCGACCTGCTGCGCCGCCGCATCCAGGCCGGCCCGCAGAACATCTGGCGCTACAGCGACTTCCTGCCGCTCGAGGCGCCGCCCGGCCCGTCCGGGCGCGTGCTCTCCCGGGTCGGCCTGCCGGCCGGCTGCACGCCGCTGATCCGCGCCGACCGCCTGGCCGAGCGCCTCGGCCTCGGCGAGGTGTGGGTGAAGAACGACGCCCACAACCCGACGCACTCGTTCAAGGACCGCGTCGTGTCGGTCGCCTCGCAGCGGGCGCGCGAGCTGGGCTTCGACACGCTCGCCTGCGCGTCGACGGGCAACCTCGCCAACGCGGTCGCCGCCCAGGCCGCCGCGCTCGGGCTGCCGTCGTACGTGTTCATCCCCGCCGACCTCGAGGAGCAGAAGATCCTCGGCACCGGCGTGTACGGCACCAACCTCGTCAAGGTCCGCGGCACCTACGACGACGTCAACCGGCTCTGCACCGAGATCTCCGGCGAGCGGGAGCGGTGGGCGTTCGTGAACGTCAACATGCGGCCCTACTACGCCGAGGGCTCCAAGACGCTCGCCTACGAGATCGCCGAGCAGCTCGGCTGGAGCACGCCGGACCGCGTCGTCGCGCCGATCGCGTCGGGCTCGCTGTTCACGAAGATCGCCAAGGGCTTCTCCGAGTGGCTCGACCTCGGGCTGATCGACGGCGCGGTGCCGACGATGAACGGCGCCCAGGCGACCGGCTGCTCGCCCGTCGCGCAGGCCTTCGCCGCGGGCACCGACGTCTGCCGCCCGGTCAAGCCGGACACGATCGCCAAGTCGCTGGCGATCGGCAACCCGGCCGACGGCCCGTACGCGGTCGAGCTGGCGCGCGAGACGAACGGCTCCGTCGACGCGGTGACCGACGACGAGATCCGCGCCGGCATCCGCATGCTGGCCGAGACCACCGGCATCTTCACCGAGACCGCCGGCGGCGTCACCGCCGCGACGCTGGCCAAGCTCGCCGCGCGCGGCGACATCGGCGCCGACGAGCGCGTCGTGCTGGTCATCACCGGCGACGGCCTCAAGACGCTCGACGCGGTCCGCGGCACGTTCGAGTCCCACGAGATCGAGCCCCGCTTCGACGACTTCGAGGCGCGGGTCGAGGAAGGAGTCCACGCCTGATGGCCGTCACGGTCAAGATCCCGACGCAGCTGCGCTCCGCCACCGGCGGGCAGGCCGAGGCGTCGGTGGACGGAGCCACCGTCGGCGAGGTCCTCGACGCGCTGTACGCGCAGCACGACGGGCTTCGCGACCGGATCTGCGGCGAGGACGGCGAGCTGCGCCGCTTCGTCAACGTCTACGTCGGCGGCGAGGACATCCGCTTCCTCGACGGCCTCCAGACGCCGGTCGCGGCCGGCGGCGAGGTCACGATCCTGCCCGCGGTCGCGGGCGGCTGAGCTGAGCGGCGCGTCGGACCGCGCGGTCGCCGAGCGCGCCGCGCGGGCGGCCGGCGAGGCGGCGCGCGCCCGCCACGGCGGCGAGCTGGGCCTGGAGGTCAAGTCGGCCGAGCCGACCGACGTCGTGACGGTCGCCGACCGCGAGGCCGAGGCGGCCGCGGTCGCCGTCGTCGCCGCGGCGCGGCCCGACGACGGCGTGTTCGGCGAGGAGGGCACCGACCGCGCCGGCACCAGCGGCCGGCGGTGGGTCGTCGACGCCGTCGACGGGACGTTCAACTTCTCGCACGGCATCCCGGCCTGGTGCGCGGCGGTGGTGCTGATCGGCGACGGCGGCCCGCTGGCCTGCGCGGTGTTCGACGCCGAGCGCGGGGAGCTGTTCAGCGCCGCCCGCGGCGAGGGCGCGACCCTGAACGGGCGAGCGCTGCAGGTGCGCGACGCCGTCCCGCTGGACCGGGCGGCCGTGTCGTGCCAGTGGGGCTTCGGCAAGCTCGCGCTGCCGGGCGCGCGACGGGTCGTGGGCCGCGTGGTCGACGAGGTCGGCGCGGTGCGCACGCCGGGCTCGGGCACGCTGGAGCTGGCGTGGGTGGCCGCCGGGCGCCTGCACGGCTGGATGCAGCCCGACGCCGCCGAGTGGGACTGGCTGCCGGGCGCGCTGCTGGTCGCCGAGGCCGGCGGCCGGGCGGTGACGGTCGACGACGCCGAGGTGCCGTGGTCGCTGGCCGGCGCCGACGGGACGGTCGCGGCGCTGCGCGGGCTACTGGCGCCCTGACCGCCGCCGGTCAGCCGGTGAGCTGGTCGCGCACGACCTGGTAGGCCGGGCGCAGCGACGTGCTGTCGGACCCGGTGAGGCCCGCGTCGAACGCGCCGCCGCCCGTCCACGAGTAGATGTACAGGCGCTGGATGCGCGGGCTGATGCGCGCCAGCTTGAACATCTGGCGCTCGGCGCGGACCTGGCGGCTCGTCGAGGCCGGGAACCCGGGCAGGAAGCGGTACAGGCCGCCGGTCTCGGTCAGCCACACCGCGCCCTGGACGGCGCCGAGCACCGCGCGCGTGCCGGTGGAGCGGAAGCGGTTGACGTCGGAGTAGTTGTGCAGGCCCCACAGGCGCGGGCGGGTGCGGCCCAGCGCGCGCTGGTAGGCGCGCAGGTACTGGACCGTCTGCCGCGGGTTCGTCGTGTCGAGCACCTCACCGGCGATGAGCGTGCAGCGCGGGCAGGTGCGCCGCATCGTCAGGTAGTAGCCGGCCGCCGCCTTCGGGTTGCGGCACGTGGGCTGCGAGCAGTCGTTGATCTCGTCCCACGGGGAGTAGATGCGCACGAACGGGTAGCGCTTCATGAACGCGCGCACGCCGCGCTGGTAGGCCTTCGTCGACGGCAGCCGCCGCGCGCGGCTGGGCAGGCGCGAGTGCTCGAACGACACGAGGATCTCGTAGCCCATCGCGGTCGCCGTGCGCAGGAACTGGTCGGCCTGCTGGCGCTCGAAGCTCTCGCCCAGCGCGGCGTCGTAGGCCGCGACGTAGCGGACCTTCTTGATCGGGAGCTCGGTGAACGCGGGCACCGAGAACATCGCCGGGCTCTCGTTGCCCATCCCGTACTCGAGGGCGGACGCGGAGGCGGGGAGGAGGGCGAGGCCCGCCGCGACGGCGAGCGCGATGAGCGAGCGGGGCACGGGCGCGGAGCCTAGATCACGCGGTGGTCGTAGGATCGCGGACGCGATGGGGAGGGTGAGGGTGTTCCACTGCGACGACTCCGAGGCGTACCGCGTGCTGGTGCGCGAGGTGCTCGCGGACGCCCCCGACATCGAGCTCGTCGGCGCCGCCGCCTCCGCGCAGGCGACGCTCGACGGCGTGCGCGACGCCCGGCCCGACGTCGTGCTGCTGGACCTGCGCGGGCAGGACCTCGGCCCCGCGACCGTCGGGCGCGTCCGCGACGCGGTGCCCGACGCGCGGATCGTCGTGCTCTCCGGGTGGCCGGGCGAGATCGACGCCGGCCCGATCGACGCGCGCGTCAGCAAGGACGACGCGCTCGACGAGCTCGTGCCGACCATCCGCCGGGTCGCCGGGCGCTGACGCGCGTCCCGAGGACAGGGTTCCTCGACGAATGGACGATCACGGACCGGCCTCCGGCCCCGTAACGTCCGCGCGCATGGCTCCCGACCCCCGCGTGCGCTGCGGCGACTGCTCCTTCGCCTGGTTCGGCGCGTCGGCCGCGCACGGCCTGCGGATCGTCGGGAGCTGCCCGCGCTGCGGCGGCGAGCTGGAGTTCCTCGGCGACGAGGAGCAGGACGCGGCCGACGTAGCCAGGGCCGACCGCTCGGCGTCGGCCGTCGCGCCGGCGTCGGTGCTCGGCACGCCGATGAGCTGGGACCGCTAGGGCGTCAGGCCGTGGCCGGCCGGACCGTGCCGGGCCGGGCGCGGTCCAGCGCGTCGCGCTCGGCCAGGGCGCGCTCCTCGGCGGCCCGGGCCAGGTTCATGCGGGCGCGCACGAGCAGCGACTTGATCGCCGGCACGGTCGTGTCGAGCGCGTCGGCCAGCTCCTCGTAGGACAGGCCGCCGAGCTCCCGGATGATCAGCGCCGAGCGCTGCTGGTCGGGCAGGCCCTGGATGTCGGCGACGACCTGGCGCAGGCGCTCGCGCCCGGCGACCTGCTCGCCGAGGTCGCGGCTGGCGCCGGCGCCGCCGAGGCCGGGCTCGTCGGTGAGCAGCGGCGTGGGGCGGCGCAGGACGTCGAGGCAGCGGTTGTGGGCGACGCGGTACAGCCAGGCCCGCAGGGCCATCGGGCGGTCGTCGGCGCGCAGCGCGACGTAGGCGCGGGCCAGGACGTCCTGCACGACGTCCTCGGCGTCCGCGCCCGCGGACATGCGGCGCACGTAGGCGAGAAGGCGGTCGCGATAGCGGCGGTCGATCTCCGTCATCGCGTGGTCGTCGCCGGCGCGCAGCGCGGCGACCAGGTCCTCGTCGGTGCACGGGCGCAGCGCAGCGCGCGCGCTGAATCGGTACCGGGGCACGGAGTTCACGGTAGCGAGAGTGGTTCGACGGCCTCGGGCGAACGCCTGCCGGGCCGTTCGGCGCCGAACGATCAGGCCACCTCGCGCAGGGCGTCCAGCTCGCGGCTCAGCGACAGGGCGCGCAGGCCCTGCTCCTCGAAGCGGCGGACGTCCTTGGGTGCCATGTCGAGCTCGCGGGCGACGCGCTGCAGCGGCAGCGGCTCGCGCCCGCCGTCCAGGCCGTAGCGCATCTTGATGACGCCGCGCTGCGGCTCGGGGAGCTCCTCGACGGTGCGGCGCACGAGGTCCTCGGTCATCGTCACGTGGACGGTCTCCTCGATCGCGGCGTCGTGGCCGGGGACGAGGTCGCCCAGCGACGCCTCGCCGTCCTCGCCGACCGGCAGGTCGAGGCTGGTGACAACGCGCGACACGTCCATGATCTGCTGCACCTGCGCGACCGGCAGGTCCGCCGCGTCCGCGATCTCCTCAGGCGTGGGCTCGCGGCCCAGTTCGACGGTGAGCCGCCGCTGCACCGCGCCGACCTTGCGCTCGCGCTGGGCGATGTTCGTGGGCAGCCGGATCGTGCGCCCGCCCCCGGCGATGCCGCGCTGGATCGCCTGGCGGATCCACAGCGTCGCGTACGTGGAGAAGCGCAGCCCCTTGCGCCAGTCGAACTTCTCGGCGGCGCGCACCAGCCCGATCACGCCCTCCTGGATGAGGTCCAGCAGGCACAGGTCGTGGTTGCCCTGCATCTGGCGCGCGATCGAGACGACGAGGCGCAGGTTGGAGTTGATGAGGCGGTCCTTGGCCTCCAGGTCGCCGCGCTCGATGCGCTTGGACAGCTCGATCTCCTCGTCGGGGCGCAGCAGCCGGTAGCGGCCGATGCCGTCGAGGAACTGCGCCAGCGCGTCGCTGGTGTTGTGGGCCAGGCTCGTGATCGTGTAGCTGGGCTGCTCGGCCGGGTCGCGGTCGCAGTCGTCGTCGATCTCGATGCCGGCCTCGCCGAGGCGGGCCTGCAGCGCGGAGACGGCCTCGCCCTCCAGGCCGCTCTCCTGCGCGACCTTGTCGAGGTCGCACACGGTGACGACCCGCTCGGTGCCGGCCTGGCGCTTCAGCGCCGCGAAGGCCTCGTCGACCTGCTCGATGCGGATGTCGCCTGCCATGCCCGTTCGCTACCCGGGGAGGCCGGGTGATAACGCGCGGTTGCGCGGCCCCGGGACCCGCAAGGGGATGGAACGGGTCCCGGGGCCATGGCAACCAGGCGGGCGGGAGGTGCCCGGCGTTCCCGGCCGGCGCCGTGCTGGCCGCCGGCCGGTAGGTGAGAACGCACCGTCAGACTTGCGGGTGGTGCAAGCCCGGGCATCCGTGGTCTTCCGCAACCCGGATCCGCAGCGGCTGCGGATCCGGCGTGGAGGCGGCGCGGCGCCTGCGCGCCGTGCGTAGGATCGGGCCGTCCATCGGCCACGCCGCCGGCTGGTCCGGCGGCTTCACGCGAAGGGGTCTCACGTGAGCAGCAGCGACCGGATCCTGACCAGCCATGCGGGCAGCCTCCCGCGTCCCGACGACCTCATCGAGATGAACCGGCGACGGCTCGACGGGGAGGACTACGACCAGGACGCGTACGAGCGGCGGCTGCGCGAGGCCACGATCGAGGTCGTCAAGCGCCAGGCCGAGCTGGGGATCGACATCCCCAACGACGGCGAGTACGGCCACACGATGGGCGCCAAGGTCGACTACGGCGCCTGGTGGAGCTACTCGTTCCAGCGCCTCGGCGGCCTGGGTCTGTGGACGGACATGGCCAACGTGCCCACCGCGCCGGCGACCACGACGATCGCGCTCTCGACGTTCCCGGAGCGCCGCGACTGGGTCCGCTTCGCCGACGCCTACGGCGACCCGGACTCCGGAGTGGCGCCCAAGGGCAAGTCGACGGAGGGCGAGTCCCAGGCCGGCATGATGCTGCCGGTCTGCGAGGGCCCGCTCACGTACACCGGCCACGACGAGGTGCGCCGGGACGTCGCCAACCTGAAGGCGGGGCTGGAGGCGGCCGGCCTGGAGCAGGGCTTCATGTGCGCGCTCGGGCCCGGGAGCGCGTCGCGGATCGGCAACGCCCACTACGCCACCGAGGAGGAGTTCGTGTGGGCGTGCGCCGAGGCGCTGCGCGAGGAGTACCTGGAGATCACCGGGGCCGGGCTGATCGTGCAGATCGACGAGCCGTCGTTCGCCGAGAACTGGGACCAGTTCAACCCGGAGCCGTCCCTGGAGGACTACCTCGCGTTCACCCGCGTGCGCGTCGAGGCGCTCAACCACGCGCTGCGCGGCATCCCGCGCGAGCTGACGCGCTTCCACTGCTGCTGGGGGAGCTGGCACGGGCCGCACACCACCGACATCCCGATCGCCGACCTCGTCGACCTGCTGCTGGAGCTCGACGTCGGCTCCTACTCGTTCGAGGCCGGCAACGTGCGCCACGAGCACGAGTGGCGCGCCTGGCAGGGCGTCGACCTCGGCGGGCGCGTGCTCGTGCCCGGCGTGGTCAGCCACGCCACGAACGTCGTCGAGCACCCGCAGCTCGTCGCCGACCGCATCGAGCGCTTCGCCAACGCGGTCGGGCGCGAGAACGTGATCGCCTCGACCGACTGCGGGCTGGGCGGGCGCGTCCACCCGCAGATCGCGTGGGCGAAGCTGGAGGCGCTCGCCGAGGGCGCGCGCGTGGCGACCGAGCGCCTGTGGGGAGGGGTGGCGGCCGCTTAGCCGGTCGGGCCGGCCGAGCGCGTCCACTCCGCCTTGTGGATGCGCTTGGCCGCCTGGTAGTCGGCCAGCGCCTGCGCGGAGTCGACGTCGCCGAGCGTCGGGTGCCACGGCACCAGCGGCTGGGCGATCTCGACCCCGTAGCGCTTGGCCAGCACGCTGCCCAGCGCCTTCACCTTCATCTCGCCGAATCCGGGCAGCGCCTCCAGGCGAGCGCGCAGGTCGTCGGCGTCGGCGGCCTCCGTCCAGATCCGGGCGGCGTCGCCGTCGTACTCGTCGCGGATGTGGACGGCCACGTCGTGCACGCGTGACGCCATCGAGCCCGGGAAGCGGTGGATCGCCGGCTTCTGGCGGAAGACCGCCTCGAGGTCGGCGTCGGCCAGCGTGGCGGCATCGAACGCGCCCAGGCGCTCCCTGATCGCCAGCGGGCCCGAGAACGCCTTCTGCACGGTCACCTGCTGGTCGAGGACGAACCCGACCACGAGCGCCAGCGGGTCGCTCGCGATGAACGCGTTCGCCTCATCGGAGTCGGTGAAGTGGAGGCGGTCGGGCACGGGCCGATCCTACCTCCGCCGCGCGCTTCACAGCATTTCCACACCCGCCCGCTCCCCGCCCGTGAGCATGCGCCCCGCAGGACGAGAGATCTAGACAACCGAGACGAACGGGCGACATGGAGGGTGCAGCGTGAGACGGCTTGGTGCAGGCATTCCGGCGGTGCTGGCCGCCGCCGCGATGGCGCTCGGCGCGGCCGGCTGCGGCGGCGACGACGAGGCGGAGGCGCAGCAGCCGGCCGGGACCGCGACGGCGGCGTCGGCGGCGGCGCCCGACAAGCTGCGGGTCGCGGTCACCGACCTGCAGGGCCTCGAGGAGCTGCAGCGCGAGTTCGGCGCGTTCGCCGCCGAGCTGGAGGCGGCGACCGGCGCCGAGATCGAGCTGTTCCCGGTGTCGGACCGCACCGCGGCGGCCGCCGCGCTGGCCGGCGAGCAGGTCGACCTCGTGTTCACCGGGCCGGCCGAGTACGTCGTGCTGCGCTCCCGCGCGGGCGTGAAGCCGGTCGTCGCGATCAAGCGCGCCGACTACCGGTCGTGCATCTACGTGCCCGCCGACAGCGAGGTGCGGGAGCTGGGCGACCTGCGCGGCAAGAAGGTCGGCATGAGCGACGTCGGCTCGACCAGCGGCCACCTCGGGCCGTCGCAGCTGCTCGTCGAGGCGGGCGTGAACCCGCTCGAGGAGCTCGAGGTCATCACGGCCGGCGACGCGGTCCACGAGGCGCTCGACCGCGGCGACGTCGACGCGGTCGGCGTCGGCTGCCACGACCGCGACGAGTACATCGCCGGCCGGGAGGACGAGTACCGCACGATCGTCGAGGGCCCGTCGCTGCCGCCCGACATCGTCGTCGCCGCCGAGCACGTCTCCGACGAGACCGTGCAGGCCGTCCACGACGGGTTCCAGGAGAACTGGGACGCCCTGCTCGCCGCGCTGCTCGAGGGCAAGGACTACACGAAGTACGAGGGCGCGACGCTCGTCACCGTCGACGACGGCGACTACGACGTGGTCCGCGACATGTACCGCGCGATCGGCGTCGAGGACACCGACGAGTTCGTGGGGGACTGATGGACGCGATCGTCCACACCCGTGGGCTCCGGGCCGGCTTCCGCGGCCGGCCCGCCGTCCTCGACGGCGTCGACCTCGACGTTCGCCCCGGCGAGGTCGTCGCGCTCGTCGGCGCCAACGGGGCGGGCAAGAGCACGCTCCTGCGCTCGCTGATCGGGATGGTCCCGGCGCGCGAGGGCGACCTCGTCGTCGACGGCGTCCCGGTCCCGGCCGCCTCGCGCGGCGAGCTGCGGGCGCTGCGGACCCGGGTCGGCTTCGCCTTCCAGCGCTTCTGCCTGGCCGGCCGGCTGTCGGTGTTGCACAACACGATGCACGGGGCGCTCGGGCGCAGCGGGATGCGCGGCTGGTGGCCGGCGCTCGCCCCGGAGGCCGAGCGCGGCTGGGCGCTGCAGTGCCTGGAGCGGGTGGGGCTCGCGCACCTCGCCCAGGAGCGCCTGTCGACGCTGTCGGGCGGGCAGCAGCAGCGCGTCGCGCTGGCCCGCGCGCTGATGCAGCGCCCGCGGCTGCTGCTCGCCGACGAGCCGGTCGCCAGCCTCGACCCGGCCGCGTCGGCGCGCGTGATGGGCATCCTGCGCGACATCGCCGTCGACGAGCGGCTGACCGTCGTCGTGGCGCTGCACCAGCTCGACCACGCACGCGAGTTCGCCGACCGCATCGTCGGCCTGTCGGGCGGTCGCGTGACGCTCGACGAGCCCGCGCGCCAGATCGAGATGCCGCGCCTGGAGCTGCTGTACGGAGCGCCCGCGTGAACGTCGGCGGCGCCCCCGCATCCGCGCCCGCCGTCGGGCATCCGGGACCGCGCTGGCGGCGCCCGAGCCTGCCCGCGTTCCTCGTCGCGATTGTCGCGCTGGCGCTGATCGCGCACGGCCTGACGTCGGGGGCCGCCGTCTCGCCGCTCAGCCTCGTCGACGGGCTCGGCCGCACCGCCGAGTTCGTGGCCGAGGCGTTCCCGCCCGACCTGGCGCGACTGGGACCGGTCGCCGAGGCGATGCTCGTGACGCTCGAGATGGCGCTGATCGGCACGCTGATCGGCGTCGTCGCGAGCCTGCCGCTGGCGGTGCTGGCGGCGCGCAACACGACGCCGCACCCGATCGTCCACGTGGCGACGCGGGCGGTGATCGCGTTCCTGCGCTCGGTTCCGGACCTCGTGTGGGGCATCGTGTTCGTCGTGACCGTCGGGCTGGGCCCGGAGGCGGGCGTGCTGGCGATCGCGGCCGACACCGCCGGGTTCTGCGGGCGCTTCTTCGCCGACCGCATCGAGGACGTCGAGCCGGACCTCATCGAGGGCCTGACCGCCACGGGCGCCACGCGCGGCGGCGTCCTGGCCGGCGGTGTGCTGCCGTCGGTGCTGCCCTCGTTCGTGGGCACGTCGATGTTCGCGCTGGAGTCGGCCACGCGCTCGTCGGTCGTGCTCGGCGTCGTGGGCGCGGGCGGCATCGGGATCGAGCTGACGACGTCGATGCAGCTCCTGCGCTACGACGAGGCGCTGACGATCATCCTCGCGATCTTCGTCGTCGTGCTCGGCGTCGAGCGGCTGGCGGCCTGGATCCGCGGACGCGTCGGGGTCGGCGGGGAGGTGGCGTTCTGATGACGAGGCTCGACCGCCGCAGCCGCGTGCCGCTGTACCGCCAGCTCGCGGCGCTGCTGGAAGGCCGCGTGCGCGCCGGCGACCTGGCGCCGGGCGATCGGCTGCCGGGCGAGAGCGAGCTGGCCGACGCGTTCGGCGTGCACCGCCTGACCGTCCGTCAGGCCCTGTCCGATCTCGCCGCGCGCGGGCTGATCACGACCGTCCACGGGCGCGGCTCGTTCGTCGCCCACCCGCCGATCCGCCACGCGATCTCCGGCGGGCGCGAGGCGAGCTTGACGCGCGCGATGCGCGAGAGCGGGCGCCACGTGCGCCAGCAGCTCCTGCGCTCGCAGCGCGACGACGACCCCGTGGTGCGGCGCGAGCTGCGCACGCGCGCGGCGCTGCGGCGGCTGGAGCTGCTGCGCTTCGTCGACGACATCCCCTGGACGCTGTCGCGCACGTGGCTGCCCGAGCGGCGCTTCCGCGCCGTGGAGCGCCACTGGCACGGCGACTCGTCGCTGTACGAGGCGCTCGAGCGCCACGCCGGCGTGCGGATGCGCCGCGCGTCGCGGACGATCTGGTCGGAGCCGGCCGGCCCGCGCGACGGCGAGCTGCTGCTCGTGCCCGTCGGCTCCCCGCTGCTGCTCATGCGCGGCCTCAACGTGACCGAGGACGGCGAGCCGATCGCCGTCGTCGAGCACCGTGGCCGCGGCGACCGCGTCCAGTTCGAGGTGCGCTTCGATGACGCCTGAGCGCCGCTACGAGGGGCTGGCGATCGCGCCCGAGCGCGAGCGCGAGGCGCTGGCCGACCGCATCCTCGCCGGCGCGCCCGTCGAGGTCGTCGCCGGGCCCGAGGTCGCGACCGCCGCGGTGCGCCTGCCGGTGCCGGGGACCGACGCGACGATGGTGGCCGGGCGCGTGGTGGTGACGACCTGCACGGTGCGCGTCGCCGGCGTGCGCGGCGACGGCGCGGTCGCGGGGCGCCGGCCGCGCGGCGCGCTGGCCGCCGCCGTGTGCGACGCCGAGGCCGAGCGCGGCGGGCCGCTCGCGGACGCGGTCGAGGCGCTCGTGCTGGCCGCCGAGGCGGCGCGGGCCGACGCGCTGGCCGCCGAGGCCGAGGCGGTGGCGCTGACCCGGTTGGACGGAGAGGAGGCCGCATGATCACCCGCGCCTGGGACCCCGTGCACGACGCCCGCGCCGCGTTCCGCGCCGGCCTGGAGGCGATGTGCCGCCCCGGCCGGCCGGTCGCCGGGCTGCCGCGCGCCGGTCTCGCCGCCGACCCGCTGCTCGACCATGCCGCGGCGCTGCTGCTCGCGCTGCTGGACCCGGGGGTCGGCCTCGCGGTGAGCGGCGACGCCGCCACCCGCTACGTCGGCGACGCGCTGCTGCGCGAGACCGGCGCCGATCCCGCTCCGGTCGGCGACGCCGACTTCGTGCTCGCCGGCGCGGGCGCGCAGGGCGTGGCGGGGCGCGCCCGCCACGGCAGCGCGCTGCGCCCGCACGAGGGCGCGACGATCGTCTACGCCGCCGACCACCCGCCCGTGCGCCGGCGGCTGCGCGGGCCGGGCTTCGAGGCGCCGGAGGAGGTCGCGCTGCCGCTGCTGCCGGGAGAGCTCGAGCTGCTCGCGGCCGCCGCCGCCAACCCGCCCGCGGGGGTCGACGCGTTCGTCGTCGCCGCCGACGGGCTGATCGCGCTGCCCCGCTCGGTGCTGGAGGCGGCGGCGTAGATGTACGCGACCCTGCACGCCTCCGAGCGCGCCGTCGCGGCCGCCCGGCGCCTGGCCGCGCCCGAGCCCGGGCCGCCGCCGGACGGGCTGCGCCTGCTCGTCGACCAGGTCTGCGCCGAGGCCGGCACGTACGACGAGGACGCCGCGCGCCGCGCGCTCGCCCAGGCCGACGGCGACGTCGCCGGCGCGGTGACGCTGCTGCGGGTGTGGGCGGCGACGCTGCCCGCGCTGGCGTCCGCGATCGTCGCGCCCGAGGACGAGCGGCTCACCCGGCGCGTGTCGGCCGCGTTCGCCGACGTCCCGGCCGGGCAGTGGCTGGGGGCCGCGCCGCAGATGCGCTCGCGCCTCCTGCGCTGGGAGCCCGACGAGGGCGGCGAGGGGGAGCCGGACGTGGTCGACGCCGACGAGGCGCCGCCCACGCGCGCGGCGGCGCCGCGGGTCGGCGACCTGCTCGCGCACCTGCCGATCGCGGCGCCGCCGCCCGAGGGCGACGGTCCCGACCCGGCGCTGCAGCCGCTGACGCTGCCCGCCACCCGCGGCGCGCGCCTGGCCGCCCTGGCCCGCGGCGAGACCGGCGCGCTCGTCGCGCTCGCCGCGCTCGGCCACGCCCGCCAGCGCGAGGAGGTCCTGCTCGAGGCCACGCAGGCGATCGTCGGCGTGCGGATCCCGCACCCGCGGACGGGGGCGCCGGTCCGCGTGGCCGGGGCGCCCGTCAGCCGCGCCGAGGTCATCACCGACGCCGAGGTCGACGGCCGGCCCGGGTTCGCGATCGGCTTCGGGGCCACGCTCGGCCGCGTCGAGCGGCGCGCGATCGCGATCGCGATCGTCGACGGCGGCCTGCAGGCCGGGGGCGAGGGGGCGCTGCGCGAGTCCGAGATCCTGGCGGCCGCCGACGGGCTGGCGACCAGCGGGTTCGTCGAGCACCTGTGCCTGCCGCACTACGCGAGCTTCGCCTCGTACCTGTCGCGGGTCGCCGCCGACGCCGAGGAGGACGACGAGTGAGCCCGACCGTGGCCGAGCTGGCCCGCGCCCACGCGCGCGCGATGCCGTACGCCTATCTCGACGAGGGCTCCAAGCGCGAGGTCCGCCGCGCGACGCTGAAGGCGCTGGCGCTGCCCGGTCGCCAGGTGCCGTTCGCCTCGCGCGAGATGCCGGTCGCGCGCGGATGGGGGAGCGGCGGCCTGCAGCTCACGCTGTCGCTCGTCGGGCCCGGCGACGTCGTCAAGGTCATCGACCAGGGCGACGACGCCTCGCTGAACGCGTCGGCGATGCGCGACCTGATCGCGCGCACCGCCGGCGTGGAGACGACGACCAGCACGCGCGCGGCGACGATCGTGCAGAGCCGCCACCGCCTGCCCGAGCTGCCGCTGCGCGCCGACCAGCTCCTCGTGCTGCAGATGCCGCATCCCGAGCCGCTGCGCCGCGTCGTGCGCGACCCCGCGCGAGCCGCGCGCCTGCACGCCGACGGCGACGTGACGCCGGCATGGGTGGAGCTGTTCGACGACGAGGTCCGCCACGGCGGGCCGGTCGGCGGCGCCGACCATCCGATCCTCGTCGCCGGGCGCACGCTGGCCAGCCCCAGCCCGGTGCCCCGCTACGACGTGCTGCGCCTCGACCGCCGGCCGCACCCGATCCTGCTCGGCGCCGGCCGCCTCGCGCGCATCACCGCGCTGCCGCCGTGGACGCCGGTCGCGCCGCTGGCCTTCGATGACCGGCCGCTGGCGCCCGAGCCGATGGGCGGGCCGTGCGACCGCTGCGCGAGCACGACCTCCTACCGCGTCGAGGTACGCCCGGGCGGCGGCGTGTGGCGCTGCTCCGACGTCGACGCCTGCCGGGAGCGCGCGCAGGCATGACCGAGCTGTCGGCCCCCGCGCCCGCCCGCCTGCAGGCGCCGCCGCCGGTGCTCGCGGTGCGCGGCCTGGCCAGGCGCTTCGGCCCCGGCTGCCCGCGCTGCCTCGACGAGACCGGCGACGCGGCCGGCACGAACCGGTGCCCGGCGTGCGGGACGATCGTCGCGCTGCGCGGCGTCGACCTCGACCTCGGCGCCGGCGAGGTGCTCGGCGTCGTCGGCGAGTCGGGGTCGGGCAAGACGACGCTGCTGCGATGCCTGTCGCTGGACCTGCGGCCCGACGCGGGCAGCGCGACGCTGGCCGGCAGCGGCGAGCTGCTGGGGCGCCGGGGCCGGGCCCGGCGCGAGACGCGCGCCCGCGACCTGGCGATCGTCCACCAGGACCCCTTCGCGGCCGGGATGCAGCCGCGGCTGGCGGCGCAGACCAACGTCGCCGAGCGGCTGCTGGCCGACGGCGCGCGCACGTTCGAGCCGCTCAGCCGCCAGGCGGCGGCGATGCTCGCCCGAATGGAGGTCGCGCCCGGCCGCCACGCTGACCCGCTCGGCACGTTCTCGGGCGGCATGCGCCAGCGCGTGCAGCTCGCCCGCGCGCTCGTCCTGCGGCCGCGGCTGCTGCTGCTCGACGAGCCCACGACCGGTCTGGACCCGTCGGTACAGGCGACGGTCCTGAGCCTGATCGACCGCGCGATCGACCGGGACCGCGCCGGCACGCTGCTCGTCACGCACGACCTCGGCGTCGTCGCGCTGCTGGCCGACCGCGTCGTCGTCATGCACCACGGGGAGATCGTCGAGGAGGGCGTCACGGACGCCGTGCTCGAGGACCCCGCGCACCCGTACACGAGATCGCTGGTCGCCAGCCGCCTGCCATGACCGCGACCCTGCACGCCGACGGGATCGCCAAGCGCTTCGCCGCCGCCGAGCCGGTGCTGCGCGACGTCGCGCTGACCGTGACCCCCGGGACGCTGACGGTCGTGCGCGCAGGCGCCGGAGCGGGGAAGACCACGCTCGTGCGCTGCCTGGCGGGGACGTACCGGTCCGACGGCGGCACGGTGCGCCTCGTCGCCGACGACGGCGAGGTGGCCGTCGACGCGGCCGACGCGCGCACGGTCGCCTGGCTGCGCCGCGGCCACCTCGGCTGCGAGGACGGCCGGCTGATCGCCGCGCCGCGCGAGCCGGCCCGCGACGCGGCCGCGCGGGCGCTGGAGCGAACGGGCGTCGCGGCGGAGGACGCGGCGGCGCGGGCGGGCGCGCTGCTCGACGCGCTCGGGCTGGCCGAGCTGGCCTCGACGCCCGTGGGCCTGCTGCCCGCGCACGCGCGGCGCGCGGTCGCGGTCGGGCGGCGGCTCCTGGCCCCGCCCGCCGTGCTGCTGCTGGACGAGCCCACCGCCGGGCTCGCCGCCCCGGCCGCCGCGCACGTCGTCGAGCTGCTCGACGCCGCGCGCCGGCGCGGGACCGCGCTGCTGGCGACGGGCGCGCCCGGGGGCGCGCTCGACGACACCGCCGACCACACCCTCGACCTGACCGACGGAGCGATCGCATGAACCCGACCGACCTGCTGGAGGGCGTCACCCTCGTCGCCGGCGACGGCGCCCCGGCCCGCCACCCCGTGACCGTCCGCGTCGACGAGCACGGCGTCGTCGAGAGCATCGACGACGGCGGGCGGCCGTCCGGGCTCGTCCTGATGCCGCCCGCGGTCGACCTGCACCTCGACGTGATGGCCGAGCGCCGCCGCCCGCGTGCGAGCGTCGTGCTCGACCTCGACCAGACCGTCGCCACGCTCGACGCCGAGCTCGCCGCCAGCGGCATCGGGACCGTGTGCATCGGCGCGCGCTTCGAGGACGAGCCGGCCACCGGCGTCGAGATCGCCGACGCGCTGGCGCTGTGCGACACGGTCGAGCGGCTCGCGCCCTCGCTGGTGTGCGACTGGCGCGTGCACGCGCGCGTCGAGGCGACCGAGGACGCCGGCCCGCAGGCGCTGCGCGAGGCGCTCGAGCGGACGACGCGCATCGCGCTCGTGTCGGTCATGGACCACTCCGCCGAGCGCACCCGCCACGGCTCCTACGAGGCGCACCGCGCCTTCTACGCCGAGGATTGGGGGATGTCGCCCGACGAGGTCGAGCAGGTCCTGGCCCGCAAGCGCGCGGGCGCGGCCGAGGCGCCCCGCCGGCGCGACGAGATCGCCGCGATCGCCCACGACCACGCGATCGCGCTCGCCACGCACGACGACCGCCACGCCGACGACGTCCGCGACGCCGCGCGCCTGGGCGCGCAGATCGCCGAGTTCCCGCTGTCGCTGGAGGCCGCCGAGGCCGCCCGGCGGCGCGGGCTGCTGATCGTGCTCGGCGCGCCCAACGCGGTGCGCGGCCGCTCGACCGCGCCCGGCAACCTGCTCGTCGCCGACGCGGTCGCGGCGGGCGTGCTGGACGTGCTGTGCTCGGACTACCTGCCCAGCGCGCTGCTGCGCGCGCCGTTCGTGCTCGCCGACCGCGACGGGCTGCCGCTGGCCGACGCGGTGGCGCTGACGACGACGGCGCCGGCGCGGGCGATCGGGTTCGCGCCGCCGGCGATCGCCATGGGCCGGCCGCTCGACGCGGTCGCGGTCGCGCTGGGCGAGGGCGGCTGGGCGCACGCGGTCGCGCTGTGGCGCGCCGGGCGGCTCGTGCATCTGCGCCGCGCGGCGGCGCCGCAGGGCGCGCTGGCCGCCTGACCGCGCGTCACGGGAAGACGGCGCGCAGCCGGGCCGCCTCCGCGACGCGCCGCACGGCGACCGACAGGGCCGCGGTGCGCAGGTCGCGCTCGAGCTCGTCGGCGGCGGCCAGCACGCGGTCGAGCGCCTCGGTGAGCTGGGTGCGCAGCCGCTCGCGGATCTCGGCCGCCGTCCACGTGTACTTCTGGTGGGCCTGGACCCACTCGAAGTAGCTGACGGTCACGCCGCCGCCGCTGGTGAGGATGTCGGGCACCACGACGACGCCGCGGTCGCGCAGGATCGCGTCGGCGGCGGGCGAGGTCGGGCCGTTGGCCGCCTCGGCGACGAGCGCGCATCGCAGTCGCGACGCGTTGCGCTCGGTGATCTGGTTGGCCAGCGCGGCCGGCACGAGCACGTCGCAGTCGACCTCGAGCACCGCCTCGCGGTCGATCGCCTCGGCCTCGGGGAAGCCGGCGACCGTGCCGTGCTCGCGGGCCCAGCGCGCGACGGCGGCGACGTCGAGCCCGCGCGGGTGGGCGATCGCGCCGCCGGCGTCGGCGAGCGCGACGATCGCCGCGCCGCGCGCCTGCAGTTCGGCCGCCACGACCCCGCCGACGTTGCCGAAGCCCTGGATCGCGACGCGCCGGCCGGCGAGCGGGCGGTCCAGCCGCGCGAGCATGCCCTCGAGCACGAACACGACGCCCAGCCCGGTCGCCTGCCGCCGCCCGGGCGTGCCGCCCAGCGCGATCGGCTTGCCGGTGACCACCGCGGGCACCGCCTGGCCGACCGCCTGCGAGTACGTGTCGTAGAACCACGCCATCTCGCGCTCGCCGGTGCCCATGTCCGGCGCGGGCACGTCGGCGTCGGGGCCGACGATCGGCTGCAGCTCGGCGGCGTAGCGGCGCGTGATGCGCTCCATCTCGTCGGCCGACAGCGTGCGCGGGTCGCAGCGCACGCCGCCCTTCGCGCCGCCGTAGGGGAGGCCGAGCAGCGCGCACTTCCAGGTCATCCACATCGCCAGCGCCGCGCACTCGTCGAGGGTCAGGTCGGGCGCGAACCGCAGCCCGCCCTTCGTCGGGCCCATCGTCAGCGTGTGCTGCACCCGGTAGCCGGTGACGTTCACGAGCTCGCCGGCGTCCATGCGCACGGGCAGGTTCACGATCAGCGACCGGCGCGGCTCGACGAGCCGGGTGTGCTCGTCGGGGTCGAGGTCGATCAGCTCGGCGACGCCGCGAAGCTGCTCGCAGGCCATCCGGTACAGGTCCGAACGCCACTCTCCGACCATGGGCCGACCGTAGTCCTGCGGTCCGGTCCCGCGCCATGGACGACGGTTGGCAGTCCGCTCGACAATCGTTCAGGGGCGCCACGAATGGGGCAGACGGATTCCGGCGCCTAGACTGAACCTGTCGGGACGTCGTCGTTCCTCCCACCCCCCGACGCGGAAAGGCCGCTCATGCCGAGCGCACCGTTGGACCCACGCGGCCGGCCGTCCGGCGCCGCTTCGCCCGTGAGCGAACGGCACCTGCGGGTGCTGCGCAAGGCCGCCAAGGCCGCGCGGGCGCGCCTGCGCCCCGGCGACGCCGACCTGGCGGAGCGCGCCGCGCGCACCGAGCGACAGCTGCGGGCCGCCGAATCCCGCGCGGGCGAGGCCCGGGCGGACATCCAGCGCCGGCACGACGCGGACGCACGCTGCCGTCCGGTGCCCGCCGAGCCGCCCGAGCCGGAGCTCCGGCGCGGAGCCGACGGTGTCCTGCGCGGTCGTCGCGACTGACGCGCCGCGCCGCCTGGCCGGCCGGGTCACGGCGTTCGCCCGCCGCCGGCGGGTGCCGATCACGGTGGTGGGCTCGCTCGCCACCGCGGCGATCCTGGCCTACGTGCTCGCCGGGCAGCGCGACGACTTCGCGGCGGCGCTGTCGTCCGCGAGCTGGTCGGTGCTGTCCGTGGCCGTCCTGCTGCAGATCGTCGCCCTGCTGTCGCGCACCGAGGCGTGGCACCTGACGATCGAAGCCGCGGGCGGAACGGTCGAGCGCCGCGTCCTGTTCCGCGCGTCGAGCATGCAGGTGCTGGGCAGCGTGATCAACGGGCATCTCGGCGTGGCCGCCCGGATCGCGGCGCTGCGGCGCTCGTCCCCCGCCGTCAGCCCGCAGGTGCCGACGCTGATCGCCGCGGAGTTCCCGATCTTGGCGATCGAGGGGACCCTGGCGGCGCTGACGTCGTTCACGCTGGTCGGTCCGCTGGGGCTGCCCTGGTGGCTGCCGGTCGTCTGCGTGGTGCTGTTCGCGGCGGCCAGCGCCGGGCTGCGGCATCTGGCGCTCAGCAAGGGCCGCGAGCTGTGGCGGGGCCTCGCGGTGCTCCGCCACGTCCGGGGCGGAAGCCGCGTGTTCGCCCTGATGCTCGTCGCGGTGTTCGCGCAGATCTTCCGCAACTGGATGCTGCTGCACGCGGTCGGCGTCGACGCTTCGTTCTTCGATGCGATCGCCGTCCTGATCGCCGTGGTCACGCTCGGGCAGCTGCCGGTGGGCCCGAGCGTGGGCGCTGCCGCCGCGGTGCTCATCCTCGGCAGCGACGGCGTCGCGGCCGCCGCCGCCGCGGGCGTGCTGCTGACGGTGACCGGGACGGTGGGCGGCGTGTGCTTCGCCGCCTGGGCCGCCGGCGACAGGCTGTGGTGTCGCAGCCGTCTCGCCCTGGCGCGGCGCGAGCGCTCGGCGAGCCCGGCCCGGCCGTGAGACGAGGTCGCGTTCAGGCGGTCGCGCGGGGCGCGGCGAGGAGCACGAGCACGCGGCGCAGCAGACCCGCCATCGTCACCGCCCAGGCCGCGAACGCGACCCAGATCAGCCCCTGCGGCAGGTCCTGCAGCGGCGCGAAGTCGGCGGCCAGCGCGAGGCGGTAGGTCGCCAGCGTGTACATGCCCATCGGGAACACGAGGCTCCAGTAGGCGGGGTGGTAGACGACCGGCTCACCGCGCACCACGTGGCGCCAGACGCCGAAGACGACGAGCAGCGGGATCCACCAGGTCGCCCACGCCCACAGGATCAGCGTCGTCCCGTCGACGAACGGGCCCATGTCCTCCAGGAACGGCAGGCCGGTCGGCGTGACCAGCAGCGTCGAGCCCGCGTTGGTGCTGATCGCCGCCGCGCCCATGATCACCCAGAACAGCGGGGTCATGTCCGCGGGCTCCACGCGCAGGAAGAAGATCCGGTAGCTGAACAGCGTCACGAAGATGCCGTAGAGGACGATCCCGATCCCCCACAGCGTGTAGACGAGGACGAACGTCAGCGACGTGAGCGAGCCGAGGGAGGGGGCGATGCCGGCGCCCAGCAGCGCCAGCGACTCGGTCCCGACGATCGCGATGAGCCAGCCGCCGTGGACGACGTCGGCGCCGGTGCCCGCGTTGAGGAACGTCAGCACCGCGAAGCTGAAGTAGCTCAGCAGCAGCCATACGACGAGCGCGACGACCCACAGCACGACCGCGGGCACCGTGTGGCCGCGCATGAGGAGCTGGAGGCCGAGCACGTCGCTGCCGGCGACGATCGTGAAGAACGAGAACACCAGGCGCGGGTTGACGAGGTCGGTCCACAGCTCGCGGGGGTGGCGGACGATCCGCAGGGCCGTCCCCACGACCAGCGCGGGGTAGGCGACGAGGTTCACGCCGAGCAGGACGTCGGACAGCGCCTCGTGGCCGAGGATCCAGAACCCGTTCGAGACGATCCCGGTCGCCATCACGAGCGCGAACGCGCCCGGGTAGAGCGTGCGGACGGCGCCGTCGAGCCGGGCGACCCGGGTCACGGGCGCGACCGTACGGCTCGCGGCGCCGCCCGGCAGCCGCGGAACCCCGCAGCCGACCTGCGGGGAACTGCGGATGCCGCGGGTCGCTCAGCCGCCGTCGGGCGGGGTCGCCTCGACGCGCAGGATGCGGTCGTCGCCCGGGCGCGGGTCGGTGCCGCCCCAGGTGGCCTCGTCGGTGTTCGACGTGACCAGCCACAGCGCGCCGTCGGGCGCGACCTCGACCGTGCGGATGCGGCCGTACTCGCCGGCGAGGTGGTCGATCGGATGGGTGAGCGGCCGGCCGCGGTCGACGGGGAGCTGCCACAGCCGCTGGCCGCCGAGGGCGCCGATCCACAGCGACCCCGCCAAGTAGGCGACGCCCGACGGGCTGGCGTCGTCGGGGTGGATCGTGGCGATCGGCGGCTCGCCGGTCGACCCGGCCACGCCCTCGGTCTCCGGCCACCCGTAGTCGCGGCCGGGCCGCAGCACGTTCACCTCGTCCCAGGTGCGATGGCCGAGCTCCGACGCGTACGCGGTGCCGTCCGGCCCGAACGCGATGCCCTGCACGTTGCGGTGGCCGCTCGACCAGATCGGCGAGCGCTCCGGGTTGTCGGGCGGGATCGAGCCGTCGCGCGCGATACGCAGGATCTTGCCGTTCAGCGAGTCCTCGTCGGCGGCGTTCCCGGGCTCGAACGCGTCGCCGGTGCCGATCCACAGGTGGCCGTCGGGCCCGACGACGATGCGCCCGCCGTGGTGGCGGTCGGCCGTCTGGATGCCGTCGAGCAGCGTCCGCTGGACGCGCAGGGAGCGGAAGTCGCGGGCGATGCGCAGGGCGACGACGCGGTTCTGGTCGGCGCCGGACACGACGGCGTAGACCGTGCGGTCGCGCCGGAACGTGGGGGAGGCGACGATGCCGAGCAGCCCACCCTCCGAGCTGACCTCGACGCCGGGGACGACGCCGACCGTGCGCGGCCGGCCGCCGCCGGGCGGGATGCGCTCGATCTCGCCGCTGATGCGCTCGGACACCAGCGCCGAGTCGTCGGGCAGGAACGTGAGGCCCCAGGGGGCGTCGAGCCCGGTGGTGATCTCGACCGGCTCGCCGAGGGTGGCGACCTCGGTCGAGGCGGCTGAGGTGGTGACGGGCGTCGCGTTGGGGGCGCTCGAGGTCGAAGTCGAGGTCGAGGTCGAGCCGCAGCCGGCGGCCAGGACGGCCACGACGGCGGCGACGAGGAGCGTTCTCATGCGGTCCCTCCGTTCACGTAGACGACCTGCCCGTTGACCCAGCGGCCCGGGCCGGCGAGGAACGCGACGACCTCGGCGACGTCGGCGGGGGTGCCCAGCCGGTTCATCGGGCTCAGCCCCGCGATCCGCTGGACGTCCGCCTCCGTCTTGCCCTCGAGGAACAGCGGCGTGGCGGTGGGGCCGGGGGCGATCGCGTTGACGGTGACGTCGCGGCCGCGCAGCTCGCGCGCGAGGATCAGGGTGAGCGCCTCGACCGCGCCCTTCGACGCCGCGTAGGCGCCGTAGCCGGGCTGCTGCAGCCGCGTGACCGTCGTCGACACGTTGATGATCGCGCCGCCCTCGCGGACCTGGCGCGCGGCGAGCCGGTCGACGACGAACGTGCCGCGGACGTTGGTGCGCTGGATGCGGTCGAAGGTCTCGAGGTCCATCTCCGCGATCGGCGCCAGCGGCATGATGCCCGCGGAGTTGAGGACGACGTCGACGCCGCCGAACGCGTCGGCTGCGGCGCCGAAGAGGGCGGCCATCGCGTCCTCGTCGGCGACGTCGCCGCCGGCTGCGATCGCTCGACCGCCGGCGTCGGTGATCGCGCGGACCGCCGCCTCGGCCCGGTCGGGGTTGCCGGCGTAGTGCACGACGGTCGCGAAGCCGTCCCGGGCGAGGCGCTCGGCCGCCGCGCGGCCGATGCCCCCGGAGCCGCCGGTGACGACGGCGACGCGTTGCTCTGTGCTCGCCATGGTTGGTGGTCCTCCCGCCTATATGGACGATCTGTACACTTCTCACGGTAGCACGGATATGTACGACTCGTCCACAAATGAGGTTCGATGAGCGAGCGCGGTTCGACGACGAAGCGCCGGGGGCGCGGCCGGCGCCCGGCGGCCGAGGTGCGCGCCGACGTGCTGGCGGCGGCCGGCCGGCTGCTGCTGGACGACGGCCTGCGCGCGGTGACGTTCGAGCGCGTCTCCGCCGAGTCGGGGGCGAGCAAGACGACGCTCTACAAGTGGTGGCCGTCGCCGGGCGCGCTGGCCGCCGAGGCGTACTTCGCCCAGAGCCGGCGGACCCTCGACTTCCCCAACACCGGCGACCTGCGCGCCGACCTGATCGCGCAGCTGCGCTCGTTCGTGCGGTGGCTGACGGTCGAGGGGGCGGCCGAGCCGGTGTCGCAGCTCATCGGCGCCGCGCAGATGGACCCGGATCTGGCTGACGCGTGGTCGGAGGCCTACGCGCTGCCGCGGCGCCAGCTCGCCCGCGACCGCCTGCTGATCGGCCAGCAGGCGGGCGAGCTCCGCGAGGACGCCGATCTCGACGTGATCGTCGACCAGCTCTGGGGCGCCTGCTACCACCGCCTGCTCGTGCTGAAGGTGCCGTTCGACGAGTCGATCGTCGAGCGCCTGGTGGACCAGGCGCTGCACGGCGCCGCGCCGCCGGACCGCTGACGGGCGGCGCGCCCGCTCAGGCGCGCGCCAACGGCTCGAGATCCCAGCCCGCGCCGTGCGCCCCGGCGGCGTACGCGCTCTCGTAGAAGGCGAGCAGCGTCGCCGCCGGATCGGCCGACTCGCGCACGTCGTCGTACGGCAGGACCGCGAGCGAGCCCGAGCCGGTGTCCTGCCACGCGGCCGCCGCCGGCTCGAGGGGCCGGTCGGCGAGGCCGGCGGGCTCCGGGGCCGTGTAGGAGTAGAACGCCGGGAACGGCGTGCGGCGATCGTCGCCGGGCCAGAACCCGAACGCGACGACCTCGTGCGAGTACGCCTCGGCGGTGACCGGGTCGGCGCCCGGCGCGGCGGGAGCCCGTCGCCCGGAGTAGCGGGCGTGGGCGAGGTCGAACGAGTGCCAGAACAGGTGCACCGGGCTCGCCTTGCCGGCGAAGCCGCTGCGGAACCGGGCGAGGACGCGTTCCGTCGACGCGAGGACGTGCCAGAACCGCGTGACGGCGTCGGCGTCGTAGGCGTCGTGGATGCGGTCCTGGGCGAACGGCGGGCTGTCGCCCAGGTCGAAGGGCTCGGCGCGGATCTCGACGTCGACGTCCAGCGCGGCGAGCGCGGCGAACAGGTCGTCGTACACGTCGGCGCAGGCGGGCCGGTGCGTCAGCTCGAGCGTGCGCGAGCGCCCGTCGCTGCTGGCCACGACGATCCGGTGGTCGAGCATGTCGAAGACGATCTCGACGTACCGATCGCCGTCGGGCATGGGGCCGGTCGTCAGGCCGCGCGTGGCCGGCAGCAGCGTGACGTGCCACCAGTGGTTCAGCGGCGGGGTGAGCGCCATCCGGACCTTGCCGATGATCTGCGTGTAGCGGTGGACCGTCTGCTTCGTCGGCTCCCAGTCGGCGTACGGCAGCGGGGGCCAGGCGGTCGGTGCGGCGTCAGGCATGGCTGCTCCTCGGGATCGGCGCCGCGTCGGGGCCCGCCGCGCAGTGGGGAGGGGACATCGTCGCATGTCCATGTCCGCCTTCGGCGGGACTAGTTGACATCAACTAGTCAGGACTGAATAATCTCGGCCATGGCGACGCGACGCAAGGTCGGGAACCTGCTGGCGCTGGCGGTGCTGTCGTATCTGTCGCAGCGCCCGATGCACCCGTACGAGCTGGGCCGGACCCTGCGCGAGCACGACGACGCGCGCAGCATCAAGTTCAACCACGGCTCGCTGTACATGGTGTTCGAGCAGCTCACCCGCGCCGGCTTCGTCGAGCCGCGGGAGACGACGCGCGAGGGCGCGCGCCCCGAGCGGACCGTCTACGCGATCACCGACGCCGGCCGGGCGGAGCTCGAGGACTGGCTGCGCGAGCTGGTGGCCGAGCCGCGCCACGAGTACCCGCAGTTCGTCGCGGCGCTGTCGCTGATCGCGGCGCTGCCGCCCGACGACGTCGTCGCGCTGCTGCGGCGGCGGCTGGCGGGGCTGGCCGAGGCGCGCGCGGAGGCGCAGGGGATCGTCGACCGGACGCTCGAGGCCGGCGTGCACCCGCTGTTCCTCGTCGAGGAGGAGTACCGCCTGGCGCTGCTCGACGCCGAGGTCGCGTTCGTCGAGGGCTTCGTCGCCCGCATCACCGATCCCGACGACGGTTGGGCCCCGCAGTGGGCCGCGTGGCACGAGAAGGAGGACCGATGAGCTCGATTCGCACCGCCGTCATCGCGGGCGGGGGCATCGCCGGCCCGGTGACCGCGATGGCGCTGCAGAAGGCCGGCATCGACGCGACCGTCTACGAGGCGCGGCCGGCCGACACCCTGGACCGCGGCGTGTTCCTGACGCTGGCCAGCAACGGCATCGCCGCGCTGCGCGTGCTCGACGCCGACCGCGGGGTGCTGGCGGCCGGGTTCCCGACGCCGGCGATCACGCTGCGCAGCGGGACCGGCAAGCGGCTGGGGGAGACGGCGATCGGCGTGCCGCTCGAGGACGGCACGACCAGCCACACGCTGCGCCGCGCCGACCTGTTCGGTGCGCTGCGCGACGAGGCGGTCGCGCGCGGCATCCGGTTCGAGCACGGCCGTCGGGTGGTCTCGGCGGTCTCGGAGGCGGATGGCGTGCGGGTGGTCTTCGCCGACGGCACCGAGGCGCGCGGCGAGGTGCTGATCGGCGCCGACGGCGTGTGGTCCACGGTCCGCCGCCTGGTCGACCCGGCCGCGCCGAGCCCGGCCTACCAGGGCCTGATCGGCACGGGCGGCTACGCGCGCGGCGTGTCCGTCGACGCCGAGCCCGGCCGCTTCGAGATGATCTTCGGCAGGCGCGCGTTCTTCGGCATGGTCGTCGCGCCCGACGGCGAGGTCTGGTGGTTCGCGAACGTCCCCCGCGGCTCCGAGCCCTCCCGCGGCGAGCTCGCGGCGGAGGGCGGCGAGGCCTGGCGCGCGCGCCTGCTGGAGCTGTTCGCCGACGACGCCGGTCCGGCGACCTCGGTGATCGCCGCGACGCCCGAGCTCGAGCCGATGAGCCCGTTCCACGCCGTGCCCCGCCTGCCGGCCTGGCAGCGCGGCCGCATGGTCGTCGTCGGCGACGCCGCCCACGCGCCCTCGCCGACGTCGGGCCAGGGCGCGTCGCTGTCGATCGAGGACGCGGTCGTGCTGGCGACCTGCCTGCGCGACGTGCCTTCGGTCTCGGACGCGCTGGCGCGCTTCGAGTCCATCCGCCGCCCGCGGGTGGAGCGCATCGTGAAGTGGGCCGCCCGGATGAACTCGAACAAGGCCGCCGGCCCGGTGGGCCGCGTGATCCGCGACGCCGTGCTGCCGCTGATGCTGCGCGCCCCGGGCGCCGCGAGGGCGCAGCGCTCGATGTTCGAGCACCGGGTGGAGTGGGTGGCGGCGGCATGACGTGAGCCGCTCCGGCTTGCTTCGGGAGGTGCTGTGTTCGGCGGGAGATCCGAACATCCGGTGGCGGGCGAAGTCTGCGCGTGCCAACACAACGTCTGCCCGTGTCCGACCCAGGCCAGCACGAAGCGCGCCCGACAGGATTCGAACCTGTGACCTCTTGCTCCGGAGGCAAGCGCTCTATCCACTGAGCTACGGGCGCGGGACGACGAAGCCTAGCGCTGGCCGGGCGGGCGCGCGCGGGGCGGATTGCAGCCTGGGGGTGGGGGTGATCGGAGTGATCGCTGCCAGGGCGTGATTTCCCCGATCACCCCCGGGGGTGGCGCGCGGCGGAGCGGGGAAGAGGGGCGGCGTGTCGCCTCGGGCCCGCATCGTCGCCGCAACGACAGCAACCGCCGCGCTCGCCGTCGCGCTCTACGCCACGCTCGTCGAGCCGCGGCGGCTCCGCATCAACCGGCGCACGCTCCGGCTCCCAAACTGGCCGCACGCCCTCGACGGCCTAACCGTCGCCGTCATCGCGGACCTCCACGCCGGCGCGCCGCAGATCGACGAGGACGCGCTGACCGACATCGTCGCGCGCGTGAACAGGACGCGGCCCGATCTCGTCGTCCTCCTCGGCGACCACGTCGACGACGACCATCACCTCGGCGACGAGATCCCGCCCGAGCGCGTGGCGAAACGCCTCAACGACCTCGAAGCACCCCGCGGCGTCATCGCCGTCCTCGGCAACCACGACTGGCTCGCCGGCGGGCACCGGGTAGCCCAAGCCCTCCGCCACAACGGCATCACCGTCCTCGAGAACGACGCCACCCCTGCCGGACCCGGGCTCTACGTCGCCGGCGTCGGCGACGCCACCGAGCGCGTCGCCGACCCCCACCGAGCGCTCGAAGCCATCCAGGACCCCGAAGCCGCCGTCCTCCTCCTCACCCACGACCCCGACGTCTTCCCGCGCGTGCCGGACCGGCCCGCCCTCACCCTTGCCGGCCACACCCACGGCGGGCAGATCGACATCCCGGGCGCGCGCCGCGCGTGGATCCCGTCGCGCTTCGGCGCCCGCTACGCCACCCGCACCCACATCGTGGAGCGCGGCCGCCACCTGCTCCTCAGCAGCGGCGTCGGCACGTCGGGCTGGCCCGTCCGCCTGGCCGCCCGCCCGGAGATCCTCCTCGTCACCCTGCGTCCCGCCGGTACCTTGCAGTCCCGCCCATGGATCTCTCGGTCTTCTTCGCCGGCACCGCCGGATCGGTGCCCAGCGCGCGGCGAGGCCTCCCCGCGACCCTAATCCGCCGCGGCGGGGACCGCATCCTCATCGACTGCGGCGAGGGCACCCAGCGCCAGCTCCTGCGCTCGGTGGGCCTGACCGACCTCACCGACGTCTTCATCACGCACTTCCACGCCGACCACTGGCTCGGGCTGCCCGGGATGCTGAAGTCGTTCGACCTGCGCGACCGCGACCGGCCGCTCGCGATCCACGGCCCGCCCGGCACCAGGAAGCTGCTCAACGCGCTGCGCTTCGTCTGGGCCGGCACCGGCTACGAGGTGTCCATCCGCGAGCTCGAGCCGATGGAGACCGTGCGCTTCGACGGCTACGTGATCGGCGCGATCCCCGTCCAGCACCGCGGCCCCGCGTTCGGCTACGCGCTCGTCGAGGACCCGCGCCCCGGCCGCTTCGACGCCGAGCTCGCCCAGAAGCTCGGCGTCACGCCCGGCCCCGACTTCGGCCGTCTCCAGCGGGGGGAGACCGTCAACGGCGTCGCGCCCGAGCAGGTGATCGGCGAGGAGCGCCCCGGCCGCACGCTCGTCTTCTCCGGCGACACGCGCCCGTGCGAGACCGTCGCCGCGGCCGCGCACGACGCCGACCTGCTCGTGCACGAGGCGACGTTCAGCCACGAGGACGTCGACCGCGCCCGCCAGACCCAGCACTCGACCGCCACCGAGGCGGCCACGCTCGCCCGCGACGCCGGCGTGCGGCTGCTCGCGCTCACGCACCTGTCGACCCGCTACGCCTGGCGCGAGCTGCGCGACGAGGCCCGCGCGATCCACCCGAACACCGAGGTCCCGCGCGACTTCGACACGATCGAGATCCCGCTGCCCGAGAAGGGCGACGCCGAGCTCGTCCACTGGAACCACGCCAACGCCAACGCGGCACCCGCGCCCGCGGCGCCCGCCCAGCCCGAGGCGCCGAGATGAACGCTCCGCAACGCTGGGTCCCCGGGTGGCTGACGCTCGGGATCGTCGGCGCCGCCGGCTTCCTGCTCGGCGTCGTCGTGCTCGTCATCGCCCGCGGGGTCGTCCACGACGAGGTCCGCACCGTCACCCACACGCGCACGGTCCAGGTGATGCCGACGGTCCCCGACGTGGTGGGCGTGACGTTGGGCGAGGCCGAGGTGTCGCTGCGCGATGCCGGCTACAACGTCGACGCCGTCGGCGGCGGCTTCTTCGGCCCGAGCCGCAACGACGTCGTCGCCGAGCAGGACCCCGCCCCCGGCACCGAGCTCGCCGGCGGTGCGACCGTCACCGTGCGGGTGGAGTGACCGGCGGGATCTCGCCGACGCGCAGCGCGATCGCCACCGCCTGCGGCCGGGTGCGCGCGCCGAGCTTGCGCATCGCCGCCTTCGCGTAGGTCCGCACGGTCTCGGGCGTGACGTCCATCGACGCGGCGATCTCGGGGATCTCGTCGCCCGCGGCCAGCCGCTCGAGCACGCGGCGCTCGCGCGGCGACAGCGGCCGTCGGCCGCCGCGATCACCGGCTCTGTCGCGTCCCCCGCTCACCCGCTCGAACCTAACCGAACCGCACCAAAGTCGTGCCGATTTTCTCGTTCGGGAGACCATCCCCAATGCGGGGAAGGCGTGCGGATCCGCTCAAATTCCGGACGCGTCCTGGCGATGAAGGTGGCGCAGAGCCGCTCACTCTCACGGAGGAGGTCCCCGATGCGTTCCCCCGCCAGCATCCCCGCCCGCCGCCGGACCGCGCCTGCCCCCGGCGTCGTGCGGATCGACGACCCTGCCGGCGATCGGCTTGCCGCGTTCTGCCGGATCAGCGACGAGGACGTCGGCCGTCTGGCCGCCGAGGATCTCGCCGCGATCGCCGACGAGGCGGTCGACGCGTTCTACACCGACGTCCTCGCCGAGCCGCACCTGGCCGCGATCATCGAGCGCCACAGCTCGCGCGATCGCCTGTCGCGCACCCTCGCCGACTACGTGCGCTCGCTCTCCAGCGGCCGCCTCGACGACCAGCGCGTGGGGCGGGTCCGGGCGATCGGGATCATGCACGACCGCATCGACCTGCCGCTCGCCGACTTCGCCGCCGCGCAGCTTCGCATCGACGAGACGATCGTGAAGACGCTCGTGCGCCGCTACGCCCGCAGGCCGGCCGACCTGGCCGCCGCGATCATGGCCTACCGGCGCCTGGCGACGTTCGACCTGGCGCTCGTCGTCGAGTCGTTCATGCAGTCGCGCGACCGCACCGGGGAGCTGCTGGGCCAGCTCTCCCGTCAGACCGAGACGCTCGGCGACCGCCAGGGCGAGCTCGACGAGGCCGCCCAGCGGATGGCCGCCGTCGCGCAGCAGTCCCACGGGTCGGCCGAGCAGCTCCACGGCGAGGCGGTGCAGCTCGGCGGCCTGGCCGACGCCGCCGCCCAAGAGCTGCGCGCCTGCGTCGATCGCGCCTCGGAGGGCGAGCAGGTCGTGTCGGTGTGCGTCGGCGAGGTCGGCCAGCTCCGCGACGCGGTGTCCGACATCGGCGAGCGGGTCGAGGCGCTCGCCGAGCAGACCCGGGAGATCGCCTCGATCGTCGAGTCCATCGGCGAGATCGCCGACCAGACGAACCTGCTGGCGCTGAACGCGGCGATCGAGGCCGCCCGCGCCGGAGACCACGGCAAGGGCTTCGCCGTCGTCGCGACGCAGGTGCGCGAGCTGGCCGACGACACGCGCGCGTCGCTGGAGCGCATCACCGAGCTCAACGCCCGCTCCGGCGAGGCGCTCGGCGCGCTGACCGGCGCGGTCGACACGATGACCCGCCGCTCCGACGCCGTCGACGAGCGCGCCGCCTCCGCGGGCGAGAGCTTCGCGGCGATCAGCTCCGGCGTGCGCGACGCGGCCGCGGGCATGGACGGCATGGTCGACCGGGTCGCCAACGTGTCCGGCGCCGCGTCGGAGCTGCGCTCGATCTCCGAGGAGGTCGCGCGCACGGCCGAGTCGCTGACCGAGCTGTCGGCCGGCGTGTCCGAGGCGCTCGACGAGGCGCGCGCCGCGATCGGGACCGAGGAGGCGGCCGGGCCGACCCCGCCCCCCGAGCCGACGGAGCCGACCCTGGCCATGGCGGCGTAGCGGTGCCGCGCACGCTCACCGACCGCGAGCGCGAGATCGTCGCCCTGCTGGCGGCCGGCCTCACGAGCGCGCAGATCGGCGCGCGGCTCTACCTCGCCCCGGAGACGGTGCGCGGCTGCATCCGCGCGATCACGCGCAAGCTGCACGCGCGCAATCGCACGCACGCGGTCGCGATCGCCGTCAGCCGGGAGCTCACGGCGCGCTGACCGGCTGGGCCCGCAGGCCCGCGACGAGCCACTGCCACGCGGGCACGGTCTCGGGCACGGCCGGCCAGCCGTTGATCACGGCCAGCAGCCGCCAGTAGCGCTCGACGCGGCGGTCGGTGAACGCCTCGATCGCGTCGGCCAGCGCGGCCCGGTCGGCAGCGGCCTGCCCGAACGCGGCGGCGAGCTCGTCGACCACGACACGCGCCTCGGCCGAGGCCGGGTCCAGGCCCGCGGCCAGCGCCCCGCCCGCGCGCTCGGCCACGAGCCGCGCGACGTCCGGGCCGGCGCCGGGCCCGGTGCTCTCCGCGCCGCGCTCGGCCATCGCCCGCACCGCGGCGCGGAACGCCGGGTCGGCGATCAGCTCGGCCAGCTCGACCCACGCCGCGACCTGCTCGGGCGTCGGCTCCTCGGGCAGGTCGGGCATCACGGCCCGCATCCGCGCGGCGACGGCGTCGGCGGCGGGGCCGCTCACGCCGGCGAACGTCTCGTCCACGAACTCGGTGACGATGCGGCGGCGCTCGTCGGCGGACAGGGTGGCCAGGCGGTGCATGAGCTCGATCTCCTCGGCTTCGGTGGGACGGGACATGACCGCGCGCAGCACGCCGCGCCGCAGGCGCAGGACGCGCATCTGGGCGTCGAGCGCGGCCGCGTGGGTGGCGAGCACGTCGTCGAGCGACGCCTCGCGCGCCAGCAGCCGCCGGATCGACTCCAGGTCGACGTCGAGCTCGCGCAGCGTGCGCACCAGCTCCAGCCGGGCCAGGGCGGCCGCGTCGAACAGCCGGTAGCCGGCCTCGCTGCGGGCCGCCTCGGGCACGACGCCGGCGTCCGCGTAGAAGCGGATCGTCCGCACGGACAGCCCCGTGCGGCGGGCCAGCTCGCCGATGCGCATGAGCGGCGTGTCGTCGGTCATGGGCGCCATGCTGCGGTCTCCACCGATTGGAGGGTCAAGGCCCGAACCGTCGGCCGCCGGACCCGTTGCTACAGTCGATCGGAGAGTTCCTTTAACCCGGTCCCGTGAGGCCAGGAAGGACGGACACAATGGCAGACGAGAAGGTCGTCCTGGACCAGGACGACATGCGGCGAACCCTCGTGCGCATCGCTCACGAGATCGTCGAGAAGAACGCCGACGCCGACCGGCTCGCCATCGTCGGCATCCACCGCCGCGGCGCTCCGCTCGCCGCCCGCCTCAAGCGCCTCGTCGACGATCTGCTCGACGCCGACGTCCCCCTCGGGGCGCTGGACATCTCCTTCTACCGCGACGACGTCGGCACCCGCGCCGCCGAGCCCGAGGTGCACGCGACCAACCTCGACTTCGACGTCGACGGGCGCACGGTCGTGATCGTCGACGACGTCCTGTACACGGGCCGCACCGTGCGCGCCGCGATCGAGGCGCTGTTCGACTACGGCCGCCCCGCGCGCGTCCAGCTCGCCGTGGTCGCCGACCGCGGCCACCGCGAGCTGCCCATCCGCCCCGACTACGTGGGCAAGAACCTTCCGACCTCGCACCGCGAGCGCGTGAACGTCCGCGTCGAGGAGCTCGACGGCGTCGACGAGGTCACCATCTCCGAGCTCGAGGAGGCCGTCGTCTGATGCCCCGCCACCTGCTGTCGATCGCCGACCTCGACCGCGACGGGATCGAGCGCATCCTCGCCCGTGCCGGCTCGTTCGCCGAGGCCTCCGGTCGCGAGATCAAGAAGCTGCCGACGCTGCGCGGCCGCCGCGTCCTGAACCTCTTCTACGAGAACTCGACGCGGACGCGGTCGAGCTTCGAGATCGCCGCCAAGACGCTCAGCGCCGACGTCACGAACTTCGCCGCCAGCGGCTCCAGCGTCGAGAAGGGCGAGTCGCTGAAGGACACGATCCAGACGCTGTCGGCCTACGACCCGGCCGCGATCGTCATTCGCCACCCGCACGCGGGCGCGGCCGCGATGGTCTCCCGCTGGACGCCGGCAGCGGTCGTCAACGCCGGCGACGGCAAGCACGAGCACCCCACCCAGGCGCTGCTCGACGTCTTCACGCTCACCCGCCGCCTCGGCTCGCTCGACGGCAAGCGCATCTGGATCGTCGGCGACGTCGAGCACTCGCGCGTCGCGCGCTCGGACATCCTCGCCTTCACGACGATGGGCGCGCACGTGACGGTGTGCGGGCCGCCGACGCTGATCCCGCGCGGGATCGAGGCGCTCGGCTGCGACGTGCGCTTCACGCTCGACGAGCTGCGCGACGCCGACGTCGTCTACACGCTGCGGATGCAGAAGGAGCGCATGCGCGACAGCTACGTGCCGTCGCTGCGCGAGTACGTCGCCAACTACCAGATCGACGGCCGCCGGCTGGGGCCGCGCCAGGTGCTCATGCACCCGGGCCCGGTCAACCGCGGGGTCGAGCTGAGCGGCGACGTCGTCGACTCGCCCCAGGCGGTGATCACCGCCCAGGTCGAGGCCGGCGTGGTGGTGCGCATGGCGGTGCTGTACGAGCTGCTGGCCGGGGCCCGAGCGACCACGCCCGAGCCGGCCACTCCGGGCCCGGTGCTCGCCTGATGGCCGCGCCGCGGCTGGTCCGCGCGCCCGCGCCCGACGCCACCCTCGTCGTGCGCCGCGCCCACGTCCTGGACCCCAACGCCGGCATCGACGCCCCGCACGACGTGGTCGTGCGCGGCGGCGAGATCGCCGAGATCGCCCCGCCCGGCGAGGCCGCGGTGCCCGAGGGCGCCGAGGTCGTCGACGGCGAGGGCCGCCATCTGTTCCCGGGCTTCGTCGACCCGCACGTGCACCTGCGCACGCCCGGCCAGGAGCACAAGGAGGACATCGAGACCGGCACCCGCGCCGCCGCCGCCGGCGGCTACTGCGCGGTCGTCGCGATGCCCAACACCGACCCGGTGCTCGACAGCGCGCCGCTGCTGAACGCGGTGCGCGAGCAGGCCGAGCGCGACGCGCGCGTGCCCGTCGGGTTCATGCCCGCGATCACGCGCGGCCTCGGCGGCACCGAGCTGACCGAGATGCAGGAGCTGCGCGACGCCGGCGCGATCGGCTTCACCGACGACGGCAAGCCGGTCACCTCCGCCGGGATGCTGCGCCGCGCGATGCGCTACCAGAAGCTGTGCGGCGGCGTGATCGCCCTCCACGAGGAGGACCCCACACTCAGCGCCGGTGGCGTCATGCACGAGGGCGCGATCTCCGCGCGGCTGGGCCTGGCCGGCTACCCGTCGGTCGGCGAGTCGACGATGGTCGCCCGCGACGCCGCGCTCGCCCTCGACGAGGGGGCGCGCACCCACTTCCAGCACCTGTCGGCCTGGCAGTCGGTCGAGGCGCTGGCCGCCGCCCGCGCGTCCGGCGCGCCGGTGAGCGGAGAGGCCTCGCCGCACCATCTCCTGCTGACCGACGAGGCGGTGCTGGGGCTCGACACGCGCATGAAGATGAACCCGCCGCTGCGCACCGAGCGCGACCGCCAGGCGGTGATCGCCGGCCTGCGCGACGGCACGATCGAGTGCATCGCCACCGACCACGCGCCGCACGCCGCCTTCGAGAAGGACGTGCCGTTCGAGGACGCGCCGATGGGCACCACCGGCCTGGAGACGGCGTTCGCCGCCGTCTACACCGGCCTCGTGCGGCCCGGGGTGCTGACGCTGGAGCTCGTCGTCGAGCGGCTGACCGCCGGCGCGCGCCTGATGGACCTGCCGGTCCCGGCGATCCGGACGGGCGCCCCCGCCAACCTGTGCCTCGTCGACCTCGAGGCGACCTGGCAGGTGGGGGAGAGCGGCTACGAGTCGCGCTCGGAGAACTCCTGCTTCGCCGGCCGCGAGCTGAACGGCCGCGTGCTGCTGACCGTCGCCGCCGGCGCGGTCGCTTACCGCGAGCGGTCGTTCGCGCTGAGCGAGGTCGGCCGATGAGCTATCTCCTGCTCGAGGACGGGACCCGCTTCGACGGGGACCCGGCCGGCGCGGCCGGCCACGTCACCGGAGAGGTGGTCTTCACCACCGGCATGAGCGGCTACCAGGAGTCGGTCACCGACCCCTCGTTCCGCCGCCAGATCATCGTCTTCACCTACCCGCACATCGGCAACTACGGCGTCAGCCAGGCGGCGATGGAGTCCGATGCGATCCACGCGCGCGGCGTCGTGATGCGCTCGGCCGTCAACCACGCCGACGCACCGAACGCCGAGGGCGGCTGGCTGGACTGGCTGGACCGCGAGGGCGTGCCGGCGCTCACCGGCGTCGACACCCGCGCGGTCGTCCGCTACCTGCGCGACAAGGGCTCGATGCGCGGCGGGATCTTCCCGTCGTCGATGGCCGAGGCCGAGGCGATGGAGCACGTCCGGGCCGAGACGCCGATGACCGGCCTCGACCTGGCCCGCGAGGTCACCCCCGAGCGCGCGATCGTGCTCGGCGAGGAGAACGACGGCCCGCGGATCGTCGCGATCGACACCGGCATCAAGGGGTCGATCGTGCGCAACCTGCTCGAGCGCGGCGCGCGCGTCGAGCTGCACCCGTGCACGACGAGCGCGGCCGAGCTGGCCGCGCGCGACGGCGACGCCTACTTCCTGGCCAACGGCCCGGGCGACCCGGCCGCGCTCGGCTACGTCGTCGACACGCTGCGCGAGCTGATCGGCACCAAGCCGACGTTCGGGATCTGCCTGGGCCACCAGCTCCTGTCGCGAGCGGTCGGGCTGGAGACGTTCAAGCTCCCGTTCGGCCATCGCGGCGCCAACCACCCGGTCAAGGACCTGGAGACCGGCACCGTCGAGATCACGTCGCAGAACCACGGGTTCGCGGTGGTCGGGCCGGGCGGCGAGCACCGCCTCGACACCGACGCGCCGGTGCGCTGGGAGACCGACTTCGGCGCCGCGCAGCTCTCGCACATCAACCTCTACGACCGCACGGTCGAGGGGCTCATGCTCCTCGACGTCCCCGGCGGCACCGTCCAGTACCACCCGGAGGCGGGCCCGGGACCGAACGACTCGCTGTACCTCTTCGATCGATTCCTGGAGCAGATCCGTGCCGCGGCGTGACGACATCCACAAGATCCTCGTCCTGGGCTCTGGGCCGATCGTGATCGGGCAGGCGGCCGAGTTCGACTACTCGGGCGTGCAGGCCTGCAAGGTGCTGCTGGAGGAGGGCTACGAGGTCGTCCTCGTCAACTCCAACCCGGCGACGATCATGACCGACCCGGAGTTCGCGACCGCGACGTACGTGGAGCCGCTGCTGCCGGGCCCGGTCGCGCAGGTCATCGCCAAGGAGCGTCCCGACGCGCTGCTGCCGACGCTCGGCGGCCAGACCGCGCTGAACCTCGCGCGGGCGCTGCACGAGGACGGCACGCTCGAGCGCTACGGCGTGCAGCTCATCGGCGCCGACTACGAGGCGATCGGCCGCGCCGAGGACCGCGAGCTGTTCCGCGCGACGATGGAGGCGGCCGGCCTGAAGATGCCGGCCAGCGCGATCGCGCACGCGGTCGACGAGGCGGTCGCGTTCGCCGACGAGACCGGCTACCCGGTGATCGTGCGGCCCGCGTACACGCTCGGGGGACAGGGCGGCGGCGTCGCCCACGACGCCGACGAGCTGCGCGCGGTCGCCTCGCGCGGCCTGGAGGCGTCGCCGATCGGCCAGATCCTCATCGACCAGTCGGTGATCGGGTGGGGCGAGTTCGAGCTCGAGGTCATGCGCGACCGGCTCGACAACTGCGTGATCATCTGCTCGATCGAGAACGTCGACCCGATGGGCGTCCACACGGGCGACTCGGTCACGGTCGCGCCCCAGCAGACGCTGCCCGACCGGCTCTACCAGAAGCTGCGCGACCAGGCGTTCGCGGTCATCCGCGCCGTCGGCGTCGAGACCGGCGGCTCCAACGTGCAGTTCGCGGTCAACCCGGCGACCGAGGAGATCCTCGTCATCGAGATGAACCCGCGCGTGTCGCGGTCGAGCGCGCTGGCGTCGAAGGCGACCGGGTTCCCGATCGCCAAGATCGCGGCGCGGCTGGCGGTCGGCTACGCGCTGGACGAGATCGACAACGACATCACGCGCCTGACGCCCGCGGCGTTCGAGCCGACGATCGACTACGTCGTCGTGAAGTGGCCGCGGTTCGCGTTCGAGAAGTTCCAGGGGGTCGACGCCGAGCTGACCACGCACATGAAGAGCGTGGGGGAGGCGATGGCGATCGGGCGCACGTTCGGGCAGGCGTTCCTGAAGGCGATGCGCTCGCGCGAGCTCGACGCCGCGCCCGACGTGTCGGGCACCGTCGAGGAGCTGCTCGCGCGCCTGGAGGAGCCGAGCGCCGACCGCTACGACGTGCTGCTGGAGGCGCTGCGCCGCGGCGCGACGATCGAGACCCTGCACGCGCGCACCGGCATCGATCCGTGGTACCTGCGCGAGCTGGCCGCGATCGCCGCCGACCCGGACGCCGTGTTCGCCGGCGAGCGCTCGTTCAAGGCGGTCGACACGTGCGCGGCCGAGTTCGCGGCCGAGACGCCGTACTTCTACTCGGGGTGGGAGCGGCGCGCGGCGAGCGAGGTCGAGCGCGGCGACAACCGCAGCGTCGTGATCCTCGGGTCGGGCCCCAACCGCATCGGCCAGGGCATCGAGTTCGACTACTGCTGCGTGCACGCGGCGATGACCGTGCGCGACTCCGGCCGCGACGCGGTGATGATCAACTGCAACCCGGAGACGGTCTCCACCGACTACGACACGAGCGACCGGCTGTACTTCGAGCCGCTGACGCTCGAGGACGTGCTCGGCGTGGTGGAGATCGAGAAGCCGGAGGGCGTGATCGTCCAGTTCGGCGGCCAGACGCCGCTGAAGCTGGCCGCCGGGCTGCAGGCCGCGGGCGTGCCGCTGCTGGGCACGAGCGTGGACGCGATCGACCGCGCCGAGGACCGCGGCCGCTTCGGCGCGCTGCTGGCCGAGCTCGGCTACCAGGCGCCGCCGTACGCGACCGCGCACTCGCCCACCGAGGCGCTGCGGGTCGCCCCGCAGGTCGGGTTCCCGCTGCTCGTGCGCCCGTCGTACGTGCTCGGCGGGCGGGCGATGGAGATCGTCTACTCCGAGGAGGGCCTGGCCGCGTACTTCGAGCGGGTCCGCCCCCAGGGCGAGATCTACCTGGACCGGTTCCTGGAGAACGCGATCGAGGTCGACGTCGACGCGCTGTGCGACGGCGAGCAGACCTGGATCGGCGGGATCATGCAGCACGTCGAGGAGGCCGGCATCCACTCCGGCGACTCGGCCTGCGCGCTGCCGCCGCACTCGCTCGGCGCCGAGGAGCTCGAGGAGATCCGCCGCCAGGTCGACGGCATCGCGCTCGGCCTCGGCGTGGTCGGGCTCATCAACATCCAGTTCGCGGTCGCCGGCGGCCAGGTGTACGTGATCGAGGCCAACCCGCGCGCGTCGCGGACCGTGCCGTTCGTGTCGAAGGCGATCGGCGTGCCGCTGGCCAAGATGGCCTGCCGGATCATGCTCGGCGAGCGGATCGCCGACCTCGACCTGCCCGCCGACCCGATGAACGGGTCGCACGTTTCGGTCAAGGAGGCGGTGATGCCGTTCAACCGCTTCAGCGGCGCCGACGCGCTCCTGGGGCCGGAGATGCGCTCGACCGGCGAGGTGATGGGCATCGCGACCGACTTCCCGACCGCGTTCGCCAAGGCGCAGGCGGCGGCCGGGTCGGCGCTGCCGTCCGGCGGCACCGTGTTCCTGTCGGTCACCGACGACGACAAGGCGGCGGCGGTCGGGATCGCGTTCCTGCTGCACGACCTCGGGTTCAGCATCGTCGCCACCCGCGGCACCGCTCAGGCCCTGCGGCCCTACGGCGTGCCGGTGGAGACGCTGAACAAGATCGGCGAGGGCTCACCGCACGTCGTCGACCGCATCGAGGCCGGCGGGGTGGACCTCGTCATCAACACCCCGACCGGGTCGGGCGCGCGCTCCGACGGCTGGGAGATCCGCCGCGCGGCGATCGCCCACGGGATCCCGTGCATCACGACGCTGGCGGGCGGCCTGGCCGCCGCGCGCGCGATCCGCGCGGCCCGGGTGGGCGGCGAGGCCGAGGTTCGCTCGCTGCAGGAGATCCACGGGATGGCGGTGGCCGAGCCGGCGTAGGCGCCCGGCACGCGAGTGGCGATTTCTTTCCAGGGGGTGGAAAGAAATCGCCACTCGCGGCAGCGACGCGTGCGTTCCCCACCACGCGCGCGCGGCCGCCGCGCCGCGCTCTCCGCGTGGCCGTTGTCAGATCCAGCTCGCTATGCGATCTCGATCCGACAACGGCGGCCCGGGCGACCGCTCGCGGGCCTACGCGGCCTGGGGCACGCCCGCGCCCACGGCGTCCTGCACGCGGGCGTACCCCTGCCCGCGCGCGAGCGCGGCCAGCTCGCGGTTCAGGCGCGCCGGGAACCCGGGGCCCTCGTAGACGAACGCGGTGTAGACCTCGACGAGGGTCGCGCCGGCCAGCACCCGCTCCCACGCGTCGGCGGCGGTCTCGATGCCGCCGGCCGCGACGAGCACGAGCCGGTCTCCCGCGCGCGCCCGCGCGCGGCGCAGCACGGCCAGCGCTCGCGGCGCCAGCGGCGCGCCCGAGATCCCGCCGCCCTCGAACGCGGCGTCGGCCCGCGCGCGGTCGGCGCGCAGCACCGAGCGGTCGATCGTCGTGTTCGTCGCGATGAGCCCCGCCAGCCCCAGCTCGAGCGCCAGGTCCACGACGGCGTCGACGTCCTCGTCGGCGAGGTCGGGCGCCACCTTCACGAGCACGGGCGTGCCGCCGGCCTCGCCGGCCACCGCCTCCAGCAGCGGGCGCAGCGCGTCCGGGTCCTGCAGCGACCGCAGCCCGGCCGTGTTCGGCGAGCTGACGTTCACGACCAGGAAGTCGCTGACCGGCGCGACCGCCGCGGTCGAGCGGCGGTAGTCGTCGACCGCGCCGTCCAGCGGCGCCGCCTTCGACTTGCCGACGTTCGCGCCCACGACGCCGGCGGCGCGGTCGCGGCGCGCCAGCCGGGCCGCCGCCGCGGCCGCGCCCTCGTTGTTGAACCCGAACCGGTTGAGCAGCGCGCGGTCGCCCGGCAGGCGCGCCAGGCGCGGCGGGTCGTTGCCCGGCTGCGGCAGCGCCGTCACGGTCCCGACCTCGACGAACCCGAACCCGAGCGCGAGCGCGGCGTCGAACAGCCGGGCGTCCTTGTCGAAGCCCGCCGCGAGGCCCACCGGGCTGGGCAGGTCGAGCCCGAGCGCCCGCGTCCGCAGGGCCGGGTCGGCGGGCACGCAGCGGCGGCGCGCCAGGGCCCGCAGCGGGCGGACCGCGGTCAGGATCGACAGTGCCAGCGCGCCCAGTCGATGGGCGGTCTCGGCCGGAAGGAGGAAGAGCAGCGGGCGCAGGAGACGGCGGTACGCCATGAGACGCCGGAGTCTGTCATGTCCACTTCCAAAATGCCTGCAAATCGTGAAATCGAGGGTCAACCAGCCTCCACATCCTTCGACCTGAAGTTGAGGTCAAGGCAGATTTGGCTGTCGCGGCTTGATCACCCGCACGTCCTATGTAGACTCGCCGCCCATGCCGCCGTCCCCCTCGAACACCGCCTCCAAGACCTCGGCGGCTCCTGAGCGCTCCCTCGTCCAGCGGATGGAGGCCCTCCAGCGGGCCAACGACATCCGCAGCCGCAGGGCCCAGCTGAAGCGCGATCTGCGCGCCGGACGCGCGTCGATCCATCAGCTGCTGCTCGAGCCGCCGGAATGGGTCGAGACGGCCAAGGTCTTCGACATGCTCCTGGCCGTTCCGAAGTATGGCCGCGTGAAGGTCAACAAGATCCTCCAGCAGTGCCGCATCTCGCCGTCGAAGACGATCGGCGGGCTCTCGGAGCGCCAGCGCACCGAGCTCGTCGGGATGCTGCGCCGCTGAGCGCGGTCTTCGTCATCACGGGCCCGTCGGGGGTCGGCAAGGGGACGCTGATCCGGGCGCTGCTCCAGCGCGTGCCAGAGCTGGAGCTGTCCGTCAGCGCCACGACCCGCCGCCCCCGACCGGGCGAGACCCAGGGCGCCGACTACCACTTCCTCTCCGACGAGGAGTTCGCGCGACTGGTCGACGCGGGCGAGTTCGTCGAGTGGGCCGAGTACTCGGGCCGCCGCTACGGCACCCTGCGCTCCGAGCTGGAGGACCGCGTCAACGCGGGCCGTCCGGTCGTGCTGGAGATCGAGGTGCAGGGCGCCCGCCAGGTGCGTCGCACGGTCCCCGACGCCGTCCAGATCTTCATCGCGCCGCCGTCGCCCGAGACGCTGCGCCTGCGGCTCATCGGCCGCGGCACCGACAGCGAGGAGGAGATCGAGCGCCGCCTCGCGGTCGCCCTCGACGAGCTCGCCGCGCGCGAGGAGTTCCCCTACGTGGTCGTCAACGACCGCCTGGAGGAGGCCGTCGAACGCCTCGTGGCGATCGTAAAGAAGCACTTAGGCGAGTCGGTACCCTCAGGGGCATGATCTCCCCGCGCATCGACCGCCTCCTGGAGAACGTCGACAGCAACTACGCCTCCGTGATCGTGGCCGCCAAGCGCGCGCGCCAGATCAACTCCTACTACCACAACCTCGGCGAGGGCACGTTCGACGAGTTCCCGCCGCCGATGGTCGACACGGCTTCGAAGAACTACCTGACGATCGCTCTCGAGGAAGTCGCCTCGGGGAAGATCAAGTACCACTACCGGTAACCCGGCCGAACCCGGCCAGGTCCCACGCGGGAGGGAGAACGCGGTGGCCCGGATCCTCCTGGGCGTCAGCGGAGGGATCGCCGCCTACAAGGCGCTCGAGCTCGTGCGCCTGGCCACCGCCGCCGGTCACGCGGTGCGCGTCGTCCAGACGCCGACCGCCCAGCGCTTCGTCGGCGCCGCCTCCTTCGCCGCGCTGACGGGCGCGCCCGTCCTCACCGACGAGTTCGAGCGCGACCCGGCCCGCGGCGCGTTCCCCGACCAGTCGCCACCCGAGCACGACCCGCTCTCGCACCTGGAGCTGGTCCGCAACGCCGACGCCTACCTCGTCGCGCCGGCGACCGCGAACACGATCGCCAAGCTTGCCCACGGCCACGCCGACAACCTCCTCACGAGCGCCGCGCTGGCGGCCCGCTGCCCGCTCGTCGTCGCGCCCGCGATGAACGACGCGATGTGGGCCAACCCGGCGACCGTCGCCAACGTCGAGACGCTGCGCGCCCGCGGTGTCACCGTCCTGGAACCCGGCACCGGGCGGCTGGCCTCCAAGGGCGAGGCCGGCGCCGGCCGCCTGCCCGAGCCCGCCGAGCTGCTGGCCGCCGTCGAGGCGGTCCTGCCCGCCGCGACCGGCGGCCCGATGGACGGCCTGCGGGTCCTGATCTCCGCCGGCGGCACCCGCGAGCCGATCGACGCCGTGCGCTTCGTCGGCAACCGCTCGTCGGGGCGGATGGGCTTCGCGCTGGCCGACGAGGCCGCCGCGCGCGGCGCGCGCGTCACCGTCGTGGCCGCCAACGTGTCGCTCCCGCGCAACCCGCGCGTGGAGGTCGTCGACGTCGAGACCGCCGCCGAGCTGCAGGCCGCCTGCGAGGCCCGCTTCGACGACTGCGACGTCCTGCTGATGGCGGCCGCCGTCGCCGACTTCCGCCCCGCCGACGTCGCCGGCCACAAGCTGAAGAAGGACCAGGTCGGCGAGCGGATGGAGATGGTGCTCGAGCGCACGCCCGACGTCCTGTCGGGTCTGGCCGCCCGCCGCCGTCCCGGCCAGACGCTGGTCGGGTTCGCCGCCGAGACCGGCGAGCAGGCCGTCGAGTACGGCCGCCGCAAGCTCCGCGCCAAGGACCTCGACGCCGTCGTCGTCAACGACGTCGCCGCGCCCGGCGCCGGCTTCGACGTGCCGACCAACGAGGTGACGATCGTGACCGCCGATGCCGAGACCCACGTGCCGATGGGCGCCAAGAGCGCCGTCGCGGCCGCCGTCCTCGACGTCGTGACCGCGCTGCGCGCGCCCGCCTCCCAGGCCGGGAGCGTGCGGTGAGCGCGACCGAGCGCCTGTCCCCGGGCGAGGCCGCCGACGCCGCCGACACGCTGCGCCGCGTGGCCGAGAACATCGGCCGCGCCGTCGAGGTCCGCGACGAGGTCGTCACCGGCGTGCTCGTCGCGCTCGCCGCCGACGGCCACGTGCTCGTCGAGGACCTGCCGGGCGTCGGCAAGACCACGCTCGCGCGCGCCCTGGCCCGCTCGCTGGACCTCTCGTTCTCGCGCGTGCAGGGCACCGCCGACCTGCTGCCCGCCGACCTCGTCGGCACGAACGTCTACGACCAGCGCGAGGGCGTCTTCGTCTTCCGCCCGGGCGCGATCTTCGCCAACGTCGTCCTCGTCGACGAGATCAACCGCGCCTCGCCGAAGACGCAGTCGGGCCTGCTGGAGTGCATGCAGGAGGGCCGCGTCACCGTCGAGCGCACCACGCACGACCTGGCCCGCCCGTTCATCGTCTTCGCCACGCAGAACCCGGTCGAGTTCGAGGGCACCTACCCGCTGCCGGAGGCGCAGGTGGACCGCTTCATGGTGCGCATCTCGCTCGGCTACCCGTCGCGCGCCTCCGAGGTCGCGATGCTGCACGAGCACGAGCGCGGCGACCGCGTGGCCGGCCTGGAGCCGGTCGCCTCCGCCGCCCAGGTGCTCGCCGCGCAGGCGGCCGCCAACGCCGTGCACGCGTCCGACGCGCTGCGCGGCTACATCGTCGACCTGCTGCAGCGCACCCGGAAGGACCCGCGCGTCGAGCTGGGCGCCTCGCCCCGCGCCGGCCTGCTGCTGCTGCGCGCCGCGAAGGCGCGCGCGCTGCTCGAGGGCCGCGACCACGCGCTGCCCGACGACGTGCAGGCGCTCGCCCAGGTGGTGCTGTCGCACCGCATCCTCCTCGGACCCGAGGCGGTGGGGGAGACCGCCGAGGCCGTGATCGCCGACGCGGTGGCGGCCACGCCCGCGCTGTAGCGGAGGCGTGGGGATGGGGGCGCGCGCGACTCGACGCTTCGGCCAGGTCGACGCGCGAGGCGGCCTGCGGCTGCTCGGCGTGGCGCTGTTCCTGCTCGCCGGCGCGGGGCTGTTCGACTGCGAGCCGCTGTTCGTGCCCGCCGCGACGCTGCTGGTGCTGTCGCTCGGCTCGCTGGGCTGGGCGGTCGCCGGCGCGTTCGGCGCACGCGTGGACCGCAGCGTCGGGGTGCGGCGCGCGGTGGAGGGGGAGGCGGTCGAGGTGCGCCTCGCGGCCCGCGGCGGACCGCTGGGCCTGCTCGGCGCGCGGCTCGTGGACCCGCTGATCGACGAGCCGCGCCGCCTGGGCTGGGGGCGCCGGGCGCGGCTGCGCGTGCAGGCTCGCTTCGAGCGCCGCGGCCGTCGCGAGCTGGGGCCGCCGTCGCTGCGCTTCGGCGACCCGCTCGGGCTGGTGACCGCCCGCGTCGACGGCGACGGGCCGCCCGCGTCCGTGCTCGTGCTCCCGCGCGTGGAGCCGGTCGTGGCCGTCGGCCGCGACGACGGCGGCGACGGGACCGGCGCCGGCGGCCGGCGCTCCGGCTTCGGCGCCGCGGAGGTCGAGCTCGACGGGCTGCGTCCTGCCCGCGAGGGCGCGTCGGCGGCCCGCATCCACTGGCCGTCGCTGGCCCGCGGCGCCGGCCTCATGGAGCGCCGCCTGCGCCCGGAGGCCGACGCCCGCCCGCTCGTCGCCCTCGACGCGCGCCTGCCGGCCGGCGACGAGGCGCTCGACGACGCGGTGCGCGCCGCGGCGTCGCTCACCGTGCACCTCGCGCGCCGCGGCGGCGTCGCGCTGCTGCTGCCGGGCGACCGGCGGCCGGTGACGCTCGACGGCGACCTGCACGGCTGGACGGCCCAGCACGTCCGCCTCGCGCTGCTCGAGGGCGGGGCCGGGCCCCTGCCGGCCGCGCTGTCGGGCCGCCGCGGGCCGCTGCTGCTCGTCATCGCCCACGTGCCGGCGCGCGTCCCGCGCCTGCTGGTCAGCTCGCCGTCGAGCCGGCGCGTCCTCGTCGCGCCCGGCGAGCTCGCCGGCCGGCGGGCCGCGTTCTCGGTCGCCGGCTGCCACGGGTACGTGCTCGGCTCGGTCGCGGGGGAGCGGATGGCGGCGTGAGCGCCGACGCCCCCGGCATCCCCACCTGGAGCCCGCACGGGAACACCGGCCCGGTGCGCGAGGCGGTCGCCCGGCTCGTCCCCGCGCGCGACGCGCTGCGCCTGGTCGCGCTCGCCGCGATGCTCGTCCTCGCGCTCGTGCGCTGGTTCGGCCTGCTCGAGCAGCCGCCGACCGCCACCGCGATCGGGTTCGCGCTCGGTGCCACCGCCGTCGCGGGGGCGCTCGCGATCGTGCCCCGGCACCGGTGGGCGGCCGCGATCCTCGCCGCGATCGTCCTCGTCGGCGTGTCGCTGCTGGCGTCCGGGGTGCCGCTGTGGATGCTCGACCCGCGTGACTGGGGCTCGCTGGCGCCCGGCATCGCCGACGGCATCCGCGCGCTGCCCGGCATCACCGTGCCCTACGAGGAGCAGGGCGACTGGGTGCGCGTCGTCATCGGCGCGGGCGGCTGCGTGCTCGCCTCGATCGTCGCGATCGCCGCCGGCCTGCGCCGCACCGGCTGGACCGTCGTGTCGCTGAGCGTGCTGTTCGCCGTCCCGGCGATCCAGATGAGCGCGGACCACCCGTGGCTCGTCGGCGCCGCGTTCGCGCTCCCGCTGTGCCTGTTCCTGCTGGCCGAGCGCCTCACGCGCGTGCAGGCGTGGGCGGCCGCGGCGCTGCTCGGCGTCGCGACGCTGCTGGGCATGGCGCTCGCGCCCGCGCTCGACACCGAGGGCCCGGTGATCGACGTGCAGGAGATCGCCTCCGCGCTGGAGCCGCGCGAGCCCGAGCGCTTCGAGTGGACGCACGGCTACGGGCCGCTGGACTGGCCGCGCGACGGGCGCACGCTGCTGCGCGTGCGCGCCGAGCGGCCCGCGTACTGGAAGGTGCAGGACCTCGGGCTGTTCGACGGGGTGCGCTGGCGCGAGTGGGGCGGGCGGCGCTCGGCGCCGATCGCCGAGGGCCTGGACGCGCATCCGCGCTGGCGCGAGCGGATCCGCGTGAAGGTCGAGGGGATGACCACCGAGGACTTCATCACGCCGGGCGAGGGCCTGGAGGTGTCGCGCTCGCCGCGCCGGCCGGTGGCGTCGCGGCCGGGCGGCTTCTCCGTCGCCGACGACGAGGAGCCGCTGTCCAGCGGCGACGCCTACCGGGCCGAGAGCTACGTGCCGCGCCCCGACGAGGAGACGCTGCGCGCGGCGCCCGCCGCCTACCCCGACTGGCTGGCCGAGTACACGACCGTGTTCGCGCCCGCGCGGTGGACGTCGGGCCAGGTGTTCGTGCGCTTCGCGCCGTTCGGCTCCGGCGGCGGCGCGTTCACGATCGGCCCCAACATCGGCAGCGACGACGTCGACGCGGTGATGCGAGCGTCCGGCTACGGCGAGGTGCTGGCGCTCTCGCGGCGCCTGTCGCGCGACGCGTCCTCGCCCTACGAGGTGGTCGAGCGCGTGGAGCGCTACCTCAACAGCTCGCGGTTCCGCTACGAGGAGGACGTCCCCGACCACCGCCTGCCGATCGTGTCGTTCCTGGAGGAGGACCGCGCCGGCTACTGCCAGCACTTCTCGGGTGCGATGGCGCTGCTGCTGCGGATGGCCGGCATCCCCGCCCGGGTGAGCGCCGGCTTCGCGCCCGGCAAGCGCGACGACGACCGCAACGAGTTCGTCGTCACCGACCTCGACGCGCACTCGTGGGTCGAGGTGTGGTTCGCCGGCATCGGCTGGGTGACGTTCGACCCGACGCCCAGCGACGCGCCCGCCAACAGCCAGGCCGGGGCCGGCGGGGGGATCCTCGCCACCGGGTTCCCGGGCGGCCCGCAGCCGTCCGGCGACATCGGCGCCGACCTCGGCCCGGGCGGCGAGCCCGCCCCGCTGCCCGCGGTCGAGGGCGACGGCCGCTCCCCGTGGCCGCCGCTGGCGCTGGCCGCCGCGCTCGTCGCGCTGGCCGTCGGCGGCCGGTGGGCGTGGCTGACGCTGCAGCGCCGCCGGCGCGAGCACCACGAGGCCGGGCCCGAGGCCGACGTCGAGGAGCTGGAGCGCGCGCTGCGGCGCACGGGCCGGCCGGTGGCGCCCGGGACGACGCTGATGGAGCTCGAGCGGCGCTTCGCCCATCAGCCGGCCGCGCGCGAGTACGTGCGCGTGCTCGCGCGCGCCCGCTACGCGCCCGACGCGCCGCGCCCGACCCCGCGCCAGCGGCGCGCGCTGCGCGACGCGCTCGCCCGCGGTCTGGGCCTCGCCGGGCGCCTGCGGGCGCTCTGGGCGCTGCCGCCGCGGGGCCTACACTGAGACGCGGTGGCGCCGTCAGACAACGTGTACGACCTGTATCAGCGCGGCACCGCGCTGCTGGAGGGCGGCGACTTCCACGCCGCCGCCGTGCCGCTGGCCCGCGCGCGCGACCTCGAGCCCGACAAGACGTCGATCCGCGAGGCGCTCGGCCGGGCCCTGTTCCGCTCGCAGCGCTACCGCGAGGCGGCGGCCGAGTTCGAGGCCGTCGTCGACCGCGCGCCGACCAACGACTACGCGCTGTTCTGCCTGGGCCGCTCGCTGCAGCAGCTCGGCCGCCATCGCGAGGCGCGCCGGCCGCTCGCGCTCGCCGCGCAGCTCCGTCCCGAGCGCGGCGACTACCGCCGCTACCGCGACCAGGCCCGCCGCCGCGCCGCCTAGTCCAGCGCCGCGGCCAGCCGCCGCACCGCGCCCGCGGCGTCGACGACCAGGCCGAGCAGCCGGTCCAGCTCGACGGCCGTGACCGCGCCCGCCGGCAGGTCGCCGACGACCCACACGGCGCCAGCGCCGGTGTGTGCGTAGCGGACGATCGCCAGCGACCGGTTACGGAACAGGAGCTCGTGCGCGTCGACCTGTCCGGGGCCGAGCGCCTCGGCCTGCGCGCGCAGGAGGTCCTGGTGCAGCCGCAGGCCGACGTGCAGGGGCCAGCCGGCCACGTCGGGCACGCTCAGGCCCCACTCGCCGTCGGCCACGCGACGGCTGTCGGCCTCGATCTCGGACAGGTATGCATCGACGGTTGCGCGGGCCATCACCCCATCCTCGCAGCGCCCCGGTGGTGCTACGCTCATCAGCACAGCTTTCGATTGCCGGCCGCCTGGCCGGAGCCGTACCGAAAGTGGGCGATCGCCCGCTTTTTTTGTTTCTTGGACCACCCGCACGACGGAGGAAGGAGGGAAGGCATGCACCCGATCCAGAGCCAGATCGAGGGCCGGCTCGCCGAGGCCGCTCCCGACGTCGAGGTGCTGCTGGCCGAGGTCTCCGGCGAGACCGTCCGCCTCTTCATCGATCACCCGGATGGGGTCACGCTCGACCTGTGCGAGCGGGTCACGCACCTCCTGCCCGACGTGCGCGAGCGCTACGCGCTCGAGGTCTCCAGCCCCGGCCTGGAGCGCCCGCTGTCCAAGCCCGCCCACTTCCGCCGCTTCCTGGGGCGCCGCGCCCGCGTGCGCCTGCGCGAGGCGCGCGACGGCCACAAGTCGTTCACCGGTGAGCTCGTCGGGGCCAGCGACGTCGAGGTGACGATCGCGGCTGCGACCGGGGTCGTCGCGATCCCGTACGACGACATCACCCGATCGAACCTCGTCGAGGAGTAGCCCACATGTCCCGTGAAGTCATCGAGGCCATGGGCGCGCTCGCGCGCGAGAAGGGCATCTCCCAGGAGAAGCTCATGCTCGCGCTGCAGGACGCGCTCCTGGCCGCCTACAAGAAGCAGCCGGGCTCGGCGAAGTACGCGCGCGTGGAGCTCGATCCCGAGACCGCGGACTTCCGCGTGATCGAGCTGATCATCCCGGAGCGCCTCGAGGCGCAGCTCATCGTCGAGACCATCGACGAGGGCACGACGATCGACCCCGAGACGGGGGAGATGCGCGAGCCCGAGGACCCGGAGATCGACCCGATCAAGTTCGAGCAGTACAAGGACCAGATCGAGGAGCGCGACGTCACGCCCGACGACTTCGGCCGCATCGCCGCGCAGACCGCCAAGCAGGTGATCCTCCAGCGCATCCGCGAGGCGGAGCGCGACATGATGTACGAGGAGTACCGCGACCGGGTCGGCGAGCTGGTCACGGGCATCGTCCAGCAGAAGGACGCCCGCTACACGCTCATCCAGCTCCGCGAGCGCGTCGAGGCGCTGCTGCCCAAGTCCGAGCAGGTCGAGGGCGAGCGCTACGAGCACAACCAGCGCGTCAAGGCGGTCATCAAGGAGGTCTCGCCCTCCACGAAGGGGCCGAGCATCATCGTCAGCCGCCGCGACCCGGAGCTGATCAAGTCGCTGTTCGAGCTCGAGGTTCCCGAGATCGCCGACGGGCTCGTGGAGATCGAGAACGTCGCGCGCGAGCCCGGCTACCGCTCCAAGATCGCGGTCGTCTCGCACGCCGACGGCGTGGATCCGGTCGGCGCGTGCGTCGGGCCTCGCGGCTCGCGGGTGCGCATGGTCGTGTCCGAGCTGCGCGGCGAGAAGATCGACATCATCCCCTACAACGACGAGCCCGCCCGCTTCGTGGCCAAGGCGCTCAGCCCCGCGCGCGTGCGCGAGGTGCTGGTCGACGACGAGGCCAAGCAGGCGACCGTCATCGTCCCCGACGACCAGCTCTCGCTGGCGATCGGCCGCGAGGGCCAGAACGCGCGGCTCGCCGCGCGCCTGACCGGCTGGCGCATCGACATCAAGTCCGAGACCGAGTACGCCACCGAGGACCACGGCGGCGGCGAGGACGAGGGCGAGGTCGGCGACGGCCGCTGCCACGCGATCCTGGCCAACGGCCGGCGCTGCCCGAACGCCGCGCTCGGCGGCTCGCGCTACTGCGGCCTGCCCGCCCACCAGGCGCTCGTCGACTACGACACCGACGACGTCACCGTCCTCACCGGCGAGGACGAGGAGGAGGAGCAGGAGTTCGAGGAGGCGCTGGAGGCCGAGGAGGCGCTGGAGGCCGAGGGCGAGCCCGACGCCGAGAGCGAGACCGAGGTCGAGGTCGAGGCGGAGGCCGAGGCCGCGCCCGTCGCGGCCGAGGAGTCGCTGGAGCCGGCGCCGGAGTCCGCCGAGCCGACCGGCGAGGCCGAGGACTCCTGAGCGAACCGATCCGACGCTGCACGGGGTGCGGTGAGCGCGCCCCGCAGCGCGAGCTCGTCCGCCTGGCGCTGACCGGGGACCCGCCCACCCGCGCGGTGGTCGACCGGGAGCGGCGCCTCGGCGGACGCGGCGCCTACGTTCACCCGGACCCGGCGTGCCTGGAGCGCGCCGTCCGGCGCGGCGGACTCGCCCGCGCGTTCAAGGCACGCGTGACGTCCGCGCCCAACCATCTAGACTCGGATTAGCCAATGGCCAAGAAGCGCATCGCCGACATCGCCGAGAAGCACGGCCTCAACGCGAAGGACCTCTCCAAGCAGCTGCAGGAGGCGGGCTTCAGCGTGCCGTCACCGAACTCCACCATCGACGAGAAGCTCGCGCTGAGCGTCGTCAAGGCCAACGAGCCGACCAACGGCGCCAACCATCCGCAGCGCATCGGCGACCTGCCGCCCGAGCAGCAGCGCCGCCGCCCCGACCAGTCCCGCCAGTCCGGCGACGGGCGCGGTCAGCGCCAGGGCGGGCAGGGCGGCCAGCGCCAGGGCGGCCAGCGTCAGGGCGGTCCGGGCGGACGCGGTCCGGGCGGTCCCGGCGGCGGCCAGCGCCAGGGCGGCGGTCCCGGCGGTCAGCGCCAGGGCGGTCCCGGCGGTCGCGGTCCCGGCGGTCCCTCCGGCTCCGGTCAGGGCGCCGCGCGCTCGGGCTCGGCGCGCCCCACGCGCGACGACCAGCGCACCGGCGAGCGCGCGCCCGCGCAGGCCGGCGGCCGGCGTCGCGTCGTCATCGACTCGCAGGCGTCGCGCCGCGGTCCGGGCGGTGGCCCGGGCGGCGGTCCCGGCGGCGGCCCCGGCGGGCCTCCGCGCCGTCCGCCGCGCAGCCGCGGCCGGCGCCGTCGCGGCACCTACGACGACACGGTCCAGCCGCTGGACGTCAAGGCCCAGGGCGCGATCGACAAGGTCAAGGTCAACTCCGGCTCCACCGTCAAGGACGTCGCCGAGTACTTCGGCGTGCCCGTCCCCGAGATCATCAAGAAGCTGATGACGCTCGGCGAGATGGCGACGCTCACGCAGACGCTGTCCGACGACGCGATCCAGGTCCTCGCCGACGAGTTCGACCGCGATATCGAGATCGTCCACGCCGCCGACGACATCGACACCGAGCCCGAGTTCGAGGACGATCCCGCCGACCTGGTCGAGCGCCCGCCGGTCGTCACGATCATGGGCCACGTCGACCACGGCAAGACGTCGCTGCTGGACGCGATCCGCGAGACGCAGGTGGCCGAGGGCGAGGCCGGCGGCATCACGCAGCACATCGGCGCCTACCAGGTCACCCACAACGGCAAGCCGATCACGTTCCTCGACACGCCGGGCCACCAGGCGTTCACCGCCATGCGCGCCCGCGGCGCCAAGGTCACCGACATCGTCGTGCTGGTCGTCGCCGCCGACGACGGCGTCAAGCCGCAGACCGAGGAGGCGATCGACCACGCGCGTGCCGCCGGGGTCCCGATCGTCGTCGCGGTCAACAAGATCGACAAGGAGGGCGCGGACCCGACGCGCGTGCGCACCGAGCTCACGCAGCGCAACCTGCAGCCCGCCGAGTGGGGCGGCGAGACCGAGTACGTCGACGTCTCCGCCAAGACGAAGCAGAACCTCGAGGACCTGCTGGAGACGATCCAGGTCGTCACCGAGCTGCAGGAGCTGAAGGCCAACCCGAACGCCGAGGCGTCGGGCCACGTCATCGAGTCCAAGCTCGACCCGGGCCGCGGCCCCGTCGTCACGATCCTCATCGACCGCGGCACGCTGCACGTCGGCGACGCGCTCGTCGCGGGCGCCGACTGGGGCAAGGTCCGCGCGATGCACGACTACAACGGCGAGCGCATGAAGGCCGCCAAGCCCGGCGACCCGGTCGAGGTGCTCGGCTTCGACGGCGTCCCCGAGGCCGGCGAGTTCGTGCACGTCGTCGAGAACGACCGCCGCGCCCGCCAGCTCGCCGCCGAGCGCGCCAACCGCCTCAAGACCGAGGCGATCGCGCGCCGCTCGGGCCGCAAGGTGTCCCTCGAGGACGTCTTCGCCCGCGCGAAGGAGGGCGAGTCCAAGGAGCTCAACCTGGTCGTCAAGGCCGACGTGGCCGGCTCGCTGGAGGCCATCGAGGACGAGATCGCCAAGCTGCCGCAGGGCGAGGTCCTCGCGCAGGTGATCCACCGCGGCGTCGGCGGCATCAACGAGTCCGACATCATGCTCGCCGCGGCCTCCGACGCGGTCGTGCTCGGCTTCAACGTCCGCCCGGTCGGCGACGCCGCGTCGCTCGCCGACCGCGAGGGCGTCGAGATCCGCACGTACTCGGTGATCTACCGCGCGATCGAGGACCTGCGCGCCGCGATGGAGGGCATGCTGGAGCCCGAGGAGGTCGAGGAGACGCTCGGCCGCGCCGAGGTGCGCCAGACGTTCCGCGCGTCGCGCATCGGCGTCATCGCCGGCTCCTACGTCACCGACGGCATGATGCGCCGCGGCGCCAAGGCGCGGCTGGTGCGCGACGGCACCGTCGTCTACGACGGCGAGATCGAGTCGCTGCGCCGCTTCCAGGACGACGTTCGCGAGGTCCAGACCGGGTTCGAGTGCGGCATCGTGCTGCGCAACTACCAGGACGTCAAGGAGGGCGACGTGCTGGAGGCGTACGAGACCAAGCAGGTCGAGCGCGAGCTCGCCTGAGATCGTGTCGTCCGATGAGCGCCTACGTCGCGCTCCTGCTGGTCGACCTGCACTTCCCGCAGGCGGGCTCCCTGAAGGCCAAGCGCAAGGAGCTGCAGTCGGTGAAGGCCCAGTTGCACGGGCGGCTGGGCTGTGCGGTCGCCGAGGTCGATCACCAGGAGACCTGGCAGCGCTCGCAGCTGTCGGTGGCGCTCACGAGCGGCTCGCTGGGCCAGCTCGACCGCCAGGCCGACTCCGTGGAGCGCTGGCTGATCGACCGGTTTCCCGACACCGTCTCCGTTCAGAGAATCGTGACCTCCGCCGAGGACATAGGATGAGCAGCGACCGGATGCGCCGTGTCGACGAGGCCGTGCGCCAGGTCGTCAGCGACGCCGTGGCCCACGACCTCAAGGACCCCCGCGTCGGGTTCGTCACCGTGACCGATGTCAAGACCAGCCCCGACCTGCGCCACGCCCGCGTGTACGTGAGCGTCCTCGGCGACCGCAAGGCGCGCAAGGCGTCGCTCGCCGGCCTCGAGTCGGCCCACGGCTTCCTGCAGCGCCGCCTGTCGGACCAGCTGCGCATGAAGAACACCCCCGAGCTGCAGTTCGTGCTCGACGAGACGGCCGAGAACGCGTTCCGCCTGGAGCGGCTGATCGACCGTGAGCTCGGGGACGACGCATGAGCGTCCAGGGGGTCACGACGCGCCAGCAGGTGCTCGACGAGATCAACGGCGGCGAGCGTTTCCTGCTCGTCACGCACGAGAACCCCGACGGCGACGCGCTCGGCTCGCTCGTCGCGATGCACGCGCTGCTGAAGGCGCTGGGCAAGGACTGCCTCGTCTACCTGTCGCCCAACGACTTCCCGCTGCCCTACGAGTACCGCTTCTTCCGCTTCGACGACCTCGTGACCGCGCGGCCGCCGGACCTGGCGGCGCGGACCACGATCTTCCTGGACTGCGGCAACGTCGACCGCAGCCCGCTCGACGTGTCGGGCCTGCCGGTCCTCAACATCGACCACCACCACGACAACACGCGCTTCGGGACGGTCAACCACGTCGTCGACGACGCGTCGTGCACGGCCGAGATCGTGTGGGACCTGATGCACGCGCTCGGCGTGCCCGGCGACCGCGAGATCGCCGAGGCGCTGTACGTGGGCCTGGTGACCGACACCGGCCGCTTCATGTACGAGAACACGGGGCGGACCGCGCATCTGATGGCGGCCGACCTCATCGATCGCGGCATCGACGTCGAGGCGATCTACCGGCGCCTGTACGAGGGCACGCCGTTCGCCAAGCTCGAGCTGCTCGGGCGGGCCCTGCGGCGGGTGGCGCGCTTCGACGGCGGGGCGCTGACGTTCGCGTACGTGACCCTGGCGGACTTCGAGGAGACCGGCGCCGAGGAGAGCTACACCGAGGGGATCGTCGACCACCTGCGCGCGGTCGAGGGGACGAAGGTCGCCGCCCTGGTGCGCGAGCGCGCCTGCGGCGGCGAGAACGGCAACAGCGCGCGCAAGGCATCGCTGCGCTCCACCGACGGGACCGTGGACGTGAGCGTGATCGCCCGGGCCCAGGGCGGGGGCGGCCACCGCCGCGCCGCCGGGTTCTCGACCAACATGTCGATCGACGAGATCGTCGCGTTCCTGCGCGCGGCGGTCGCCGAGCAGCTCGACGCCTAGCGCCGCGACAATGGGCGCATGGACGCCGTCCTGCCGATCGACAAGCCCGCCGGCGTGACGTCGCACGACGTCGTCGCCGCGGTCCGCCGCGAGCTCGGCGGCCCGCGCCGGGGCGCCGGGAAGGTGCGCGTCGGCCACGCCGGCACGCTCGACCCGTTCGCGACCGGGCTGCTGCTCGTGCTCGTCGGGCGCGCGACCCGGGCCCAGCGGGTGCTGATGGGCCGGCCCAAGGGCTACGAGGCCGTCGCGCGGCTGGGGTGGACGTCGACGACCGGCGACCCGGAGGGCGAGCTCGTCGAGACCGGGCGGATCCCGGATCTGTCCGCGCTGCCGACCGGGACGATCCGCCAGCGCCCGCCCGCGCACTCGGCCGTGCACGTCGACGGGCGGCGCGCGTACGAGCTGGCGCGGGCCGGGACCGCGGTCGAGCTGCCCGAGCGCGAGGTGGAGGTGACCCGCTTCGAGCTGCTGTGGCGGCGCGACGACCGCGCCGCGTTCGCGATCGACTGCTCCAGCGGCACGTACGTGCGGTCGCTGATCGCCGACCTCGGCGACGCCTACTGCCTGGAGCTGCGGCGCACGCGGATCGGGCCGTTCGCGGTGGAGGACGCGGCCGCGAACGCGGCGCAGGCGCTCGAGCGGGCGATCGGCCTCGGCGACGCGCTGGCCGCGGTGCTGCCGGTGGTGGAGCTCGCCGGCGACGACGCCCGGCGGGCCGCGCACGGGGTGGCGGTCGACGCGCCGGGAGCGCCGGCGCACGGCGAGGTCCTGCTGTGCGACGAGGAGGGCCCGATCGCGATCGCGCAGCCGCGGGAGGGCGGCGCGCTGAAGCCCGTCGTAGGCTTCCGGGCCGCATGAACGTCACGCGACTCCCGGATGTCGAGCGGCGGCCGCGCCGCGTCGCGGTCGGCACGTTCGACGGCGTGCACCTCGGCCACCGGGCCGTGATCGCCGGCAACGACACCGTCCTCACGTTCGACCCGCACCCGCTGTCGGTCATCGCTCCCGGCACCCAGCCGCCGCTGCTGACCACGCTCGACCGCAAGCTGGAGCTGATGGAGGAGCTCGCCGTCCAGGAGGTCGTGATCGTCCCCTTCGACCAGGGCTGGGCGCGCCACTCCGCCCAGGAGTTCGTCGACGAGGTCCTCGCCGGCGCGCTGCAGGCCACGCACGTCAGCGTGGGGGAGAACTTCCGCTTCGGGCACCGCGCGACCGGCGACCCGGCGCTGCTGGCCGCCGACGGGCGCTTCGAGGTGCGGATCGCGCCGATGCTCGAGGTCCACGGCGAGATCGTCTCGTCGAGCCTCATCCGGCGCCTGGTCGTCGAGGGCGACGTCGAGACCGCGGGGCGGCTGCTGGGCCGCCCGTTCCGCTGGTGCGGGGTGGTCGAGCACGGCGAGAAGCGCGGGCGCGAGCTCGGCTTCCCGACGGCGAACCTCGCGCCGCAGCCGGGGTACGCGGTGCCCGCCCACGGCGTCTACGCGGCGGTCGCGCACCTCGACGACGGCAGCGCCGTGCCGGCCGCCGTGAACGTCGGCGTGCGGCCCACGTTCGAGACCGAGCTGGGTGAGCTGATCGAGGTGTTCCTCATCGACTGGGACGGCGACCTGTACGGCCGGGAGCTGTGCGTCGACTTCCTCAAGCGGCTGCGCGGGGAGCAGCGCTTCGACTCCGTGGACGCCCTCGTGGAGCAGATGCACCACGACGTGGACGCCGCGCTTGCTACCGTGTCCGGTCGCACATGACCCTGACTGCTGAACGCAAGGCCGAGATCGTCGAGAAGTTCGGGGAGTCCCCGCAGGACACTGGGAACACCCGCGTGCAGATCGCGCTCCTGACGGCCCGAATCAACGACCTCACCGAGCACCTGCGCACGCACAAGAAGGACCACCACTCGCGTCGCGGCCTCCTGATGCTCGTCGGCCAGCGCCGGCGGCTGCTCGGCTACCTCCAGAAGAAGGACCTCGAGGGCTACCGCGAGCTCATCCGCGAGCTCGGCCTTCGTCGGTGAGCACCGGGCTCATCGGCCCCGGCTCTCCCGCCCCCGAGATCGCCCTCGCCACCGCCGAGGGCACGACCTTCACCGCGGCCGACCTGCTCGGCCGCACGAGCGTGCTCGTGTTCTACCCGAGCGCGTTCTCGCCGGTCTGCTCCGACCAGCTCCAGATCTACGACGAGGTGGGCGACGAGTTCGCGCGCCGCGGCGCGACCCTGTACGGCGTCTCGACCGACTCGACGTGGTCGCAGGCCGCGTTCGTCGAGAAGCTGCGGGTCTCGATCCCGCAGCTCTCGGACTTCGAGCCCAAGGGCGCGACGTCGCGGCGGCTGGGCGCCTACCTGGAGCCGGCGGGGACCACCAACCGCGCGATCGTCGTCTTCGGCCCCGACGCGGTGGTGCGCTGGAGCCACCTGGCCGCCTCGCCCGCCGAGCTGCCCGGGGCCAACCTCATTCTCGACGCGCTGGACGCGACGTCGTAGCGGTCGCGCCCGCCTCGAGTTCCTGCGACGACCACGGCGCCGGCAGCCGCTCCCGGCGCGCCGTCGAGGAGCCGTCGTCGGGGTCGATCTGCACGAGGTCGGCGGCGAGCGCGCGGAACGGGTCGCGCTGAACCGTCACCACGGCGAGGCCGATGTCCTGGGCCTGGTGCAGGTTGCCGGTGCCGCCGGCGCCGATCGTGCCGCCGTTGACCAGCACCACCGAGCCCTTGGCCATCACCGCCTGCTCGTGGGTGTGGCCGGTGGCGACCAACAGCGGCTGCTCGGGGTGGCGCGCCCGCCAGGCCGCCAGCGCCGGGGCGGCGATCTGCGGCTCGTGGACGAGCACGACGTCGACCTTGCCGGCCAGGCCCAGCAGCCAGCGCTGGAAGCGCGCCTGCTGGCCCACGTGCCAGCGCCCGCCGCGGTCGCGGTAGCTGTCGGCGGCGCGGCGCAGGTTCGGGCTCGTGTAGCCGGCCATCCGCAGGCCGGCGATCCGGTTGACGACCGGGCCGAGGGACCCGTCGGGCATCAGCCGCCCGTTGGCGGTCAGCACGATCGCGCCGCGGCGGGCGAGCGCGAGCATCTGCGCGTCGGAGTCGTGGTTGCCGCCGACGAACACGAACGGGTTGCCGGTGCGGGTGACCTGGCGCAGCACGGCGACCTCGACCGGGGTGCCCGAGTCGCTGAGGTCGCCGACGAACAGGACGGGGGCGCCGTCGGCGGCGCGCCGCAGCGCCTCGATCGCCAGGACGTTGTTGTGCAGGTCGGAGGCGACGACGAGCCGGGGCAGGCCGCGCAGCGACTCGCGCTCGCCGGGCGCGACGAGGCGGGCCAGGCCGACGAGCTGCTCGTCGACGACCTCGCCGAGGTTGGCCGACGAGCGCGTCGCCTTCTGCACCGCGCGCAGCGCGACCGGGATGTCGGAGCCCTGCGCGTAGTACTCGGGGTCGTCGAGCTCGCCGCGGGGCGCCAGCAGGAACGCGACCGCGCCGACCCAGGCGACCGCCGGCACGAGGCCGTAGAGGACGTGGCGCGGCGGACTTCGCAGGACGAGCACCATCAGCGCGCCGCCCAGCAGCGCCGCGCCCGCCACGACCGCGGCCAGCGACGTCAGGTAGGAGGCGATCGCGTCGCGTGCCTCCGCGCGCACGCGGTCGACGGCGGCCCGGTCGCCGGTGGCCAGCGACGTGGCCGACTGGCGGTCGATCGCGCGCACCTCGGCCCGCAGCCGCGCCGGGAGCCGCACGCCCGGGAAGCGCACGCCCCAGTCGACGACCGGGACGTACACGTCCAGCGCGCCGCGGTGGAACGGCGACACCGACAGCTCCACGCGACCGGCGGAGACCTCCCGCTCGCTGGAGAAGATCCACAGCGCTCCCAGGCCGGCGAGCAGGCCGGCCGCGATGACGGCGGCGACACGCAGCACGTCCCTTCCAAGGTAGGCCCCGTCTCCTGCGGACGTGTGGCACATGGCAGCCGCTATCCGGACGCCAGGTGCCACACGTCGGTCTGCAACGGTCGGGCGCACCGGCCATCATGCCCGCGACATGCCCGGCGAGCTGCGACCCGACGACCACGTCCGCGGGCCCGAGGACGGCGAGCTGATCGTCGTCTACGCGGACTTCACGTGCCCGTTCTGCGCGGTCGCGCACGTCCGCCTCACCGAGCGCGAGCCGCCGGTGCGCCGCGTCTTCCGCCACCTCGCGCTGAAGGCGCGCCAGCCGCGCGCGGTCGCGGTCGCCCGCGCCGCCGAGGCCGCGGCGCGGCAGGGGGCGTTCTGGGCGTTTCACGACGCCGTGTACGCCGACCAGGGCCACGTCGACGACCCGCACCTGTGGGCGCTGGCGCAGCGGCTGGGGCTCGACGTCGACCGCTTCGAGGACGACCGTCGCAGCGACGCCGTCGCCGAGCGCGTCGAGCGCCAGACCCGCGAGGCCGTGCTGGCGGGCGCGACCACCACCCCGGCGTTCTTCCGCTCGGGATCGCCCGACCCGGCGCTGTACCATGAGCTGGTCCGGTAAGAGAGAAGACGCACGCATCGGCCCGCAACGAAGGCGGGCCAGAGAGGTTGAACATATGAGCAGTGACGCCGTGACCCGTGTCTCCGTCGACATCGCGGGGACGGAGATCTCGTTCGAGACGGGGAAGATGGCCAAGCAGGCCAGCGGCGCCGTCGTCGTCCGCTCTGGCGACACCATGGTGCTCAGCACCGCGGTCGCAGGCAACGAGCGCGACGTGGACTTCCTTCCGCTGACGGTCGATGTCGAGGAGCGGATGTACGCGGCCGGGAAGATCCCCGGCTCGTTCTTCAAGCGCGAGGGTCGCGCCGGCGAGAAGGGCACGCTGACCGCGCGCATGATCGACCGCCCGCTGCGGCCGCTGTTCCCGAAGGGCTGGCGCCGCGAGACGCAGCTCGTCACGATCCCGCTGTCGGTGGACCACGTCCACCCCTACGACATCCTCGCCATGAACGGCGCGTCCGCGGCGATCATGGTGTCCGACATCCCGCTGCCGTTCCCCGTCGGCGCGGTGCGCATCGGCAAGATCGACGGCAACTTCGTCGTCAACCCGGCCGAGTCCGACCTCCTCGACAACACCGACCTGGACCTGATCGTGTCCGGCTCGGAGGAGGCCATCCTCATGGTCGAGGCGGGCGCCAACGAGGTCTCCGAGGCGGAGATGCTCGACGCGCTCGACATCGCCCACTCGGCGATCAAGAAGCTCTGCGCCGCCCAGCGCGAGCTGGCCGAGAAGGCCGGCAAGCCGAAGATCGCCTTCGAGGCGCCGCAGGTCGACGAGGGCCTGTTCGAGGCCATCAAGCAGTCGCACGGCGCCGCCCTCGACGCCGCCACGCAGGTCGAGGACAAGCTCGAGCGCCAGGAGGCGACCAAGCGCGTCGAGGAGGAGGTCATCGCGGCCCACTCCGGCGACCCCGCCTGGGAGGGCTACGCGGCGCAGCGCGCCAAGGTCCAGATGGCCTTCGACAAGCTCGAGAAGCAGCTCGTCCGCGAGCGCATCGCCGTCCACAAGAAGCGTCCCGACGGCCGCGCCGAGCGCGAGATCCGCCCGATCACGATCGAGGCCGGCCTCCTGCCGCGCGCCCACGGCTCCGGGCTCTTCACCCGCGGCCAGACGCAGGTCCTCAGCGTCGCCTCCCTCGGCACGCTGAAGGAGGAGATGCGCCTCGACACCCTCGGGCTCGAGACGAAGAAGTACTACTTCCACCACTACAACTTCCCGCCGTTCTCGGTCGGCGAGGCCGGCCGCCTCGGCGGGCCCAAGCGCCGCGACATCGGCCACGGCGCCCTCGCCGAGCGCGCGCTCGTGCCGATGGTGCCCTCGATCGAGGACTTCCCGTACACGATCCGGGTCGTCTCCGACACGCTCGAGTCCAACGGCTCGTCGTCGATGGCCTCGGTGTGCGGCTCGACCCTCGCGCTGATGGACGCCGGCGTGCCGCTCAAGCGGCCGGTGGCCGGCATCGCGATGGGCCTGATCAAGGAGGGCGACGACTACATCGTCCTCACCGACATCGCCGGCGTCGAGGACCACCTCGGCGACATGGACTTCAAGGTCGCCGGCACGGAGCGGGGCATCACCGCGCTCCAGATGGACATCAAGATCACCGGCGTCACCTTCGACATCCTGCGCGACGCGCTCACGCAGGCCCGCGAGGCGCGCATGACGATCCTCGGCAAGATGGCCGAGGTCATCGACGCGCCGCGCAGCGAGCTGTCGCTGTACGCGCCGCGGATCGAGACGATCCAGATCGACCCGTCGCAGATCGGCATGATCATCGGCAAGGGCGGCGAGACGATCCGCGGGCTCCAGGAGGAGTTCGAGTCGCAGATCGACATCAACGACGACGGCACCGTCCTCATCTACTCCGCCAACGGCGAGCTGGCCAACGCGCTGCTGGACCGCATCCGCGCGATGACCAAGGAGGTCGAGGTCGGCGACGAGTTCGACGGCAAGGTCGTCAAGACCACGACGTTCGGCGCCTTCGTCGAGCTCACCAAGGGCACCGACGGCCTGCTGCACATCAGCAACGTCAAGCCGGGCGAGCGCGTCGACACCGTCGAGGACGTGCTCAACCGCGGCGACGAGATCAAGGTCCGCGTCGTCGAGGTCGACCGCGAGCGCGGCCGCATCGGCCTGCGCCTGGCGGAGGACCCGGCGATCGCCGGCAAGACGCCCGAGGAGCTGGCCGCGATCGGCGCCGGCGGCGGCAACGGCGGCGGCCCGCGAGGCGACCGAGGCGACCGCGGGGACCGCGGCGGCCGCGGGCGCGGCGAGCGCGGCTCCGGCCGGCCCCGCCGCGGGGCCAACCGCGACCCCGAGCGGTCCTGAGCGCCGTCCGCACCACCACGCTGGACTCGGGCGTCCGGGTCGTCACGGAGGGGATCCCCTCCGTGCGGTCCGCGGCGCTCGGGTTCTTCATCGGCACCGGGTCCGGCCTCGAGCACGACGACGAGGCCGGCCTGTCGCACCTGCTGGAGCACATGCTGTTCCGGGGGACCGACCGGCTCGCCTCCCACGAGATCGACGAGCTGTTCGACGGCATGGGCGCCGAGCTGAACGCCGGCACCGGCAAGGAGTCGACGTCGGTCTACTCGCGCGTGCTGGACGTGCACCTCGAGGAGGCCTTCTCCGTGATGGCCGACATGGTGTGGCGCCCGGCGCTGCGCGACCTCGAGACCGAGCGCGAGGTCGTGCTCGAGGAGATCGCCATGTACGAGGACGACCCGCAGGACAAGGTGTTCGACGTCCTCGGCGAGGCCGTGTTCGGCGACCACCCGCTCGGCCGCGCGATCATCGGCCGCGCGCCGGTCATCTCGTCGGTCGACCGTGACGGCCTGGCCGCCTTCCACCGCCGCCACTACCGCCCGCCGCAGGTCGTCGTCGCGGCCGCCGGCTCGATCGACCACGACCGGATCGTCGAGCTCGTCGCCGCGAGCGAGGGCCGCGTGAACGGCGACGGCGCGCCCGCGACGGTCGACCCGGTCCCGCGCCCGCGCCCGCAGGTGCGCTTCGTGCGCAAGGACACCGAGCAGGTGCACGCGTGCCTGGGCGGGCGCGGCATCCCGCGCGACGACGAGCGCCGCTTCGCGCTGCGCGTCCTCGACACGATCCTCGGCGGCACGTCGTCGTCGCGGCTGTTCCAGGAGGTGCGCGAGAAGCGCGGCCTCGCCTACGCCGTCTACTCGTTCACGTCGCTGTACGCGGCGACCGGCCAGGTCGGCCTGTACGTCGGCACGCGCGGCGAGAACCTCGGGCCCGCGCTCGAGGTCGTCGCCGCCGAGCTCGAGCGCTGCGCCGAGGACCCGGCCAGCGAGGCGGAGCTGCAGCGGGCCAAGGAGAACGCCAAGGGCCGCTACGTGCTGTCGCTGGAGTCGACGGCGTCGCGGATGAACCGCCTGGGCTCGGCCACGCTGGCGGGCCTGCCGATCCTCACCGACGACGAGGTGCTCGAGCGCATCGACGCGGTGACGATGGACGACGTCCGCGAGCTGGCCGCCGAGCTGTACGCGCCGGGGAGCCTGTCGGCCGCCGGCATCGGCCCCGACGAGGACGCGTTCCGCGCGGCGCTGGAGCCGCTGGGCCTGGAGGCCGCGGCGGCATGATCCGCGTCGGCGTGGCCGGCGCCGCCGGGCGCATGGGACAGACCGTGTGCGCCGCGGTCGAGGGCGCCGACGACATGGTGCTGGCCGGCCGCGCCGATCCGGCGCTCGACACCGCGCTGGCCGACATCCTCGGCGACGTCGACGTCGTCGTGGACTTCACGGTCCCCGACCAGGCGACCGCGAACGCGCTGGCCTGCGTCGAGGCGGGCGTCCACGTCGTCATCGGGACGTCCTCGTTCGACCTGGAGCCGCTGCGCCGACTCGGTCCCCATCCACCCGCCAACGTCTTCTTCGCCCCGAACTTCGCGATCGGCGCCGTGCTGATGATGCGCTTCGCCGCCGAGGCGTCGCGGCACATGGCCAAGGCCGAGATCGTCGAGCTGCACCACGACGGCAAGCTCGACGCGCCCAGCGGCACCGCCGCGCGCACCGCCGAGCTGATGGAGGGCGACGTGCCGATCCACTCGGTGCGCCTGCCGGGCCTGATGGCGCACCAGGAGGTCATTCTCGGCGACCTCGGCCAGACGCTGACGATCCGCCACGACTCGATCAGCCGCGAGTCGTTCATGCCCGGCGTGCTCCTGGCGATCCGCCGCGTCGGCTCGCTCACGGAGTCCCCGGTCGTGGGGCTGGAGCACCTGCTCTTCGACGCGTGAGCGGGCCGCCCGGCGTCACGATCGCCGTCACCGACCACGCGGCCGATCGCTACCGCCAGCGCGTGCGCGGGACGCTGGACCCCAAGGCCGACGTCGTCGCCCGCGTCGGGCGCGCCTGGGCGGCCGGGGCGGTGGAGGCCGGCGAGCGCGGTGCGCTGCGGGTGACCGACCTCGACGACCGCGGGCTCGTGTTCGTGTGCCGCCACGACGCGCGCGGCGGCGAGCTCGTCGTCATCACGCTGTGGGAGGAGGGCGACGCGGCGCGGGTGCCGCGGCGCTTCACCGACGCGCTGGAGCGGCGCCCGCCGCGCCGGTAGCCTGCCGGGACATGGCGTCACTCCCAGGGATCGGGCTGGCGCGGGCGTTCGCACGGCCGGTCGCGCAGACCGCCCGGGGCGCGGCGACCGTCGCCGTCGACACCGCGCAGGCGGTCACGCTGGCCGCGCTGGATCGCGCGCTCGCGTCGGCGTTCGCGCTCGAGGTCGTCGACCGCGTGATCGCCAGCCCGCTGGTGGAGCGGACCGCCCAGCGGGTGCTCACCGGTCCGGAGGTCGACCGCATCGTGCAGCTCACGCTGGAGAGCGAGCGCCTCGACGCGGTCATCGCCACCGCGCTGGACAGCCCGGCGGCCGACCGGCTGCTCCAGCACGCGCTGGAGTCGCCGGCGGTCGACCGGCTGGTGTCCGAGGCGCTGGAGTCGCCGGGGGCGCGGCGGCTCGTCGCCGGCGCGCTCGACGCGCCGGGGACGCGGCAGCTCGTGGACCAGACGCTCGACAGCCGGCTGGTCGACGAGACGATGACGCGCCTGATCGAGGAGATCACCGCCCGCCTCGTCGCCAGCCGCGGCATGTGGGAGCTCGTCGACGAGGTCGCCGCCAGCCCGGCGATCACCGAGGCGATGACCCAGCACGGGATCGGGTTCGCCGACCAGGTCGCCGACGAGGTCCGCGACCGCACGCGCAGCGCCGACGCCTGGATGGAGGCGGTCGCGCGCCGGGTCCTGCGCCGCCGCGCCGCGCAGGCGGCGCCGCCGGAGGCCTGATGAGCGACTTCGTCCCGCCGGTCGAGCCGCCGCCGTCGTCGGCGCCGGCGCCACCGCCGCCCGTGGCGCGGGCCGCCGCGACCGCGCATCCGCGCCTGGCCGCCGAGGCGCGCACCGCGAGCGCGTCGCCCTACGCGGGCCTGGCCACGCGCGTGCTGGCGTTCGCCGCCGACGCGATCGTCGTCAACGTCGTCGGCTGGCTCGTCGCGGGGATCGTCTCGCTGGGCCTGTCGCTGCTCGACATCCCCGCCGGGGTGGAGGACACGATCCTGGCGATCGGCTCGCTGTGCGGGCTGGTGTGGAGCGGCGCGTACTTCGTCTTCTTCTGGTCGACGACCGGCCAGACGCCCGGCAACCGGCTGATGCGCATCCGCGTGCTCGACGCGCGCACGAACGCGCCGCCGCGGGCGCGCCGGGCGCTGCTGCGGCTCATCGTCCTGCCGCTGTCGGCGATCCCGCTGTGCGCGGGCTTCCTGCTGATCCTGGTCGACAAGCGCCGCCGCGCGCTGCACGACCGCATCGCGCGCACGGTCGTCGCCGACGTCGCCGGCGAGCCCGAGCCGGTGCGCTCCGACGCGCGCCCGCGCCGCCATCGCTGAGCGGGGACGTGCCACGTCGTCTCCGGCGCCGCGGGGGAGGCGTACAGTCGCGGGTGCAGGCATCTCCGAGGAGGCTTCGATGCCGATGACGACCCATCTGCTCGTCGTCGCGAGCCGCACCGCCGCAGCCGACGAGCTCGTCTCCTACCTGTCGCGGCGTGCCGCGACGTCGCCGGTGCGGGCGACGCTCCTCGTCCCCGTCGGGGTGGGCGGCCGCGACGCGGCGCGCGCCCGCCTGGAGCGCGGGCTGGAGGCGCTGCGCGGCAACGGGATCGAGGCCGGCGGCGTGGTCGCCGGCGACGGCGACCCGCTGCACGCGGTCCTCGACGTCTACGACCCGCGCCGCCACGACGAGATCGTGGTCGTCACGCTGCCCGAGCACCTGTCGCGGTGGCTGGGGTGCGACCTGCCGCAGCGGATCGCCCGGGTCACCGGCGCGCTCGTGCGCCATGTCGAGACGGTCCGGGCGCCGGTCGCGCTGCGCTAACCGCGGACCATCTCCGCCAGGCGGGTGTGCCGCCGCCGCGCGTCGACGCGGCGCAGCGCAAGGTCCAGCGCGGCCGGCTCCCCGACGAACACGCACATGCGCTCGGCCCGGGTGAGCGCCGTGTAGACGAGGTTGCGCGTGAGCATGATCCGGTGGCCGGTGAACAGCGGCACGACGACGGCCGGCGCCGAGCTGCCCTGCGCCTTGTGCACGGACATCGCGTGGGCCAGGCGCAGCGTGTCGAGCGCCGTCGCCGGCAGGCGCAGCGTGCGCGCGTCGTCGGTGGCGAGGATCGCCTCGGCCTCGTCGGGGTCGTAGGCGAGCAGCACGCCGACCTCGCCGTTCATGAGCATCCGCTCGTGGTCGTTGCGGGTCTGCACGACGCGGTCGCCGACCCGCAGCGGCGTGCCCGGGATCGGCTCCCCGTCGGGGTTCAGCCGCGCCCGCAGCGCCTCGTTGAACGCGTCGATGCCGACCGGGCCCTTGTGCATCGGCGCCAGCACCTGCACGTCGGCGCGCGCGTCGACGTCGAGGTGGCGGGGGAGGCGCTCGGCGGCCAGCGACACGACCTCGTCGAAGATCGCCGCCGCCCCGGCCCGGCCGACGAAGTAGAAGTCGCGCACCGCGTCGTCGGGGAGGTCGCGCGACGGCGGGCGGCCCTCGTTGATCGCGTGGGCGGCCCGGACGATCAGCGAGCGCGCGGCCTGGCGGAACACCTCGGTCAGCCGCGTGACCGGGACCGCCTCGGAGGCGAGCAGGTCGTCGAGCACCCGTCCCGGCCCGACCGGGGCGAGCTGGTCGGGGTCGCCGACGAGGACCACGTGCGTGCGGTCGCCGACCGCGCCGAACAGGGCGCCGGCCAGGCGCACGTCGAGCATCGACGCCTCGTCGACGATCAGCACGTCGCAGCCGGGGATCGGGTCGGCGGGGCCGTGGACGAAGCCCTCGCCCGGCTGCCAGCCCAGCAGCCGGTGGATGGTCGACGCCTCGGCGCCGGTCGCCTCGGCCATCCGCCGCGCCGCCTTGCCGGTGGGCGCGCACAGCACCGCCCGCAGCCGGCGCTCGCGCAGCACGTCGACGAGCGTGCGCAGCGTCTGCGTCTTGCCGGTGCCCGGGCCGCCCGTGAGGATCGACAGGCGGCCGGCGAGCGCCCGCTCGACCGCATGCCACTGGGCGGCGGTGGGGACGAACGCGCCGCTCGTCGGCCGGGGCGGCAGCGGGCCGTCGTGGACGGGGCCGTCCTCCAGCAGCGCGCGGATGCGCCCGCCCAGGCGCGACTCGACACGGTGCAGGCGGGCGTCCGCGACCCGGTCCTCCTCGACGACGATCGCGCCCGACTGCTCGAGCGCCGCCAGCGCCGGGTCCGGGTCGGCGCCGAGCATGCGCCGGGCGCGCTCGCGCAGCTCGTCGCGCGGCAGGTGGCAGTGGCCGTCGCGCTCGGCCTCGCGCAGCACGTGGACGACCCCGGCGGCCAGCCGCCGCTCGTCGCCGGGCTCGACGCCGAGCGCCCGCGCGAGCGCGTCGGCGGTCGCGAAGCCGATCCCGTCCAGCTCCGCGAGACGGTACGGGTCGACGGTGAGGACGTCGACGGCGTCGGCGCCGAGCGCGCGGATCACCCGCCCGGCGACCGCGGCCGGCACGCCGTGAGCGTCGAGGAACATGCGCACGCCGCGCAGCGCCCGCGCCTCGCGCCAGGCCTCGACCGCCGGGCCGATGCGCACCGGCCCGATCCCGGGGACCTCGCGCAGGCGCGCGTGCGGGTCGGCGTCGACGACCTCCAGGACGCTGCTGCCGTGGCGCTGGAGCAGGTAGGCGGCGCCCCGGGGCCCGACGTGCTTGACGGCGCTGAGGACCGCCATCAGCGCCGCGTCGGAGGTCGGCTCGGCGATCCGCACGTCGGTGACCTGGAACTGGCGGCCGTGGCGGGGATGGTCGCGCCAGGCGCCGCGGACCTCCATCGCGTCGCCGGCGTGCACGTGCGCCAGCGGGCCGCAGACGACGACCGGGTCGCCGTCGTCGGTGATCGCGTCGAGCACCGCGAAGCCGCCGTCGTCGGTGGCGAAGCGCACCCGGGAGACCTCGACGGCGAGCTGCTCGGTCACGTCCAGGACGCTAGAGGGGCACCCGGCGCCCACGCGACCGCCGACGCTGAGATACTGCACTCCGTGGGCAGTCTCGGAACCGTCATCACCGCCATCATCACGCCGTTCGACGCCGACCTGCAGGTCGACGAGGAGGCGTTCGTGGCGCTCATGCACCATCTGCGCGACCACGGCAGCGACGGCATCGTCGTCTGCGGCACCACCGGGGAGGCCGCGACCCTCAGCGACGAGGAGCACCTGGGGCTGGTCGAGCTCGCGGTGCGCGAGCGGCCCGAGGGGTTCACGGTGATCGCCGGGACCGGGTCCAACGACACGCGCCATGCCGTGCACCTGACCGAGCGGGCGACCGAGCTGGGCGTCGACGCGACGCTGTCGGTCACGCCGTACTACAACCGCCCCAACCGGCGCGGGATCCTGGCGCACTTCGCCGAGATCGACCGCGCCACCGACCGGCCGATCATCCTCTACAACATCCCCAGCCGCACGGGGACCGACATGCCCAACGACCTGCTCGCCGAGCTGGCGCAGCTCGAGCACGTCACGGCGGTCAAGCAGGCCAACAACGACAACCTCGCGCTGGTCGACGGCCTCGAGCTGTACGCGGGCAACGACGACATCTTCGCCCGCACGCTCGACCTCGGCGGCGCCGGCGGCATCCTCGTCGCCAGCCACGTCGTGGGCGACGAGATGGCCCGGATGGTCGCCGAGCCGGAGCGCCGCGCCGAGATCGACGCCTCGCTGCGCGACGTGTACGCCGCGATGGGCGTGACGACGAACCCGATCCCCGTCAAGGCCGCGGTCGAGATGATCGGCCTGCGCGCGGGCGGGCTGCGGCTGCCGCTGGTCGAGGCCACCGCCGAGGAGAAGGCCCAGATCCGGGCGGTGCTCGAGCGTCACGGACTGCTGAGCGGCGCCGCGTCGTGAGCGCCGGCACGCTGCGCGTCCTCCCGCTCGGCGGGCTGGGCGAGATCGGCAAGAACATGACGGTCGTCGAGTACGACGACCGGATCGTCGTCGTCGACACCGGCCTGCGGTTCCCGACGGCGGACATGATGGGCATCGACCTCGTGCTGCCGGACTTCGCCTACCTGCGCGACCGCGCCGACGACATCGAGGCGATCGTCATCACGCACGGCCACGAGGACCACATCGGCGCCCTGCCGTTCGTGCTGCGCGAGCTCGGGCAGGACATCCCGGTGCTGGGGCGGCGCCTGACGATGGCCATGGCGCGCTCCAAGCTCGACGAGCACAAGCTGCGCGAGGTCGAGCTCGAGGACGTCGAACCGGGGGAGAAGCTCGAGCTGGGCCCGTTCGACCTCGAGCTGATCCACATGACGCACTCGATCCCCGACTCGTGCGGCGTGGCGCTCACCACCGACCTGGGGACGATGCTCGTCACCGGCGACTACAAGTTCGACCAGACCCCGGTCGACGGCCGGCCCGCCGACGTCGCCCGCCTGGCCGAGCTGGGCCGCGAGGGGCTGCTGCTGCTGTGCGGCGACTCCACCAACGCCGACCGGCCCGGTTGGTCGATCAGCGAGTCCGGGGTCGGGCCGCACCTCGAGGAGGTGTTCGCGCACTGCAAGGGGCGGATCGTCGTGACGTCGTTCGCCTCGAACATCCACCGGGTGCAGCAGGTCGTCGACGCGGCGGCCGCGCACGGGCGCAAGGTCGCGCTCGTCGGGCGGTCGATGCGCAAGAACGTGAACATCGGGCGCTCGCTGGGGCACATCGACATGCCCGAGGGGATGCTCGTGCAGGCGCGCGAGATCGACGACTTCCCCGACGACAAGCTCGTGATCATCTCCACGGGGTCGCAGGGCGAGCCGCTGAGCGCGCTGCGGCGCATGGCGCACCGCGACCACCCGCAGGTCGAGCTGCACCGCGGCGACACCGTCGTGTTCTCGGCCACGCCGATCCCCGGCAACGAGCGCGCGGTCAACGAGACCGTCGACCGCCTGTACCAGATCGGCTGCTCGGTCATCACCACCCGCGACGCGCCGATCCACGCGTCCGGGCACGGGTACGTCGAGGAGCTGAAGCTGATGCTCAACCTCGTCAAGCCCCGGTACGTGATGCCGTTCCACGGCGACTACCGGCGCATCGAGCTGCACGGGGAGCTGGCCGAGGCGGTCGGCATCGACCACGGCAACGTGTTCCGCGGCGTCAACGGGCTGCCCCTGGAGATCGACGAGCGCGGCGCCCGCTTCGGCGACAAGGAGCAGAGCGGCATGGTGTTCGTCGACGGCGTCGACATCGGCGACGTCGCCGACGTGGCACTGCGCGACCGCCGCATGCTGTCGGCCGACGGCATCTTCGTCGTCGTGGCGACGATCAGCGAACAGGACGGCTCGTCGGTCGCCGAGCCCGAGGTGATCTTCCGCGGCGTCCCGTTCCGCGCCGAGGCCGACGACCTCCTCGACGAGATCCGCGAGACCGTCGAGCGCTCCCTGGAGCGGGCCGCCGGCGAGGAGATCCGCGAGATCGACCTCCTGCAGCAGATCCTGCACGACGACCTGGCGCACTTCGTCTACGAGCGCCTGAAGCGCCGCCCGATGGTGCTGCCGGTCGTCGTCGAGGTCTAGGGGGACGCTCGCCCTGCGGGCTCGGTCCCTCAGCGGGTGTTCGCCCAGGGGGCGAAACCCGCGGGACGCTCGCTCTCTGGGACGTGTGGCACCTGGCGTCCGGATAGCGGATGTCATGTGCCAGACGTCCAGGCGGGGGTGGCCGGGGGAGGGTTGCGTGGCGCGGCCGCGAACCCCGGATGCATGCCTGGTGATGGAGACTTCGTGGTGGAGGATCGCCGCCGGCCGGCCTGGGAGTGGACGACCGAGCTGGAGGAGCGCGAGCGCGACGAGCTGAACGCGCTGCGCGCCGAGCGCGACGAGCTGCTGGCCCGCGTGGAGGAGCTGCACGTGGCCGCCCAGAAGGCGCACGATCGCGAGCAGGTCATGCGCCGGTGGCTGCGGGAGCTGTCGACCGGTCCGTGGTGGTCGCGCCTGGCGGCCGCCCGGCGGCTGCGCGTCAAGGCGCGGTCGGCCCGCTGAGCGCCACCGCGTCGCGCAGCGCCGCGCGGACGGCCCGAAGCGCCGGACGGCGCGCCGCCGCGGCGCGCACCGCCGTGAACACGGTCCGCGACAGCGGGCCCTCGGCCACGTCGCGCAGCGCCAGGGTCGGATCGGCGTGGCCGCCGGCCAGCTCCGGCAGCAGCGTCACCGCGTGCCCGCTGCGCACGAGCGCGAACAGGACGAGCAGGTCGGTCGAGCGGTGGCGCACGTCGGGCGTGAAGCCGCCCAGCAGCCGGCAGGCGCTCTGCAGCATGCGGTCGTGCGCGCTCGGCGGCCGCCCGCACGCCCACGCGGCGCCCGCCAGATCGCGCAGCGCGACCGGCCCGCCGCCGGCCGCCAACGGGTGATCGGCCGGCAGCACCAGGCGGACCCGCTCGCGCAGCAGCTCCTCGCGCAGCAGCCCCTCGTGGCCGGGGCGCGGCGCGTACTCCCACTCGTCGGCGATGACGAGGTCGATCTCCTGGCGCGCGATCGCGGCCAGCGCCTCCTCGGGCTCCACCTCGATCAGCTCGACGCGCAGATCGGGGTGGCGGGCGGCGAGCGCGGTCAGCGCCGGCGGGACGAGCGTCATCGTCGCCGTCTGGAACGCCGAGATGCGCACGGTGCCCGCCACCGCGCCGCTCATCGCGGCGACCTCGGCCTCGGCCTCCTCGACGCCGGTCAGCAGCCGCTCGGCGTGGCGCGCGAGGACGACGCCCGCCTCGGTGAGCACGACGCGTCGCCCGCGCCGCTCGAGCACCGCCGCGCCCGCCTCGCGCTCGAGCACCCGCAGCTGCTGGGACACCGCCGACGGGCTGTAGCCGAGCGCGGCGGCGACGGCGCCGACCGTGCCGCGCTCGCGCAGCTCGAGCAGCACGCGGAGGCGGCGCAGGTCGAGCATCGTGAAGGGATTGTGCACGGTGCAGTGCGAAAACGCGCGCTTGTCCTGAAACGGCGCTGGCGACGAGGATGCGCCGATGACCGATCCCAGCGACCTGCTCATCCGCTACGGCGGGGATTTCGTCGACGGCGTCGTCGCCTCCGCGTCGGGCTCCTGGATGGAGATGACCGACGGCCGCCGCGTGCTCGACTTCACCGCCGGGCAGATCTGCGCGACGATCGGCCACAACCATCCGGCGGTCGTGGACGCGATCGAGCGGTCGTGCCGCGAGGTGCTGCACCTCAACGCGTGGGCGCTCTCGCCGCCGCTGCTGTCGCTCGCCGAGCACCTCCTGGCCACGCTGCCGCCGCAGCTCCAGCGCGCGATGTTCCTGTCGACCGGCGGCGAGGGCATCGAAGCGGCGCTGAAGATGGCCAAGCTCGCCACCGGCGGGTTCGAGGTGCTGTCGCTGACCCGGAGCTGGCACGGCATGACCGCCGGCGCGAGCTCGGCGACGATGTCGGCCGGCCGCCGCGGCTACGGGCCGCTGATGCCCGGCACCTTCGCGCTGCCTGCGCCCTACGCGTACCGCTGCCCGATCCGCCACTGCGACGGCACGTGCGACTGCTCGTGCCTGGAGGCCGGCTTCGAGCTGTTCGACGCCGCCAGCGTCGGCGCGCCCGCCGCGGTGGTCGCCGAGCCCGTCCTCTCGGCCGGCGGCGTCGTCGTCCCGCCGCCCGGCTACTTCCTGCGCCTGGCCGAGCTGTGCGACGAGCGCGGGATGATGCTGATCCTCGACGAGTGCCAGACCGGGCTGGGCCGGCTGGGCGCGCTCTACGGCTTCGAGATCTACGAGGTCGTGCCGGACTTCCTCGTGCTCTCCAAGACGCTCGGCGGCGGCGTGCCGATCTCGGCCGTCGTGACCAGCCCGGAGCTCGAGGCGCTCTGCGTCGAGCGCGGGTTCGCCCACGTCACCTCGCACGTGTCCGACCCGCTCCCGGCGGCCGCCGCCGACGCGGTGCTCGGCGTGGTCGTGGGGGAGGACCTGGCCGGCGCCGCCCGCGAGCGCGGCGACCAGCTCCTGACCGGCCTGCAGGAGCTGGCCGGCCGTCACGAGGCCGTCGGCGACGTGCGCGGCCTGGGCCTGCTGTGCGGCGTCGAGCTCGTCGAGGACCGCGACACCCGCGCGCCCGCCGACGCGCTCGGCCGCGCGGTCACCGACGAGTGCCTGCGCTGCGGGCTCTCGGTGAACCTCGTGCGCGGCTCGTCGGCCGGGTTCACGAACTGCCTGCGGATGGCCCCGCCACTGACGATCGGCGCCGAGGAGGTCGGCCTCGCGCTGGAGATCCTGGACGACGCGCTGACCACCTGCACGCGATGACCTATTTCGGATCCGTATGATGCGGATCCGAATGGAACCGCCGATCGTCCTGCTCGTCGAACGCGCGGCGCACCACGCCCTCCGCGCCCTCGACGCCGCGCTGCCCGGCATCGGCGCGGCCGAGGCGAACGCCCTGGGCTGCTTCGGGGCCGAGGACGCCCGCCGCGTCGGCGACCTCGTCCGCGCCACCGGACAGCGCCCGTCGACGCTGACGGGCGTGCTGGACCGCCTGGAGGCCGCCGGGCACGTCGACCGCCGGCCCGATCCGGCCGACCGCCGCGCGGTGCTCGCCGTGCTGACGCCCCAGGGTCGCGAGGCGCGCGACCGCGTGCTCGCGGCGATGCGCGCGCTCGAGCCCGACCTTCCCGAGGACGAGGCACGGGCGCTGCGCCGGGCGCTCGAGCGGTTCGCCGCGGAGACCCCGGAATGACCGACGCGGAGCTGCTGCGCGCGTTCGCGGCCGGCACGCTGCCGCCCGTCGGCTTCGACCACCGCGAGCACGTGCGCGTCGCCTGGCTGCTGCTGCGCCGGCACGGGCGCGACGAGGCCGGGCGGCGGATGGCCGCCGACCTGCGCGCGATCACGGGCGCGGCGGGCGTCCCCGACAAGTTCGACGCGACCCTCACCGAGGCGTGGTGCGACCGGATCGCGGCGGCGATCGCCCGGCGCCCGGAGGTGGACGACTTCACCGCCTTTGCCGCCGCGGAGCCGGACCTCCTGCGGCGCGATCAGTCGGCCAGGCTCGCGGCCGCCGGCACGTAGAGGAGCGCGAGCGCCAGCGCCACGCCGAAGGCGATCTCGCTGCGCAGCACGAGGGCGACCACGCCGAGGACGACCGGAAAGGCTCCGGCGAGGATCAGCAGGACGCGGGTGAACGGAAGCTCGTCCACATCCCGGTGATCGGACCGGGCACGGACGACTTCAGCGCTTGCGCCCGAAGGCGAAGTAGGCCAGCGGCCCCGCGTAGTTGACGAACGACGCCGCGACCCACGCGCCCTTGGGGCCGTTGATCTGCTTCGCCGGGCGGCGGCGGATGTCGACGAGCGCGGCCACGAGCAGGCCGACCTGCACGATGCCGGCGCCGACGATCGCGGCGCGCTGGCCGGGCGACAGGTCGCTCCACTGCTTCTTCGCCGGTTGGTCCATGGCCCGGATTCTAGGCGGCGGGGACCGCGATCCACACCGCGCGGGCGAACGCGAGCACCTGCCCGTCCGCGTCGTACAGCGCGCTGGCGGTGTGCAGCTTGCGCCCGTCGCGGGCCAGCGGCCAGGCCTGCACGACGTGCTCGGCGCCGGCCGCGACCGGCGCGCGCAGCTCGGCGGTCAGGCGGCCGAGCAGGATGCGCTCGACGTCGTCCCAGCCGACCGTCGCGATCCCGCTGGGGCAGTCCAGCGCCGCCCACACGAACTCGCGGGCGACGGCCCCGTCCGGGCCGGCGAGCTCGGCCGGCGGCGTCCAGGGGGCGGCGAAGCGCGCGCCGTCGTCGGTCGGCCCGCAGAAGATCCGCAGGCCGTCGCCGGGCGCCCGCCCGGTCCCGCAGACGAAGCAGGTGGGGTAGGGGTGGGTGTCCTTCCACGGATGGCGGCCGGTCGCCCGCCGCGCCTCGCCCGCGTCGATCGCCGCCGGCGGATCGACGTCGGGGCGCCCGGCGCGCCGCCCCTCGGCCACGAGCACGTCGCCGTCCAGCAGCGCCACGCCGTCCTCGCGCTCCCGCAGCGCCAGCGGGCGATCGAGCGGCGGCGGCACCCGCAGCGTCACCTCGGCCGGCCCGTCGCCGAGCGCCGCGGCGACCCGCCCGCACGTGTACCCGCCGTTGGCGCTGCCGGGCGGTCCGCGGAAGCGCGAGGCGATCGTGACCGGGTCCATGGGCCGCAGGATCGCAGGCCGACGGTCAGCGCAGCGGAAACGTCTCGCCGCGCTCGGCCTCGGGGCGCGGCCCGAAGATGCGCCGGTCGGCCTCGTCGATCGGGACGTCGTTGATCGACGCCTCGCGGCGGCGCATGTAGCCCTCGGCGTCGAACTCCCACAGCTCGTTGCCGTAGCTGCGCCACCACTGCCCGCTCGCGTCGCGGCTCTCGTACTGGAAGCGCACGGCGATGCGGTCGTCGGAGAACGCCCACAGGTCCTTGCGCAGCGCGTAGTCCAGCTCGCGCTCCCACTTGCGTCGCAGGAACGCGACGATCTCGGCGCGGCCGGTGACGAACTCGTCGCGGTTGCGCCACTGCGAGTCCTCGCTGTAGGCGGCCGCGACCCGCTCCGGGTCGCGGGTGTTCCAGGCGTCCTCGGCGGCCTGGACCTTCTGGCGCGCGGTCTCCTCCGTGAACGGGGGGACCGGCGGTCTCACGGCGCCAGCAGGACCTTGCCGCGCAGCCCGCCGGCCTCGTTGAGGCGGTGCGCCTCGGCCGCCTGCTCCAGCGGCAGCACGCGGTCGATGCGGGTCTTCAGCCTCCCGGCGGCGACGTCGGCCACCAGCCGGCGAAGCTGCTCGCGGTCGTGGTGGATCAGGAACACCTGGGCGCGGATCCCGCGTGCCGGGTCCGGGTCCGGGACACGGCGGGTGGTGACGATCGCGCCGCCGTCGCGGACGGCCGCGTGCACCGGCTCGCCGAGCGGGACCGCATCGAAGGCGGCGTCGACCTCGAGCGCCGACAGGTCGGCGTCGCGGCCGATCACCTCGGCGGGCCCCAGCGAGCGCACCCAGTCCTCGTCGCCGGTGCTCGCCTGCGCGACGACGCGCAGCCCGGCGGCGGCCGCGAGCTGCACGGCGAACGCGCCGACGGCGCCGGACGCGCCGGTCACCAGCAGCGAGGCGCCGCTGGGCAGGTCCAGCAGCTCGAGCCCCTGCATCGCGGTGAGCCCGTTGAGCGGGATCGTCGCGGCGGTCTCGAAGTCGACGTCGTCGGGGAGCGGCACGAGCCAGTCGGCCTCGGCCGCGATCTGCTCGGCGTAGGCGCCGACCAGTCCGCCGGCGTCGTACCACTGCACCATGCCGACGACCCGGTCGCCGGGCGCGACGTCGCTCACGCCGGCGCCGACCGACGCGACCTCGCCGGCGAAGTCCCAGCCGAGCACGTACGGCGGGTCCGGCAGGCCCCGGGGGGAGTGGCCCATGCGGGCGCCGAGATCGGTCGGGTTGACGTTGGCGGCGCGGATGGCGACGACCACCTGGCCGTCGCCGGCGACGGGATCGGGGCGCTCGGCGACCTGCAGCACCTCCGGCCCGCCCTGGGCCGTGACCTCGACGACGCGCATTCAGGCCCCCAGGACGGTCTCGAGCCGGCGGTCCAGGGCGTCGGCCAGCGCGTCGCGCAACTCGCCCTCCTCGAAGCGCTCCAGCAGCGCGCCGAGGAAGCCCTCGATCACGAGCCGCTTGGCGATCGGCTCGGGCAGCCCGCGCGAGCGCAGGTAGAAGAGCTGGTCGGCATCGATCTGGGCGATCGCCGCCGCGTGCGTGCAGCGCACGTCGTTGGCGAGGATCTCCAGGCCCGGGATCGCGTCCGCGTGCGCCTTCTTGGAGACCAGCAGGTTGCGGCACTCCTGGAACGCGTCGATGCGCTGGGCGCCCGGGTCGACCTTGATCATGCCCCGCCACACCGCGCTGGAGCGGTCGCCGAGGATCCCGCGGAACGCGAGGTCGGAGACCGTGTCGGGCGCCGCGTGCTCCTGGCGGGTGTCGAAGTCCAGGTGCTGGCGCCCGCGCGTGGCGTAGCCGCCGGTGACGCGCGCCTGCGAGCCGGGCTCGGCGAGGGTCGTCTCGAGGAAGATCTTGCCGTTCTTGCCGCCGAAGCCGAGCGTCACCCAGTCCAGGACGCCGTCGCGGGCGACCGTGGCCCGCTCGTTGCCGAACACCCACGTCTGCTCGTTGAGGTCCTGGATCCCGACGTAGGTCAGGTGCGCGTTCTGGCCGACGACCAGCTCGACGACGCCGTTGACGAGGCCGTCGGCGTCGGGCGCCGCGGAGGCCATCTCCTCGACGATCGTCGCGTCGGCGCCCTCCTCGAGCACGACCAGCGTGCGCCAGTGCAGCGCCGTGCCGGCCTGCGCGTGGATGCTGCGCAGGTCGATGCGGCCCTCGACGCGCACGTTGCGCGGCACGAAGACGAACGTGCCGTCGGTCCAGTGCGCCTCGTTGCGGGCCGAGAACGGCGAGTCCGGCGCGACCAGCGAGCCGAGGTGCGGCTCGACGAGGTCGGGATGGCGCTCGGCGGCCTCGGCGAGCGGCAGCACGACGACGCCCTCGGGCACCGCCGGGATCGCGTCCGCCTCGCCGCCCGGCGCGGCCGGGTAGGCGTCGAGGTCGAGCTTGTCGATGGGGGTGAACTCCCACCCCGGCGTCCCGCGGAACGTCGGCATCTCGATCGCGCCGAGCGCGTCGAGCGCCGCCGCCCGCCGGGCGGTCAGGAAGTCCGTGGCGACGTCCGTCATCCGATCGAGCCCTCCATCTGCAGCTCGATGAGGCGGTTCATCTCGACCGCGTACTCCATCGGCAGCTCCTTGACGATCGGCTCGATGAACCCGTTGACGATCAGCTTGCTCGCCTCGTCCTCGGGCAGGCCGTGGGACTGCAGGTAGAAGAGCTGCTCCTCGCCGACCTTCGAGACGGTGGCCTCGTGGCCGACGTCGACGTCGTCCTCGCCGATGCGGATCGTCGGGTAGGTGTCCGAGCGCGAGTCCTCGTCGAGGAGCAGCGCGTCGCAGACGACCTTCGACCGCGCGCCGGTGGCGCCCTTGGCGACCTCCAGCAGGCCGCGGTACGACGAGCGCCCGCCGTCCTTGGAGATCGACTTGGCGAAGATGTTGCTGGTCGTGTTCGGCGCGGCGTGGATGATCTTGCCGCCCGCGTCCTGGTGCTGGCCGGCGCCCGCGAACGCGATCGACAGGATCTCGCCGTGGGCGCGCTCGCCGGTCAGGTAGACCGACGGGTACTTCATGGTCAGCTTCGACCCGAGGTTGCAGTCGACCCACTCGACGGTCGCGTCGCGCTGGGCGACCGCGCGCTTGGTCACCAGGTTGAACACGTTCTGCGACCAGTTCTGCACGGTCGTGTAGCGGATGCGCGCGCCCGGCTTGGCGATCAGCTCGACCACCGCGGAGTGCAGCGACGACGACGAGTACGTCGGCGCCGTGCAGCCCTCGACGTAGTGCACGTAGGAGCCCTCGTCGGCGATGATCAGCGTCCGCTCGAACTGGCCCATGTTCTCCGTGTTGATGCGGAAGTAGGCCTGCAGCGGCATCTCGACCGACACGCCCGGCGGCACGTACACGAACGACCCGCCCGACCACACCGCGCTGTTGAGCGCGGCGAGCTTGTTGTCGTTGGCGGGGATCACCGTCGCGAAGTACTCGCGCACGATGTCCTCGTGCTCGCGCAGGCCCGAGTCCATGTCGAGGAAGATCACGCCCTGCTTCTCGAGGTCCTCGCGCACCTGGTGGTAGACGACCTCGGACTCGTACTGCGCGCCGACGCCGGCCAGGAACTTGCGCTCGGCCTCGGGGATGCCGAGGCGGTCGAACGTGCGCTTGACGTCCTCGGGCACCTCGTCCCAGGAGCGCCCGGCCTTCTCGGAGGCGCGCACGAAGTAGTGGATGTCGTCGAAGTCGACCTCGGCGAGCATCGGCGAGCCCCACGTCGGCATGGGCCGGGCGAGGAAGTGCTCGAGCGCCTTGAGGCGGAACTCGCGCATCCACTCGGGCTCGTTCTTGAACTCGGAGATCTTCTCGACGATCTCGCGGTTGATGCCCTTGGGGGCCTTGTAGAGGTAGTTCTCAGGATCGTGGAACCCGTAGCGCTCCGCGTAGTCCGCGTTGATGTGCGCCAGGGCCTCCTGCTCCGCGATCACTTCTGGCGTAGCCATGGTCAGTCGACCTCCAGCTTGATCAGTCCGTCCTCGACGAGGACGGGGAAGGTGTCTACGGGCACGTAGGCGGGGAGGGTCAGCGGCCGGCCGCTGCGCAGGTCGAACAGCGAGCCGTGGCGCGGGCACTCCACCGTGCACTTCTCCACGTCGAGCTCGCCCTCCGCGAGGGGGCCGTCGTCGTGCGAGCAGCGGTCCTCGATCGCCAGCAGCTCGCCGTTGCAGTTGAAGACGCCGATCTCGAGGTCCTCCCAGGTCACGATCTTGCGCGCCCCGGGCGGGAGCTCCTCGACCGGGCAGACGTCCAGGATCTCCGCCATCAGGATGTCGCCTCCGCCTCGGACTTCGGGGTGTCGGGCTCCCAGTCGACGGCGTGGCCGAGCCCGGCCGACTTCAGGACCTTCAGGGACAGCAGCGCGCACTTCATCCGCGTCGCCGAGATGTCGATGCCGAGCAGGTCCAGGACGAACTCGCGGTCGAGCTTGAGCAGGTCGTCGACCTTCATGCCCTTCACCTCGTCGGAGCTCAGCGACGCGGCCGCCTGGCTGATCGCGCAGCCGTGGCCGGAGAAGCGGATGTCCTCGATCGTCCCGTCGGCGCCGACGCGGAGCATGACCTTCAGCTCGTCGCCGCACAGCGGGTTGTGGTCCTCGGCCTCCAGGTCGGGGGCGTCCATCTCGCCCCAGTTGTGCGGGCGCTTGTAGTGCTCGAGGATCTGCTCGCGGTAGAGCTCGTCCATCAGCCGAACACCTCGTGGACGTCGTGCAGGGCGGCGACCAGCGCGTCGACGTCGGCGCGGTCGTTGTGGACGGCGAACGACGCGCGCGTGGTCGCGGCGACGCCGAGCCGGCGCATGAGCGGCTGCGCGCAGTGGTGGCCGGCGCGCACGCAGACGCCGCGCCGCGCGACGATCTCCGACACGTCGTGGGGGTGGGCGTAGTCGAGCGCGAACGAGACCAGCGCGCCGCGGTCTCGCGCGTCGCGCGGGCCGTGCAGCGTGATCCCCGGGACCTCGGTCAGGCGCTCCATCGCGTAGGCGACGAGGTCGACCTCGTGGGCGCGCACGCGCTCCATCCCGAGGCCGTCGAGCCAGTCGACGGCGGCGCCCATCCCGACCGCCTCGGCGATCGGCGACGTGCCGGCCTCGAACTTGGCGGGCAGCTCGGCCCACGTCGACGTCTGCTCGCCCACCGACGAGATCATGTGCCCGCCGCCGATGAACGGCGGCATCGCCTCCAGCAGCTCCGGGCGGCCGTGCAGGACGCCCAGCCCGGTCGGGCCGTAGGCCTTGTGCGCGGTCCACACGTAGAAGTCTGCGTCGATCGCGCCGACGTCGACGGGGATCTGCGGCACCGCCTGGGCGCCGTCGACGAGCGTCACGGCGCCGGCCGCGCGGGCGCGGGCGACGACGTCGGCGACCGGGTTGATCGTGCCGAGCACGTTGGAGACGTGGGCGACCGCCACGAGCCGCGGCCCGCGCGCCAGCAGCGCGTCGAGCGCGTCGAGATCCAGGCGCCCCTCGTCGTCGATCGGCACGTACTCGAGCCGCGCGCCGACGCGCTGGGCGAGGATCTGCCAGGAGACGACGTTGGAGTGGTGCTCCATCTCCGTGACGAGGATCGTGTCGCCCTCGCGGACGTTGTCCAGGCCCCACGTGTAGGCCACGAGGTTGATCGCCTCGGTCGCGTTCTTGGTGAACACGGTGCCGCGCGCGGGCGCGTTCAGCCATGCGGCCGCGCGCGAGCGCGCGGCCTCGAAGCGGTCGGTCGCCTCGATGGCCAGCGGGTAGACGCCGCGGTGCACCGAGGCGTTGTGATGGCGCACGAAGTCGTCCACCGCCTCGATCACCGCGCGCGGCTTCTGCGACGTCGCGCCCGAGTCGAGGTACACGAGACCCTCCCGGTCGAGGACCGGGAACTGGTCGCGCACGTCGAGGCTGTCCGTGGTGGCCGCCATGCGGTCAGGCGCTCGCGCCGACCTCCTCGCGGATCCAGCCGTAGCCCTTGCTCTCGAGCTGCTCCACGAGCTCCGGGCCGCCCTCCTTGACGATGCGCCCGTCGAACATGATCGAGACGCGCTCGGGCTCCACGAGGTGCAGGATCCGCTGGTAGTGCGTGATGATCAGCGTGCCCATGTCGTTGCCCTTGGCGACCGTGTTGACGCCGTGGGCGACGACGTTCAGCGCGTCGATGTCGAGGCCGGAGTCGGTCTCGTCGAGCACCGCGATCTTCGGGGTCTGCAGCGCGAGCTGGAGGATCTCCAGGCGCTTCTTCTCGCCGCCGGAGAAGCCCTCGTTGAGGTAGCGGGAGGCGAACTCCTTGGGCACGTTGGTCAGCGCCATCGCCGCCTCGACCGTCTTGCGGAACTCCTTCAGCGGGATCTCGGGCTCGCCGCGCGCCTCGCGGTGGGCGTTCATCACCATGCGCAGGTACTTGGTGATCGTGACGCCGGGGATCGCGACCGGGTACTGGAAGGCCATGAACAGGCCCATGCGCGCGCGCTCGTCGGGCTCGGCCTCGGTGATGTCCTCGCCGTCGAGCAGGATCTGGCCCTCGGTGACCTCGAGGCTCGGATGACCCATGATCGCGTTCGCGAGGGTCGACTTGCCGGAGCCGTTGGGGCCCATCAGCGCGTGGACCTCGCCACTGCGCACGTCGATGTCGACGCCCTTGAGGATCTGCTTGTCGTCGGCCTGGACGTGGAGGTTTCGGATCTCGAGGTGGGCCATGGTCTCCTGGCTAGTTCGAAAGGCTGAAGAGGGGGTGCGGGGCGCCGGACTCGCCGAACTGGACGAGCTCGGCCAGCGTCGTGGTCCGGAGGGCGTCGACGACGGCGTCCTGGACGCGCGTCCACAGCATGCGCGTCGCGCACGCGGAGCCGTGGTCGGCCCGGTGGGAGCACGAGACGCGCGAATCGCAGTCCTCGACGAAGCAGTCCATCGGCGCGATGGCGCCCTCGAGCGCCAGGACGACCTCGTCCATCGTGATCGACTCGGCCGGCCGCGACAGGCGGTAGCCGCCGCGCGCGCCGCGGGTGGACTCGACAAGCTCGGCCTTGCGCAGCAGGGCGACGACGTGCTCGAGGTAGCCCAGCGGGAGCTGCTCGGCCTCGGCGATCGCCTTCAGGGACACGACCGCGCCCGTCCCGTCGACGTCCTGGCGACCCAGCTCCACGAGGAGCCGGACGCCGTATTCCGCCTTGGTCGTGAAGATCACAGTGATAATCCTACCAATGCACTCGGATAAACAGGATCCGGCGCCGGGCGTGTGCGGCGCGAGCGCGCCGGCGCTCGTCCCGCGCGACGGGCGGCTCGTGTTCGCCGCCTCCGGGCGGGCCCTCGACGATGTCGTGGCCGCGCTCGAGCGCGGGGAGGACGTCGACCCGGCCGAGGCGCAGATCGCGCTGGCCTACGTCGAGCGTAGCGACTGACGGCCCTAGGAGCGGACCGCGGGCGCGGGCGCCGGCGGCTCGACCGGCACCTCGGCCGCGGCGGGGATGCGCACGACGAACCGCGCGCCGCGCCCGTCCGGGCCGTCGCCGACCGTGACCTCGCCGCCGTGGCTCTGCGCCACCGCGCGCACGATCGCCAGGCCCAGGCCCGACGAGCCCGCGACCTCGCCGCCGCCGCGGACGAAGCGCTCGAAGATCCGCTCGCGGTCCTCGGGCGGGATGCCGGGGCCGTCGTCGACGACCTCCAGCACCGCGTCGTCGCCCTCGCGGCGCAGGCGCGCGTGGATGCTCGTGCCGGGCGGCGTGTGCTTGATCGCGTTGTCCATCAGGTTCAGCGCGACGCGATGCAGGTCGTCGCGCGCGCCGATCACGGTGACCGGCTCGACGTCGACGGTCAGCTCGTGCCCCGCGGTGACCGCCTCGAGCTCGCCGGCCGCCGCGACGACGGCGCGGCTGAGGTCGAACGGCTCGCGCACCGACTCGCGCCCCACGTCGGCGCGGGCCAGCAGCAGCAGGTCGGCGACGAGGCGGCGCATCCGCCGCGACGACTTCAGCGCCGAGCAGGCGGCCTCGCCCTGGTCGCCGTCGAGCGTCTCGGCCAGCAGCTCGAGGTTGGCGAGCACGCTCGTCAGCGGCGTGCGCAGCTCGTGCGAGGCATCGGCGACGAACTCGCGCTGGCGCGCCAGCGCCGCCTCGGTCTCGTGGTGGGCGTCGTCGAGCGCGCGCAGCATCCGGTCCAGCGTCCGCGCCAGCTCGGCGACCTCGTCGTCGGCGCGCGGCACCGGCACGCTGCGGCCCGGGTCGCGCGTGCGGCGGATCTCCTCGGCGCGGGCGGTCAGCGACGTGATCGGCGCCATCGCCCGCTGCGCGATCGCCAGGCCGGCCAGCAGCGCGAGCGCGCTGCCGCCCAGCACGCCGAACAGCAGGAACAGGCGCACGCGCTCCAGCGTGCTCTCCAGGTCCGACAGCCGGCGCGCGTACTGGACGCGGATGACGCCCGCGTACGGCAGCGGCAGCGCGACCGTGCGTGTCTCGACCCGGTAGCCGCCGACCTCCTGGGTCGGCACGAACGGGTCGGTCGCCAGGTCCGGGGCGTTGGAGCTGGTGCGCAGGACGCGCCCGTCCTGGGTCAGCAGCCGGATGACCGCGTGCCCGGAGCCGGCGTAGAGGTCCAGCGTCGACTGCGTCGGACGCACGAGCTTGTTGTCCTCGATGCGCAGCGTCAGGTGGTCGGTGAGGTTGATGACGCCGGCCGTGACGTCGTGCTCGAAGTCGGAGCGGATGCGGTCGGACGTGAGCTCGCCGACCACCAGCGCGAACGTGCAGAGGATCGCGAACGTGAGGACGGCCGTGGTGCCCGCCAGCCGCCAGCGGATCGGGATCCGCTCAAGCACGCAGCACGTACCCCGCTCCGCGGATCGTGTGCAGCAGCCGCGGCTCGCCGCCCGCCTCCAGCTTGCGACGCAGGTTCGACACGAACACCTCGATCGTGTTCGTGGTGGAGAACGGGTCGTAGCCCCACACCTCGTCGAGCAGCCGCTGGCGCGAGACGACGATCCGCTCGTTGCGCATCAGGAACTCCAGCAGCTCGAACTCGCGCTGGGTCAGCTCGATGTCGCGGTCGCCGCGGCGGACCTCGTGGGTGTCGGGGTTGAGGGTCAGGTCCCCGACGACGAGGTTGGCCTCGCCGCGCGGCGGGCGGCGGCGCAGCAGCGCGCGCATCCGGGCCAGCAGCTCCTGGCGCTCGAACGGCTTGACGAGGTAGTCGTCGGCGCCCGAGTCGAGCCCCTCCACGCGCGCCTCCAGCGCGTCGCGGGCCGTGAGCATGAGGATCGGCACGTCCCCGTCGCGGCGGATGTGCTGGGCCACCTCGATCCCGTCGACCTTCGGCAGGCCGAGGTCCAGCAGCACGAGGTCGGGCAGGAACTGGCGCACGTCCTCGAGCGCGACCTGCCCGTCGCGGGAGATGCGGACGTCATAGCCCTCCAGGCGCAGCGATCGCTGGAGCGCGAGGGCGATGTCCTCGTCGTCCTCGACGACGAGCACGCGCGGAGAGCGGGCGTCGGACATGCCGCGATGGTACGGCGCGAGCTAAAGGGCAGGCAATCAGCGCGAGGAGCCGTACAGCGCCGCGAAGACGGTCGATCTCGGCGCGCAGGGCCGCGTCGGGCTCCTGCGCCGGGGCAGGGGCCGCGATCGCGAGCGCCAGCGCGATCGCGACCAGCATGAATCGGGTCATCGTGCCGCCCGGGACGGCGTCCTGGGGTGGCACCCCATCCGCCGGCGTCGCCTGGGCGGCCGCCGGAGGGGAACGCCCGCGCGCGTCGAAGAGACGCGCCTGATGGCCCAGAAGAAGAAGGCGAAGGCGAAGCCCCGTACCCGCGCGCGCCGCTCTCCCGCGCGCAAGCCCGTCCTCGAGCAGCGGCAGCTCGACCTCCTCGGCCTCGGCCTGATCGCTCTGGGCATCTTCCTGGCGTTCCTGCTCTACGGCGACTGGCAGGGCGGGAAGGCCGGCGAGGCGCTCGTCGACGGGCTCGCGCTCGCGGTCGGCACGGTGCGCTATCTCGCGCCGGTCGCGGTCGTCGCCGCCGGTGCGATCGTGATCCTGCGGCCGGTCCTGCCGGCGGTGCGGCCCTTTCGGTCGGGCGCGATCTGCCTGCTGGCCGGCCTGACCCTCGCGCTCGCGGCCGGCACCCTCGGCCTGGGCCCCGGCGGCTCGACGGTCTCCTGGGAGCCCGACTGGATCAAGGTCCGCGGCGGCGGCGTGGGCGAGGGCCTCTACTGGATCACCAGCACGCTGCTGGGCACCGTCGGCAGCCACATCGTCGCGCTGTTCCTGCTCGTCGCCGCGGTCCTGCTGCTGACGGGCGCCTCGGTCGCCGGCGTGCTGAAGGCCACCTCCAGCCAGGTGGCCGACACGACGCGGTCGCTGCGCGCGGCGCGCCCGCCGGCGACGCGCCGCGGCGCCGGGGCGACCACCGCCTCGCGCCGGATGACGGTGCCCGAGCCCGACGACAGCGAGCCGCGCGTGCGCCGCGGCCGCCAGGTCGAGGACCTCCAGGAGCGCTTCTCCGACGTGTTCGACGACGAGCTGCCGGCCGAGGGCGACGAGGTCGTCGCCGAGCGCCCGTTCTTCGACGAGCCGCCCGAGCCGGAGCCCGAGCCGCTGGCCGAGGAGCCCGAGCCCGAGGTGGAGGAGGCGCAGCTCGAGCTCGAGCCGGTCGCCGAGGACGAGCACCACGAGACCGCCGCGGCCGCCGTCGAGGTCGATCCCGAGGACCTCACGCCGCAGGGCCGCTACCGCGCGTCGGTGACCGACAGCCCCGACTTCGTGTGGCGGCGCCCGAGCCCGAGCCTGCTGTCGCGCTCGTCGGCCGACCAGATGCGCCCCGACACCGCCGGACAGGAGAAGACGGCCCGCGCGCTGATCGAGGCGCTCGGGCACTTCGGCATCGAGGCGAAGGTCGTCGGCACCGTCGCCGGCCCGCACATCACCCGCTACGAGGTGCGCCTGGCGCCCGGCGTGAAGATGAGCAAGGTCGCCAACCTCAAGGACGACCTCGCCTACGCGCTCGCCGCGACCGAGATCCGCATCCTCGCCCCGATCCCCGGCAAGACCGCCGTCGGCGTCGAGGTCCCCAACGAGCGCCGGCGCATCGTGCAGCTCGGCGACGTGATGGGCGAGCAGCCCGCCGACTGGTCGCCGCTGACCGTGTGGCTGGGCAAGGACGTCGCCGGCCGCGCGATCGGCGCCGACCTGGCCAAGATGCCGCACCTACTGGTCGCCGGCACCACCGGCGCGGGCAAGTCGGGCTGCGTCAACGCGATGCTCAGCTCGATCCTGCTGACCGCCGACCCCCACCAGGTCCGGCTCGTGCTCGTCGACCCCAAGCAGGTCGAGCTCAACCACTACGAGGGCATCCCGCACCTGCTGACGCCGGTGATCACGCATCCGCGCGTGGCCGCCAACGCGCTCCAGAACCTCGTCAAGGAGATGGAGGACCGCTACGCGACGATGTCGCTGGCCAAGACGCGGTCGCTGCCCGAGCTCAACCGGCGGCGCGAGCAGCGCGGCGAGCCGCCGCTGCCGTACATCCTGTGCGTGATCGACGAGCTCGCCGACCTGATGATGGTCGCGCCCGCCGACGTCGAGGACTCGATCATCCGCCTGGCCCAGAAGGCGCGCGCGGTCGGCATCCACCTCGTGCTCGCCACGCAGTCCCCGCGCGTGGACGTCATCACCGGCATGATCAAGGCCAACGTGCCGTCGCGCATCGCCTTCGCGGTGAGCTCGCAGACCGACTCGCGCGTGATCCTCGACCAGAACGGCGCCGAGTCGCTGCTGGGCAAGGGCGACATGCTGTTCTCGCCGGTCGGGTCGTCGCGCCTGCAGCGCATCCAGGGCGCGTTCATCGACGAGCCCCAGATCGAGGCGATCACCGAGTTCTGGCGCAAGCAGGGCGAGCCGGAGCTGCGGGAGGACCTGCTCGAGGAGGTCGAGGACGAGTCCGCGGCCGAGGAGCCGGCCGGCAACGACGAGTTCGACCCCGACGAGGATCCGCTGCTCGAGGACGCGATCCGCCTGGTCGCCGAGATGGGCACCGCGTCGACGTCGATGCTCCAGCGGCGCCTGCGGCTCGGGTACACGCGCGCGGGCCGCCTCATCGACATGCTCGAGCGCCGCAACGTGATCTCCGGCTACGAGGGCTCCAAGCCGCGCCAGGTCCTGGTCGGGCCCGCGGACGCGGAGCGCTTCATCGCCGCGATGCGCGAGGGCTCGGGCGGCGAGGCGCCGGCCGAGCAGGACGCGGTCCCCGTGCCGGACGACGAGTAGCCTCCGGGCCGATGCCGGAGATCGGGGCCACGCTGCGGGAAGCGCGCATGCGCGCCCGCATCGACATCTCGGAGATCGAGGCGCAGACCAAGATCCGCGCCAAGTACCTGCGTGCGCTCGAGAACGAGGAGTGGGACCTGCTGCCGGGGCCCACGTACGTCAAGAGCTTCCTGCGCACCTACGCGGACGCGCTGCACCTGGACGGCAAGCGGCTCGTCGAGGAGTACAAGCTGCAGCACGAGCGGCTCAGCGACCTGGAGCTGCAGCCGATCGCGCCGCCCGGCTCACGGCTGCGCGAGCCGCGGGGGCGCCTCGGGCGCGGCTGGATCGTCGCGGTCGTCGTGGTCGTCGCGCTCGGGGCGTTCTGGTACCTGGGCACGCGCGGCGGCGACGACGACGGCGGCGACCAGCCCGCGTCGGCGACGACGACCCCCACGCAGACGACGCCGCAGGAGGACGACCGCCGCGACCGCGGCCGCGGCGAGGAGGCGTCCAGCGGCAAGCAGGAGCGCGAGCGCACCCGCCCGCGGCGCATCCGCCTGCAGATCGTCCCCGAGGCGGCCGTGTACGTCTGCCTGGAGGCCGACGGCGAGCCGGTGATCAACCAGCAGGTGCTCGAGGCGGGGGCGACGACCGAGACGTTCCGCGCCCGCCGCTTCGACGTCACCCTCGGCAACGGCGCCGCGATCATCCGCGTCAACGGCCGCGCGTTCGACGTCCCCGACTCGTCGGAGCCGCTCGGCTACCGCTTCACGGCCCGCGGCCGGACCGAGCTGTCGGAGGAGCGCCGGCCCACGTGCGGCGCATGACCCCGCGCGTCGGCGTCGTCGTGACGGGCACCGAGGTCCTCACGGGCCGCGTGCTCGACCGCAACGGCGGCTGGATCAGCGAGCGGCTGCTCGAGCTGGGCCTCGACCACGCGTTCACGCTCGTCGTCGGCGACCGCGACGAGGACATGCTCGACGCGCTGGCGTTCATGGTCGACCGGGGCGTGGCGCTGATCGTCACGACCGGCGGCCTGGGGCCGACCGAGGACGACCGCACCGCGGAGATCGTCGGCCGCTTCCAGGGGCGCGAGATGGTCCTCGACGAACCGACCGAGGCGCGGATCTGGGAGATCCTGTCGGGGCTGCGCCGGCGCTGGCCCGACATCGACGAGGAGGCCGTCCGCGCCGCCAACCGCAAGCAGGCGGTCGTGCCCGCCGGCGCGACGATCCTCGACCCGGTGGGGACGGCGCCCGGGCTCGTGGTGCCGCCGGCCGACGGGCGCGAGGGGCCGACCGTCGTGGTGCTGCCAGGCCCGCCGCGCGAGCTGCGCGAGATGTGGCCGGCCGCCGTGGAGACGCCCGGTGTCCAGGCCGCGATCGCCGGCGCGACCACCTACCGCCACAGGATGCTGCGCCTGTTCGGGCTGCCCGAGTCGGAGATCGCCGGCACGCTGCGCGCCGCGCGCGAGGCGGGCGTCGACCTCGACCGCCTCGAGATCACCACCTGCCTGCGGCGCGGGGAGATCGAGGTCGTCACCCGCTGGGAGCCGGACGCCGACGACGTGTACGCGGCCTTCGAGGACGTCGTGCGCGCCCGCCACGCCGACACGCTGTTCTCCGACGACGGGCGCTCGATCGACCAGATGGTCGCCGACGAGCTGCGGGCGCGGGAGCTGACCGTGGCCGTGGCCGAGTCCTGCACCGGCGGGCTGCTGGCGGGGCGCCTCACCGAGCTCGACGGCGCGTCGGCGACGTTCCCCGGCGGGCTGGTCGTGTACGCCAACGAGGCCAAGGAGCGCCTGGCCGGCGTGGACCCGGCGCTGATCGCCGAGCACGGGGCGGTGTCGGCGCCGGTGGCCGAGGCGCTCGCCGACGGCGCGCGCACGCAGCTCGCGGCCGCGATCGGGATCGGGGTCACCGGGATCGCGGGGCCGACCGGCGGCACGCCGGAGAAGCCGGTGGGCACGGT
>Ga0180220_1000165_pt1 | contig 106640 bp, 115 predicted proteins | sample eDN5th37CBELigBY_FD_151335 | JGI IMG/M metagenome (GOLD analysis project Ga0180220, IMG submission 151335) | Enriched backyard soil microbial communities from Emeryville, California, USA - eDNA 5th pass 37_C BE-Lig BY (version 2) (version 2) | ecosystem: Environmental > Terrestrial > Soil >...
AATCCCGCGATATAGGCCGGGCACACACGCTTCCGCGCCTTGTGCCGCAACGCCGACAAAAATGGCGTCAGCCAAACCTCAAGATCATTGCGCCAATCCTCTGACATCGCCAGCCTCCATAAAAGCTGGCTCCCCATGAATCAGGGAAATCTCCTTTTGGGAATCCCAAAAATCACATTTCTGCCAAAGTAGTGTTAGGAGGTGGATCATGGGGAAAGCTTATTCGAGAGATCTGCGCGATCGCGTGGAGGGGTATATAAGATCGGGTCATTCGCGGCGTGATGCTGCCCGCCGCTTTGGGGTGAGCCCGAGCTTTGCGGTGAAGCTGTCGCAGCGTGTTGCGTTGACGGGTTCGACAGCACCGGCGCGACAGGGCCGGCCGGCCGGGGGCGGTAAATTGGCGGCCCATATGGAGGTGCTGATCGGCTGGGTGGAGGCGCAGCCCGACATCACGATGCCCGAACTGGCGACGCGGCTGAAGGCGGCGACAGGGGTTGTTGCCCATCCCGCATCCTTGTCGCGTGCGCTGTTGGCTGCTGGATTTACCTTCAAAAAAAACGCTTCTGGCGTGGGAGTGCGCACGCGCTGACATTGCCCTGCGCCGTCGCAGCTGGCGCCAACATCGCCAGCCGCGGATGCGCCGAGAGCCGCATCGGTTGATCTTCGTCGACGAGACGGCAACCACGACCAAGATGACGCGCCTGCGCGGGCGAGCGCGCTACGGCTCGCGCCTCAAGGCAAAAGCGCCGTTCGGGCACTGGAAAACCCAGACCTTCATCGCCGGACTCCGCCACGATGGCCTGGTCGCTCCCTGGATCATCGACAGGCCGATGAACCGCGACATCTTCGAGACATGGGTCGAAACGCAGCTCGCGCCCACGCTCAACCCTGGTGACGTCGTGATCCTCGACAATCTCTCGAGCCACAAAAGCGAGAAGGCCGCGACAATCCTCAAAGAGCGCGGCGCATGGTTCCTGTTCCTGCCGCCCTACAGCCCCGATCTCAATCCGATCGAAATGGCCTTTTCCAAGCTCAAGGCTCACCTGCGCCGCAGCGAAGCGCGCAGCTTCGACGCCCTCTGGCGCGTCCTGGGCAATATCTGCGACCTCTATTCATCCGAAGAATGCTGGAACTACCTCAAAGCCGCCGGCTATGCGTCCGATTAAACGCACGATGCTCTAGCCCACCGGGCGCCTAGCCCTGAGCGCCTGCGCCAGCGTTCCCTCGTCGAGATAGTCGAGTTCGCCGCCGACCGGGAGGCCATGTGCGAGCTGGGTCAGGCGAACCGGATAGCTCTCGAGCCGCTCGGCGAGATAATGCGCGGTCGTCTGCCCCTCGAGCGTCGCGTTCATTGCGAGCACCACTTCGTCGATGCCACCCGCAGCGACGCGGCTTACGAGCGCGTCGATGCTGAGATCCTGAGGCCGCACGCCCTCGAGCGCCGACAGCCGCCCCCCCAGCACATGATATTTGCCGGGGAAGAGCCGCGACTTGTCGAGCGCCCAAAGGTCCGACACCTCCTCAACGACGCAGAGACTGCGCGGGTCGCGGCGCGGATCAGCGCAGATTGCGCACGGGTCCTGCGTGTCGACATTCCCGCATATCGCGCAGGTAACGAGCCTTTCCGACACAGTCTCAAGAGCAGCGAGAAGCGGCGCGAAGGCGGTTTCGCGCTTCTTCATCAGGTGCAACACGGCGCGCCGCGCCGAGCGCGGGCCAAGGCCCGGAAGACGGGCAAGTTGCTGGACGAGAGCTTCAATCTCTTGCGATGCCATGACGGATGGTCTTAAGCGGCGCGCTGGAAATGACAATGCGCATCGCCTTCATGGGAACGCCGCACTTTGCGGTGCCGACGCTTGCTGCACTCCACGCGGCGGGGCACGAGATTGCGGCCGTCTACACGCAGCCGCCGCGTCCGGCGCAGCGCGGCAAGAAGCTGCAGCAAAGCGCGGTGCACCAGTGGGCCGAGGCCAATGGTCTCTCGGTGCGCACCCCGAAGAGCTTGAAAAGCGCCGAGGAGCAGGCGGACTTCGCCGCGCTCGATCTCGATGTCGCGGTGGTCGCAGCCTATGGGCTCATTCTTCCGCAGGCGGTCCTCGATGCGCCGCGCGCGGGGTGCCTCAACGTTCATGGATCGATCCTCCCGCGCTGGCGCGGCGCGGCGCCGGTGCAACGCGCGATTCTCGCAGGGGACGCCGAGACGGGCGTGACGATCATGCAGATGGACGCCGGCCTCGACACCGGCGCGATGCGGCTGATCGGGCGCACGCCGGTCGATCACAAGACCGCGGGCGAACTCACCGACGAACTGGCAGCGATGGGCGCCGAACTGATGGTGAAGGTGCTGAGCGACCTACACGCCTTCGCGCCCGAAGAGCAGCCCCGTGACGGGGCAACCTATGCCGCGAAGATCGACAAGAGCGAGGCGCGACTCGATTTTCTGACCAGCGCTGTGCAGGTCGAACGTCAGATCCGCGCTTTCAACCCCGTCCCTGGCGCGTTTTTCGAACTCGAGGGTGAACGCTACAAGCTACTCGCAGCCGAAGTGGTCCATCCGGCCGAGACCGTCGCCGGCGCGGCGCCGGGCGTGACCCTCGACGACGCGCTGACGGTCGCGTGCAATCCTGGCGCGATCCGCGCGGTGCGCGTGCAGCGGGCTGGCAAACCGGCGATGGACGCAGCAGAACTCCTTCGCGGGCGCGCGGTCCCCAAAGGGACACGGCTCGCTTGACCCGCTTCGCCCTCACCATCGAATTCGACGGCCGCCCTTTCATGGGCTGGCAGCGCCAGTCGCACGGGCCGAGCGTACAGCAGGCGATCGAGGAAGCGGTGACGCGGATCACCGGCGAGGAAGCCGCCGTGCATGGCGCAGGACGCACCGATGCCGGCGTCCACGCGATCGCGATGCGCGCGCATGTCGATATCGAAAAGCCTCTCACGCCCTTCCGGCTGATGGAGGCCTTGAATGCGCAGCTTCGCCCCGCCCCGGTCGCGGTGCTCGCATGCGAGACAGTGGCCGATGACTGGCATGCGCGCTTTTCGTGCATCGGACGCTCCTATGAATATCGCATCGTCAACCGCCGGGCACCGCTGACCTGGGACAAGGGGCTATCGTGGCAGGTTGCAAAGCCGCTCGATGCCGACGCGATGCACGGCGCTGCGCAGCTGCTCGTCGGGCGGCACGATTTCACGACCTTCCGCTCGGTGCACTGTCAGGCGGCAAGCCCGGTCAAGACCCTCGACCGGATCAGCGTCAGCCGCCACGGCGATGAGATCATCGTCGAAACCGCAGCACGCAGCTTCCTTCACCATCAGGTGCGCTCGATGGTCGGCTGCCTCGTGATGGTCGGCGAAGGAAAATGGGCGGCACGCGACCTCAAGGCGGCGCTCGACGCCGCAGACCGCGGCGCGCTCGGGCTGAATGCGCCGCCCGACGGGCTCTTTTTCGTTGAAGCGAGATATCCGTAGCGCCATTGACGGCGCGGCCGACCCACAGAAACCCACGCGCCTGCTCCCCACATTGCCGGCACTTGTTCGATATGCATGGTGAGATCTGCCGCCCTACCGCGCGTTCATCGAAAAGGAATCTGATGGCCAGCAATTGTCGGCACAATCGACGTGCACCCATACGTTAAATTATTCGTCGAATATGGAGACTTTAACGCGTTTAATGATCATATTTGATAGCTAAAGAGAAAGCGCAATTTCTGTCTGATCATTGAGGAACGCCCCCTCATACTCTCGCGCCTGACTTCCCAAGACGCCCGTGGATCGCAACGCTTCACGCCAACCTTGGGAAACACGGCTCGCTGCCTCGCGAATAATCCGTCGCGCATCCTGCTCGGTGATTTCGAAGAAATCGCAAGCTTCGAGGGCAAGCCGAATCGATCGGTCATGTGCGCCGCCCTCCATAATCGCCGTTTCAAGATGCGGATTGCGGTCTGGCGCTGGATTCACATCGAAGATCGGGGATAAGCGCCACCGACCTGATCCCACGTAAATGAAGCCGTGATTTTTCAGATGGTCGTCCTTGTTCGACACAAGGATCGTAAAGACCAATCGAAGGAAGAGCTCCCGGAATTCTCCCCGTGGGTCGTCGGAGTACGTCCGTATGAAATCGACGATTTCAGTGTAAGATCCAAGCGCTGCCCCGGTCTTGCCCAAGGCAGTACGGGCCGAGATATACGGAATGCGAGTGGCCCCGCGCCGATCGAACCGCCGGATGAGCGCGACAGGAAAGGGAGTATCGGCAAGTTCCAGCCGCGCGGCTGGTGTGCGGATCCCGCAGGCCTGTGCCAGACGAAGCGTGGCTACCTCGACCCGTTCAATCGGTTGCTGATCATGAACTGACGTGAATTTCGCCAGCCAAAGTATGTCCCCATCCTTCACATTTGCTTTGGGACGCGCGCCACCAGATCCACCTGCGCCGGCGAGAAACTGCAGATCTTCAGCAGCAATCTCTTTGCCCTGCTCATAGGCGCGCGCGAGGGCTGTGATCGCGTTCAGGTCGACGAGACGCGGCAGCGCGTCTGCCGCCTCACCCCGAATGAGCTGCCCCTCGTTATCAAGAAACCGCAGCGCACCTTGCCGGCAACTATCGTCGGATAGCGTCAGATACTCGAACTCGGAAAGACCACTTCCATATGCGCGCTCGAGAAGTCTGCGACCCCATGTATCCGGAGCGGCATCAGCGATGGCACCCGGGAGCGCATCACGCATGTTTCCGGGCTGTCCAGACGTATGGAACGGTCCTCCCTCAAGAGGAAAATCCGGCTGAACGGCAAAAGCACGCGGGCTCTCGATCCACGCTCGATCATAGGCGAAGGTGGAGTACTGACGCGGGCCGTTCTGCGTGAAACGCAACAGACCGACCGGTGCCCGGCTTTCGCCCAGAACCACATGGGCAGTAAAATCGGCCATCAGAAGGCCACGCCGTCCGGATCCACGATATCCGTCTCACCCTGCCCGAACTTCGCAGTGAGCTTCTGTCTCCGCAGTTTGGTCGCAAAGGACCGGCCGCGACGCGGCAAGTGTTCATCGGCCAATGCCAATCCCAGATCATCTTTACGGATATCAATCAGATCAGCCAGCCGCTCCACCAGGCCCAGAACGACGAGAATATCGGCAAGCGTGCCGACCGCCACGCCGGCATCACCCTTCTCGAGGCGTGCGATAGAACTCGGCGACGTCCCTGCGCGCACCGCCAGATCCGCGACCGTAATCCTTCGCCTCAGGCGCGCACCACGAATGTCGCGGCCAAGTCTCTCGAGCGCAGCTTTAGACTTCGGGGAACTCATATCTTTAAACCATATTTGAAACGTAATCCTAATTAATGTTTCATATATGATTAGTTAGATAATTTGTCAAGGGCTCAGAGGCGGGACTGTCTGTAAACCTGGAGGACCTGCATCAGCCAAGCACCGAGGAAATCGAGGTCGCCGGCAATGCTGCAAGTCAGCTCGTGAAACCAGACGGTGAGCTTCGTGCGGGCGCAGGGCGGGCAAGGGGGTGCAGCGGAAGCTATCAGCATTCCGGCCAATATCTTTCGCGTGATCACCGCGATGCTCAGAGAGATGGACAACGACACTGCCCGCACGGCCGTACCGGTGGCTGCCGAACCGACGAAACAGCAGGTGGCTGATCGTCTTATTTAGCCCGCCTCATCTCATCAGGCTTTTTGAACAGAGCCAAACGGAATTTGGCATGGTCGGCATGCATGACAAGCTCCCGGCGCGCGGCGTGGCGGACACGCGACAAGACGGCCAGCAAGCGCCGCGAGATTTGCTGGGCTCAGTTTAGTCGAGGACGAGCAAATGAGAGGCGCGAGTAGATGGTGGTCGGACGCCGTCCGGGCAGCGCTCAGATTTCCGGACGAGCGCCTGAGCGCGGAACCACCTACGGAAAAGGGCGGTCCTCTCGGACCGCCCTTTTCTTATAGCCTTACGAGGCGCTTAGGCTTTTTCGGTGTAATAAAGCGGCGCATGCTCGTTGAGGATCTGGAGGATCTTCGCCTGCGCGGTCTTTTCGTCGCTTTCCTCCATCGCGGCGAGTTCGCGCGCGAGGCGGCTCGATGCCGCTTCGAAGATCTGACGTTCCGAATAGCTCTGCTCGGGCTGGTCGTCGGCGCGGAACAGGTCGCGGGTCACCTCGGCAATCGACACAAGGTCACCCGAGTTGATCTTCGCTTCATATTCCTGCGCGCGGCGCGACCACATGGTGCGCTTCACCTTCGGTTTGGTGGTGAGCACCTGCAGCGCTTCCTTCAGCGTCTTGTCCGACGACAGCTTGCGCATCCCCACGCCTTCCGCCTTGTTGGTCGGGACACGCAGAGTCATTTTTTCTTTCTCAAAGCGCAGGACATAAAGTTCAAGCTGCATGCCGGCGATCTCCGACTTCTGCAGTTCGATGACGCGCCCCACGCCATGCTTGGGATAAACAACATAGTCCCCGACTTCGAAGAGGAGGGTATTTGCGGACATGCAAGTTCCTTTCATTGATCTTGCCGCGGGATGAGCGTCAAAACTCCGGTGCATCCGGCCCTCGCATGAGAGGGGGATCGAGCAACTGGGTCGGCGCTAGCCCGTTAAAGTGGCAAGGGATATGGCTCCATCGGAACGCCGGACGATGCCCGCCGCGAACGGCGAAGCGGGGGAAAAGTTCGACGCGTTGACATTTATTATAGCAGAGTCGCAACAAAATTGCCACCCCGCGGGGAAATCCGCGGAATCAGCGGCTTGACGAGGATTCCGGTCCGTTTCACCTTGCTACGGAAAATTAGATGGGGATGATGTCATGAAGGATCAAGTCTGGTGGGTAACGGGTGCCTCGTCAGGGATCGGAGCGGCGCTCGCGCGCGGGCTCGCCGCGCGAGGTGCAAAGCTGATCCTCTCGGGGCGCAACGTCGCAGCGCTCGAGGCAGCGGCGAAGGACATCGGCCCCGGTACGATGATCCTTCCCTTCGAGGCCACCGACTATGCCGCCCTCCCCCGCATGGTCGAGGAAGCCTGGAACTGGTGCGGCCGCATCGACGGCCTCGTCAACAACGCGGGCATCTCGCAGCGCAGCCTCGCGGTCGACACCGATTTTGCGGTCTACCAGAAAATCATCGATGTCGATCTTCTCGCGCCGATCGCGCTCACGCAGCAGCTTCTGCCGCGCATGCTCGCGGCTGGCGGCGGGCAGATCGTCGCCATATCGAGCGTCGCAGGGATTGCCGGCGTTCCGCTGCGCAGCGCCTATTCGGCGGCGAAGCACGGGCTCATCGGCTATCATGACGCGGTGCGCGCCGAAAACGAGCATCTCGGCCTCAAAGTCCTCGTCGTCGCCCCGGGATCGGTGGCAACCAACGTCAGCCGCAACGCGCTCAACGCCGACGGCAGCGTTCGCGGCACAAGCGACAAGGCGATCGACAATGGCCTGGCGCCCGAAACCGCTGCAGAGCGGATTCTGGAAGCGGTGGAGGCCGGCAAGCGCGAGATCGTCGTCGCCGAGGGCGCCGAGGCCGAGGTTCCCGGACTGCGCCGTGGCGATCCCGATGCGCTGTTCGACCGGATGAACGCGTTGGTGCAGGCAGGCTATGCGCAGCAGATGGGCGCGAGAGCGGCGTCCTGAGGCACTTCCTTGAGGATGTGAGCGACCGCTCCCTCGTCCCTCGCCCCCAGCCCAGCAAAAGCCCCGCCGGATCGCTCCGGCGGGGCTTCTTCTTCACCTTGAAGCCAAGCGTCAGCCGGCCGCATGGCCCGCCAGCGCCGCGAGCAAGAGCAGCGCGACGATGTTGGTGATCTTGATCATCGGGTTCACCGCCGGTCCCGCAGTGTCCTTGTAGGGATCGCCCACGGTATCGCCCGTCACCGCGGCCTTGTGAGCTTCGCTGCCCTTCCCGCCGTGGTTGCCGTCCTCGATATATTTCTTGGCATTATCCCACGCACCGCCGCCCGCGGTCATCGAGATGGCAACGAAGAGGCCGCCAACGATCACGCCGAGGAGCAGCGCACCAAGCGCGGCAAAACCCGCTGCCTGGTCGCCCGCGACCCAGCTGATCACATAATAGACGACGATCGGGGCCAGCACGGGCAGCAGCGAGGGGATGATCATCTCCTTGATCGCTGCCTTGGTGACGAGGTCGACCGTGCGCGCATAGTCGGGCTTGGAGGTCCCCGCCATGATGCCAGGGTCGTTCGCGAACTGCTCGCGCACGTCCTTCACCACGTCGCCCGCCGCGCGGCCCACCGCGGTCATGCCCATCGCACCGAAGAGATAGGGCAGCAAGGCGCCGAGCAGCAGGCCGACGATGACGTACGGATTTTCAAGGCTGAAATCGACCGACAGGTTCGGGAAGAATTCCCGAAGGTCGGTCGTATAGGCCGCAAAGAGCACCAGCGCGGCAAGACCCGCCGAGCCGATCGCATAACCCTTGGTGACTGCCTTCGTCGTGTTGCCGACCGCGTCGAGCAGGTCGGTTTTCTCGCGGACCGAATCGTCGAGCCCCGCCATTTCGGCGATGCCGCCCGCATTGTCGGTGACCGGACCATAAGCGTCGAGCGCAACAACCATGCCGGCAAGCGCGAGCATTGCGGTTGCGCCGTAAGCGATGCCAATGAGCCCGGCGAGCTGATAGGCGATGATGATGCCCGCAACGATGACGAGCGTCGGCAGCGCCGTCGCTTCAAGGCTGATCGCAAGACCCTGGATCACATTGGTGCCGTGGCCCGTTTCCGACGCCTTGGCGATCGAGCGAACCGGGCGGAAGCCCGTGCCGGTATAATATTCGGTGATCCAGATGATCAGCCCGGTGATGACGAGCCCGAGGAGCGAGCAATAGAAGAGCGAGCGGCCCGTATAATCGGTGCCCGGGATCACGGCTTCCATGCTGCCAAGCGCGTAGCTGGTTGCGAACCAGATCCCCGCGATCGACAGGACCGCCGAAACCAGGAAGCCCTTGTACATCGCGCCCATGACATTGTTCGAGCTGCCGAGGCGCACGAAATAAGTACCGATGATCGAGGTGACGATGCAGACGCCGCCGATCAGGAGCGGCAGCGCCATCAGCCCACCCAAAAGGTCGCCGGCGCCCTTCAGCAGCAGCGCGGTGAGAACCATCGTGGCGCCGACGGTGACGACATAGGTTTCGAAAAGGTCGGCCGCCATGCCCGCGCAGTCGCCGACATTGTCACCGACATTGTCGGCGATCACCGCGGGATTGCGCGGATCATCCTCAGGAATGCCCGCCTCGACCTTGCCGACGAGGTCGGCACCGACATCCGCGGCCTTGGTGAAGATCCCGCCGCCAAGACGCGCGAAGATCGAGATCAACGAAGCGCCAAAAGCAAGCGCGACGAGCCCGTCGACGACGGTGCGGTCTTCGCCGCCGACACCCTTGCCCATCTGGGTGGTCAAAAACCAGTAGAAGACCGAGATGGCAAGCAAAGCGAGCCCCGCGACCAGCATGCCGGTGATCGCGCCGGCGCGAAAGGCCAGCGTCAGGCCCGACTGCAGCCCCTTTTGCGCGGCTGCAGCGGTGCGCACGTTCGAACGCACGGAGATGTTCATGCCGATGAATCCGGCGACGCCGGAGAGGATCGCACCGATGACAAAGCCCGTCGCGGAGACGCCGCCGAGCGTCGCGAGGATGATGACGGCGACGACGACGCCCACGATGGCGATGGTGGTATATTGGCGCTTCAGATAGGCCTGCGCGCCCTCCTGAATCGCCGCGGCGATTTGCTGCATCTTCTCATTCCCCGCCGAGGCGCCAAGCACCTGCCGCGAGGTAATGAACCCATAGAGCACAGCCAAAAGGCCGCACGCTATCGCGATCAAAACCGGATTCATGCGTGTCTGTTCCTTCCCCAATGAGAAGGGCGAACGCATAGATAGCAGTCGAACGTCCGACTTATTGTTGCCGGCTCGCTCTCTCCCCTGATGCGACCGCCCCAAATTTTTGACGGCCGGGTTATGGGAAGAAAGAATGCCGAGCACAAGCCCGCATTAGTAAGGGTCCCGGCCAAGGTGGTTTTAGTGCATGAAGCCCAGCCGCTCGGGAAGCGGGACCCGCTGCGCCTTGTGGGTCAGCTCGACCCCCTCGCCCACTGCGGTATGACCAAGAAGCGTCACCCGGACGTCGAGCCCTTCGGCGATCTCGCGGATCGCAGCGGCCTCAGCCGGGTCGGCTGCGAAAAGAAGCTGATAATCATCGCCGGCAGTCGCCGCGGCCATCCGCGTGTCGACCACATCGGGGCGGACCGCAAGCAATGCTGCCGACAAGGGCAAGGATTCCAGCATGATGCCGAAGCGGCAGCCGCTCGCCTCTGCCATGCGCCCCGCGTCGATGATGAGGCCGTCGGATATGTCCATCATCGCGTGGACATGGGGCGCGACCGCCTGACCGAAGGTCAGCTGCGGCTGCGGGCGGCGATAGGCGTCGAGGCAGGTTTCATTGGGCTCAACCTCACCAAGCCGCATCGCAAGGCCGACGCCCGCATTGCCGATCGTTCCGGTCACCCAGATCTGGTCGCCGGGCCGCGCGCCGCCGCGCGATGGCGCGCCCTCTTCAGGAGCGCGGCCGATCGCGGTGAGGCCAAAGCTGCGCGGTGCGCCCGCTGGCGCGCGCACCGTATCGCCGCCGAGCAGCAGCAGGCCGAAGCGGCGCAGCGCAATGCCGAGACCTTCGGCGAAGGCCTTGTCCCATGCCTCGTCGCCCAGGCTGTAGCCGACGAGGACCCCGAGGGGCGCTGCGCCCTTGGCGGCCAGGTCGGAAAGATTCACCGCGACCAGTTTCCACGCGACGTCCTGCGGCTTTTCGTCGGGCAGGAAATGGATGCCCTCGATGATCATGTCGTGGGTGAGGACCAACCCTTCCCAAACCGCGGCATCATCGGCGAGCCCTCGCGCAGCGGGGTCGGTCGCGATACTCCGCAGGCGGGCAATGAAATCGGCTTCGCTCATAGACCCCTCGCGTCGACTGGGAGGCATCTCCTGTCCATCACCTCGCGCCGAACCGAGACACTATCGCGATCGCGCCAGGCTGGCAGCGATTGCGGGCTTCGAGGATGCGAACGGGCGGGTCAGGCACTGGTTCCCCGCACGGCCTTGCCGATCGCATCGAGCAGACCATTGGCAAAGCCCGCTTCGCGCGCATCGAAGAAGGCCTTCGCCACGTCGACATATTCGCTGACGACCGCGCCCACGGGCACATCTGTGCGGGCGATCAGCTCATAGGCGCCGGCGCGCAGGATTGCCTTCATCGTGCGGTCGAGCCGCTCCATCGTCCAGCCGCTCGCGAGCCGCGCCGTGATCGCCGCGTCAACCTCGTCAGCCCTCGCGATGGCGCCTTTCACGATATCATCGAAGAATGGCACGTCCGCATCGGCATATTCGGCGTCTTCGATAATCGCACCGATGCGGTGCTGGTGGAATTCGTGAACCAGCTGCGCGACGGGCGTATTTTCCATCTCGTGCTGATAGAGGGCCTGCACCGCGGCGAGGCGGGCGGCGGAGCGGGGCTGGGTGCGTTTTGTGTTCTTGCTCATGACTGTTTCAATCTGTTCTGGACGCTGAGCGCATGGGCGGGCAGCCCTTCCGCGGTCGCGAGCGCAACCGCGGCGGGACCGATTGCCGCCAGGGCCCCCTCGTCGAGCGCGAGGAAGCTGGTGCGCTTCATGAAGTCGGTGACCGACAGCCCGCTCGAAAAGCGCGCGCGGCGTCCGGTGGGGAGAACATGGTTCGGCCCGGCTACATAGTCGCCGATCGCCTCGGGCGTCTGGCGGCCAAGGAAAACCGACCCTGCATGACGCACCGCCTTGAAGAGGACGTCGGCCTCGGCCGCGTCCACCGCGAGTTCGAGATGCTCGGGCGCCAGCCGGTCGCAAAGCGGGATCGCGTCGGCGAGCGTCGGAACAACGATGACCGCGCCATTTTCGGCCCAGCTTGCCTGCATCGTCGGCGCGGTGGCGAGCGTCGGAATCACATGCGCAACCGCCGCGGCGACCGCGTCGGCGAAATCGCCGTCGTCGGTGAAGAGGATCGACTGGCTGGTCGGGTCATGCTCGGCCTGGCTCAAGAGGTCGGCGGCAATGACGCGCGGGTCATTTTTCGCGTCGGCGACGACAACGATTTCGCTCGGCCCTGCAACCATGTCGATGCCCACGACACCGTAAAGCTGGCGTTTTGCCTCGGCGACCCAGGCGTTGCCGGGGCCGGTGATGACATCGACCGGCGCAATCCGCCTCGTGCCATAGGCGAGCGCCGCGATCGCCTGCGCTCCCCCGATCCGCCAGATTTCGTCGACCCCGCCGATATGCGCGGCTGCCATGACAACGGGATTGACCGCGCCATCGGGCGTTGGCGTGACCATGACGATACGCTCGACCCCTGCGACCTTGGCCGGGAGAATGTTCATCAAGACCGAAGAGGGATAGGCGGCGCGCCCGCCGGGCACATAAACACCCGCTGCATCAACCGCGCGCCAGCGTGCGCCGAGCCGGGCGCCCACCGCGTCGCGATAGTCGCGGTCCTCGGGTCGCTGCGCGGCGTGATAGGCGCGGATGCGCTCGGCCGCGAGATCGAGCGCGGCGCGAAGCGCGGGGTCGAGCGCCTCATAGGCCGCGGCACATTCTTCCGGCGAGATGCTCCAGCCTTTTGCATCGAGATCGAAGCGGTCGAACCGCGCGGTATAGTCGGCGAGCGCCGCATCGCCCTTGGCCTTCACCCGCGCAATGATCTCGGCGACGTCGGCCGAAACGTCGGACGCGCTCTCGCGCCGGTCGTTTACCAGCGCGTCGAAGGCGGCCGCAAATCCAGGGTCCGAGGCGTCAAGCCGGCGCATGCCCAACCGCCTGCCGGAATGTCTCGACCAGTGCGGGCACTTCGGCCGAATGCAGCTTGAAGGCCGCGCGATTGACGATCAATCGCGCGGACACCTCGCTGATCACCGTCTGCTCGGCGAGCGCATTCTCGACCAGCGTGCGCCCCGTCGAAACCAGATCGACAATATGCGAGGCGAGCCCGAGCTTCGGCGCAATTTCCATCGCGCCGTTGAGTTTGATGCATTCGGCCTGAATGCCCTGCCCCTCGAACCAGCGGCGCGTGGTCGAGGGATATTTGGTCGCAACGCGGATATGGCTCTCGCCCAGCCCCGGCGGCGCGCTTCCTTGGGGTCCCGCGAGCGACAGGCGGCAATGGCCGATGCCGAGGTCGACGGGTGCGTAAAGCTCCGAATAATCGAACTCGTCAACGACATCCGACCCGACGATCCCGAGCTGCGCCGCGCCATGGGCAACAAAGGTTGCAACGTCGAAGGCGCGCACGCGGATCAGGGAGATATGCGGCTGGTTCGTCCCGAACACGAGGGCGCGGCTCCTGGGATCGAAGAAATCCGGCGCAGGCTCGATCCCGACGCGCGCGAGCAGCGGCAGCGCCTCGTCGAGGATTCGTCCTTTTGGGATAGCAAAGATGATCGGTTCGGGCATAAACGCCGTGCCTTTAAGCGGCAGCGGGAGAAAGGGCAATGAGCGAGCGCTATCAGTTTGTCGACATGGCAAAAACCGGCCCCGACGCCGTGCGCACCGCTTTTTCGAACCAGGTCGCCTATTGCCGCGCCGCCGACGCGCCGGTGACGGCGCGGATCGTCGCAGCAGCAGCCAGCCTTCTCGACAAGCCCGCCACCGACTTCGCGCGGCAGATCGCCGAATGGCCGGGCGCGCCGCTTGCCGACGCCCTGCCGCTGCGGGTAGCCGGCGGGCTCCACGCGCTTCACCTCACGGGCTCCGCGCCCGAGCTTGCGCCCATCTACGCCAATGCCGACGATATCAATGACGCCGCGATCGTCGCCGGCGTCGTTAGCCGGCACGAGACGGCCCTTCTCCCCTGGCTCGGCGGCCCGCCGCAGACCAACGAGGCGGGGCGCTCGGCCAATTTCATCGCGGCGATGCTTTGGCTTGCCGACCAGGGCTTGCCACCGCGCTTCCAATGCCTCGAAATCGGATCGAGCGCGGGGATCAACCTGATGCTCGGACGCTATCATTATGATCTTGCAGGAGTCGAGGTGGGGCCGGAGCCCGGCGTGATGACCTTTGCCCCCGAGTGGCGCGGCGCGCGCCCGCCGCACCACCCCATTGCAATTGCGAGCACGCGGGGCTGCGACATTGCGCCTGTAGATCTCGCCAATCCTCAAGAGGCGCTGCGGCTCAAGGCCTATATCTGGCCCGAGCATCATGTCCGCTTCGGCCGTATCGAGGCGGCGATCGCAGCGGCCAGGGCCGTCCCGCCCGATCTGGTGCGGATGAACGCGGCCGATTTTGTCGAGACCGAGCTTGCAAAGCCGCAGGCCGAAGGGACGACGCGCGTGCTCATGCACTCGATTGTCTGGCAATATGTGCCCGATGATGAGCAGGCGCGGGTGACCCGGGCGATGGAGAGTGCGGGGGCGAGCGCCACCTGCGAGCGGCCGCTCGCCTGGATCTCGCTCGAGGCGAACCGCACGCTGCACCGGCACGAGATGAGCGTGCGATACTGGCCCGGCGGCGGCGAACCGGTGTTACTGGGGAGCGCGCATCCCCACGGTGCCTGGGTCGAATGGACCGCGCCCTCATGATGCGTCTCTCGATTTTGGGTATCGAGCCCAGCCATGCTATGCTGCGCGCGGAAAGGAGAATGCCCATGCAGGCCGTAACCGAAGGCGACCGCCGCAAGGAACTCGCCGTCCTCCTCGACCAGATCCAGGCGCATCCGGAGCGTGACTGGACCCGCGAGCGGCAGCGGATCGCAACGCTCAACAAGCTGATTGCGCCCACCCGAAAACCGCACTGACGGCTCGAGGACGCAAAGGCTGCAGGCGGCTCGCTGCGATCGCGCCCGAAAGCCTAATGCGTATTCCGGCGGCGGTTCGCCGCATCTGAGCGTCTGCCCACCGCGTTGACGCGCAGGCTCCGGGAACGCGCGGACCTTCTGTTCGTAACCCCCTCATTCGGCCGCTCGCGCGGGATCCTTGCCGCGCGGGCGGCTGCTTTGAAATCCAAGGGGGAACAGCAGGAGACACATCATGCGCAAGACCCTCATCCTTTTCGCGGCCAGCGCCGCTGCGGTGGCCACGCCCGCCCTCGCCCAGCTTGACACCGGCGTAGTCGGGCAAGTTGGCGGCACGGTTGATCCCGGGCGCGTTGCCGGCGACGTTGTCGGCGATGTGACGCAGCCCGTCGGCGGCGTCGTCGATCAGGTCGACCAGACCGCAAATGACGCGCTCGACAGCGCCGACCTCAAGCTCGCGGCCCGCGAGGAAGTGCGCGCGGGCGCGAATGTGACCGATTCCAAGGGCAACAGCATCGGGACGGTGCAAAGCATTGACGGCGACAACGCCGTGGTGGTGAGCGATGGCAAACTCTACAATATTCCGCTTTCGGCTCTGTACAGCCACGCCGAAGGCACCGCGCACGGTCTTGTGACCAAGCTGCCCAAGGCCGAGTTCGAGGCGCGCGGCGCAGCCGGCGCCGAAACAGACGCTGCGAACCCCGGTCGCTGACCGAACGAGCCCCTGCGCGGCCATCCCCCCCCGGCCGCGCATGAAGGCGCCGGAGCCCCCAACGGCTCCGGCGCCTTCACTCCATACCCGGAAAGCGCTTTGCGGCGTGCACCTCCACTTCGTCCCCGGCCCTTAGCGGAATCACCGCACGTCCAAACCAGACGTAGCGCGCGCTAGGCTGCGTCAGGTCATTGTCGTAACGCGCTGCGACCACAGCCTTGTCATATCCCATCCATCCAAGCGTTGCCGGCAGGATCTGGCTTGCCGAATGTCCCCCGCGCGGCGCCTCGGCATAGGCCTCGGCGAAGCGCGCGGGAAGAAAGGCGAGCAGCGGCACACGAAACTCGTCTGCCACGGGCTCGCGGCTGCAGTGCGGCAAGGCGCCCGGCGTCAGATTCTGCCCGTGGTCCGAGGTATAGACAATGGCGACGTCCCGGCGGTCGACCCCGGCGAGCAGCCGTGCGAAGAAGCGCCGCTTCGACCAGGCAAGTGCGGTCGCATATTGGCGTGCGGCGGGCGCGTCGGCGGGAATTGTCCCCAGCGGATAATGGTCGCGGTACTGGAAATGCACCCCGCGCAGCACCGCGTAGCTGAACGTCCGCCCCGGGCGCTTGATCTCGGCGTTCAGCCGGTCGGCAATCTGAAGGTCGGTGTCGATCCCCCCTTTCATCGAGAGGGCAGTGTCAATCAGGGCGCGCTCGGGCGGCAGCAGCAGATTTTGCGGCGCCCCGCTCGTCTGCCCGTCGATCAGCAGCGTGCGGTAGCCCGCCGCGTGGGCGTAGCCCCAGATCGAGGGCGTACGCCGCAAATCGGTTTTGGGGCCGGCGCGGCGCACATCGACGCCCGATCGCAGCGCGACATGCGCGGGGGCGGAGCAATTGGCCATCGAAGCTGCCACCCCGAAATCGAGATGAGGTACATTAGTGATCAGCGGCGCGATGATGCGCTCGAACGGCGCCTGCGCAACGCTCTCGTCGATCACCCAGACGATATGGCGCGGCGCGAGCGCGGCCCCCTCGCTCGTCGGCCGGAGCGCAGGCGCCGCGCGCGGCGGCGGCGCTTCGGCGGTCACAATATCCCAGCCAAGGCCGTAAAGATTGCGCTCGGCGCTTTCGGGCCAGAGGCCAAGAAGGCGCGTTGCAAGCCAAGGGACAATGAGCAGGATCAGGAGGGCGGGCAGTGCGCGCCGCGAGGCCGGAAGCCATCCGCTCCGCCGTGCGAGCACCCGCGCGGCCGCGAGCAGCGCCAGCGCCAGCGCCGCCTGCACGCCGGCAAGGAGCAGCGGCGCGCCAAATTCGCCAGCTGCGGCCCCCGCCTGCCGCGCTTCGGCCAGCATCCAGCCGAGCGTTGCGGCGTCGAGCGGCGCCCCGACCACCTGCCCATAGCCGAGGTTGACGAGGATCGATGCGCCCGCAAGCGCGAGGAGCGCGGTGAACCAGCGCCGGGGGAAGAGCAACGTCGCGGCGAGCAGCAGCGCGGCTTGCGCGGCGAGGAACGCGAAGGCCGACGCGGCGCTTGCCGCGTCGCCGGCGGCGAGACGGTAAAGTACCGAATGGACGAGCTGAAAGCGGTTGGCGAGCGCGAAACCGGCAGCAAAGAGCAACACGGCCGCGGCCATTCGTATCCCGCCGCCGCGCACCGCACGGCGGTCCTCGCTCATCCCCGCATCCCTCATCGAAGAAGGCCATAGCGGGAGAGGGTTGAAAAAGCACGAAGCGATCGCGAGGACCTTGCGCGCTTCCCAAAGGAAAATGGCCCGCCCCGGGGGGTGGGGACGGGCCAGTTTCAGTGCCGGAGCGCCCGATTGCGCATCCAGCCCTCTGATTATCTCGTCAAACTCTCGTCAGCCTTCTTCCTCGAAGAGGTCGGCAGCGTTGGCGGCGCTTGCCGAGAGCCGCACCGTGTCACCATCCACCGAGGCGACTAGCCCGGCGGGGAGATAATGGTGCCGCGCCCCTTCGCCATTCCCGGCCTGTGGGCTGTCGCTCTTGGTGAGCTTGATCCGCTCGCCGTCGAGATGGTCGACGGTGCCGATGTGAACACCGTCCGCGCCCACCACCTTCATATTTTCCTTGATCGCGCTGTGGTCATGCTCGGCCATGGTCTCTCTCCTTGCCGCCCGCGCGTCTCGCCGCGCGAGCTCTTCATCATACGCGCCAGATCGCGTTCTGCTCCCACGCTCCCCGACGAGCCGGGTCAAATTGTCGCCGGCCTTTCCCCTTCAAACGATCCTCGTATCAGGGCGCCCCTCGGGGTTCATCGTCGTCGATCCCGCCGGGGCCGAGTTCGCCTTCCTCATCGTCATCGCTGCGCTCGCCTCGATAGGCGTCCATGTCGATCCGCCCCGACCGCTCCATCTGGCGCATATGGTCCACAAGATCCTGGCTGTCGTCGCCCGGCCCCTGCGAGGGCGTCTTGTCGCTGTCACCTAGCCTGCGGCCGCTTTGCGCGTCCTCGGCAACGCTTTGCGCCTGGGCCTCGTCGTCGCGCTGCTCGCGGTTGACCGCCTCGGGCGCGCCGGGGTCGCGGGCATCGCTCGCGGGGGATGGAGAAATTGTCTCGTTCATGGCCGGCTCCTTCAGGATGGATACCGGTTCAACGCGCGGCTTCGCGCCGCTGTTCCTTCAGGCAGCGTCGGCGAGCACCTTGCGCTCGATCACGCGGATGAAGGCCTCGGGTTCCTGCGCCCCGGGGATCAGCATCCGACCGCCCAGAATGAAGGCGGGAACGCCGGTTATATTCTGGTCAGCCCAATAAGCCTCTTCGGTGCGCACCATTTCGGCAAAGTCGCCCGAGGCAAGGATTGCCGCTGCGCGGTCGGCGGCGAGCCCCACCGACGCAGCAACGTCAGCCAGAACATCATGATCGCTCACATCGCGATTGTCCGTAAAATGGGCACGAAAGAGCGCAAGCTTGAGCGCGGTCTGCACACCGGTTGGACCTGCCTGAGTGGGCTCCTCGAGGGCTCCTGCCCAGGTCAACAGGCGATGCGCATCGAAGCTGTTGCGCATTCTGAAACCCGGTCTGCGGTTGAAGGCAAAATCGAGATCGGCGGCGATTCCCGCCAGGCGGTCGCGGTTCGTCCGGCTCTGATCCGGCGTGATGCCATATTTGCGGATCACATGTTCCACCGCGTCCTCGCCCTCGGGCGGCATGTCGGGATTGAGTTCGAAAGGATGCCACTGGACCCGAAAATCGAGCCGTCCCGCAAAATGCGCGATGACCTTTTCAAACTTCAGCCAGCCGATGATGCACCATGGGCACATCACGTCGGACACGATGTCGACCGAGAGCAAGGGACGGGGCGACCGGGCCACGGCAATTCTCCTACGCGCGCGGTGCCCGATTGATCAGCTCGTGCGACGATCCTTGCCGCTTCGCCGCTCGCCCTTGCGGCGTTCGGTGCCCTTGTAATCGGGAGCATCGCTGGCACGCCGTTCGCCCGATCGCCGATCGGGACCGTTTCGTTTTTCCTCGTCGGACATCCTTGTTTCCTTTCCACCACAAAGGAACGGGAAGCGACCTTGCGGGGAGTTACTCACATAATTGTCAAAAACACAAGCAATGGCGGGTGAAAATCGGGCCCTGCAAGGCGCCTTCATGACGCGGCAAGTGAGCCGCGCGCTCGCACCTGCAACCGGACAGCCTGTTTTTGTCACGGTTCAGCCGCGCGAAAGCTAGCGGCGGCTATGGGCGTCGCCATTGCGGGCCGAAGTGTCCGTCGCCCGCCATGGAGTCCTCCGAAGATGCGCAGATTGACCGGCTTCGCCACCGCCGCCGCGGTCCTCGTCACCACCATCGGGCTCAGCGCCGCGCCCGCCGAAGCGCGCGGCCGCCACGGCGGCTGGGGTCACCGCCATCATGACCGGATCGATGCCGGCGACGTGATCGGCGGTCTGTTCGTGATCGGTGCGATCGCTGCGATCGCAAGCGCTGCGAGCAAGCCGAAGCGCGACCGCGATCACCGGTATGAACCGCCCTATCGCGATGACCCGCGCGAAGATGCCGATTACGAGCGGCGTGACGTGCGCCCTTATGAGGACGGCGCCTATGGGTCGGGCGAAGCCGAAGCGCGCGCGAGCGATGCCTGTAGCTGGGCAGCCGAAGGCGAACTCGGCGAGGGCGCGCGCGTCGAAAGCATCACCGACGTGCGTCCCGGCCCCCGCGGCCTTTCTGTCACCGGCACGGTTTCGGAGGCAGACGGTCCGGTGCGCAGCTTTACCTGCAGCTATCGAGGCGGCCGCGTGATCGATGTCAGCTTCGGCTGACCCCTTGCGTCCGCTGTCTGATCGAAGCTCCCCGCAGGACGGGCCTCGTTCCGGCTGGCCCGGTTGACACACGGCCGAAGATGAACGCCAGCCAACGACGGCTGAACCTCAGATAAGCAAGGGGTTCAGCACCCCGTCACCCCCGCCCTGGTAATTCATCTTCAACAGGCTGCGAGTTCGCGCTGCCTGACGGTGAAGGAGACCGAACCATGGCTGAGATGATCAAAACGTCTTTGACCAAGGCCGCAATTGGTGTGGCCACCGCCGGCGCCTTGATGAGCGCCACACCTGCAATGGCGCGCGACCGTTATGACCGCGACGGCATCAGCGCAGGCGAGATCATCGCCGGAGCCGTGGTGCTCGGCGGGCTCGCGGCGATCCTGTCCTCGGACAATGATCGCAATGATTATCGCGCCCGCTACAACGATCCGCGCTACGGCTATGGCTATGATTATGGCCGCTATGGCAACAGCCGCACCGCGGTTGACCAGTGCGTCCGCGCAGCCCAGCGCAGCGCGAGCCGCTATGGCCGCGCCGACGTCACCCAGGTGACGAGCGTTGACCGCAAGCGCGACGGATACAAGATCAAGGGCCGCATCGTGGTCCGCGACGGTTACGGCGGACGCTGGGGCCGCGGAGGCTACTACGACAAGGGCAAGTTTAGCTGCGACATCCGTTACGGCCGCATCCATGATCTGAAGCTTTCGGGTCTGCGTTAAGCTGCCAGGAGGTGCAAGGGAGCCCGCCTGCCGATCGGCAGGCGGGCTCTTTGCGTGCGAGGTGTCCCGAATGATGACCGAATATTTACCTTCCTTGTTTATACCGGTCCTTGGGACAATAATCGCCATCCGGACGTGGGGGACCGGACGGCAGCTATGGGTTGCGCATGTCTGATATCGAGACCGGATCCGATTCCACAGGAGCGGACGACCAGCGCCAGCCGCGCCAGTCGCGCCTGGTAAAGGCCGCGCTCGCCTGTTCGCGCTTCGGACAATTTGACGTCACGATCCGCAACGTGTCGCAGACGGGGATTGGCGGCAAGGCGCCGCACACCCTCAATCTTGGCGAACGGGTAACGCTGTTCCTCCCCGGGCACGATCCGATGATGGGCACCGTCCGCTGGGTCGTCGACCACCGGTTCGGGCTCGAAACCGATGCCGAGATCTTTCCCGGCCGGCTCCGCGCTGCGCATTCCGATACGCTGGTGGCCGCGGACAGCCATGCCGACTTCCAGATCATGCCGCCGCCCAAGGTTTCGGCATGGCGGCCGGGTCTCACGCAACCCCAGCCGCTGCCCGGCCACTACGGCCGCAAGCGCTGAGAACGTCCTTCACGCATAAGAAAAACCGGCGCGGATCGCTCCGCACCGGCTTTGCTCGACCAGACAGAAGAGGCGTCAGGCGACGCGGCGTACTTCGTTGCCGTCGTCGTCGATGTCGCGCAGCACATAGCCGCGGCCCCAGACCGTCTCGATATAATTTTCGCCACCGCAGGCCAGCGCGAGTTTCTTGCGCAGCTTGCAGATGAAGACGTCGATGATCTTGAGTTCCGGCTCGTCCATCCCGCCATAGAGATGATTGAGGAACATTTCCTTCGTCAGCGTGGTGCCCTTGCGAAGGCTCAAAAGCTCCAGCATCTGATATTCCTTGCCGGTCAGATGCACACGCACGCCGTCGACTTCGACCGTCTTGGTGTCGAGATTGACCGCGAGCTTGCCGGTCTTGATCACGCTCTGGCTGTGGCCCTTCGAGCGGCGGACGACCGCATGGATACGCGCAACCAGCTCGTCGCGGTGGAACGGCTTGGTGACATAGTCGTCGGCGCCAAAGCCGAACGAGCGGACCTTGGAATCCATTTCGGAGATGCCCGACAGGATCAGCACGGGCGTCTGCACCTTTGCGGTGCGCAGCTTTTTCAGCACGTCATAGCCGTGCATGTCCGGCAGATTGAGGTCGAGCAATATGATGTCGTAATCATAAAGCTTGCCGAGATCGAGGCCTTCTTCGCCCAGATCCGTTGTATAGACATTGAAGCCCTCGGTGGTGAGCATTGTGTCGATCGCCTTCGCGGTCGTCGGCTCGTCCTCGATCAGCAATACACGCATTGGGCACCCCTTCGACTGTTTCCCACGAGAGCCCCGCGAACCGATCACCGGGCCATCGTAATCGTCCGCGGCGGATCGGTCCCCTGTTGCGGGACTGCCGGACCATTAACCACGAAACTAATGAAGGGAAAAGGTTAATTTTGGTTTAACCCGCAGGAATCCACGAGTCGCGACGAATTGCCAGGCCTCAGGCCCCGCGGTTTGATGCGCCTTCGTCCGCCGCGGCGCGCTCTCCCACGCGGTTGCACGAGCGCTTCAAGACATCCACCAGATAATCCGAAAGTGCACGCACGCGCGCCGGACGTAGCCGCGACGGGGGCGAGAGAAGGTGCAAATACGCCTGCGGCAGCGACCAGTCTGCCAGGATGCGCACGAGCCTTCCCGCCGCAAGCTCCTCTTCGGCAATGAAATCAGGAAGCATGGCGATCCCGCCCCCCGCGAGAAGCCACGGCACCGCAATGTCGCCATTGTTCACGAACAAGGGGCCGCTGGGCACCACGGCCGCCTCCTCCGTGCCGCGATGGAAGCGCAGCGGGGCCGCGCGCTCGCGGTGCCCATAACCCACGAGCCGGTGACGCGCGAGTTCGAGCGGGTGGCGAGGCGTCCCGTTCCTTTCAAGATAGGAAGGGCTTGCCATCACTGACGCTGCGACCGGCGCAATGGTGCGCGCGAGCAAAGCGGAATCATCAAGGCTCGCGATCCGCAGCGACAGGTCGATCCCTTCGGCGACAAGGTCATTGCGCGCATCGTTCAATATCACTTCGATCTCGACCGCTGGGTGCTGCTCGAGAAAGGCGGCGAGGGGCGGACCGAGCACCTTGATCCCAAAGCTCATCGGTGCTGCGAGGCGGATCGGGCCCGCGAGGTCGACGCGGTCGCCGCGCGCCGCCTCGGTTGCAGCGGTCGCCGCCGCCACCATCGCGCGCGCCTCATCGAGCAGTCCCGCTCCCGCGGTCGACACGGCAACGACGCGGGAGCTGCGGTGGAGCAACGTGATGCCGAGCGACGCCTCGAGCCGCGTTACCGCCTTCGAGACGCTCGCCTTCGACAATCCGAGCTGAGCCGCCGCCGCGGTAAAGCTGCCTCCGTCGGCCACGGCGACGAAACAGGCCCAGCCTTCATAATCCGGAAGCGCCATGAACACCCTCCAAATGGAAACGATAGATTTCCATCTACGCTATTTCAGAAACAATCCCAACCGCTATGTTGGTCTCAACGGAAATAGGCCGCAGCGGCAGCCGCGGTGCAAGCCGGCCAAGAGAAAGGATTGCCCGATGATCGACATTCGCAAATTCGAGACGCTGGGCCACGCGAACCACGGGTGGCTCGATGCCCGTCACCATTTTTCCTTCGCCAATTATCATGACGAAAGCCGCATGGGCTGGGGTGCGCTGCGCGTCTGGAACGACGACGCCATCGCAGCGCAGTCGGGTTTTCCCCCGCATCCGCACCGCGACATGGAAATCATCACCTATGTCCGCACCGGGGCGATCACCCATCGCGATTCGATGGGCAACAGCGGCCGCACGGCGGCGGGCGATGTCCAGGTGATGAGCGCGGGCACCGGCGTCACCCACAGCGAGTTCAACCTCGAGGATGAAGAAACCACGCTGTTCCAGATCTGGATCCTCCCAGATCAGGCGGGCGGTAATCCCGGCTGGGGCCAGCGCGATTTTCCGAAGGCCGACCGCTCGGGCCGCTTCGTGACGCTCGCAAGCGGAATCGAGGGCGATGATGCCTTGCCGATCCGCGCCAACGCCCGCGTCGCAGCGGCGACGGTGAACGCCGGCGAGAAGGTCGCCTACGACCTCGGGGCCGGCCGCCACGCCTATCTGGTCGCCGCCAAGGGCCGCATCCGCGTCAACGGCGAGGATGCAAGCCCCCGGGACGGCATTGCGATCCGCGACGTCGGCACGATCACCGTCGAAGCGCTCGACGATGCCGAGCTCGTCCTGGTCGACAGCCTCTGACACCCCCCGGGCCGCCGCCCCGCCCCTCCCTCGCGGCGGCGGCCCACCCCCTTCGCCATCCTCCCCCAAGCTGCCCACGGAGCATTTGCCATGACCCACATTCTTCGTATCGATGCGAGCGCCCGCACCCGGGGATCGACGACGCGTGCGCTCGCCGACCAGCTCGAAGCCCGCCTCGTCGAGCAGAGCTATGGCGCGTCCGTCACCCGCCGCGACCTCAGTGCGGCCCCGCCCGCGATGCTCACCGAAGCCTGGGTCGGCGCAAATTTCACCGACGAGACCGAGCGCAGCGAGGAACAAAGAAAGGTGCTGGCCGCCTCCGAAGAGCTGATCGGCGAACTCGAGCAGGCCGACACGATCGTGATTACCGCGCCTATCTACAATTTCTCCATTCCCGCCGCGCTCAAGGCATGGATCGACCAGGTGACGCGCGCTCGCCGCACCTTCCGCTACACCGAGGCGGGGCCCGAGGGGCTGCTGAAGGGCAAGCGCGCCTTTGTCGTCTTCGCCTCAGGCGGCGTTCCGCTCGGCAGTCAGGTCGATTTTGCCAGCGCCTATCTCAAACATATCCTCGGATTTATCGGCATTACCGACGTCGCTTTCATCGCGGCCGACGGCCATCAGACCGACGGCGCGGCCATGGCCCGCGCGGCCACCGCGATCGACGCGCTGAAAGAGGTCGCCTGACGCCCACAGGGCCTCCCTACTCCCCTCCCTCGCGGGCAGTTTTTCTTGTTTATCCACGAAAGGACATGATCATGACAAGGATATTGGTTCTCTATTACTCAAGTTACGGGCATATCGAGCAGATGGCTGAGGCTGTCGCTCTAGGAGCGCGCGCCGCGGGCGGCGAGGTCGATATTCGCCGCGTCGCCGAAACCGCGCCCGCCGCGGTGGTCGAGGCGGCCGGCTTCAAGACCGACACCGCGCACCCGCAGCTCAGCGACCCGAACGAACTTGCCCAATATGATGCGATCGTCGTTGGCACCCCTACCCGCTACGGCCGCATGGCGAGCCAGATGGCAAGCTTCTGGGACACCGCTGGCGGGGTCTGGGCGCAGGGCAAGCTCAATGGCAAGGTCGGCGCCGCTTTCACCTCGACCGCCTCGCAGCACGGCGGCCAGGAAACGACGCTCTTCTCGGTCCTCACCAACCTTCTTCATTTCGGCATGACGATCGTCGGCCTCGACTATGGCTTTTCCGGACAGATGGGGGTCGATGAGGTCAAGGGCGGCGCCCCTTACGGCGCTACCACAATCGCTGACGGCGACGGGTCACGCCAGCCAAGCGAGACCGATCTCGGCGGCGCGCGCTATCTCGGCGAGCGCGTCGCGCGGACGGCCGCGAAGCTTGCCGCTTGAGAACAGCGATGCACCGGCTTCCCGCTCTGTTCCTTTCGCATGGGTCGCCGATGCTGTCGCTGGAGCCCAGCCCGGCGCGCGATTTTCTCGCCGGGCTGGGCGACCAGCTGCCGCGGCCGCGCGCGGTCCTGATCGTCTCGGCGCATCACGATGCCGCTTATGAGGCCGGGCGCGTCACGGTCACCGCTTCGCCCGCCCCGCCCACAATACATGATTTCGGCGGATTTCCGGACGCACTTTATGCCATGCAGTATCCAGCACCCGGCGATCCCGTACTCGCCGCGCGTATCGCAGCGCTCCTCGGCGCAAAGGGCCTCGACGTCGCACTCGACCCGGCGCGCGGTCTCGACCATGGCGCCTGGATCCCGCTTTCGCTCGTCTACCCGGACGCGGACATTCCAGTCGTCCAGCTTTCGATCGCCTCGCACGCGGCGCCCGAATGGCACTACGCGCTCGGAAAGGCACTCGCACCGCTCCGCGACGAAGGCGTTCTGATTGCAGGATCGGGCAGCATGACGCACAATCTGCGCGCCCTTTTCGCAGCGCGCCCGGCCGTCGATGCGCCCGCGCCCCCTTGGGTCACCGGCTTTGCCGATTGGGTGGCTGAGCGCCTCTCAACGGGCGCCGTCGACGACGTTCTTCACGCGGTCGAGCGCGCACCGCACGGGAAGGACAATCATCCCACGATGGACCATATCCTGCCCTTGTTTGTTGCGATGGGCGCGGGGGGCACCCCGCTCGAGGCCCGGCGGCTTCACGCCAGCACGACCTATGGCCTGCTCGCAATGGACGTCTACAGCTTTGGCGCTCTTTAGGACCGCGGCCTCCCCCGAACCGCAGGATCCTTCGCCGGTTCCGCCTGCACCGGCGCGTTCGGCGAGCGAGGGCCCTCGATCCAGCGCGGCGCCCATTCCCACGCCCGATGCTGCAAATCCTCTTTTGCGCTTTCGGCTACCGGGCGGGCCGCCTATAGCGCGGCGATGCTCCTTTCTGACCGCATCCTTTTCCTCGACGGCGAGGCGATCGTAATCGACAAGCCGGCAGGCCTGCCGGTCGATCCGCCGCGCGACGGCAGCCTCAGCCTCGAGAACCACCTTGATTCGCTGCGCTTCGGCTTCAAGCGCTGGCCGCTCGCGGTGCACCGGCTCGACCGCGACACCTCGGGCTGCCTGCTCCTCGCGCGCAATCCCAAAGCCCACGGGCGCTTCACCCGCGCCTTTGAAGAGCGCGCCGTCGACAAGCAATATCTCGCGATCCTCGAGGGCGTTCCTGATGGCGACGGCGGCACGATCGACTTGCCGCTTGCCAAGATCTCGTCTGCCGAGGCGGGTTGGCGGATGGTCGGCGACGCCGACGGCACGCAAAGGGGCAAGGCGGCGGTGTCGCATTGGGAAAAGCTCGCCGTGGTCGAGGGGCGCAGCCTGCTGCGCTTTCGCCCGGAGACCGGGCGCACCCACCAGCTTCGCGTTCATGCGCTCGAAGGACTCGGCTGTCCGCTCGTCGGCGATCCCGTCTACGGGCGCGGCACCTCGCGCACACGCACGCTGCTCCACGCCGAGCGGCTGGTGGTGACGCGCGAGCCCAAGCCGCCGATCATCGCCGAGGCGCCTTTCCCCGATGCGTTCGTCGCGCTCGGCTTCACCGCGCCCGAAGGAGCGGCGCCGACCCGCGGCTGACCTCCCGCGCGAGCGCAATCATCGAGACGCATCTGGAAACGGTGCGGCCGGGCAGGCAGATGTGTGCGTGACTGTTTCGCCCCGCGCGCCCTATTGCCAATTGAGCCCTTCGGTCTTGAAGGTGAATTGCTGATTGCCTTTCTGGAAGAACTCACCTTCGATGATGAGCTTTTTTGACTTTTTGAGACTGGTCAGGAACGAGCGCTCATTGAGGATGAAAGCGACATCCGACGAGCCGTCGCTCGCGCCGGTGCAGCTGAACCGCCTGATCGGCTGATCGTCGAATTTGACCGAGACATAGCCGTCGCTAAAGGAATGGCAGAGAATCTGCCCCTTATCGACCGAGAAGATGATGCTCAAACCGTCCTTCTTCTGCTGGCGCACCGTCAGATAGCCATTCACGACGCCATAGGGGAAATCGAGGTCCACTTCATTTTCGCTGACAACGCGGGCAAACTTCGTTGTCGTGCCGCGCATTTCGTCGGTGGTTTCGCTATAATCCCAATTGGTATCAGGAGCATCGGAAGCCTCGGCCGCTTCGGCTTTCCCGCCAGCGGGTCTCGCAGCGGCAGGTCGCTCCTTCTCAGACGTTCCCGCCTCGCTCACGGACGCGGGGTCCGGCTTAGGGGCGAACACCCCGATCAGGATGAAGGACGCGAAGGCGGCAAGGCCGAAATGCCACCGCTTTCGGCCAAGATACGGCCTGAAAACCCCGACAATCGCGGCGAGAAACACAAACAGGAACAGAAACGACACGGAAAGACCCCCCTCGCGAAAATAACTGCGTCGATATGCCGGCTTGGCGTAAACGGCGGCTTAATCATCGGTCACCGTCCTCGGCCCAGGGTTCCGGCAATGTCCCGGGTACAGGGCTTACGCCCGGTGTGATGTTTCTCTTCCGGGTTTCGAGACTGTGTCATCCCGCGGCGAGAGCGGATGGGGTTCTAAAGCTGCTCTCCTGCTCCGCGTATCGCCGCCCAAGTCCGGTCGGGCCACAATCCATCCTGATCCAGGCGCCGGCTACCAATAAGTTGCACGGCCGATAGAGCCTGCATATCGAAGAGCCATGGGTCTCATACCGATCACACGCAGCATCGCCATCGACAGCGATGAGCTTGACGAAAGCTTCGCGCGCTCGGGCGGCGCGGGAGGCCAGCATGTCAACACGACCGATAGCGCGGTCATGCTCCGCTTCGACGTGGCCAACTCTCCTTCCCTGCCCGAGGCCGTCAAGACACGACTTGCCGTCTTGGCAGGGTCGAGGCTGACCAAGGACGGGATTCTGATCCTTCGCAGCGAAGGGAGCCGATCACAGGCCCTCAACAGGCAGGAAGTGCGCGAACGACTCTTCGCCCTGATCCGCGAGGCGACCTTCGTCCCAAAAAAGCGCAAACCGACCAAGCCAAGCGCGTCGTCGAAAAGGCAGCGCGTCGAGAGCAAGCAGCGTCGGGGCGCGATCAAGGCGGGACGCGGGCGGGTGCGCGGGACCGACTGAAGCGCACCGCCGGTGACCCGCCTCTACCGCCTCGATGCGCCTGCCAGCGCGATCGCGGCCGCCTTCGGCATCGAGGCGGGCGATGATCCCTGGACCGGTGATTATGTCGCCCCCGGCCGCCCGGCGCCGGTAATCGTCGGCGACGGCCGCAGCGGATCGCGCCGATCTCTGCGTCCGCGGCTGTGGGGCGTCGCGCCGCCGCCCAAGGGCGTGCAGCCCGTCACCACGGTCCGCAACCTCCAAAGCCCTTTCTGGATCGGCACGCTGCGGCATGCCGAGCTGCGCTGCCTCGTGCCCGCGACCGCCTTTGCCCTGTGGTCGGGTTCTGCGGGCGCAAGGCGGCAGCACTGGTTCTCGCTCGCATCGCGCCCCGTCTTTGCCTTTGCAGCGATCCAGCGGCAGATCGAGGATTGGCCGGGATTTGCCATTCTCACGAGCGAGCCCAACCGGCTGGTTGCGCATTACCATGAGGGCGCGATGCCGCTCATCCTCCATGCCGAGGATCATGACCGCTGGCTGACCGCCGACTGGCGCGACGCAGCGGCGCTGGTTGCACCCTACCCCGGCCAGCTGATGCGGGTCGGCGATCGGCCGCCGCCCGCGCTTTAGGTTCCGGGCTTTTCCGACTTTTTGAGGATATGCTTCCACTCCTCCGCCGTCACGCGCCCGACCGACAGGCGCGAGAGGCGGATGAGGTCCATTCCCGCAAGCTTGGGGTCGCCCTTGATCGCGGCGAGCGTCACCGGATGGGCAAGCGGCCGCACGGGTTCGACGCGTACGACGACCCAGGGCGAGCCTTCCTCGGCGGTCGGGTCGGGAAAGGCGGCCTCGGTGATCTTCATGATCCCGACGCATTCCTTGCCGATATTGCTGTGATAGAAAAGCGCCTCGTCGCCGACTTTCATCGCCTGCATGTTGAGTTTCGCCGTGTGGTTGCGCACACCGTCCCAGATCCCGCTGCCATCCTGGACCAGCGTATCCCAGGAATAGACGTCGGGTTCGGATTTCATCAGCCAATATTGCTTTGCCATGCGGCCGCGCTTAGCCGAGCGGACCGCGCGACGGAACTGCCTTTTTCCCTTTCACCCTCCGGCCGGAGCGCCTAAATCGCAGCTATGAGGCGCCCCGGGGCGCAAACCCCTTACAGATGGACTCCACTCGCATGACCGCCGCCGTTCCCGTTATTTCCCTGTCGCTTCCCGCCGAGCAGTTCGCGCATGATTTTGGCGCCTCATTCGAGCGCTTCGGCTTTGCCATGATTACCGATCACGGCATCGAGCCTGCGCTGATCGACGATGCCTGGGCAAAGGCGAAGCAATTCTTCGCGCTGCCCGAGGAGCAGAAGCGGGCCTATCATATCCCTGGCGGCGGCGGCGCGCGCGGCTACACGCCGTTCGGAACCGAGATCGCGAAGGGCGCGAAAGAGGTCGACCTTAAGGAATTCTGGCACGTCGGCCGCGACCTGCCCGAGGGCCACCCGCTCGCTGCGCAGCAGCCGAACAATGTGTGGCCCGCCGAGATTGCAGGGTTTCGCGACACCTATGAAAAGCTGTTTGCCGAATTCGACCGCGTCGGCGGCCGCCTGCTTTCGGGCATCGCCCGCTACCTGGGGCTTGCTCCCGATTTCTTCGACGAGACGGTGAAGGATGGCAACAGCGTGATGCGCCTTCTCCACTATCCGCCGGTCAAGGGCCCGGCGAAGGGCATCCGCGCCGAGGCGCACGAGGATATCAACACGATCACCCTGCTGCTTGGCGCCGAAGAGGCGGGACTCGAGATTCTCGACAAGGACGGCAGCTGGCTTCCCGTGAGCCCGCCCGCCGGGGCAATGGCGGTCAATGTCGGCGACATGCTGCAGCGGCTCACCAACAACCGCCTTCCCTCGACCACCCACCGCGTTCGCAACCCCGATGAAGGGCGCGCCAGCATCGCCCGCTATTCGATGCCCTTCTTCCTCCATTTCCGCTCGGACTATGTCATCGAAACGCTCGACAACTGCATCGATGCCGAGCACCCGAACCTCTATCCGACGCCGATCACCGCCGATGACTATCTGCAGGAACGGCTGCGCGAGATCGGACTCAAGAAATAGGCGCGCGTTGCGGTCGCTCTCAGCGCCCGTCCCAGAAATCGAATACCGCCTGCTGCTGCTCGCGGATGAAGCGGGCAGCGCTCGCGCCCTCCCACGGGCCATCGTAGCCAAGCAGCAGCGCGGTGCCGCCGACCCACCAGCCCTGCCCTGGCAGGCGGTCGCTTTCGCGCACGACGAGCACCGCAAGGTCGGGCTCGCCGTCAAGCGCGCAGAGGCGGTCGACCTCGGCAAGCGTCTTGCACAGCGCGCGCATCTTGGGACGGGTGAAACGGAAACCGAGATCGCCAAGCAGCTCCGAGTAGCTCACGCTTCGTCCCTGGCGCGCAGCCTCGGTCAAGATCGCACGGATCCGCGGCGCGTCGCCGAGCGCGCCGACGTCGGCGGCGGTCTCTTCGGCGCCTAACCCCTGGTCTTTGGCGGCCATGGTATGAATCCGGAGGTGCGCTCAACATAGTCGGCGTAGCCCTCACGCGACTTGTGAAGCCCCTTTTCGAGCAGCGCCTTGCCTGACCAGCGGGTCAGCGTGAAAGTAAGGAAAACGGGGCCGATGATGCTTGCGAGCGCGACCCAGAGCCCCGCGTCGGCGGCGACCAGCCAGATGCCCCACCAGGTGAGCGTGTCGCCGAAGTAATTGGGATGGCGCGTATAGCGCCAGAGGCCGGTGTCCAGCACCTTGCCGCGGTTTTCGGGGTCCTTGCGAAACGCGTGGAGCTGCGCGTCGCCGATGCTCTCGAACGCAATTCCGGCGAGCGCGGCGAAGGTGCCGAGCGCCGCCAGCCAGCCCGCGGTCGCGGGCGGGGTCGTCGCGCTCGCCCAGATGCCGACCTGTGCCGGAAGCGAGGTGAGAAAAAGCAAGGGCGCCTGGGTCAGGAACACCGAGACCAGGGCGGCCGTGCCCCAGCTCCAGCCGCGCTGCTCGATGACGCTGCCGAGGATCTTGCGGTAGCGCGGGTCCTCGCCGTTGGCGCGCCAGCGCAGGAACAGGTGCCCGGCAAGGCGCAGCCCCCACAGGGTGACAAGAAGCAGCAAGAGCTGGGTCCGTACGCCATCAAAGCCCGCCTGAAGCGCGGTTGCCCATGCGAGCAGCACCATGCCGAAAGCCCAGAAGGCGTCGATGAACGAGACGTCGCGGATGGTCCACGCCGCGATCCAAAGGGCAAGAATCACGACCAGGAGGCCCGTGAAATTGATCGCCAGAACTGACCCGAGCCCCGTCATGCTACCGCTCCTTCGCCCTCTTCTCCTAATATATCAGCAAGCGAGCGCACAGCCCGGTCGGGATATTTGGGGGTGCAGTCGCGATAGATGGCGAGCACCTTCTCCATATCGGCACGAAAATCGCCCGTCGGCCAGATCGCGGGTCCGAGCCCGCCCGTCTTTTTACCATAATCCATCAAGCCGACGACCATCGGGACCTTCGCCGCCATCGCGATGTGGTAGAAGCCGGTGCGCCATTTCTTTGTCCGACCGCGCGTGCCCTCGGGCGCGACTGTCAGCATGAACGCGTCGCGGCGCGCGAATTCAGCGACCATCGCATCGACATAATTTTTCCCGCCGCTGCGATCGACCGGAATCCCGCCCATCTGCCGCATGAAGCCGCCGAGCGGCCACCGAAAAAGGGAAAGCTTCCCCATGAAGTGCGGGCGAATGCCAAGGTCGGCCGTCAGACCGAGATAATAGAGAAAGTCCCAATTGCTCGTGTGCGGCGCGGCGATGATCAGAAAGCGCCGCGGCTCGGGCACCTCGCCCGCTGCCGTCCACCCCTGGCGGCGGTAGAACCACAGCATCGCGGCGCGTACGAAGCGCGCAAGCAGACCCGGCGGGTCGTCCCTGAAAGCACCCACAGCCGCTCCCCTCTCCAGAGCCCGGGATTGCGCGAAGGCGCGCGGCGACGCAAGCGACGAAAGCTTTGCCCTTTGCCTGAGGGCCCCGCCTTGCTATCGGCACCGGACAATGGCGAATACGACCGACGATCCCGACCACACCGACCCCGTCCCCGGCCAGATCGATACCCCGTTCGACAGCGCGCTGTCGGAACGCTATCTCGTCTATGCGCTGTCGACGATTACCGCGCGCTCGCTTCCCGACCTGCGCGACGGGCTGAAGCCCGTTCACCGCCGTTTGCTTTGGGCGATGCGCGCCATGCGGCTCGATCCGAGCCAGGGCTACAAGAAATCGGCGCGGGTCGTCGGCGACGTCATCGGCAAGTTCCACCCCCACGGCGACACCGCAGTCTATGACGCGATGGTCCGCCTCGCGCAGAACTTCTCGCTCCGCTATCCGCTCGTCGACGGTCAGGGCAATTTCGGCAATATCGACGGCGACAACGCGGCCGCCTATCGTTACACCGAAGCGCGGCTGACGCGGGTTGCGATCGACCTCATGCAGGGGCTCGACGAGGGGACCGTCGACTTCCGGCCCACCTATAATGGCGAAGACGAAGAGCCCGAGATCATGCCGGGCCTATTTCCCAACCTGCTTGCGAACGGAGCGAGCGGGATCGCGGTCGGCATGGCAACGAACATCCCGCCGCACAATGCCGCGGAGGTGATCGACGCCGCGCTTGTCCTCATCGACAATCCGAAGGCCGAGCTTTCGCAGCTCCTCGAGCATGTCAAAGGCCCCGATTTTCCAACCGGCGGCATCGTTGTCGACAGTGCGGACGCAATCGCTCAGGCCTATGAAACGGGCCGCGGCGGCTTTCGCGTTCGTGCGCGTTTTTCGACCGGCAAGGACGCCAATGGCGTCTGGGAAGAAAGCGGGATCGAAAAGCTGGCCGGCGGAACCTGGCAGCTTGTCATCAGCGAAATTCCTTACGGCGTCGCCAAGGGCAAGCTGATCGAGGCGATCGCGCAGCTCATCGCCGACAAGAAGCTCCCGATCCTTGAGGATGTGCGCGACGAAAGCGCCGAGGACATCCGCATCGTCCTCGTTCCCAAGAGCCGCAATGTCGATCCCGATGTGCTCAAGGAGAGCCTCTTCCGGCTGACCGAGCTTGAAAGCCGCTTTGCGCTCAACCTCAACGTCCTCGACGCGACGCGCACGCCAAAGGTCATGGGGCTGCACCAGCTGCTGACCGAGTGGCTGCAGCATCAGATCATCGTCCTCGTCCGCCGCGCCGAGCATCGGATCGGCAAGATCGACGACCGGCTGGAACTGGTCGGCGGCTACCTGATCGCCTTCTTGAACCTCGACCGCGTGATCGAGATCATCCGCACCGAGGATGAGCCCAAGGCGGTGATGATGGCCGAGTTCGAGCTCACCGACCGGCAGGCCGAGGCCATCTTGAACATGCGTTTGAGGTCTTTGCGCAAGCTGGAGGAAATGGAGCTCAAGCGCGAGCAGGCCGACCTGATCGCCGAACGCGAAGAGCTCGCAAAGCTGGTCGAAAGCCCGGCGCGCCAGCGCACCCGGCTGAAACGCGATCTCGCCGCCTTGCGCGCGGTTTACGGCCCGGACACCGCGCTTGGCGCGCGGCGCACGACGCTCGCTGAGGCAGCGCCCGCGCGCGACATTCCTCTCGACGCGATGATCGAGAAGGAGCCGGTGACGGTCATCCTGTCGAAGCGCGGCTGGATCCGCGCCCAGCGCGGACATGTCGCGCCCGAGCAATGGGGCGAGTTCAAGTTCAAGGAAGGCGACGAGCTCGCCTTCGCCGCCCATGCGCAGACCACCGACAAGCTGCTAATCGCCGCGAGCGACGGCCGCTTCTTCACGGTGGGCGCGGACAAGCTGCCCGGTGGGCGCGGCTTTGGCGAGCCGCTCCGGCTGATGGTCGATATCGATCCTGAAGCGCGGATTGTCGCGCTGATCCCGGCGAGCGCCGAGGGCCGCCTGCTTCTCGCCTCGACGAGCGGACACGGCTTCATCGTCCAGATGGGCGAAGTCACCGCGGAAACGCGCAAAGGCCGCGGCGTGGTCAATCTGAAACCCAAGGCCCAGCTCGCCGTGGTGCGTCCGATCGCGCCGGATGATGACAGCGTCGCGGTGGTGGGCGAGAACCGCAAGCTTGTCGTCTTCCCGATAAATGAAGTGCCGGTCATGGCGCGCGGCCAGGGCGTGATGCTGCAGCGATACCGCGACGGCGGCCTCTCCGATGCGACAAGCTTCGTCTTTGCAGAGGGGCTGAGCTGGGCGATGGGCGGCGACAGCGGCCGTACCCGGACCGAGACCGACCTCATTCCCTGGCGCGTTGCGCGCGGCGCGGCAGGACGCATGCCGCCGACGGGTTTCCCGCGAAACAACCGTTTCAACTGAAACGGAAAGTCCCTTTGCCGTAAATAGCTTTTTTACTTCCCGTGACATAGGCATGGGGCAATGGGGAAAGGTCGCACAAAACCCTTCGTTATGGCTATCGATCAGACCGGCGAAGACCGGCCCTTGCTTTACGTCGGCTGGATCGACGCTCTGCCGGTTCCCGCTGCGCTGATCCGGCCGATGGAGCGCGGCAATTTCAGCCTTCACGCGAGCAATGTAGGGTTCGACCGGCTCGGCTTGACACCCGCCAGTACCAAGGCGCCGATCGAAATGCGCCGCGCGATCGAGCGCGCGGCAGCTGGAGTGGCCGACGACACGGAGGAATTCTCCTGCCGTCTCGGCGAGGGCGTCGCTGCGCGCGACTTGCGCGGGGCGATCGGCCGGCTGTCGGACGAATGCGGCGACGAGGCGCTGTTCCTCCTTACGTTGATCGACCGCACCCAGGAAATGATGACCGAGCGCAACCTGCGCCGCGAGCTCGTGTCGGACAGCCTCACCGGTCTTCCCAATCGCGCAGGGTTTCAGGAACTGGTCGAGCAGCGCTCGCGCGGGGATGAACCCGCCGACCATGCGATCCTGCTGCTCGATCTTGCGCGCTTCAGCCGCATCAATGAACATATCGGACCGCTTGCGGGTGACGAATTGATCATCACCGTGGCGCGCCGCCTCAAATCGAGCCTGCGCAGCGGCGACATACTGGCTCGCAGCGGGGGCGACGAATTTGCCATCTTCACCCGCATTACTGGCGGCCGCGCCGATGTGCGCGAACTCGCGCGGCGAATTCGCGGATGTTTCGATCATCCTTTCCGGATCGGGGAATTGAAGGTCAGCGTCGATTGCGCGCTCGGCTGCGCCATTCAGCCCGGGCATGACACCGATATCGGCGACCAGATCCGTCACGCGCAGATCGCCTTGAAGCGCGCCAAGCAGACCGACCGCATCGAAATTTACGAGCCTGAAGCGGCTATGCTCGCCGATAATCGCTTCGGCCTCGAAACCGCGCTCAGGAGCGCGATCGAGGAAGACCGGCTGAAGCTTGCCTTCCAGCCGCTCATCGAACTGGGCAGCGGCCGCGTTGCGGGCTTCGAGGCGCTTGCGCGCTGGGACGATGAAGGCGGCAGCCCGGTTTCTCCCGCCGAATTCATTCCGGTCGCCGAGGATTCGGGGCTCATCGTGCCGCTCGGCCAATGGGTGATTGCAAAGGCGGCAAAGGTGCTTGCCGCCTGGGACCGCGACAATGGCGGAAGCCCCGTCGAATGCTATTTCTCGGTCAATGTCTCGGCCATCCAGCTCGTCCGGGACGATATCGCGGCCGTGGTTCGCCAGGCGCTCGAAACCAATGCCATCGGCGGCGAGCGTCTGATGATCGAGCTTACCGAAAGCGCGATCATCGGCGATCCTGATCTTGCCCTCTCGGTGCTGAGCGAACTCAAGGCGCTCGACGCGCGGATCGCGATGGACGATTTCGGCACCGGCTATTCAAACCTCGCCTATCTCCAGCGCCTGCCTATCGACGTGCTCAAGATCGATCGCAGCTTCGTCGACCATATGGTCGAGGACCGCGACAAGGCCGCCATCGTGCGCACGATCCAGAGCCTTGCCGAGGTCTTGGGAATGAAGACGACGGCCGAAGGCGTCGAGACTGCCGACCAGGCCCGGCTCTTGTCCGCGCTCGGCTGCGATTTTGGTCAGGGCTACCTCTTCGCTCGCCCGATGGGCGGCGCTGAAGCCTTTGCTTATTGGCGCGAATCGCTCGCGCGGCCGATCATCTGATCAGCAAGTTCGCGCGCGCGCACCGCCCCTGGAAAATCTTCCGCGACCCAGGCCGCCTCGACCGCGCGGAGGACGCGCGCCACCTCCGGACCCGCTGTCACGCCGCGCGCAATGATGTCACCGCCCTTGATCGGCAGCACGGGGGGCGACCAGCCTTCAAGGCTTTGCACCTCGGCGACGTCGAGGCTGCCGAGGAGATGGACATCGCGCGCAGCGTCCACGCCGATCTCATAGGCAAGCCGGCGCGCCGGGCGCGCCCTGTCGTCGCGGTGCGCAGCGACCGCGGCCAGGTGCTTTCGCTGGCGCGTCGAGAGGCGCAGCCGGCTCGCCACGGTCTCGGCGGTTTGCGCGTCGGCCGGGAGAAGCGCCGACAGCCGGCGAAGCGGGGCGGGCGGCGAACAGCTCGCGCTCTCGTTCGTGATGAGGCGGTCCAGCGCTACGGCGAAGGCTCGATCAAGCTCGGGTACAATCACCGCGAAAATACCATCGTCCGCCATTCGGCCGGCGATGGGGCGCGGATCGGGAAGCGCGAGGATCTTCATGAGCTCGTCGGCGACGCGCTCGCGTGAGAGGCTCTTGAGCGAGTGGCGCGCGGCGACCACCGCGGCGTGGCTCGCGGGGTCGAGGTCGCCGGTCCCGAACCGCGCGGCGAAGCGGTAAAAGCGCAGGATGCGAAGATGGTCCTCGGCGATCCGGGTCGCAGCGTCGCCGATGAAGGCAACGCGGCCTGCCTCAAGGTCGGCGAGCCCGCCGAACCAGTCGTCCACCTCTCCCGTCGCCGGGTCGGCATAAAGCGCATTGATCGTGAAGTCGCGGCGCGCCGCATCCTCCCGCCAGTCGTCAGCAAAAGCGACCGTCGCGCGCCGCCCGTCGGTCGCGACGTCGCGGCGGAGCGTCGTGATCTCGTGCCGATCGCCGCTTGCGATTGCGGTCACGGTTCCGTGCGCAATGCCGGTGGGGATGACCTTGATGTTGGCGGCAGTCAGCCGCGCGGTGACCTCGTCGGGACGCAGCGGCGTCGCAAGATCGACGTCCGTCACCGGAAGCGCAAGCAGCGTATCGCGCACCGCGCCGCCGACGACCTTGACCGCGCCGCCATCGGCTGCAAGCGCTGCCACGATGCGGGCAAGGCCGGGCCTCTGTCGCCATTCGGCGTCGGGCAGCCGGGTCACCGGTACCAGCCCGCGGGCATTCGCCGCGCCAGATTGATGATGATGCCCGCCGTCACGCCCCAGATTCGCCGCCCCTGCCAGTGCATGTCATAATAGTGACGATCATGCCCCTGCCAATGCGCCTGCTGGCGATGGTAGTTGGCGGGGTTGAAGAGAATGTCGAGCGGCACCTCGAACCAGTCCTCCACCTCGTCGGGGTTGGGGTCGAGCGGCAGGTCGGGCGGAATCACACCGAGCACGGGGGTGATGTGATAGCCGCTCCCCGAGCGATAGGCCTCGCTCGTCCCCGCGATCGTCACGTCCCGCCGGTCAAGGCCGATCTCTTCTTCTGCCTCGCGAAGCGCAGCATCGACGGCGTCGCGGTCGCCCGGATCAATCTTCCCGCCCGGGAAGGCGACCTGGCCGGCGTGACTGCGCAGCCATTGCGGCCGCTGGGTGAGAATGACGCCAGGTTCGGCGCGGTCGGTAAAAGCAATGAGCACCGCCGCGTCGCGAAGGGTCGGGGCGCTCTCGAGCAGATAGGTCTCATCCTCTCCCGGATGGGGAAGCAGATTGCCGAGCGCATCGCGCAGCTTTTCCGAAAGCATCAGACGTCCACCAGCGGGAAACGCACACCGTCCGACCAGATGGCGGGTTCTGTCGCATTCTCCGCAAGCGCCATCTCGGCGATCTCGTAATAGAGCGCGCGCTCGATGCGCGCCTCAAGTCCGCACCCGATCGCGCCGCGGACATGAAGGCGGGGGTCGGGATTATCGGGGTCACGGCCGAAGGAAAGCGGGTGATCGCCTCCCGCGAGCACCAGATCGTCGGTGTCGAGGCGAAATATGAGCTTGCGCTCCTGCCCCTCGCCCTCGCTCTTCATCTCGACCGCGCGGAAGGGCGTGTCCTCGACCGCGATCGCAAGCTTCTCGGCAGGCGTGACGAGGACATGGCTCCCGTCGGGTTCGCGCCGCAGAATGGTCGAGAACAGCCGGACCATCGCTGGTCGGTCAATCCGCCCGCCTTCATGATACCAGCTGCCGTCGGCGCGAATCTCCATCGCGCTGTCGCCGCTGCGTTCAGGGTGCCAGGTTTCAACGGGAGGCAGCTTGCGCGCCGCAAGAAGCTCGGCCGCCTCGGTAAGCGAAAGCTGCGAAAAGGGTTTGGGAAGCGACGGCGCGGGCGTGACCATGGGTCTGACATAGGCGGGCGGGCGCGCCGTGCAACCCCGCGTATCGTTAGCGCGGAAAGATCATCCCCGCATCGCTCGGCACCGCATGACCGTTCACGGCGCGCGCCAGGAGACGCCTTTTCTCGAAGGGGCCAGGCAGATCCCACGCCCCCGTCGCATCGGCAGCAAATCCGAAGAAGCGGCCATAATATTCAGGATCGCCGATCATCATCAACGCGCCGTCGGCAATCGCTTCGGCGGCCTCGAGCATGTGCGCCATGAGCGCGCGGCCGTGCCCGCCGCGCTGGACGTCCGGGCGCACCGCGACGGGTCCGACCATCACGAGCGGCAACGCGGCGCCCCTTTTTGTGCGCAGGGCGACAGGCCAGCACTGGATCGTCCCAACGAGCGACCCCTCCTCTACAAGGGCGAAACTCAGCTCGGCGATCGCCGCGGTGCCTTCACGGATGCGGTAGGCGGTTCGTCCGAAGCGGTCGGCCCCGAAAGCGGCGTCGAGCAGATGCTCGACCGCCTGCGGCTCGATATTCGCCAATGGAAGTAACTCGACCAATGCACGCCCTTTCGCTAATGCGGCGGCGCTTTAGGGTCGCGGCACCGCATTGGAAAGCCGAATGTCGCGCCCACAGACAGGATTTTCTTGTGACCGACCAACTCTGGCTCGAAGTCGACGGGCTGACCGTCCAGGTGCTGACCGGCATCTATTCCGAGGAAACCCACCTTCCCCAGCCCTTGCGCATCTCGGTGCGCGCACGGCTCGCGATGGCGGACCATTATGACCCCGCCACCCCCTTGAGCGCATCGAAGAATTACATGCACCTCAAGTTCGCGGCGACCGAGGCGATTCCCAAAGACGTGCATTTCGTGCTCATTGAAAGCGTCGCGGATCATATCATCGACACGCTGTTCCTCCAGGACGACCGGGTCCTCGAGGTGGAGGTGAAGATTGTGAAGCTCGCGATCGCCGAAGACGGCGAGGATATCGGGATCACGATGCGGCGCACGCGAAAATGACGCAGAAGCTTGCCCTTGTTACCGGCGGGCTCCACCGCGTCGGGGCCGCGATTGCAGCGCGGCTCGCGCGCGAGGGCTATGCGCTGGCGCTTCACAAGCACAGCCTCGCCGACCCCGATCCGCTCCTGTGCGACGCCCTTGCCGAGACGGGCGCCGATAGCAGGCATTTCATCGCTGACCTCTCGGAGCCGAGAGAGGTCGACGCTCTCGTCCCGGCGGTCGCCGACGCCTTCGGGCGAACGCCAGACCTTCTTGTCAACAATGCGGCGCTGTTCGCCGAAGGCGAATGGCCCGAACTCACGCAAGCGGACCTTGCCGCCATGATGCAGCTCAATCATCATGCGCCCGTCATGCTCGCCAAGGCGCTTGTTGCCCGGGCGGCCGAAGGGCAGCGCACCGCGATCATCAACATCGTCGATCAGCGCGTCGCGCAGCCTGTGCCCGACCAGATCGCCTACAGTCTCTCGAAATCCGCGCTGTGGCAGGCGACGGCGATATTGGCGGTGGCCTTCGGGAGCCGCGCGCGGGTCAATGCCGTGGCCCCGGGGCTCACCCTTCCGACCGACGATTATGTGCCGGGACAGATGGAGCGGCTCGCCCGGCGCATGCCGCTCGGGGCGTTGCCAACCCCGGCTCAGATTGCCGACGCGGTCGCCTATCTTGCGCGCGCCGAGGCGGTGACGGGGCAAACGATCTTCGTCGACGGCGGCGCGCATCTTGCGCCCATGGGACGCGATTTCGTGGCGCTCGAGCGCGATTGAGGCGCATCGCTCGAGCGGCGGCGGGCCCTCAATAGATATGGACCGCCTTGGTCACCAGATAGGAGTCGAGGCCTTCAGGACCGCTCTCGCTGCCGAAGCCCGATTCCTTGATGCCGCCAAAGGGCGCATCGCTTGCTGAAATCACGAAGCTGTTGATCCCGACCATGCCGCTCTCGATGCCGTCGGCGATACGGTTGATGCGGCGGCCATTCTCGGTGAAGGCGAAAGCGGCAAGACCATAGGGCAGCCGGTTGGCTTGCTCGAGCGCTTCCTCCTCACTCGCAAACGGGCGCATCAATGCCAGCGGACCGAAAGGCTCGTGATTCATTGCATCCGCGTCGAGCGGCACGTCGGCGATTGCAGTGGGCAGAAAGAAATTGCCCTCGCCCGTCGCTTCCCCGCCCGCGACGACGCGCGCGCCCTTGGCCTTTGCATCCTCGATCATCGCCTCGAGCGCGGGCGCGCGGCGCGCATTAGCAAGCGGTCCCATCTGCGTATCGGGATCGAGCCCGCTGCCGATCTTCACCTTCGCCGTGCGTTCGGCAAAGCCTTTGACGAAAGCTTCGTAAATGCCCTCCTGGACATAGAAACGCGTGGGTGAGACGCACACCTGGCCCGCGTTACGGAACTTCTGCGCAACGACGCGGTCGAGCGTTGTGTCAAGGTCGCAATCATCGAAGATGAGCACCGGCGCATGGCCGCCAAGTTCCATCGTGATCCGCTTTACGCCGTCGGCGGCGAGCCGCATCAGATGCTTGCCGACCGCGGTAGACCCGGTGAAGCTGACCTTGCGGATCACCGGACTTGCGAGCAGGTGGCGGCTGATCATGTCGGGAACACCGTAAACAAGCTGTGCGACGCCTGCAGGGACGCCTGCGTCGTCGAGGCAGCGCATGATCGCGCTGGTGCAGCCCGGCGTTTCCTCGGGCGCTTTAGCGATCACGGTGCAGCCTGCGGCGAGCGCGGGTGCAATCTTCTTGACCATAAGATTGACGGGGAAATTCCATGGGCTGAACCCCGCTGCCGGGCCGACGGGCTGCTTCAGCACCATCGCGCGCTGGCCGGCGGGGCGCGGCAGCACGCGTCCCGTTACGCGCTTGCCCTCTTCCGCAAAATAGGCAAGCAGCCCCGCCGCCGACGCGACTTCTCCGCGCGCCTCGGCGATCGGCTTGCCCTGTTCGAGCGTCAGAAGCGTCGCAATCGGCTCGATGCGTTCGCGGATGATCTGAGCCGCCCTGTGCATGAGCGCCGCGCGCTCGTCGGGGGTCTTGGCGCGCCACTGCGGCCACGCCTCCTCGGCGGCCGCGAGAGCCTCATCGAGATCGGCGACTGTCGCGACAGGCAGCTCGGCGATCGGTGCACCCGTCGCGGGATTGTAGACCGGCGCGACGTCGCGTCCTTCTCCGCTCCGCCACGCGCCCGCAATAAAGAGTTGCAGGTCGGCGTTATAGTCGGCGGTCGCGGTCATCGAAGAGCTCCTTCTTGGCACCTCCCCTCTCCACCCGCCCCAAGCGAAGGGAGCAGCCCGATCGGCGCTGATGCTCGAGGGGCGTATCGACTTCGCAGGGCACGAAGGAGAAGAAGGGATGGTCAGCAGATGCGCCTCATATAGGAGGGGCTCAGGAGTAGTTAAAGCTGATACTGATCCGTTCGTGCCTGCCGGCATTGACCATCACCTCGTGCCTGAGCCAGCTTTCCCACAGGAAGATGCGCCCGGGCGCAGGCTCGGCATAGATGAAAGGGTGAAGATGCTCGGGCGCATCGTCGGTGCGGCCGGGCGCTGCCATCAGCATCGGCAGCCGCGGGTCTTCAAGTTTCAGCGCGCCCGACCCCGCTGGCACCGTGACGTAGAAAGTGCCCGAGACAATACTGTGCGGATGAATATGGCCGCTATGCGTGCCGCCCGGTTTCATCAGATTGACCCAGAGACTGTCGAGCCGAAGCGGCTTTGCGAGATCGAAACAGGAGGCCTTGGCAAAGGCCCTCACCTCGCGGTCGAGCAGGCGCTTGAGGTCTGCAAAGGCGGGGTCGCGCTGAGGCAGGTCGTTGAGACTCGCATAGCTGGTGTAGCCCCGATACCCGTGAGCGCGGCTCCAGCTGCGGCCCGCGCTATCTTCTTCGGCGAGCAGCCGGCAGCTTTGCTCGAGTTCCTCGAGCAGATCGGGCGTGCCAATGTCGGCTTCGTAGAAATTTGTGGCGAAGAGCGTGCGAACGGGCATGATGGGCGGGAAAGCACAGCAGACGAACGAGGGCAAGGGAGACGAGGATGGAATTCGAACTGATCGCGGACGGTTTGCGCTTCCCCGAGGCGCCGGTGGTGATGGACGATGGCAGCGTGATCGTGGTCGAGATCGAGCAGGGCCGGATCACCCGCTGCTGGCCCGGCGGCCGAAAAGAGGTCATCGCCACGCCCGGCGGCGGTCCCAACGGGCTCGCGATCGGTCCCGACGGCAAGCTTTATTGCTGCAACAACGGGGGTTTCAACTATCTCGAATCCAATGGCTATCTCGCCCCCCACGGGATCGCGAGCGACTATTCGGGCGGGCGCATCGAACGCATCGACATCGAAACCGGCGCGGTCGAGATCCTCTACCAATCGGGCGCCCAGGGCGTCACGCTGCGCGGCCCCAACGACATCATGTTCGATGCGCACGGCGGCTTCTGGTTCACCGATCACGGCAAGGTCGATTATGAAAAGCGCTGTCACGACATCGTTGGCATCTTCTATGCGAAGGCCGACGGGAGCTTCATCGAAGAGGTGATTTTCCCCAGCTACAACCCCAATGGCGTCGGCCTTTCTCCTGACGGCAAGTAGCTCTACGCCGCGGAAACCTACACATGCCGGCTGACCCAGTTCAACATTGTCGCGCCCGGAAAGGTCGACGATACCGCGGGTCCCGGCGGGCCCGGCATCCCGCTTTACCGCCCGGCGGGCTATAAATTCTTTGACAGCCTCGCGATGGAGGCGAATGGAAATATCTGCGTCGCGACGATCGGCGAATGCGGAATCAGCGTCGTCTCGCCCGAGGGCGAGCTCGTCGAGTTCGTTGCGACCGACGATATCTTCACGACCAATATCGCGTTCGGGGGCGACGACATGCGCGACGCCTATCTGACGCTCTCGGGCAGCGGGCGGCTCGTCAAGACGCGCTGGGCTCGGCCGGGACTGAAGCTGCAATATTGAAGAAGAGACGGGGGAAACCATGCACCGCGAATCCCATACGGTCGAGCGGATCGGCTGGCTGCGTGCCGCGATCCTCGGCGCGAACGACGGCATCGTCTCGACCGCGAGCCTGATAGCCGGGGTCGCCGCGGCGGGCGCTGCGCAAGCATCGATCCTCGTCACCGGCGTTGCAGGGCTCGTTGCCGGCGCGATGTCGATGGCGGCGGGCGAATATGTGTCGGTGAGTTCGCAGGGCGATGCCGAAAAGGCCGACATCGCGCGCGAAAAATTCGAGCTCAAGACGCAGCCCGAGTTCGAGCTTGAGGAACTGACGCAGATCTATGAGGGGCGGGGGCTCGACCGGCGTCTCGCTGAAGAGGTTGCTGAGGCGCTCACCGCGCACAATGCGCTCGACAGCCATTTGCGCGACGAGCTTGGCCTCAGCCGCGAAATGCGAGCGAGGCCGGTGCAGGCCGCGGCCGCGTCGGCTGCGAGCTTTTCCGTGGGCGCAGCGCTCCCGCTCCTCATCGTGCTGCTCGATGCCGGCCCTTCGCTCCCCTGGACCGTCTCGGGCGCCTCGCTCGTCTTCCTGGCGTTGCTCGGCGCCCTCGGAGCCTGGGCGGGCAGCGCCCCCATCGCGCGCGCGGTTCTGCGCGTGAGCTTCTGGGGGGCGTTTGCAATGGGGGCGACCATGGCGATCGGATCGCTGTTCGAGACCGCGGGCTGAGGCACTGCCCGATGGATTGAACCGGCACGATCGAACCGGCTCCCGCTTGCCAAAGCCAGCCTAGACAGCCAGAAAAAGAAATGCTCGAACTGCTCCTTGCCCCAGAAAATGTCGCGTTCAGCTCCGCGTTACTCCTCATGCTGCTCATCGGCGTTGTCCAGGCGACCGGGCTCGTCGGCGACATGGACGCCGCAGATATCGACGCCAGTGACGCAGGCGCGGCGGATGCTCTGCTCGCCTGGGCGGGCATCGGGCGCGTGCCCTTCTTGATGTGGCTTGTCATTTTCCTCGCCGTCTTCGGCGCCCTCGGCCTGGGGTTGCAGCAACTCATGTCCGCTTTGACCGGCGGGCCGGGCTCCAATCTGCTGATGGTACCGCTCACCGGTGCCGCCGCCCTCGTGCCAACGAGCGTAGCAGCGAAGATCGTCGGGCGCATTCTTCCCGGCATCGAAACCACCGCAATCGACCGCGACGAATTGATCGGGCTTTACGCCGAAATCAGCATCGGCACGGCTAGCGAGGGACATCCCGCGCGCGCGCAGGTCACCGACCGGTTCGGGCAAATGCATCAAATCATGGTCGAACCCGACAGCTCGGACCAGATTTTCCGGACGGGTGAAAAACTCCTGCTGGTCAAACGCGAAGGCGAACTGTTCAAAGGCTACTCGAGCGGCGATTTCTATTTACCCCGGCTCGACTGATCCTAAGATCACCTGGGAGACCTTCCAGGATCTGGAAGCGCGAATCGGGGAGCACACACAATTGATGATCGAGATCGCAATCTACGCCGGGATCGGCCTCGCCGTCCTTCTCGTCCTGGGCTTCATCGTCACACGGCTCTACCACCGCGCGACGAAGGAAATCGCGTTTGTGCGCACCGGTTTTCGCGGCGAGCGTGTCGTGATGAACGGGGGCGCGCTCGTCCTGCCGGTCCTGCACGAGACCATGCCGGTCAACATGAACACCGTGCGGCTAGCGGTCGAACGTAAGAATAGCGACGCGCTCATCACCCTCGATCGGCTGCGGATCGATGTGAAGGCAGAATTCTATGTCCGCGTCCGCCCCGATAGCGGGGCGATCGCGATGGCGGCGCAGACCCTGGGGCTGCGCACGATGAATCCCGAGGCGCTCAAGGACCTCGTCGAAGGCAAGTTCGTCGACGCGCTTCGCTCGGTCGCCGCGGGGATGACGATGAACCAGTTGCACGAACAGCGCGCGGACTTCGTCCAGAAGGTGCAGCAGGTCAGCTCGAACGATCTTGCCATGAACGGGCTTGAGCTTGAATCGGTGTCGCTCACCGGTCTGGATCAGACGTCGATCGAGCATTTCAACGCCAATAACGCATTTGACGCCGAAGGTCTGACCAAGCTCACCGAGCAGATCGAGCTGCGAAAGAAAGCCCGCAACGACATCGAACAGGATACGCGCGTCCAGATCGAGACGAAGAACCTCGAAGCCGACAAGCGGAGCTTCGAGATTGCGCGCGACAATGAGTTCGCCAAGCTGAGCCAGGAGCGCGAAATCGAGATTCGCCGCGCAGAGCAGGCGGCCGAGGTCGCGCGCGAACAGGCTCAGCGCAACCAGGAAGCGGAAAATGCGCGCATCCAGGCCAAGCAGCTTGTCGATGCGAAACAGATTGAGGCGGATCGCGCGATCGAGGAAGCCCGCATCGCACAGGAGCAGGCCATCGAGCTTGCCCGCCAGGAGCAGCAGATCCTGATCCAGAACAAGAGCCGCGAAGAAAGCCAGGCGCGCGCCGAGGCAGACGTGGCGCGCGCGACCGCGGTAGCGGCCGAGGAGCAGGTCTCGACGGCGCGTGAAACCGAAGTCGCCGAGCGCTCGAAGCGGATCGAGCTCATTGAAGCCGCAAAGGAGGCCGAACGTCAGGCGATTTCGCTCAAGGTCCAGGCTGAAGCAGAAAAGGAAGCGGCCGCGAACCGAGCGTCAGCCTTGCGGCTCGAGGCGGAGGGCGAAGCGGAAGCGGAAAAGCTGCGCGCCGAGGCTGCGCGTGTGCGCTTCGAAGTCGAGGCCGCAGGCCAGCGCGCCATCAACGAAGCGGCCAATATACTGTCATCGGGGCAGATTTCGCTGCAGACGAAAATGGCCCTGCTCAAGGTGCTGCCCGAGGTGGTGCGCGAGGCGGCCAAGCCGATGGAAGCGATCGATTCCATCAAGATCGTCCAGGTCGACGGGCTCGGCCAGAATGGCGGCCATTCCGCGATGAACGCGGGCGAGGCCGGGAGCGGAAACCTTGCCAGCAACGCCGTCTCGGCGGCCCTCGCATACCGGGCACAGGCCCCGGTTATCGACAGCTTGATGAAGGAACTCGGCTTTGACGGAGGATCCCTCGACGCGCTGGTGAAGGGCGCCGCTGACCAGCCCGTGGAGACACCGGCGGTCGAAATTATCGAAAAGCCGCGGCGCCGCCGCGAAGCCGCTCCGGCGCCGGATGCGGAATGAAAGCGCAATAGCGGGCCGGCTATCTGCGGGACATTTCGCAGATGAGTGATAATGTGCGGGGGGGGCTGGACGCCCCCCCGCGCTACCGCCTGGTCCCGCTGAAGGATAAAGGCAGATGCGGGTCTGCGCGCGGCCCGGATCCCACCATCACGCCTCGCGCGCTTCCAGCCACTCGCGCAGGGCAATGGCGTTGTTGCGGGCCTCGTCTTTCGCCGCATAGAGGAGGGTGACGGGCCCTTTCTTTCTGGCCGTGTCCAGTTCCGCGAGCGCCGCTGCAATATCCTCGCCCCCGGCGTCCAGCGCGGCAAGATAGACGCTGCGAAATGCGTCCCAGGCTGCGTCGCTGCCCGCAGCGGCATGATGGAACGCATCGCGCATCGCATCGGTGGGCGACAGCGCTTTCAGCCACGCCGCGATGCCCGCCTTCTCCTTCGAGATGCCACGGGGCCATAGCCTGTCGACCAGGAAGCGCGTGCCGTCCCCGGGCTCTGCCGGCTCATAGATGCGCTTCACTGCGATTGTATGGGGAGGCGTCATCTGTATGACTATCCCCCATCCCGCGCTAGTGGGCAAGAGAATCGGAAGGGGTTTGCATGCAGAACGGCTGGGCAATCGACATTGATCGCGACGACATCACGAAAGCGGTGCTGATCGAGGAGGGCCATGCGCCGCTCGCGCCGGGGCAGGTCCGCGTCGCGATCGACCTCTATGCGATGACCGCCAACAACGTCACCTATGCCGTGTTCGGAAAGCCATCGGGCCTGTTCGGCAACGACCAGGGCTATTGGGATTTTTTCGCCGAGCGGGATGCCCCCGGCCGCCTCCCCGTCTGGGGGTTTGCAACCGTCGCGGAAAGTGCCGCGGAGGGTGTCGCCGCCGGCGATCGCCTTTACGGCTATTATCCGATGGCGAGCCATGCAGTGCTGACCCCGGACACCGCGGGATCGGGCGGCTTTACCGACGTCACGCCGCGCCGGACCGCGCTGCCCCCCGTCTACAATCAGTATCAGCGTCTCGAGGCGCTGCCCGACTATCGCGCCGGCCACCATGACTATTGGCCGATCTTTCGCCCCCTTTTCCTGACCGGCTGGCTGATCGCAGACCAGTTCGACGATGAGAGTGACTATGGTGTGGATCAGATCCTGATCGCGAGTGCGTCGAGCAAGACCGCGATCGGCCTTGCTTATTCGCTCGCACGGCGCGGCGGGGAGAGGCCCCAGACGATCGGTCTCACCAGCCGCCCGCATGTCGCCGACCTCGCCGCCCAGGGCATATATGACCGCGTCATCGCCTATGAGGAGGTCATGACGCTGCCTGCTTCGATCTCGGCAGCGCTCGTTGACATGGCAGGCAATGGCGCCGTCACGCGAATGGTGCACAGCCATTTCGGGAGCAATCTCAAGGCCTCGATCATCGTCGGCAAATCGCACTGGGATGCGCAGGCCGATAACGCCGGGCTTCCGGGGCCCGAGCGCCAGGGCTTCTTCGCCCCGGGCCGGGTGCAGAAGCGGATAGGGGACTGGGGCGGCAGTGCCTTCGGACAGAAAATGGGCGAGGCATGGCTCGGCTTCATGGATGTCGCGCCCCGGCTCGCGCGCCCCGATACGCGCGCGGGCGGCGCAGCGGCGCTTGACGCCTATCTCGAAATGCTGTCGGGCGCGGCGGACCCCAAGACAGGACTATTGATCGCGCCATGAGCTTCACCACGGTTATTTTCGACTTCGGCGGCGTCATCACCGCCTCACCCTTCGAGGCGTTCAACAGGTTGGAAGAAGAGCGCGGCCTGCCGCGCGACTTCGTGCGCCAGGTCAATGCGCGCGACCCCGACAGCAATGCCTGGGCAAGGTTCGAGCGCGCCGAGATCGACGCTGCGGCCTTCGATCGCACCTTCGCTGCCGAGGCCCGCGCGCTGGGGCACGAGCTTGAGGGCGAGGCGGTGCTCGCGGTGCTCGCCGGTGCCGTACGCCCGGCAATGGTTTCAGCGCTCGATACGCTGAAGTCGCGCGGGTTCGCGATCGGGTGCATCACCAACAATGTCCCGTCGGGCAAGGGCGCGGGCATGGCGCGCAGCGACAGCGCCGCGGCCGAGATTGCAGCGATCATGGAGCGCTTCGATCATGTCCTCGAGTCGAGCAAGGTCGGGGTACGCAAACCCGACCCTGCGATCTACCGGATGATGTGCGACGCGCTTGGCGTTGCACCGGCCGACTGCATCTATCTCGACGACCTCGGCATCAACTGCAAACCCGCTGCCATGCTCGGCATGCACGCGATCAAGGTGACGAGCGGCGAGCAGGCGCTCGCCGATCTCTCCGCGGCGCTGGAGATGCCGCTGCCCTAGACTTTAGTGCGCAAGGAGCAGCGGCGTCCGGCTGTGCGACAGGAGGTGCCGCGTCACGCCCCCGAAGAGCGTCTCGCGCAGACGGCTGCGGCCAAAGGCTCCCGTGACGATGACCCCCGCGCCGAGGGCCGCCGCTTCGGCGACAAGCTGCTCGCCGACGCTTTCGGCGCTGCGGGCGACGGTCTTGAGCTCTCCGTGGATGTCGTGGCGCGACAGGTAACGGAGCGCGTCGGTCGCGGGGAAGCCGTCTTTATCGCCATCCTCCTCATCGACCGTCACGAGGGTCACCGCGCGTTCCTGAAGAAGAGGAAGCGCCGCGCGGAGGGCGCGGGCCGATTGCGTACTGCCATTCCAGGCGACCATCACGGATCCTTCAGGAGCGAACGACTTTGTCTCGCGCGGCAGGGCGAGAACGGGCACCGATGCCGCGAGGGCCACGTCGCCTGCGAGCAGCGGCAGGTCGCCCCGCCCCTCGCCTTCTCCTGCCGGCAGGCTGACGATGGCGAGATCGGCGAAGGTTGCAGCGCCGGCGAGCGCGCCTGCGACGTCGCCATCGGCCATTGCGATGTCCCAGGGCACGTCCTCGTCCGCGAGGCGCTCGGCAAGGCGGCTTTCGAGCGCCAGATCCTCAGCCTGCGCCGCCGCGAGCGCCTCGGCAGCAAAATAGGTGCCGCCAAAGGGATCGAAACTGACGAACTGGCGCAGCGGCGTTGCGATCAGCAGCGTGACATGCCCCTCGAATTTTCGGGCGAGATCGAGCGCGGTCTGGAGCCGTCCCTCGAAAGCGGCGTCCTTATCGGCATGAACGAGAATCGAGCGCATGCGTGCCTCCTTTGCCATATGATAGGCGGAAGACTGCACCGCAGCTCGCGGCGATTCATTGACCAGCGTCAATTGCCGGCGCGATACTGAGCCGCGCAGCCTGCTCGAAGATGCGCACCAAAACGGGTTCGGTATCGGCGACGCGCATCGCGACATGGAATTCGACCGGCGCGGGCGGCGGCATTCCGGCGAGCCCAACAAGCGCGCCGCGTGCAACTTCGGCGCGGACCATCGGCTCGGGAAAAATTCCGATCCCGCCACCTGCGAGCGCGATGTCGATCATCATCCGGGCATTGTTGCAAAGGTTCAAGGAACGCGGCGCGATGCGTGAGGCGTCGATTGCGTCGCGCATCCGGCCGTGGATTGGTGAATGGCTCGCGAGCGACCAGACCGAGACGGGCGCTGCCTCGCCGCCCGCATCGAAGGCCGCTGCCACCGCGGGACTGGCGAGCCAGAGGAGCGCCACCCGGCCGATGGGCCGCGAGGTGAGCGCGGGATGCGCAACGGGACCCGCGGCGAAGGCCATGTCGGTGCGCCCCGTGAGCAATTGCTGGATCAGGTTGGCGGTGAGGTCGATCTCGATCTCGAGCCCAACCCCCGGCATCTCCTCCTTTAGCGCAGCAACGAAGGGCGGAAGGCAGCTTGCCGCTGCAATTTCTCCCGCGCCGATCCGGACCACGCCGCTCGCCTCGGCGAAACCGCCGCTCCCAAGCAACGCGCTCTCCATGTCGCGAAGCAGCGGCGCGCAGTCGCGCACGAGCTTTCGCCCCGCCGGGGTGAGCGACATCGTGCGCCCGTCGCGGCGGAAGAGCGTCGTGCCGAGCCGCTGCTCGAGTTCGCGCATTCGCGCCGAAACGGCAGGCTGGGTCGTGTTGAGGCGCTCCGCGGCAGCCGAGAAGGTGCCGAGCCGGTCGATCCACAGCAGCGTTTCGAGATGATAAAGCGCGATTCGATTGATCGACATCGCTTATCGATAATCTAAAAACACTATGATTAGAATTGATATGTCGGATCGGCCAATGTCGCAGCATCAATGGCAGGAGGCCGAGTCATGGCGAACAAGCGATATCCCGACGCAGCGACAGCTCTTGAGGGTATCCTCTTCGACGGAATGCAGATTTGCGCTGGTGGCTTTGGCCTTTGCGGCATACCCGAGCGGCTGATCGACGCGATCCGGGACTCCGGGGTCAAGGACCTCACCATCGCGAGCAACAATGCCGGCGTCGACGGCGAAGGGCTCGGCAAGCTCCTGCGCACGCGCCAGATCAGGAAGATGATCTCCTCCTATGTCGGCGAGAACAAGGAATTCGAGCGGCAATATCTCGCAGGCGAACTCGAGGTCGAATTCTGCCCGCAGGGTACGCTCGCGGAACGCTGCCGCGCTGGCGGCGCGGGTATTCCGGGATTTTACACCAGGACCGGCGTCGGCACTGCGGTCGCCGAGGGCAAGGAAGTCCGCTCGTTCGACGGCGAGGACTATATCCTCGAACGCGGCATCTTTGCAGACCTTGCGATCATCAAGGGCTGGAAAGCAGACGAGAGCGGGAACCTCATCTTCCGCAAGACCGCGCGCAACTTCAACCAGCCGATGGCGACCGCGGCGAAGATCTGCGTCGCAGAGGTCGAAGAGATTGTTCCCGTCGGGAGCCTCGACCCCGACGCCATTCATTTGCCGGGCATCTATGTGAAGCGGCTCGTTCTCGGCGCGCCCTATGACAAGAAGATCGAGTTCCGCACCGTGCGGCCGCGGGAAGCCGCGTGAAGCGCGCCCTCGCCCTGTCGCTTGGCCTCCTTCTTGCCGGCTGCGCGAGCACGGGAGGAAACTCCCTCGCGTCCGCGCCCGTCGCCCCCGGCGAACCGGCAACGCCGGCTACCGCGCTTCAATATCTTTATGGCTCGGCCGAGGCCGAAATCGCCGTGCGTGCGGTCAATATCCGGATCGCTGACTATGTGAGGGAGCGGGTCAAGCAGCGGCCGCAGGACAGCGTCATCCTCGCGCCCGGTGCGCGCATCGAGGCGCCGCGCTTTGAGCCTTGCGGCGACAAGCCTTTCGCGGCGGTGTTCGATGCCGACGAGACGTTGATCTGGAACCTCGGCGCGACGCGCTACATGGCCGAGCGCGGTATCGCCTTTGATCCCAAGATCTGGGACAGTTGGGAAAAGACGGGCGCCGGCGCTGCCAAGGCGATGCCCGGGACCGCCGAGATGGTGAACGCGCTACGCGCCGTGGGCGTCACCGTGGTTGCCAATACCAACCGTCTCGCCGCCAATGCCGAGGGCGCCGAAGCAACGCTGCGGGCGGCGGGCCTCGGCGAGTTCAAGCATGGTGAGACCTTGTTCCTAGCGGGCGACGATGCCGGCGGATCGAGCAAGGATGGGCGCCGCGCCGCGATCGCCTCGAAATTTTGCGTGATCGCGATGGCGGGCGACCAGCTCGGCGACTTCAGCCAGCAATTCAATGAGAAGACGCTGGCGCCGGGAGCGCGGATCGCGCTCGCGACCGGCCCTGCCGCTTCCGCGCTCTGGAACCAGGGCTGGTTTCTCTTTCCCAACCCCGTCTATGGTCCGTGGGACCGGCTGGGCTGGGATGATCTTTTCCCCTCCGACACCCATTGGGAGCCGAAATAATGGCCGACGAAAAAAAGGGCTGGACCCGTGACGACATGGCGGCGCGCGCCGCCAGGGAGCTGGAAGACGGCTATTATGTCAACCTTGGCATCGGTATTCCAACGCTGGTCGCCAATCATGTGCCCGCGGGCATGACGGTGACGCTCCAGTCGGAAAACGGCATGCTCGGGATCGGCCCCTTCCCCTATGAGGGCGAAGAGGATCCCGACCTCATCAATGCCGGCAAGCAGACGATCAGCGAACTGCCCCAGACCGCCTATTTCGGGTCGGAGCAGAGCTTCGCGATGATCCGCGGCGGCCACATCGACCTTGCAGTGCTCGGCGGCATGGAAGTCGCCGAGAATGGCGACCTTGCCAACTGGATGGTGCCCGGCAAGATGATCAAGGGCATGGGCGGCGCGATGGACTTGGTTGCAGGGGTGAAGAAGATCATCGTGGTGATGGAGCATGTGTCGAAAGACGGTAGCCCCAAGTTCATTCCCGAATGCACGCTTCCGCTCACCGGGAAAAATGTCGTCGACATGATCGTCACCGACCTTGCGGTCTTCAAGCGCGACGATCATGCAAGCCCTTTCAAGCTTATCGAGCTGGCGCCCGGCGTGACGGCCGAGGAGGTCGCGGCGAAGACGACCGCCAGATATGAGACGGCGCTCGAGACAGCCTGACCCGGACGCCTGTGTTCGCGCCATTGAATCGCGGCGCGGCGCAGGGACCCGCTTGACCCGTTCATCCATCCTGCCGTCTCCTTGGGGGTGACGGCGGGGAAAGTCGCGGCTAAGAGGGCGACCAAATATGAGGTCGCGATCACCCAACAAGTCCGCTCTGCGGCTCCTTCTTGCTCCCGTTGCGCTCGCCGCTCTGGGTCTTGGCTGGTTTGGTCTTCACGCCTCGGGCGGCAGCCAGCCGCTCGCGAGCATCGCGATACCGATGAACGCTCCGGAGGACCTGCCCGACACGCCGGCCGAATGGCGCGGGCGGGTCGATTACGAGGCGATTGACCGGCAATTGACCGACCTTTCACGCCGTCCCGAAATGGCGGGGCTTGCGGTTGCGGTGGTGGAGGACGGGAAGTTGCGCTTCGTGCGCACCTACGGCGTCGCCGACCGCTCAACCGGGGCGCCGGTCACGCCGCAAACCCTCTTTCGCTGGGCCTCGGTTTCCAAGACCGCGACCGGCGTTCTCGCCGCCGCGATGGCGCGCGACGGGACGATCGACCTCGGCCGCCCCATCACCGCCTGGCGCACGTCGCTCCATCTCCCGGGCGGCGCCGAAGCGCGTGTCACGCTCGATCAATTGCTCGCCCAGCGTACGGGCCTCACCAAGAATGCCTACGACGACCGGCTCGAAAACGGGCAGAATCCCGCGCTCCTGCGCGCAAACCTTGTCGATGCACCGCTGCAGTGCGAACCGGGTACCTGCCACACCTACCAGAATATCGCTTTCGATGCGGCGAGCGAAATATTGGGCGAGGCAGCGCAAAAAGCCTTTCCCGATGCGGTGAGTGAGCGGCTCTTCCTCCCGCTCGGCATGGTGAGCGCCGGGTTCGGAATGGAGCGGCTGACGGGCGCGAAGGACTGGGCGAAACCGCATCGCGGGCGGATGATCCTGCCGCTCAAGGAATCCTATTGGCGCGTTCCCGCCGCCGCAGGGGTCGAAAGCGATATTGTCGATTTTGCGCGCTGGATGCAGGCGATGATGGGCACGCGCCCCGAGGTGCTGCCAAAAGCTGTCTTGGAAATCGCTCACCGCCCGCGGGTCAATACCGCGCGCCTTTACGGGGGCGCGCTGCGTCAGGTGACGAGCGATGCAGGCTATGGTCTCGGCTGGCGGAGCTTCAGCTATGAGGGGCGCAGGGTTGAAGGCCATTCGGGTGCGGTTTCAGGCTACCGCGCCACGATGATGTTCGAACCGGCGACCCGTACCGGCGTGGTGGCCATGTGGAACAGCGACTGGGGCTTCCCGTTTCGCATCCCATTCGCCGTGTTCGACAGCTATCACAAGCGCGAAGATGCGCGCTGGCTCGACCTTCGTGAATTGCCGAAGGTCAAAGAGGATGTGGCTGCAAGGCGTGCGAGGCCATCGGCGGGCTGAAAGCAATGCGAAGGGGGGCTTCCCATGTACGAGCTGATCACCGCCAACCGCAACTATTCGAGCTGGTCGCTGCGACCCTGGGTGCTGATGAAAGGGCTCGAAATCGCGTTCGAGGACCGGATCGAGCCTTTTACGCAGCCCGTCAACTACGACGCCTTCCGTAGCTTTTCTCCCACTGGACAAGTGCCCGCGCTGATCGACGGTGAGCGGACAATTTACGATTCGCTCGGTATCACCCTCTATCTTGCCGACCGGCACGATGGCGTTTGGCCGAGCGATCCCGACGCACGCGCTTTTGCGCAATGCGCTGTCTGCGAGATGCACAGCGGATTTGGCGCACTGAGGAACGATTGCACGATGAACGTTGGCGTTCGCGTGCAGCCCAAGCCGATGTCGGATGCACTGAAGGCCAACGTCGGGCGGATCCGCGAGATGTTCGAAGAAGGACTTGCGCGTTTCGGCGGGCCGTGGCTTGCGGGCGCGACCTTCAGTGCCCTCGATGCCTTCTTTGCGCCCGTGGCTTTCCGAATCCGCACCTATGGTCTCGACGTCGGCGCCGGAGAGGCCTGGGTCACAGCGATGCTCGCCCATCCCGCGATGCAGGAGTGGGAAGCACAGGCCCTTACCGAAAGCTGGCGCGAGGAAAGCCACGAAGCCGAGTTGGCGGCAGCGGGCGTGATCACTGCGGATTACCGCAAAGCCTGACCGTCGCTATTCCGCAAGGGCCTCGCGCACGACGGCGACCCCCGCCTCACGTTGCGCCTTGAGCTCGGCCTTCAGTGCCGCGGGATCGCGCGCGAAGAGGAAGCCGAAGCTGACCCCGCCTTCCTTGCCCAAAGTCGCATGGTGGAGCTTGTGCGCTTGGACGAGCCGCTTTGCGTAGCCGCGCCGCGGCACCCAGCGAAACCAGCGCTGGTGGACGAGGCCGTCATGCGCGAGCGTGTAGAGGATGCCGTAAGAGAGAATGCCGAGCCCGATCCACGTCCCCGGCTCCCACGCACGGGCGCCCATGATCATCGGGCTGCCCAAGGCGAACATTGAAATGCTCATCGCGGCGCCCGCAAGTGCGAAGCGGTCATTCTTCTCGAGCACGCCATCGTGCGGCTCGTGGTGATCGCGGTGCCATGCCCAACCGAAGCCGTGCATGATATATTTGTGGCTCGCCCAGGCGACGCCCTCCATCGCCGCAACGCTGGCAAGAACAAGGAAAAGGATGGCGGCGGTCGACATGGCCAGAGTATAGACCGCTCCTCTTCCCGGCGCACCCTCCTTCCGCAATCCCGCGCGGCGAAATCGAAATCGCGCATGCCCCGCGACCGAAAATTTCGTTTCCTTCCGCCACTGGCTTGCATTGTTATGCAACCGGCTTAAGTGGACGGCATGACTCGGCCCCGCACTCTCTATGAAAAGATCTGGGACGCGCACGTCGTCGAACGGCGTCCCGACGGAACCTGCCTGATCTTCATCGACCGGCACCTCGTCCATGAAGTGACGAGCCCGCAGGCGTTCGCAGGCCTTCGCGCAAGCGGTCGCACGGTGCGCCGGCCCGATCTCACGCTTGCGGTGCCCGATCATAATGTGCCGACTACAGCGCGGCTCGATGCGGCGGGGAACAAGCTGCCGATCACCGATCCCGAGAGTGCAGCGCAGCTTGCAGCGCTCGAGACTAACGCGCCCGATTTCGGCATTCGCTATATCGACGCGGTCGCGCCCGAACAGGGCATCGTTCACGTGGTCGGACCCGAGCAGGGCTTTTCGCTGCCCGGCGCGACGATCGTCTGCGGCGACAGCCACACCGCCTGCCACGGCGGCATCGGCGCGCTCGCCTTCGGCATTGGAACGAGCGAGGTCGAGCATGTGCTCGCGACGCAGACGCTGCTGCTCCAGCCTGCAAAGACGATGGAAGTCCGCGTCGAGGGCGAGATCGGCCCCGGTGTCAGCGCGAAGGACATCATTCTCCACATCACCGGCACGATCGGCGCCGCAGGCGGGACAGGCCATGTCATCGAATATACGGGCAGCGCCATCCGCGCGCTGTCGATCGAGGGTCGCCTCACGATCAGCAACATGGCAATCGAGGGCGGAGCGCGCGCCGGGCTGATCGCACCCGACGAGACGACCTTCGCCTATCTCAAGGGCCGGCCCTATGCGCCGAGGGGTGCCGACTGGGACGCCGCGGTCGCCTATTGGAAAAGCCTCGCGACCGATCCCGGCGCGACCTACGACAAGGTGGTCGTGATCGACGCTGCGGACATCGCGCCGAGCGTGACATGGGGTACGAGCCCCGAGGATGTCGTGCCGATCACCGGCGTTGTCCCCGATCCTGCAAGCTTCGCCGACCCCTCCAAACAGACCGCCGCTGCCAAGAGCCTTGCCTATATGGGGCTTGAACCGGGTATGCGGATGCAGGACGTGCCGGTGGAGAATATCTTCATCGGCAGCTGCACCAACAGCCGCATCGAGGACATGCGCGCCGCCGCTGCGGTCATCAAGGGCCGCAAAAAGGCCCCGAACGTCAAATGGGCGATCGTCGTCCCCGGCTCGGGTCTCGTGAAGCGGCAGGCCGAGGCCGAAGGGCTCGACCGCATTTTCATCGAGGCGGGTCTTGAATGGCGCGAGCCAGGCTGTTCGGCGTGCCTTGCGATGAACCCCGACAAGGTGCCCACCGGTGAGCGCTGTGCATCGACGAGCAACCGCAATTTCGTCGGCCGCCAGGGGCCCGGCGCGCGTACCCACCTCGTCAGCCCCGCGATGGCCGCGGCGGCAGCGGTGACCGGCAAGCTCACTGACGTCAGGGAGTTGATGGCATGACCCCGCTGGAAAAGGTCGAGGGCCGCGCGATTCCGCTCGGACTCAAGAATGTCGACACCGACGTCATCATTCCTGCGCACTGGCTGAAGACGACGACCCGCGAGGGCATGGGACGCGGCGCCTTCGAGAGCCTTCGCGCCGACCCCGACAATCTCTTCGACCGGGCCGAGTACAGGGGCGCACCGATCCTCATCGCGGGCGACAATTTCGGCTGCGGCTCGAGCCGCGAGCACGCGGCATGGGCGCTCGGCGATCTCGGCATCCGCGTCGTGATCGCGCCGAGCTATTCCGACATCTTCTCGGGCAATGCGGTCAAGAACGGCATCCTGCCGGTCGTGCTCCCGCAGGCTGCGATCGACCGATTGATGGAAGTCGCAGCGACCGATCCCATCCATGTCGATCTCGACACGCAGACCGTAACGACGCCCTTCCAGGACCGTTTCACCTTTGAAATCGACCCGTTTCGCAAGATGTGCCTGCTCGAAGGGCTCGACGAGATTTCGCTGACCGAGAAAAGCGGCGCGGCCATAGACGCCTATGAAAAGACCCTCGATGCCGAGCGGCCGTGGATGCGGCCTGCCGTCTGATAATGTGAATAAAAGGAGACGATGATGAAGGCTCTTCTGTCGACCGCGACCGGCGGCCCCGAGACGCTGACGCTCGGCGAACTGCCGCGCCCGACCGCGGGCAAGGGGCAGATCGTCATCGACGTCAAGGCCTGCGCGGTCAACTTCCCTGACGTGCTGATCATCGAGGACAAATATCAGTTTCGCCCCGAGCGCCCCTTCGCGCCGGGCGGCGAGGTGGCAGGGCTCGTCGCCGAGATCGGTGAAGGCGTCACCGAGTTCAAGGTCGGCGACCGCGTGATTGCGGGCTGCGGCAACGGCGGCATGTCGGAGGCCGTCGCCGTCGGCGTGCACAACGCCTATCACCTGCCCGAGGGCCATGATTTTGCCGAAGGCGCATCGCTCCTGATGACCTATGGCACCTCCATTCACGCGCTGGTCGATCGCGGTCATATCAAGGAGGGCGATACGCTGCTCGTTCTCGGCGCATCGGGCGGCGTCGGTATCGCGGCGGTCGAACTCGGCAAGGCGTTTGGCGCGAGGGTCGTCGCGGGCGTTTCGAGCGAGGAAAAGGCCCAGATCGCGCGCGCGGCAGGCGCCGACGAGGTGGTCGTCTATGGCCGCCAGCCGTTCGACAAGGACCAGTCGAAAGACCTTGCGAACAAGTTCAAGGAAGCGGTGGGGCCGAACGGCGCCAACCTCGTCTACGACGCCGTCGGCGGCGATTATGCCGAACCCGCACTGCGCTCGATCGCATGGGAGGGTCGCTATCTTGTCGTCGGCTTCCCCGCGGGTATCCCGCGCCTGCCGCTCAACCTGACGCTCCTCAAGAGCTGCGATGTCGCGGGTGTCTTCTGGGGCGCCTTCGTCGCGCGTGAGCCGGTGCGCAACCGCGCCAATATCGCGCGCCTGTTCCAGCTTTGGGAACAGGGCAAGATCAGCCCGCGGGTCACCGAAACCTTCGCGCTCGAGGACGGCGGGAAGGCGATCGCGAAGCTCGGCGATCGCACCGCGGTCGGCAAGCTGGTCATCACCCTCTGAAATACCGGCCCGACCCGGCGCTGACCGAGGCGCTGCGCGCACTCGCCGCATCATCAGGGAAGCTTGAACTGCGCGTCACGCCGGGCGCGAGCCGCGATGCTGTCGCCATCGCGGACGGGATTGTGCAGGTGCGCGTGACCGCCCCTCCAGCCGATGGCGCTGCAAATGAGGCGGTGCTGAAACTTCTCGCCGCAGCGCTCGGCTGCGCGCGCCGCGACCTGACGCTCCTGCGCGGAGCCACCGGGCGCACAAAGCTTGTCGGGGTCGATCTTCCGGGCGGCAATTAACGCTTTGTCAGGGGCTTTTCCCTATTGTGCGAAGTACGACAGAACCGGGCGCAAGGGTGGGATTTCATGGCGACTCGCCGTTCGATAGGGGAACCAGGTGTCGCGGGCGTGGCGAATATCTCGCGCACCCGCCGCGCGCAGCTCGTTGCCGAGTTCGAAGGCGAACTGGGCATTGATCACCAGGCACGCGCCCGCGCCGCCTATGAAGCGCGGCGCTGGCAGATCATCAAGACGGTGATCGTCTGGACGATCGCGATCATGTTCTTCCTGATCGCGTGCCAGAAATTATGGCTCATGGGCCTCGAAGTCGATCAGCCTTTTTCCGATCTCGATCCGATGAAGAGCCTTTTCGGCGATTAGCCCCACGCGCCGCGTCAAAGCCGCAAGGCTTTGCATCAGCCCGCAGCCTTCATCCCCGCATCGCCGAAAGAAGAGCCGCCCAAAAGGCGCGGGATCAGTAGACCCGCGCCTTCGGCTTGATATATTCGACGTCGTCCGAGAGCGTATATTCGTGGACCGGGCGGTAATCGAGCGTTACGCCGCCGCCCTTGCCGCCCCAGCCGTCGAACCAGCTCACCGTGTGCTTCATCCAGTTCGCATCGTCGCGGTTCGGGAAATCCTCGTGCGCGTGAGCGCCGCGGCTTTCCTTGCGGTTGAACGCCGAGTGCATCGTCACCGTCGCCTGCGCGATCAGATTGTCGAGTTCGAGCGTTTCGACAAGGTCGGTGTTCCAGATGAGGCCGCGGTCAGTGACGTGAATGTCCTCCATCCGCGCATAAGTCTTGGCGAGCTTTTCCTTGCCCTCGGCCATCAGGTCGTCGGTGCGGAACACCGCCGCGTGCTGTGACATGGCGCGCTGCATCTCGGTGCGAATCTCCGCGGTCGGCGAACCGCCATTTGCATTGCGGAAATGGTCGAGGCGGCCGAGCGCGAGGTCGGCGCTGTCCTTCGGCAGCGGCGCCTGCGCCGCGCCGGGCTTCAGCAGTTCCTTGAGGCGATGCCCGGTCGCGCGGCCGAAGACGACAAGGTCAATGAGGCTGTTCGAGCCGAGGCGATTGGCGCCGTGGACCGACACGCACGCCGCCTCGCCGACGGCAAAGAGGCCGGGCACCACATGCTCGGGGTTGCCGTCCTTCAGCGTCACGACTTCGCCATGATAGTTGGTCGGGATGCCGCCCATATTGTAATGGACTGTCGGCACCACGGGGAGCGGCGCGCGGGTGAGGTCGACACCGGCGAAGATCTTGCCGCTTTCGGTGATGCCGGGCAGGCGTTCCGCCAGCACCTTGGGATCGATGTGATCGAGGTGAAGATAGATATGATCCTTGTGCGGACCGACGCCGCGGCCCTCGCGGATCTCGAGCGCCATCGAGCGCGACACGACGTCGCGTGAGGCAAGGTCCTTCGCCGACGGGGCGTAGCGTTCCATGAAGCGCTCGCCTTCGGAGTTGGTGAGGTAGCCGCCCTCTCCGCGCGCGCCCTCGGTGATGAGAACGCCCGCGCCGTAGATGCCGGTCGGGTGGAACTGAACGAACTCCATGTCCTGCAGCGGCAGCCCTGCGCGCAGCACCATGCCGCCGCCATCGCCCGTACAGGTGTGCGCCGAGGTCGCGGTAAAATAGCAGCGGCCATAGCCGCCGGTCGCAAGCACAACCGCCTGCGAACGGAAGCGGTGGATGCTGCCATCCTCGAGGCAGAGCGCGACCACGCCGCGGCACACGCCATTTTCCATGATCAGGTCGAGCGCGAAATATTCGATGAAGAAGTCCGCGTCATATTTGAGGCTCTGCTGGTAGAGCGCGTGGAGCATCGCATGCCCCGTGCGGTCGGCCGCGGCGCAGGTGCGCTGCACCGGCGGGCCTTCGCCCATATTCTGCATATGGCCGCCAAAGGGGCGCTGATAGATGGTGCCGTCCGCGTTGCGGCTGAACGGCACGCCCGCATGTTCCAGCTCGTAGACCGCCGCCGGCGCCTCGCGCACCATATATTCGATCGCGTCCTGGTCGCCGAGCCAGTCGGAGCCCTTGACGGTGTCGTACATGTGCCACTGCCAGTGATCGGGCGTGTTGTTGCAAAGGCTTGCCGCGATGCCGCCCTGGGCCGCGACCGTGTGGCTGCGGGTGGGAAACACCTTGGTAATGCAGGCGGTCTTGAAGCCAGCCTCGGCGCTGCCCATGGTGGCGCGCAGCCCTGAGCCACCCGCCCCCACGACGACGGTGTCGTAAATATGGTCGATAATCTTGTAGGCTTCACTCATCTCACATGCCCCCCGGGCCGAGCGCAGCGGGCGCCAGCGCGATGCGCACGATCGCGAAGATCCCGAAGGCCGCGCCGCCGATCGCGTAGAAATTCAAAATGACAAGCGCCAGCAACCGCGTCGCTTCGCCATGAACATAATCTTCGATCATCACCTGCAGTCCGAGGCGGAAGTGCCAGAAAACGCTTATGATGAGCAGGATCAGGCCGAGCGCGACGGTCGGGTTGGACGCCCAGCGCGCGACGGCGCCATGATCGGCGAGCGGTAGCCGAACGAGGCTGACAAAGAGCCAGGTGACGAGCAGCAGATTGCCCAGCGCGGTCAGCCGCTGTTGCAGCCAATGACCGGTCCCATGGTGCGACGAGCCGAGCCCGCGCACGCGGCCGAGACGCGTTCCGTTACCCATGAAGCGCCTCCTTCGCGATGTAGAGCCAGACCGCCGCGGTCGAAAGGATCGCGCCGACAAAGACGAGGATCGACCAGAGCCGATTGGTCTTGAGCTCGTAGCCCGCACCCGTGTCGAGAACGAGGTGGCGAATGCCCGAGAAAAGATGCTGGAAGAACGCCCAGGTCAAACCGACAAGGACGATTTTTCCAAGAATGTTGGTGACCTGGTGGAAGGACCCGGCGTCCGGATCGTGCCAGACGCAGGCAACAAAGGCGGCATAGGCCTCGGGCCCCGCGGCAATCGCGCAAAGCCACCAGAGGAAAAGGAGCACCCCGGCAATCGCGAGTCCGTCGCCGGTTATGCGATGGAAGATCGAGACCGCCATCGACGGTGCCCATTTATATACTCCGAGGTGCGGAGAGAGCGGTCGCCCGCCCGGTTCCCTTTCAGCCATATCAGCCCCGTATCTTCATGACTCTATCCGGTCGATGGGGGCCGGTTAAGCCTTCCTGCCGCGATATGCAATTGCCTTGGCAGATGAAGATGAAGATTTCAGGCCGGCGGCCGAGGCAGCGCCCGAGGCGCTACCTGTTCTTGTCGCGGTTCGCGTAGAGCAGCGCCGCCAGAACGGCAGCGGATCCGATGCCGATCCCGGCAGCTGCGGTTTTCCAGCCGCGCTTCCGGTTGATCTTCGCTGCAGCCTCCTTGTCGGCGGCTTCGGCCCTGTCGGCGGCCTCCTTCTGCGCCTGGAGCTCGCGTGCGGCGCGGAGGACTTCATTCTCTTCTTCTTCGGGCGGGGGAGGATTCGGCTGGCCTTGGTCCGTCATCGGTCTTCTCTGTTCCTTGCTCAACGTAACGCCTGGTCGACAGGCACATAGTCCGTTCCGATCGCTTCGGCTACCGCCTCGAACGTCACCTTCCCATTCCAAACGTTCAAGCCCTGCGCAAGATGCGCATCGCGGCTGAGCGCTTCCTTCCAACCGAGGTCCGCGATGCGCAGCGCGTGCGGCAGCGTGACATTGTTGAGTGCATAAGTGCTCGTTCGCGCGACCGCGCCGGGCATATTGGCGACCGCATAATGGACGATGCCATCGACGACATAGGTGGGATCATCGTGCGTCGTCGCGTGGCTCGTCTCGAAGCAGCCGCCCTGGTCGATCGCAACGTCGACGAGCACCGATCCGGGGCGCATCGTCTTCAGCATGTCGCGGGTGACAAGCTTGGGCGCCTCGGCACCCGGGATCAGCACCGCGCCGATGACGAGATCAGCTTCGGCGACGCATTCGGCGAGGTTTGCGCGGTTCGAAAAGCGGGTTTTTGCCCGCGATTCGAAAAATGTGCCAACACGTTCGAGCACTTCGGGATCGCGATCGAGGATGGTGACGTCTGCGCCGAGCCCGGCTGCCATCTGCGCCGCATTGAAGCCCACGACGCCGCCGCCGATGATGCAGACTTTCCCCGGCGCTACGCCCGGGACGCCGCCGAGGAGCACCCCGCGCCCGCCATGCGCCTTTTCGAGCGCCGTCGCTCCCGCCTGGATCGACATGCGCCCTGCAACCTGGCTCATCGGCTTTAGAAGCGGCAGCCCGCCATGCGGGCTCGTGACCGTTTCATAGGCGATGCACACGGCGCCCGACCCCATCAGGTCGCGCGTCTGCTCAGGGTCGGGCGCGAGATGAAGATAGGTATAGAGGATCTGGCCGGCGCGAAGCATCGCCCGTTCCGCAGCCTGCGGCTCCTTCACCTTCACCACCATATCGGCGGAGTCGAAAATTTCCGCGCCGCTCGCGACAATTTCGGCGCCTGCATCCTCATAGGTGCGATCGCGCGCGCCGATCCCCTCGCCCGCCCCTGTTTCCACCAGCACCCGGTGACCGTGCACGACAAGCTCGCGCGCGCTTTCCGGCGTCAGCCCGACGCGATATTCGTGATTCTTGATTTCCTTGGGGGTACCGATGATCATGACCGCGTCTCCAACCGGTTTCACCTGCAACCAATAGCCGCCCTGAACCCCCGATGTATAGCGCTCACGGGCCTGCCGCGCTCACCAAATTCGCGGGCGCCGGGTTAACGCGCAATTTACCCTTATTGCAGCATATCGCGTTCACCAGTTTTTCGGACGCAAGAGGGCGGCAGCCGCCGCGCGTCGAGATCATGGCTTCGGGGGACGGGAAATGGCGAAGGAAAATCCGATTCATAAGCAGCAGATTGATCCGGTGCTGATGGCCGATCGCTTTTTCTATTACGACCTCGACGGCCGCCTCGTCGCTGACGCTGCGGATATTGCCGCGATCGTGGCGGGCCATGAGGAAGAATTGGGGCGCGCCTATTGGAACGCCTTCAACGCGCTGCCCCATATCCGCAAGGTCGAGGGCGAGCTTCTTGAAACCTATGTGCGCGGCAGCGCGCGGCATATGCTCATCAAATATTCCGATCCCGCGGGCCAGGAATCGGCGACGATCGCCTGCCAGAACACGCATATGGCGCGGCGCGTCAATGTTCCCCTCGCCTCGGTGCTGTCGTGCCTTGGCGAATGCCACCGCCTCACCATCGAGCATGTCGTCCGGGCCTGCGACGGCGACGCCGAGCGCATCGTCCGGCTGACGAGCGCGGTCAACCGCCTCGCCCTGCTCGAGATCGACATCATGCAGACCTATGCCGAGAAATTGGAGCGCGCCGCGGTCTCGAGCGAGCGGCAGGCGCTCGCGGGCGATTTCGACCGCTCGATCGCGACGCTCGTCCAGGACACCGACGGGGTGCGCCAGCAACTTGCTATCCAGGCCGAATCGGCCGACCTTGCCGCCAAGGGCATGATCGCAAAGACCAGCGAGGTCGCCGCGGCCTCCGAGCAGTCGGCGATCGCGATGCGCGAAGCCGCGTCGACTGCCGCAGGCCTGATCCGCGCGATCGAGGACGCACGCAGCGAAGTCGAGGCCTCGGCCGCGGTCGCAACGCGCGCCTCTGAACAGGCGGGCGAAGCGGTAGCGATGTCCGAAGCGCTGTCGCGCCACGCCGAATCGATCGAGTCAATCCTCGGGCTGATCCGCGAGATCGCCGGCCAGACCAACCTCCTCGCCCTCAACGCGACGATCGAGGCGGCGCGTGCGGGCGAATCGGGCCGCGGCTTTGCGGTGGTTGCGCAGGAGGTGAAGAGCCTCGCCAATGAAACCGCTCGCGCGACCGACGATATTGCGGGCAAGATTACCGCGATCCAGCAGGCAACGAAGGGCGCGGTGAGCGCCAACCAGTCGATCCAGGCGACGATCGTCGAGGTCCAGCAGTCGGCCGAGCGGATTCGCGACGCGATGGATGCGCAGGCGCAGACCGTCACCTCGATCACCGCCGCGGTCGACGAAACCGCGCTTGCCGCCGACTCCATGTCGTCAACGATCGCGAGCATTCGCAACGATTCAGGGATGGTCGCGGGCGAGATCAGCGTGCTGAGCGAAAAATTCGCCAAGATGGGCGAGCGGCTCCAGTCGCTCGAACAGGCAGCGAGCGAGTTCAGCCGCCGGGTCGCCTAGCGCCACTTACGCCCTTGGCACGGCGCCCCGCCCGCCGCTAAACGCGGCGGATGAGCAGGCATATCCTCATCACGGGCGCGAGCCGCGGCATCGGTGCCGCGATCGCGGCGGCGCTTCAATCCCCCGATCACCGGGTCGTCGCGCTTTCGAGCGCCGATGGCGACCTTGCCGACCCTGCTGTGCCGCCCCGACTCTGGAACGCGAGCCTCGACCGGCTCGGCGGCCGCATCGATGTGCTGATCAACAACGCCGGGGTGTTCGAGGCAAATCCGATCGACCAGAGCGACGCCGATTGGCTTGCGGGATGGAACCGCACGCTTGAGATCAACCTCACCGCAAGCGCCCAGCTTTGCCGTCTCGCCGTGCAGCATTGGCTGGAGGGCTGTGAGGGCGGACGCCTCGTCAACATTGCAAGCCGCGCCGCGCACCGCGGCGACAGCCCTGCACACTGGCACTATGCAGCGTCGAAGGCGGGGATGGTCGCCATGACCAAGACGATCGCGCGCGGCTATGCCCGCGACAATATTCTTGCCTTTGCGATCTGCCCGGGCTTCACCATGACCGGCATGGCCGATGACTATCTCGCGAGCCGCGGCGGCGACAAATTGCTCGCCGATATCCCGCTCGGCCGGGTCGCCGAGCCGGAGGAAGTCGCAGAGATGGCCCGGTGGTGCGCCCTTCAAGCCCCGCCGTCGATGACCGGCGCCGTGCTCGATGTGAACGGGGCAAGCTATGTCCGCTAAGCCGCTTCTCCTCGCCGCGCTGCTGCTCGCAGGCTGCGCGGCGCCCACTGGAAAAGTCTCCTTCCCGTCCTCTGCTGCCACGGGCAAGGCGCTCGCCGCCGCGTGCGAGGGCCGCGAGGGCTGGAGCGACCCCGCGCCGCCCGCGAAAATTTTCGGCAACAGCTATTATGTCGGCACCTGCGGCATTTCCGCGGTGCTGATCGACGCGCCGGGCGGTCTTGTGCTCATCGACGCGGCGACCGAGACGGCCGCACCCCAGATTCTCGCCAATATCCGTGCGCTGGGTTTTGACCCCCACAATGTCCGCATTCTGCTCGCGAGCCACGAGCATCTCGACCATGTGGGCGGTCTTCGGGCGCTGCAGGACGCCACCGGCGCCCGGATTTTTGCGCGCCGCGAAGCCATCGAGGCCCTGACGAGCGGCGAGCCCGGGCCACGCGATCCGCAGCGCGGCGCGATCCCCCCTTTTCGCGGCGTGGCCGTGGCTGGGGAACTTCAGGACGGCGAAACGCTGCCGATTGCAGGGCTTGAACTCACGCTTCGCGCAACGCCCGGCCACACGCCGGGGAGCACCAGCTGGACATGGAAGTCGTGCGAAGGTGCCGACTGCCGGACCATTGCCTATATCGACAGCCTGAGCGCCGTGTCGGCCGATGATTACCGCTTCACCGATCACCCCGATTATGTCGCCATGCTGCGCGCTACCTTCGCAAAGCTGTCCGCTTTTCCCTGCGACATACTGGTCACCCCGCATCCTGCCGCAAGCAACCTGTTCGCGCGTCTCTCGGGCGCCGCTGCGCTCGAGGATACGGACGCCTGCCGCCTCTATGCCTCGGGGGCCGCTGAGCGCCTCGACGTGCGCCTTGCCAAGGAGGCTGAAGACAAATCATGAGCTGGCTCGTCTCGCTCCCCTGCACCCGCGATGAGGCCGAAGCGCTCTCGGGAGAAGTGCCTTCGCTCGACGCGCTTCCCGATGCGCCCGTTGTGGCAACACGCGAAGTCGACGAAGCAGCGGGCCAGTGGCAGCTCGATGCCTATGTCGAGGCGCCGCCCAGTGCTGCCCTCCTCGAAACCTTGCACGCGCTGATCCCGAGCGCCAAGGGCGCCGTGCCGACGGTCGAGGAGCTGCCCGAAGAAGATTGGGTGACGCTGAGCCAGCAGGGACTCCAGCCCGTCCAGGCCGGCCGTTTCTTCGTCCATACGAGCAGCCATGCCGGCCATGTGCCGCCCGGCGCGGTAGCGTTTCAGATCGACGCGAGCCAGGCCTTCGGTACAGGCGGACACGACACCACCGCGGGGTGCCTTGCGATGCTCGATCGGCTGGCGCGCCGAGGCGCCGCGCCGCGCAACATCGCCGATATCGGCACCGGCACGGGGCTCCTCGCCTTCGCGGCCGTGCACTTGTGGCCCCGCGCGCGCGTGATTGCCTCCGACATCGACCCCGCGAGCATTTTCGTCACGCGGGACAATGCCGTGATCAACGCCGTGCCGCTCGGCCGCGGCGGCGGGCAACTCGCACTCGCGGTTGCAGCGGGAACCGATCATCCCGCGATCCGCCACCGCGCGCCCTACGATCTCGTCGTCGCCAATATTCTCGCTGGACCGCTGATCACCCTCGCCCCCGACATCGCCGCGGCCACCGCCCCGGGCGGCCATGCCATTCTTGCCGGACTGATCGCGCGCCAGATGGAGGCGGTGCTCGCCGCCTATCGCGCGCAGGGCTTCCGCCTCGCAGCGCGCGGGGGAAGTGCCGAATGGCCATGCCTGCTCCTCGTCAAGCGCCGGCGCTATGGTTTTCGGCGCAAGGAACGCGCCTTCCACCGGTCGGACCCGGCGGACGCCAGTTTCGGGAGCTGGTAGGCGCTTACGAGCTCTTGGCGAGCGCATAATCCTGCGTACCGCGCGTGATCACCTCGTCGCCGGGCAGGATGTCGGCGATCGGGATCGGCGGCAACGCGGCGTTCGAAGCGTAAAGCGGCGCAAAGTCGGTATTGACCGTCACATCGAGGAGCTGGTCGAGGCTGTCGATGACAAAATAATTCTGCTGGAAATCGTCGATCCGATAGTCGGTGCGCATCACGCGCGCGAGATCGAAGCCGATGCGGTTCGGGCTGTCTGAATCGAGCGCAAACACGCTCTCGGCATAGGAAGACACGATGCCCGCGCCGTAGATGCGCAGACCCCCCGCTTCCCGGATCAGGCCGAATTCGACCGTGTACCAGTAGAGCCGGGCGAGCTGTTTGAGCGCATCAAATTTCTGGCTGCGAAGCCCGCCCTCGCCATAGGCCTGCATATAATCGGCAAACACGGGGTCGGCGAGCATCGGGACATGGCCGAAGACGTCGTGGAAGACGTCGGGTTCCTGCAGATAGTCAAGCTGCTCGGGCGTGCGGATGAAATTGCCTGCCGGAAAGCGCCTGTTGGCGAGATGATCGAAAAAGACATCGTCGGGGACGAGGCCCGGCACTGCGACGACCTGCCAACCCGTCGCCGCCATCAAGCGCGAATTGAGCTCGCGATAATCCGGAATGCCGGGCTTTTCGAGCTTGAGCACGTCGATACCGCGCAAAAAGGCTTCCGAGGCACGGCCGGGAAGCATCGCCGACTGGCGCGTAAAAAGGCGGTCCCACATCGCATGCTCGGCGGCGGTGAACGCCTCCCAGTTCTGCGCAATCGTCCAGTCGGGCGCGGCGCCCGGCGGCGGCGTGTTGTGGACATGGGTGTCGGGATTCGTCATGCGCAACGCGCTACCATAAAACTGGTTTCAAGTGAAACTTTAAGTCGGTCTCAGCCATCGACCGCAATCACTTTGGTCGCGAGCCGATCGACCTCGTCGCGGTCGTGGCTCACGTAGAGAATCGGAAGCTTCAGTTCATCGCGGATGCGCTCGATCACCGTCATGATATCGCCGCGCCGCGCGGCATCGAGCGAAGAAAGCGGCTCGTCCATCAGCAGGATTTCGGGTCCGGCAAGCAGCGCGCGGCCGATCGCGATGCGCTGCGCCTCGCCCCCCGAGAGGCTCCCTGGCCAGCGATCGAGCAGATGGCCGATGCCGAGGAAGGACGTCGCCTCTTCAAGGGTCATCCAGCGGCTCGTCGGCGGTGCAATCCTCTGCCCGTAAAGGAGATTGGCCCGCACCCGCCGGTGCGGGAAAAGACGCCCGTCCTGAAAGACGTAGCCGACCCGCCGAGCCTCGGGAGGCAGGTCGATGCCATCCCCAAAGAGCGTGCGCGCGCCGATGCGGATATGTCCGCGATCGGGCCGCAACAGCCCGGCGACCATATCGAGAAGGCTGGTCTTGCCGGCACCCGAGGGGCCAAAGAGGGCGGTAAGCCCCGGCCCCGCTGTAAAGCGCGCGGAAATCAGCCGCTCGCCGCGCCGCTTCGCAACGTCGATATCAATCGTCATGCTGCTGTCTTCCCGCGGGCGTGCGCCGAGCGAGCCATTCCGAAAGGACCACGGCCCCGAGCGACAGCGCCACGGAAAAGAGCGCAAGCCTGGTCACCATCGTCTCGGACCCCGGGATCTGAAGCGCCGAATAGATGGCGAGCGGGAGCGTGCGCGTCTCGCCCGGAATGTTCGACACGAAGCTGATCGTCGCGCCAAACTCGCCGATCGAGCGCGCAAAGCCGAGCACGAGCGCGGCGAGCACGCCGGGAAAGGCAAGCGGGAGGCTGATCGTCCAGAAAGCATGCCAGGAGCTTGCCCCGAGCGTCCGCGCCGCCCCTTCAAACCGTCGGTCCACCGCCTCGATCGAAAGGCGCATCGCGCGCACCATCAGCGGCAGCGCCATGATCGCCGCCGCGAGCGCCGCGCCAGTCCAGCGGAACATCAGGCTCAGGCCGAACCAGCTTTCAAGCCAGCGTCCCGCGGGACCCAGCGGTCCGAAAGCGAGCAGCAGCAGCCAGCCCGTGACGACCGGCGGCAGGACGAGCGGCAGATGGACGAGGCCATCGAGCAGGAGGCGCCCCGGAAAGCGGTAGCGCGCAAGCACCCAGGCGAGCGCAAACGCCAGGGGCAGCGCTGCGAGCACCGCGGCGCCGCCGACCTTCAGCGACAGCGCAACAATGCTCCATTCGGCCGACGTGAGCATCAGGGCGCCGAAAAGCCGTGGCGCGCGAAGATCGCGCGCGCCTGCCGCGAGAGGAGGAAGGAGCGAAATGCGGCTGCATCCCTATGCCGCGACGCCTTAAGCACGGCGATCGGATAGCGTATGGGCGCGTGGCTCGAGGTCGGAAAGACGCCCACGACGCGAACGGCGCGCGATGCCTTCGCGTCGGTTTCATAAACGATGCCAAGCGGCGCGGCCCCCCGCTCGACCAGCGCCATCGCGGCGCGGACATTCTCAGCCGGGGCCAGCCGCCCTGCGAGCGCGCTCCAAACGCCAAGCGAAGTCAGCGCAGCCTTTGCATATTTGCCCGCCGGCACCGCATCGGGATCGGCAAGAGCAAGCCGCCCGCCGCCAAGCACGCGGGCGAGCGGAAAACCCTGCGCGACCTTCAGCCGCACCTTGCTCGCCGCGGGCGCGATCAGCACGAGCCGGTTACCGAGCAGGGCCGCGCGGCTTCCGGCCCGCAGGCGCCCCGCCGCCCCGACCCTGTCCATCCAGGGCTCGTCGGCAGAGAGGAAAAGGTCTGCAGGCGCGCCCGCGATGATCTGCCGGGCGAGAGCAGATGAGGCGGCAAAGGAGAGCACGGGCCGAGCGTGCCCCTCCGCCGCCCAGGCGTCGGCGACTTCGCTCAAGGATTCCTGGAGGCTCGCTGCGGCGAGCACCAATGGTCCGCGTTCGGCGGCACTCACAGCCGGCGCGAGAAAGAGCGCGGCAAGGAAAAGACCAAGGGAGCGGACAAACGCCATATCGTCTCAGCTATACCAGAGCGCCGCTGCCCTGCGAAAGCGAGGCGGCGACACGGATGCGGCCATAGCCCGGCTCGACCAGCCCGCGCGCAGTGAGCTCGCGAAGCGCTGCCCCGAGGGTCACACGCGAGACCCCGAGGAGATCCGCGAGCTGCTGCTGCGTTGCGCGGACCGTGCTGCGATCGGGCGCGTCTGCCGCCATCGCAGCGAGCAGCTGCACAAGCCGGTCGGCGGTGGGCAGACGCCGCTCGGCGTCGATGATGTCGAGCGTGACAGCAAGCTGGCGCGACAGGCTGCGAAGCAGGAGTTCGGCCCAGCCGATATCCTCCGCCATCAGCCGGCGCAGCAGCGGCCGGTCGATCGCGATCAGCCTCGCAGGTCCGCTCGCGATCGCGTCGACCTGGCGGGGTACGCCGGCAAAAAAGGCAAGTTCGCCGAACATGTCGCCCGGCCCCAGCACGGCAAAGGCGGTGAAGCGTCCGTCCTCGGCATGACGGCCGGCAAGGACATGCCCCTCGCAGACCACCCAGAATGTGTCGCCAGGGTCGCCCTGGTGCTGCACGAACTGCCCATCGGCGATGCTGCGCACCGGCGCGATTGCTGCAAGCCGCTCGCGCTCGGCGCGCGCAAGCCCGGTCCGCTCGGCAAGCGCAAAGTGATAACTTCTTTGCATTCCGCTGCTGGAACTGGGCCAGCAAGCGACAAAAGGCAAGCCGCCGGAACCGGTGGACGGCCCGGCGCACATGTCGCCGTCAGCGGGGGTCTTGCGGCCGAGCCCTCTCCCGCCCGCGACCCGGGCGGGAAAGGCGTGTCACAAGGCCCCGTGGCAATGCTTGTATTTGCGTCCCGAACCGCAAGGGCATGGCGCGTTGCGGCTGATATCGAGGCCGGCGTAGGGATTCTCGCCCTCGGGCATATCGGGACGCGGCGCCTGCATCGGAGGCAGCGTGTTCGCGATCACCCCGAGGTCGCCGCCATCGATATCGGCGCTGTTGTCCTCGCCGGTGAAGGGATCGATGTGGGTGGTGAGAAAGTCGGGCAGTTCCGGGAGCGGCATCGGCTCGGGTTCCTGGAACTGGAAGTCGATCCGCGCGACCGTGCGCGTCACATCCTCGCGAATATTCTGCAGCATCCGCTCGAACAGCGCGAAGGCCTCGGCCTTATACTCGTTGATCGGCTGCTTCTGCGCGTAGGCACGCAGGAACACGACCTGACGCAGCGCATCGAGGGTGGAAAGATGCTCCTTCCAATGATGGTCGAGCGTCTGGAGCAAAATCGATTTTTCGATTCCGCGCCACGTATCGGGGTCGACCTGCGCGGCCTTCTCGGCCGCCGCGGCATCGGCCATCTCCTGGATACGCTCCTCGAAGACTTCCGGATCGACTGCATCCTCCTCCATCCACGCATCGATCGGCGGCGTGAGGTCGAGAATATCGGCGACGCGCGCCTTCATGCTCTCGATGTCCCACTGCTCGGGATAGCTTCCGGGCGGGCAGGCGTCGGCGACGATCGAATTGACCGTTTCGGCGCGCATCGCTGCCATCGCATCGTCGACGGTCTCGCTGTCGATGATTTCGCCGCGCTGTTCGTAGATGACCTTGCGCTGATCGTTCATGACATTGTCATATTCGACGACCTGCTTGCGGATGTCGTAGTTGCGCGCCTCAACCTTCTTCTGCGCGGTCTCGATGGCCTTCGAGAGCCATTTCGAGCCGATCGCCTCGCCGTCCTCGAGATTCTTGTTCATCATCTTCGCGAACAAGGTGTCGGGACCGAAGATGCGCAGCAGATCGTCGTCGAGGCAGAGGTAGAATTTCGAAAGACCCGGGTCGCCCTGACGTCCCGACCGGCCGCGCAGCTGGTTGTCGATGCGCCGGCTTTCGTGGCGTTCGGTCGCGAGCACGAACAGGCCGCCCGCTGCGCGGACCGCCTCGCGCTCGGCCGCGACCTCCTCATGGATGCGCGCTATCGCCGCATCGCGTTCGGGCCCCTCGGGCAGGTCCTTCAGCTCATCCTCGATGCGGAATTCTTCGCTGCCGCCGAGTTTGATGTCGGTGCCGCGGCCCGCCATGTTGGTCGCGATCGTCACCGCGCCGAGCCGGCCCGCCTGCGCCACGATATGCGCCTCGCTTTCGTGGAAGCGCGCGTTGAGAACGCTGTGCGCGACGCCTTCCCGTTCCAGATAGGAGGAAAGCAGCTCGGACTTCTCGATCGACACCGTGCCGACGAGCACCGGCTGGCCGCGCTCCTGCGCCTCGCGGATCGTCCGCGCGATGGCGCCGAACTTGTCGGTGATATTCTTGTAGAACTCATCTTCCTCGTCGCGCCGCGCGATCGGGCGGTTGGTCGGGATGGTGACGACGTTCATCTTGTAGATTTCGAAAAATTCGGCCGCCTCGGTCGCGGCGGTGCCGGTCATGCCCGAGAGCTTGGGGTACATGCGGAAATAATTCTGGAAGGTGATCGAGGCGAGCGTCTGGTTCTCGGGCTCGATCTGAACGCCCTCCTTGGCCTCGACCGCCTGGTGCAAGCCGTCGGACCAGCGGCGCCCTTCCATCATGCGGCCGGTGAACTCGTCGATGATCACGACCTTGCCGTCTTTCACGATATAGTCGGTATCGAGCTTGAACATCACGATCGCCTTCAGCGCCTGGTTGACGTGATGGACGATCTGGGTGTTCTCGATATCGTAAAGGTTGCTGCCCTGGAGGAGCCCGGCCGCCTCGAGCAGCCGCTCGACATGCTCGGTGCCTTCTTCGGTGAGGCTGATCGACTTGGTTTTCTCGTCCTTCTCATAATCATCTTCGCCGAGCTGGTTCACCACCTCGTTGACGCGAATGTAGAGCTCGGACTTGTCGTCGGTCGGACCCGAGATAATGAGCGGCGTGCGTGCCTCGTCGATCAGGATCGAGTCGACTTCGTCGACGATGCCGAAGTTGAAGGGGCGGTGGACCATTTGCGACCGCTCGAACTTCATGTTGTCGCGAAGATAGTCGAAGCCGAGCTCGTTGTTGGTCGCGTAGGTAATGTCGCTGTTATACGCCTCGCGCCGCTGCGCTTCGTTGAGATTGGGGACGATGACGCCGGTCGTCAGGCCGAGAAAGCCGTAAACGGCACCCATCCACTCTGCGTCGCGGCGGGCGAGATAGTCGTTGACGGTGACAACGTGGACGCCCTTGCCCTCGAGCGCGTTCAGATAGCAGGGCAGCGTCGCCATCAGCGTCTTGCCCTCGCCCGTCGCCATCTCGGCAATCTCGCCGCGGTGAAGGACGATGCCACCGATCATCTGCACGTCAAAATGCCGCATGCCGAGCGTGCGCTTTGAGGCTTCGCGGACCGTCGCAAAGGCTTCGGGCAGAATGTCGTCGAGCGTTTCGCCCGCCGCCAGCCGCTCGCGGAATTTCGGGGTCTGCGCCTGCAGCGCAGCGTCGTCGAGCGCCTCCATCTGTGGCTCGAACGCATTGATCTTGTCGACGATCTTGCGGATCGAGGCGACATAACGGTCGTTGGACGAGCCGAAGAGGCTCTTGGCAATGCTGCCGAACATGCTGGATTTCCTTGGATTATCGCTGGGGAAGCGGCAACGCGGTGCGTCGCCCGTTCGCCGCGGGAGCGGCGTGAGAAAGAGTCAGGCGGATTGCCCGAGAGGCCGCGCTATTCGAGCGCGCGATCCGAACGGCTGAGAACGCCGGGAAGATAGGGCGGCGCCGTACGCACCGGCTTGCGGCACGCGCAGGAGGCGCGGCGCGAGGGCACCGGATCGGCAGGCCGGCGCGCCTTGTCGGACGCGTCCGATTGAGCTGCGGTTTCGGCGAGTAGAACGAGCGACCCCATCGCCGCCGGCATCGCCGGCGCCGCCTGCGCGCGATCGGCGCCGGCAAGACCGGTCAGCAACGCGAGCAAGGTCAATAACAGTCGCAATCGGGGCCCCTCTTTGGTCCAGCGTACGAATAGTGCACGCTGAAGGCTGAACATAGGGTGAAAAGGGCGCGGCGTCCAGAGTTTGATCGAGAACAAAGCCTCGCAAAATGCATCATGAAAGCTGCGGGTTCAGCTCTTTCACTTCGCGAAGAAAGCTCTTGGGCTTCTTGAAGAATTTGCTTTTGCGGTTGACCTTCAGCCCGACCACTTCGGCGAGCTCCATCACGAAATGGACGCAGTTATGCTTGCCGAGGTTGTAGCTTGGCTGTTTGCGCTCCTGCCATTCGCGGATCTTGGCGGTCAGGCGGGCATAGGTCGCATCATCGAGCGTCAGGCTGAACTGCTTGTCGCTCTTTGCCACATAATCGGGTTTCGAGGTCTGGACATAGCCCTTTACCGATCCCAGCAGGATCGCCGGGCTCACCGATTGGGCGGTGAAGCCATAATTGGTGTCGACCAGCTCGCCGGTCGCGTCGACGCGCCCCTTCAGCGTCACAAAGGCGTGGGGGAAGCGGTCGCCGAAATCATGGCTGTAAAAACTCACCACCACCGCGGCATGCGCGGGAAGCGCTGTGCAGAGGAAAAAAACCAAGAGGGAGAGGAGCATCGGCCGCAAAAAGGTCATCGCACCGTGATAACCAGCCCGCCTCCCCATGGCCACCCCCCGTTATTGCCGCTTGACCTCTACCGCCCACCGCGCTGACAGTCATGTCAGCACGAGGGAGGACAGCATGGCACGCAAGGCGATCTTCATCACCGGCGGCGGGTCGGGCATCGGGCGCGCAACGGCCCGCCATTTTGCAGAGCGGGGCTGGTTCGTCGGGCTCGCCGACGTCAATGCCCAGGGGATCGACGAGACCGCCGCGCATCTCCCCGAGGGCGCCGCCTCGCGCCACATCATGGACGTTCGCGACCGCGACCAGTGGCAAAAGGCACTCGCCGATTTTGCCGCCGCGAGCGAAGGGCGCCTCGATGTTCTTTTCAACAACGCCGGAATTGGCACGGGCGGCCCGTTCATCGACATGCCGCCTGCCGAGGCCGACCGGCTGATCGCCATCAATTTCGGCGGCGTCATCAACGGAATCTACAGCGCGCTGCCGCTCCTTCGCGCGACGCCAGGGTCGACCATCCTCAACACGGGCTCGGCGTCAGGCTTTTACGGCGTCGCGGGGCTCGCCCTCTATTCGGCGACGAAATTCGCCGTGCGCGGCCTCACCGAAGCGCTCGAGATCGAATTTGCCAAATATGGCATCAAGGTTTGCTCGCTGATGCCCGGCTTCATCGACACGCCGCTCCTCGACCAGGTGAGCGCCGACAGCAACGAGCCTGCGCGCAGCCGCCTCGCGGCGAGCGGATTCGAGATCGTGCCCGTCGAACGCGTCGCCGAGGCGGCGTGGGAGGCGGTGCATGGCAGCCGTGTGCATGTGACCGTCGGCAAGATGGCGAGGCGCCTGTCGCGCCTCGCGCGCTTCTTTCCCGGGCTCATCGCGAAGCAGTCGAAAAAGATGGACGGTTTCGGCCAGGCGCAATCTTGACGGGAGGAGCCCGCCCGCGCTGCTTGCCGCCCGTCAGTGGACCGTATCAGCCGCCCCCTCGCCTGCCGAGGGTCCGGGCCGCGACAAGATCCACCAGCTTGCAATCATCAGCCCCGCCGACAGCGCCTCGATGATCATCGCCTGGATGATGGCAGGATCGATGGCGTCGCCGCTTGCCGCCCCGATCAGCCGCCCGACCAGCGCGGTGCCGTAGAGCGCCGCGGGCACCAGCAGCGCGCGCGTCCATCCGGGGAACAAGGCGCCCACCGCCGCTCCGCCTGCGGCGACGAGGAAGAAGGCGGACAGATCCGCGCGCACCGTGTTCGCCGCCAGCCCTTCGGCGATGATCCCGAACAAATCGGTGAAGCTTGCGGGATCGATGATCCCGCGCAAACCGACAATGGCAAAAAACAGCGCCCAAAGAAGGACCGCACCGCGCAGCACCCAGTTGATCATCTCGTCTCTCCCCTAGTTGGCGCGCAGGCTGCGGCATCCGGGGAAAAACTTCAATCTATTCCGCAAGGTCCGCAGCGATCGTTTCCTCGATCCAGCCACCGCCGAGCACGCGGCTCTCGTCGGCCGCGTCGTAAAGCACGGCCGCCTGTCCCGGCGCGACGCCATATTCGGGTGCGGCAAAGCGCAGATGATCGCCCTCGACCCGTGCCGGCGCGGGCCTTGCCATGCTGCGCACCTTGGCGAGCACATCGCGCCCCTCGACATCGGCAAGCCAGTTTGCCTCGCCGAGCCGCGCGCCCGTGACGGCGAGCGCACGCCGCGGTCCGACCACCACGCGCTTAGTCTCGGCATCGAGCCGGACGACATAAAGCGGCTCCGCCTGCCCGCCGATCTCGATCCCGCGCCGCTGCCCGACAGTATAGTGGATGAGGCCGCGGTGGGCGCCGAGCAGCGTGCCGTCGACATGGACGATCTCGCCCCGGTCATCGGCCTCGGGGCGAAGCTTGCGGACAAGGCTCGCATAATCGCCGTCGGGAACGAAGCAGATGTCCTGGCTGTCGGGCTTGCCGGCAACGCCGAGGCCAAGCTCGCGCGCAATTTCGCGCACCACGCTCTTTTCGAGCCCGCCCAGCGGAAAGCGCAGGAAGTCGAGCTGCTCCTGCGTTGTTGCAAAGAGGAAATAGCTCTGGTCGCGCGCCGGGTCGACCGCGCGGTGGAGCTCCGCTCCTTCTGGCCCCATCACGCGGCGGACATAATGGCCGGTTGCAAGGCAGTCCGCGCCCAGGTCCTTCGCCAGTGCGAAAAGATCGGTGAACTTGACCCCCATGTTGCAGCGCACGCAGGGAATGGGCGTGCGCCCGGCAAGATATTCGTCGGCGAACTGGTCGATCACCGTGTCGCGAAACCGGCTTTCATGGTCGTGGACATGGTGAACGAAGCCCAGGCGGTCGGCGACCGCGCGCGCATCGCGGATATCCTGCCCGGCGCAGCAGGCTCCCACGCGCTTCGCCTTCGCGCCATGATCATAAAGCTGCAGCGTCACCCCGATGACCTCGGCGCCCGAGCGCGCAGCAAGCGCTGCAACGACGCTCGAATCGACGCCGCCCGACATGGCGACGACGATTCGCCGGTCCTTCAGCGGTTCGGCGAGCTGGAAATCGCCGAGTCGGTCGGGGGAGAGCACAGAAGCCATGATCGCGGCCATCTAGGGACGACTGTGCCAAAATGCCAGCTTTTCCGGGCGTCGCGTCAAAATATTGACGCGGATTAAGCTTCGCTAACAAGCGCTGAAACGGGCATTTACCGGGCTTTAGCGCCTCGACGCTAGACGGGGGGGCATGAACCTTGCCCCGTCCGACCTTCCACGCCTTGCCGGTGCTGCCAGCCTGTCGAAGCCCGGCTTCGACATCATTCTGGCAGTTTCCGCCGCGCGGCAGGCTGCCTTGCCGACCGTGCGTCTGCTCCGCACCCGGTCGTATCGCGAATCGCGGCAGGCCAAGGTGAATGCTCTGCGTGCCATGTTCGGCGGACCTGCGGGCGGAGACCGGAATACCGGTCCCCGGCCCGCGCGCTTCTTCGATCTGTCCGATCGGAAAAACGCCTTGCCTGAAACCATGAACAGCCCGTTTACCAGAGGATTTCAGCCGATGTTGAACCTCGCTTCTGTAGGTAGGCGGCTGTCGGTTGCACCGATCCCCCCCGCTCAAGACGTTATGGAATGATCATGATCGAGAACCAGAAAATCCGCCCGGCCCAGGTCATCGGCCCCTTGGGGGAACCGCTGACACTGGACTCGCTGCCGCCGCCGAACACGACCCGCTGGGTCGTGCGGCGCAAGGCCGAAGTCGTTGCGGCGGTCAATGGCGGCCTGTTGACGGTCGACGAGGCGTGCGAGCGCTACGGGCTGACGATCGAGGAATTCGCCAGCTGGCAGCGCTCGATCGATCGCAGCGGCATGCCGGGCCTGCGCGTGACGCGGATCCAGCATTATCGCGATCTCTACGAGCGCCAGCAGCGTTTTTGAGAAGAGCCGAAAAGTCGCGGCAGGAGGGCGCCCCGGGCGCCCTCTTTTTTGCCGAACGCCCCGCATATCCGACCTTTTCAGCAGAAAAATGCGCGGCTTTCCCGATATTTGACAATTTGCGTGCAACCCCTGCGTTCACTCAGCGTTAAGGCACGGAGTCAATCAGGAGATCACTCATATGCGCAAGTTTGCAATCACCCTCACCGCCGCGTCGGCGCTCGCGCTCGGCGCTTGCCAGAGCCCGGAAGCCGACAGGGTCGAGGATCAGGCCGAAGCCCAGGCTGAAGCGATCGACGCCCAGGCCGACGCCATGCCCGAAGGCCCGGCGAAGGAGGCCATGGAAAAGAAGGCCGACGTCGTCGAAGAGCAGGGCGAGGAAAAGGCCAACGCGATGGACGACAATGGCGAAATCGCTCCGTCGGAAACTGGCGTCGGCGACACGCAACAGTAAAAGCCGGCCTTCCTTTGCGAAGGCTGCAGGAAGGGCGCCCGGCCTCGCCGCGGCGCCCTTTTCTATGCGCGGCCGCAAAGCGTGCGAAACACGTCCTGCACCCCGCGCGCCGCAGTGTCGCGGCGCAGCAGATCGAGCGCGCCTGCGACATCGAGCCGATATTCAGACACGCCCGCCGCCGCGCGCTCCCATTTGGCGCCGAGCGATCCGACCAGCCGCACCGCGGCGAGGTTCTCGGACAATATGTGAACGTCGAGCACGGTCAGCCCTTCAGCCAGGCACTGGATCAAGAGCGCCGTGGTCATCATGCGCGCGAGCCCCTTGCCATGAAAGGCGTCGATCACCGCGACCGAATATTCGCCAATCCGGCCGCCATGCGCATAGCGCACCGCGTGCACCGCGCCGATTGCGGGCGTCCCTTCGCATTCGGTACACAGCGCACCCCATGCGATATGATCGTGCCCGTCGACGTCGACCAGCCGCTCGACCACGTTGTCGGGCGGCATCGGCGCGGGCGAGAAGAAGCGCAGATAGCGCGCCTCGGCCGAGAGCCTTGTGATCCCCTCGCGCAGCAGCGGCTCGTCCGCGGGCGTAATGGCACGAAGGCAGACGGCAGTGCCGTCGGCAAGCACGCTATGCACTTCAATGCCGCCGAGCGGCATCCGCGCGGTCGTTGCCATCCCGATCTCCCGGCCGCGAACCATGGGAAGACGATAGGGCGGCCGCGCGGGCGCGGCAAGGGAGCAGCCTCCCCGCCCTAATCTGAAGGATCAGGCATCGTCGCCCATGCGAAGCGCGGCGATAAACGCCTCCTGGGGGATGTTGACATTCCCATATTCGCGCATCCGCTTCTTGCCCTCTTTCTGCTTTTCGAGGAGCTTTTTCTTGCGGGTCGCATCGCCGCCATAGCATTTGGCGGTCACGTCCTTGCGCAGCGCCGCGATCGTCTCGCGGGCGATCACCTTGCCGCCGATCGCTGCCTGGATCGGAATCTTGAACATGTGGCGGGGAATAAGGTCCTTCAGCCGTTCGCACATGCCGCGGCCGCGGCTTTCCGCCGAGCCGCGGTGAACGATCATCGAGAGTGCATCGACGGGCTCGTTGTTGACGAGGATGCTCATCTTGACGAGGTCGCCCGGGCGGTGGCCGATCTGGTGGTAGTCGAACGAGGCATAGCCCCGCGAAATGCTCTTCAGCCGGTCGTAGAAGTCGAATACCACCTCGTTCAAGGGCAGCTCGTAGGTGATCTGCGCGCGGCCGCCGACATAGGTAAGATTCTTCTGGATACCGCGGCGGTCCTGGCAGAGTTTCAGGATCGAGCCCAGATATTCATCGGGAACATAGATCACCGCCTCGATCCACGGCTCCTCGATCTCCTCGATCCGGTTGGGGTCGGGCATGTCGGCGGGGTTGTGGAGCTCCATTTCGGTCGGCCCGCCATCCTTCGACCGGGTGAGCTTGAGCTTGTAGACCACCGAGGGCGCGGTGGTGATGAGGTCGAGATCATATTCGCGGGTGAGCCGCTCCTGGATGATCTCGAGGTGGAGGAGCCCCAAGAAGCCGCAGCGGAAGCCAAAGCCCAGCGCCGCGCTCGTCTCCATTTCGAAGCTGAACGAAGCATCGTTGAGGCGCAGCTTCTGGATGCTCTCGCGCAGCTTTTCAAAGTCATTGGCGTCGGTCGGGAAGAGGCCGCAGAACACGACCGGCTGGACCTCCTTGAACCCCGGCAGCGGCGCTGCGGCAGGCTTTTTCGCGTCGGTGACCGTGTCGCCGACACGCGCCTGTGCAACATCCTTGATCTGCGCGGTGATGAAGCCGATTTCGCCCGGGCCGATCTCGGTGAGGTCCTGCCTCTTGGGCGTGAAGCAGCCGACGCGGTCGATGAGGTGGGTGGTGCCCGCCTGCATGAACTTGATCTGCTGGCCTTTCTTCAGGACGCCATCGACGACCCGGACGAGAATGACGACCCCGAGATAGGGGTCGTACCAGCTGTCGACGAGCATCGCGACGAGCGGCGCCGACGCATCGCCCTTGGGCGGCGGGATCTTGGCGACAATCGCCTCGAGGCATTCCTCGATGCCGATCCCCGATTTGGCCGATGCGAGCACCGCATCGTCGGCGGGCAGGCCGATGATATCCTCGATCTCGGCCTTCACCTTGTCGACGTCGGCGGCGGGAAGGTCGATCTTGTTGATTACCGGCACGATCTCGTGATCATGCTCGATCGACTGATAGACGTTGGCGAGCGTCTGCGCCTCGACCCCTTGCGCGGCGTCGACGACGAGGAGCGCGCCCTCGCACGCAGCCAGGCTGCGCGACACTTCATAGGCAAAGTCGACGTGACCGGGCGTGTCCATGAGGTTGAGCTGATAGGTCTCGCCATCTTTCGCCTTGTACGAAAGGCGCACTGTTTGCGCCTTGATGGTGATCCCGCGCTCCTTCTCGATGTCCATATTGTCGAGGACCTGCGCCGACATCTCGCGCTCGGTGAGGCCGCCGGTGAACTGGATCAGCCGGTCGGCGAGCGTCGACTTGCCATGGTCGATGTGCGCGATGATCGAAAAATTACGGATATGCGAGAGAGGCGTTGTCATGGCGCGCGCGTTAGCAGGGGTTTGCCGCGCTGTCAGCAGCCGAGTCGTGCCGCCGCGCCCCTCAGGCGGGGCCGGAGGCGCCGGGGGCTCCAAGCCATAGCGACAGGCCCGGCGGCACGTCGGCGGGGGGGACTTGCGCCTCGGTGCGCACCGCGTCGGCGCGGGCGCGCGTCAGGATCGCAGGGGCAACCGCCGGGTGGTGGAAAATAAAGTCGGCCTGCCCGAGGAGCCGCGCCGCGCGCAAGGTGAGCTCGTCAGGGTCGTTGCTCGCAAGCGCCAGGATTTCGAGGCGCGCGGGCGCCAGGGGGTCCGCGCCGTCGCCGGTGCTCGCCGACGCGAGCCAGGCCTCGACGCGCTCTGCTGCCCCCTCGTCGAGCGGGTCGAGCACACCGCCTTCGGCAAGCGCGGCGTCGATCGCGCGGCGCCGGTCGGCAGCGGCCGGCCAGCGCTCGGTCATCGCCGCGCGGGCGGCGTGGAGCGCGGCGGCGAGAGCGCCGAGCCCTTCGGGAAGCAGTGCCTCGATGCGCTGGCGGATCGCTTTGGCAAGACCCGCCGACGCGCCGCCGGTGGCGACCGCGATGGTGACGGGCGCGCGCTCGACAATCGCCGGGGTTGTGAAATCGCAAAGATCGGGCCGGTCGACGACGTTGACGAGAAGCCCGTGCGCGCGCAGCGCCTCGGCCGCAGCGCGCGCGGCGGCCTCATCCTCGAGCGCGACGAAACCGATGGTTGCGCCAGGCTCCCACGCGGCAACGACCCGCCCCCCTGCCCGCGCGACGAGCCGCGCCTTGGCCTCGGCCGCGGCGCCGGTCCCGACGATTACGACGGTTCGGCCGGCAAGCGTGAGGAAGAGGGGGAACTGGTGCATGAGGCAACTCTTAGCAAGCCCATCCGCGTGAGGGGAGAGGCGGAGGTGGACGGGGGCGCTGCGACACGCCGCCCGGGCGCCCCCCCGGCGTCCTGCAGGCTAGAGAGCGCTCGCGCGTCAGTCGATCCAGTCCGGCACGCGCTCGGCCGCCATGATCGTGCCGGCGGCGATCCGGTCAGCGACGACGATGTAGCGCCCGCCATCGACGAGCACTTCGGGGACGAGGCTGCGGCTGTTGTAGGTCGACGCCATCGTCGCGCCATAGGCGCCCGCGGTGCGAAAGACGGCAAGGTCGCCGGCTTGCACGGCGTCGATCTCTCGGTCGCGCGCGAAGGTGTCGCCGGTTTCGCAGACCGGGCCGACGATCGATGCGGTCATCTTCTCGCCCGTCGGCTTCACCGCCACGAAATCGTGATAGGCATCGTAAAGCGCGGGGCGCGCCAGATCGTTCATCGCGGCATCGACGATGACAAAGGGGTTTGACGCGCCGGGCTTCACCCAGAGCACTTCGGTCAGGAGCACCCCGGTGTTGCCCGCGATCACACGGCCGGGTTCGAACATCAGCGTGACATCCCAGTCCTTCGTGACGCGCGCCACCATCGCGCCATAGTCGGCAGGGCTCGGCGGATTGTCACCCGGCTTGTAGGGCACGCCGAGCCCGCCGCCGAGATCGACATGGGTGATGCTGTGCCCCGCGGCGCGCAGATCCGAAACAAGGCGGCCGACGCGCTCGAACGCGGCCTCAAGCGGCGCGAGGCTGGTGAGCTGGCTTCCGATATGGAGCGCGACCCCGCGCAGGTTGAGCCCGGGTAGCGCGGCGAGCCGCGCGAAGATCTGGGGCGCGACATCGATGCCGACCCCGAACTTGTTTTCGGCCTTGCCGGTCGAGATTTTGGCATGCGTGCCTGCATCGACGTCGGGGTTGACACGCAGCACCGCATTGGCTGTCGTCTCGCGCGCAAGCGCAATCTCTGCGAGCGCGGCGCCCTCGGGCTCATGCTCGATGTTGAACTGGCCGATGCCGCGGTCGAGACCCTGCGCAAGCTCGGCACGCGTCTTGCCGACGCCCGAGAAGACGATGTCTTCAGCCGCCATGCCCGAGGCGAGCGCGCGTTCAAGCTCGCCCCCCGAGACGACGTCGGCGCCGTAGCCCTGCCGCGCGAGCACGCGCAGCACGCCGAGATTGGGGTTGCACTTGATCGCGAAGGCAAGGTGCTTCTTCGGCACATCCTTGAGCGCGTCGCGGAAGACCTGCGCATGACGCTCGAGCGTCGCACGCGAATAGACATAGACGGGGGTTCCCACCTCAGCGGCAATCTGCGGCAGGGGGATATCTTCGGCGTGGAGGACGCCGTCACGAAGTTCAAAATGGTCCATCGAAGGAAATCCTGATCATCATCATTTGCACGCGCATCGAGCGATCGAGATGCCCCGAGGGATAGGAAAGATCGTGGGGGTCTCGATGGGGCGCGATGCGAGCGGGAGGCCGGGGGTTTGGTCAGCCCGGCGGGGGCAGATCGAAGTCGTCGGGTTCGCGCTGTTCGGACCGTTTGAGAAGTTCGTCGCTGCGCGCGGGCTTGGCCTGCGCGTCAGGCGTCGTGAGCTCCTCATTCGTCGGGGGGCGCGTCGCGCCGATGGGGATGACCGGCGGGGCCTGGCCCACCACGGGCTTCAAGTCCTCGCGGCTGCCGCACGCGCCGAGCGTTGCTGCAAGGGCGGCGGCCGACAGGATCGCGGCGGTGAGCGGGCGGGTCTGCATCGTCAACTCTCCAGCGCGGCGCGCGCCGCGGCAATGGCCTGCCTTACCCGTTCGGGCGCGGTGCCGCCATAGCTGATGCGGCTTGCAACCGACGCCTCGACGGTGAGCGCTGCGAGCGCCTCGGGGGTGACGGCCGCGTGGATCGCCGCTGCCTCGGCCGCAGGCAGCGCCGAAAGTTCAACGCCAAGCTCTTCGGATCGTTTCACGCACGCACCCACGATGTGGTGCGCCTCGCGGAAGGGCACCCCTGCCTCGCGCACCAGCCAGTCGGCAAGGTCGGTCGCAGTCGAAAAACCCGAGGCGGCGAGCGCGCGCATCCGGTCGGTGCGGAAGGTCAGCGTCTCGACCATCCCGGTGAGCGCGGCAAGCGACAGCGCAAGCGCGTCGAAGGCGCCGAACACCGTCTCCTTGTCGTCCTGCAGATCCTTCGAATAGGTGAGCGGCAGCCCCTTGACGATAACCGCGAGCCGCTGGAAGGCTCCGAGGAGCAGCCCTGCACGCCCGCGCACGAGCTCGGCCGCGTCGGGATTGCGCTTTTGCGGCATGATCGAGCTGCCTGTCGACCAGGCATCGGGCAGCGCGACAAAGCCGAAGGGCTGGCTTGCCCAGATCACGATTTCCTCCGCGAGGCGCGAGAGGTGCAGTGCGGCGATCGCGGCGGCAGCGCAGAATTCAAGGGCAAAGTCGCGGTCGGAGACGGCGTCGATGCTGTTCGCCATCGGACGCGCAAAGCCGAGCGCCTTGGCGGTCGCATCGCGATCGACCGCAAAGCCCGTGCCCGCAAGCGCCGCGGCGCCGAGCGGCGATTCGTTGAGCCGCGAGCGCGCGTCAGAAAAGCGCCCGCGGTCGCGCGCCGCCATCTCGACATAGGCAAGAAGATGATGACCAAGCGTCACCGGCTGCGCGACCTGAAGATGGGTAAAGCCCGGCATGATGCTCGCGGCATGCTCCTCGGCGCGCGCAAGCAGCGCGGCCTGGAGGCCCTTCAGCCCCGCGTCGATGCGCTCGCATGCGCCGCGCACCCAGAGGCGGAAATCGGTTGCGACCTGGTCGTTGCGCGAGCGCGCGGTGTGAAGGCGTCCGGCAGGCTCGCCGACAATTTCCTTGAGCCGCGATTCCACCGTCATGTGGATATCCTCAAGCGCAAGGTCGACGGGCACCCCGTCGCGGGCGAACTCGGCGGCGATTTCGGCAAGGCCTGCGTCGATCGCTGCAGCATCAGCCGCGGTGATGATGCCCTGCGCTCCGAGCATCGCGGCATGCGCGCGGCTAGCCGCAATATCTTCTTCCCACAAGCGCTTGTCCACGGGGATCGAGGCGTTTATTTCCTGCATGATCGCCGCGGGACCGCCCCCGAAGCGGCCGCCCCACATGCTGCTCTTGTCCGGAGATTCCGCCATTCGCCGCGCCCTAGATCCGAAAATTGCCCTCCTCGCCATCCTGCTGGCGGGGTCGATCGCCGGCTGCGATAGGGAAAAGCGGGACCAGGAGCAAGCGGGGGCGTCGCAAGCAAATATTGCCCCCGATGAAGCGAAGGATGCGCGCAGCGCCGGAACCTTCCAGCATCAGATCGATCGCTCGCAAGCGGGCGAGGCGGCTCCCTCCGCGCGCTTTTTCGGCCCCGACAATGCGCCGGTGACGCTCACAGCCTTCAAGGGCCGGCCGCTCCTCGTCAATCTCTGGGCGACCTGGTGCGCGCCCTGCGTCGCGGAAATGCCGACGCTCGACGCGCTCGCGGCGCAGCAGGACAAGGCAATGACGGTGATCGCGGTCGCGCAGGACCTCCAGGGCGCCGCGGTCGTCGACCCCTGGTTCCAGAAGGCTGGGCTCACCTCGCTCCAGCCCTATGTCGACCCCGAGAACGCTCTTCTCGATGCAGCGAGCAGCGCGCTTCCCACAAGCATTCTCTACGATGCCGAAGGCAAGGAATTGTGGCGGATAATCGGCGCGATCGACTGGCAGGGAGCAAAGGCGAAGGCGCTGCTTGCCGAGGCGGGCATCTAGACGGGATCCGCCGCCCCCGCCACGCTGCGGCGGGGGCCAGCGACGACGGCGATCCGGGCGGCGAGCGAGAGGGCCATGCCGGCTGGGTTCGGCTTGAAGGCGCGCGATGGCAAGCGGGGGCAGGCGCCTCCCATTTTCATATATATGAAAACATCTTTCTGGATATTGAAATAGCCGCGCTACTCCCCTAGCCCCATCATCGATAGGAAAGAGGAGACTCAAGCATGAGCGGGCTGCTTACGGACAAGGTGGTGGCGGTGACGGGCGCAGGACGCGGGGTCGGGCGCGAAATCGCCCTTCTTTGCGCGCGCGAGGGCGCCGCCGTGGTGGTCAACGACCTTGGCACCTCGGGCGAAGGCGAAGGCACTGACCTCTCGCCCGCCGAAGAGACGGTGAACGATATCAAGGCAGCGGGCGGCCGCGCGGTGGTCAACGGCGCAAGCGTTGCCGACCCCAGGGGCGCGGCGAGCATCATCGAGGATGCAGTGCAGAATTTCGGGCGCATTGACGCTGTGGTCAACAATGCCGGCATCCTGCGCGACCGCATCTGGCACAAGCTCAGCCACGAGGACTGGGCCGCTGTGATCGATGTCCATCTCAACGGCTGCTTCAACGTATCGAAAGCGGCAACGCCCTATTTTCGCGAGCAGGGATCGGGAAGCTTCATCCACTTCACCTCGACGAGCGGGCTCATCGGCAATTTCGGACAGGCCAATTATTCGGCGGCAAAGCTCGGCATCGTCGGCCTCTCACAGTCGATTGCGCTCGACATGGCGCGCGCGGGCGTGCGTTCGAACTGCATCGCGCCCTTTGCCTGGAGCCGCATGACCGCCTCGATCCCGGCATCGACGCCCGAAGAGATTGCACGGGTCGAGCGGATGAAGACGATGAGCGCCGACAAGATCGCGCCGCTCGTCGCCTTCCTCGCGAGCGACGCGGCCAAAGAGGTGACCAACCAGATCTTTGGCGTGCGCAAGAACGAGATTTTCCTTTTCTCAAAGCCGCGCCCGATCCGCTCGATGCAGAAGAGCGAGGGCTGGACCCCGCAGGCGATCGCAGACGAGCTCTTGCCCGCCTTCCGCCCGAGCTTCGCCTGCCCCGATGAGCGCTCAGGCGACATCTTCGGCTATGATCCGATCTGAGGATAGAAGGCCCATGCAGGATTACACCGCCATCCGCGAAGAGGTCGCAAAGCTCTGCGCCGCCTTTCCCGGCCCCTATTGGCAGGCGAAGGACAAGCGGCGCGAATATCCTTCAGAGTTCGTCGCCGCGCTCGGCGAGGCGGGCTATCTCGCCGCGCTCATCCCCGAGGAATATGGCGGTGCGGGCCTGCCACTCTCCGCAGCCGCGGTGATCCTCGAGGAGATCCAGCGCCAGGGATGCAACGGCGGCGCGGTGCACGCGCAAATGTACGTGATGGGGACGGTGCTGCGCCACGGGTCCGAAGAACAGAAGGCCCGCTATCTGCCGCGGGTCGCGACGGGTGAGCTGCGCCTGCAGGCGTTCGGGGTCACCGAGCCGACGAGCGGCACCGATACGCTGAGCCTCAAGACCACGGCGAGGCGCGAGGGCGATCATTACATCGTCAATGGCCAGAAATTATGGACGAGCCGCGCCGAGCACAGCGATCTCATGATCCTGCTCGCGCGCACGACGCCGCGCGAAGAGGCGGCGAGCCGCACCGAGGGTCTCTCGGTCTTCCTCGTCGACATGAAGGAAGCGCTCGCCGCGGGAACGCTCACGATCCGGCCGATCGACACGATGATGAACCATGCGACGACCGAGGTCTTCTTCGACAATATGCGCATTCCCGCCGCCAATCTGATCGGCGAGGAGGGCAAGGGCTTTCGCTATATCCTCTCCGGGATGAACGCCGAGCGGCTGCTGATCGCGGCGGAATGCATCGGCGATGCCAAATGGTTCATCGAGAAGGCCTCGTCCTATGCCAGGGAGCGCGTGCTGTTCGGCCGTCCGATCGGCCAGAACCAGGGCGTCCAGTTTCCGATTGCGCGCGCCTACGCCCAGATGCGCGCAGCCGAACTCCTCGTTCACGACGGCATCGCAAGATATGAGGCGGGCGAAAATGCCGGGGCCGAGGCCAATATGGCGAAGATGCTCGCCGCCGAGGCCAGCTGGGCCGCGGGCGAAGCGTGCATCCAGACCCACGGCGGCTTCGGTTTTGCAGCCGAATATGACATCGAGCGGAAGTTCCGCGAGACGCGCCTCTACCAGGTCGCGCCGATCAGCACGAACATGATCCTCTCCTATGTCGCCGAGCATGTGCTGGGGATGCCGCGAAGCTATTGAGGCGGGGTCGCGCCCGCCCCGCCTTTCGCACAGCGCCGCGCTAGCCTGGATGCGCTTCGTCGCCGACGGTTGAGCGCAGGAGGCCCCTGAACACCTCCTGCGCCGTCCGCTTTCCTTGCGTCACGTCGAAAACGTCGCTCGCGATCGGCATCGCGATGCCGTATTTTTTGGCGAGCGCCATCACCGTTGGCGCGCTCTTCACGCCTTCAGCGACCATGTTCATGCCTTCGATGATCGCATCGATGTGGCGCCCCTTGCCCAGTTCAACCCCGACGTGGCGATTGCGGCTCAAGGGGCTGGTGCAGGTTGCAATGAGGTCGCCCATTCCGGTGAGGCCCGCGAAGGTTTCGGGGCGTCCCCCCATTGCGACGCCGAGCCGCGTGATCTCGGCAAGCCCGCGCGTCATCAGCCCCGCGCGCGTATTGTCGCCTGCGCCAAGCCCGTCGCCCATCCCGACCGCAATCGCGATGATATTCTTCAAAACCCCGCCGAGTTCGCAGCCGAGAAGATCGGTATTGGTGTAGACGCGAAACAGCCCCGAGTGGAAAACGGGCTGGAGCGCGCGCACGACGATCTCGTCTTCCATCGACAGGACGCTCGCTGCCGCCTGCCCGCTCATGATCTCGCGCGCGAGATTGGGGCCGGTGAGGACACCCACGGGGTGGCCGGGCAGCACCTCTTCGATGAGCTCGGTCATCCGCTTGCCCGAGGCGAGCTCGAGCCCCTTGGTGAGGCTGATGACGGGAACCCAGGGACGAAGATGGCGCCTCGCCTCTTCGAGCACCCCACGAAAGCTGTGCGAGGGCACCCCCATGACGAGAACGTCGGCGCTCGCCACCACCTCCTCGAGACTGGTGGTCGCGTTAAGCGCTGCGGGGAGCGTAATGCCGGGGAGATATCTGGGGTTCTCGTGCGCGCGATTGATGCTCTCCACCGTCTCGGCATCACGCGCCCAGAGCGTGATCGGCGCATTGCGAGACACCAAGGAGGCGACCGTCGTCCCCCAGCTACCGCCCCCGAGCAGCCCGATCTTCAGCCGCATCGCCCCCTCCCTTTCTTTGAAGCAAAGAGTGGCGCGACTTTAAGCCCTTGGCAAGCCGCGCTGGCCGCACTCCTCACGCCGGCTGGGATCCGCCGCCCTCTCATGGCGGGCGGGGCACCAATGAGGCAATCGAAGACTTAGGCAAGCGCTCCAAGAAAGTCCCGGATGATTGCGGCGGTCGCCTTGGGATCCTCGACCATCGGGACGTGCCCGACATGCTCCAATATATGTGCCCGGCTGCCCGCGATGCCGGCTTCGAGCACGGGGACGCAGCTGACGTCAATGAGCCGGTCGTGGCGGCCCCAGAGAATCAGCGTCGGCACCCTCACCTCGCCGAGCCGGTCGTTGAGCGGATGGTCGCGCGCTTCGGTCGCGATGATCCAGAAGACGCCGTCTAGCTGATCGCGATATTTGAGCGCATCGGCATAGAGCGCGGGTTTGAGCCGGGCCGGGATGAAGGGGGGCTTGTGCGTCACCATCGCGAGGAGGCGGTCGGCATCTTCAAGATTGGCGAGAACGAGTGGATTATAGTCTTCGTTGGCGGCCTGTTTTTCAAGATCGCTCTCGTTCGCTCCCTTCACCCCTGCATTGTTGAGGAGAATGAGGCTCGCGAGCGCATCCGGATAATCGAGCGCGTAGCGCAGCGCGATCCAGCCGCCCATGCTGTTGCCGCAAAGATGCGGGGATTGGAGCCCGAGGGCATCGGCGAACCCCCTGAGCCGCGCGGTCTGCGCCGCGATGTCGTAGGCGAGCTGGGGATTGCGCTCATTCTCCCCAAACCCCGGCAGATCGGGGGCGATGACATGAAAGTCGCGCGTGAGATAGGGCGCGATCATCGACCAATTGTCCTTGTCGCCCGCAAAGCCGTGAACGAACAGCAAGAGCGGCTTTGCCGGATCCCCGCCCTCGAGATAGGGCCAGGCGCGGCCGTCGACGGTCACGCTCTTCAGCGCGAGACCGCCGCGCCTGCGAAGAAGCCAGCGCCCGAACGCGACAAGCCGGCCGGGGAAGAGAAAATAGAGAAGAATGAGCGCGATCATGGGCGCAAAAATCAGAACGAGCAGAATTTTCATGGCGCGCTCCCGCCCTCCTCTTGCCTGCGTGCACTCATGCCTTCACGACATGCGCATCGAACCAGCCGATCAGATCGTCGAGCACCTGGTCGCGTTCCGGCTCGTTGTAGATTTCATGAAAAAGCCCCGGGTAGACTTTGAGGGTCTTGTCGGTTGAGGAGACATGCTCGAAGAGATAGCGTGAGCCTGAAGGCGCCGTGAGCGTGTCGGCCCCTCCGTGCTGGAGCAGGATCGGAAGGCTGATCCTCACCGCGCCCGCCTGCGCCGCTGCCATCGCGTCCATGAACTCCGTGCCGAGCCGTGCGCCGATCTTGCCTTTGTAAACGAGGGGGTCGGCGCGGTAGGCCGCCACCACATCCGGGTCGCGGCTCACACCCTCGGCATCGAGAGCGAGCACACCGAGCCTGGGGAAGAAGCGCGAGAGGAAGCGACTGAGGTAGATCGTCATGCGCGAAGGCGGCGCGGCGGGGACGATCGCTGGCCCCGAGAGCGCCGCGGCGACGAACGCGTCCTGCCGCTCGAGCAGAAAGAGCGTCGCAATGAGCCCGCCCATGCTGTGTCCAAGGAGCAGGCGCGGGGTGCCGCAATGCTGGACCTCGACGAGCGTCAGCAGCTCGGCCATGCCGTCGGTAAAGGCGGAAAAACGCGGCACGAAGCCCGGCGTCCCGTCCGACTTGCCATGCCCCCAGTGATCGACGGCATAGACCGCGTAGCCCCTGCCCGTCAGGCGCTCGGCGACATGGGCGTAGCGGCCGGCATGTTCGGCATAACCGTGCGCGAGGAGAACGACCGCCTTCGGCGCTCCGGCGGGAAGCCAGTGGGTGACCGAGAGCGCCGACCCCGCTGCTGCCGAGCCTTCGGGAAGGACGAGTGCGCCGGTCGCCACGCTCAGCGAGCTGCCTTCGTCAGCGCCGAGCTGCGATGCCCCGGGCCATCGTCGCCCGCCTTGTCGACGCGCGCGAGGATCGCATCGAGCGCGCGGCTGATCGCGGTCTGGGTGCGCACCATCTCGATCTTGGGCCAGGCCGTGCGCATGCCGGTGTCGATCAGCTCGTCGATATCCTCCTGCGCAAGGTCGGAGAGGATCTTGGTCGGCGACCAGAATTTGGGCGGGCGGATGATATTGATGTCGCCGGTATATTCCTGATTGATCACCGAGCGCGCGAGATTGGCGAGGCTGTTGAGCGGCGGCACCAGTTCCAGGGGCTTGCGGAAGATCGTCATATTGGCGTTGAGCCACACTTTGAAGGTTGCGAGCGAGGCGTGCTGGATCGCCTCGATGGGCGCCATTTGCTTGCGCGTGTCGCTCGCAAAGGGCAGCGCGAGGGGGTTTGCCTGGCTGACGATATGATGGTTGACGCCGTAGAGGCGCTCAAGCCGCTTGGTGGGAATGTCATGCGTCACCGATCCGTCGACCCAGCGACGGTCGGGCTGATAGGGCACGCGCGCGCCGTCCTCGCCCCGCGCCATCAGCATGACGGGCGGAAAGACCCCCGGGACCGCGCAGGAAGCGAGCACGGCCTCGCGGATGAGCACATTGGGCGCCGTGATCGCGTTGAGAAGGCGGCCGTTCTGATGCTTTTCGGCCGGTGCGACCGAGACGTTGAGATGACGGCCGCTCCGCTCCCACGCCTCGCGAAAGGTGAGGTCGGGAATGAGCTCGGCGAGCCGGGCACGCACCTCATCGGAGGCGAGACGGCGGGTTTCAGCGCCCCGCGCAGGGTTGGCAAGCCGCTCGCTCGCGAGAAACGCTCCGACCTCCGGGTCCTGGCGCGTCGAGACGATCGCCGCGACGACCGAGCCGCCGCTCGAGCCTGCAAGGATATTGGGAAGCACGCCTTCGTCCCAGAGCGCCCTTACCACCCCGACATGGAAAAAAAGAAAGCTTCCCGAGCCTGAAAGCAGGAGCGCGGAGCGGCCGTAGCAATGCTGGGCACGGCGGAAGAAGTCGCGCTTTTCCTCGCGCGGGACGGCGGGCGAGGAGGCGATCTTGCCGAGCGCGGCAACGACCTCTGCCACATAGGCCTCGATCAGTATTTTCGTCCCGAAACGCGCCTTTTGATAAAGCCGCTCGTGCCCCATTCCGTCGATATTGCCGTGTATGCCCTCGTTGAGGACGAAGAGCAGCCCCTTGACGTCGCCCGCCGCGGAGAGGGCGCGCAGCCTCTCGAGCCGGGCGCGGATCGCCTTGAAGTCGAAATGCTCGCTTGCATCGGCTTCGCGCCACGCCTGCATTCCCGATTTCGCGTCGTGCGCCCGCGCCGCCTTCGACCAGGCGGCATAGTCGGGCGCATTGGCCAGTTCGGCGTCGCTCAGCGTCGGGGAGAAAATCATCCGGTCGTCCTCGAAGAGGGTTATTTTTTCCGAGTTTTGCGCCTTGCGTTGCCTTTGGCAACTGGTTTCGCCCTGGCTTTGGAGGGGGGCTTCGCCGGGACGGCGGCCTTGCCCTTTCCTTTCGGCCTTGCCGTAGGGGCTTTCGCCGCCTCCCCATTCGGCGCCGCCATGAGCTCGGCAAAGCTTTCCTCGATACAGGCGCGGAAAAAGGCGATGTCGGGCATCACCTCGCGCTCGGATATGATCGAGAAGGCGATCCGACCATTGTAGCTCGGCGTCGCAATGAACAGCCCCATATTGTTGGCGAGCGGCGCCATGCCATATTGCGCAACAAGCTGCGCGCCGGCGAGATAGAGCGGTACCTGCACGCCCGGCACGTTCGAGATGAAAAGATTGGTCCCGCGCACCGCGAAGCGTTCGCTGGTGAGAATGCGCGCGACCGCCGCCATGGTCGCGCCGGGGATATGCTGCGAAAGATCGGTCATCAGCCGTGCGCTGACGCCCGCCTTTGCCTCCTTCGCCTCAAGGGTAAAGTCGCGGATCGCCGCGAGCCGGGCGAGGGGGTCGGCGATGTCGGTGCGCACCGGCACGCTCATCGCGGAGACCTGATTGCCGGGGCTTGAGGCCCCCTTTCCTTCGCCTTTCGTCTTGCCGCGCAGGTTGATCGGCGCGACGGCGACGAGGCTTTCTTCGGGCAGCTCCCCATGGCTTTCAAGATATTTGCGCAGCGCGCCTCCGACCGCCGCGATCACGACGTCGTTGACCGTCGCGCCGGACACTTTCTTTCGCACCTCGGCGACGTCGGCGAGCGCGATGCTGGTGCCGTCGAACATCTTGTGCGGTCCCACGGGCACATTGAAACGCGTGTGCGGCACGCCCGCGGCCATTCCGCCCTCCGCGATCGACCGGCGCGCCGAGGCGACGATGGCCGGTGAGACCTTCAAAAGCGCGTTCATGAACTTCACCGGCGACTGCATCGAGGCCGACCACGCGCGCGTGAGCGTTTCGGCGCTCGAAGGCGCGCGCCCCAGCGCCTCGAGCGGCGGTGGCTCGGCGATCGCCGGCGTTCCCCTGGCATCGATATCGCTCATCGCGATGAAGGCGTGCGCCCCCGATGCGCCGTCGACCGCGGCATGGTGCACACGGTGGAGCATCGCGAAACTGCCCTTGGGGATGCCCTCGACACGGTCGAGCCCCTCGATGACGTAAATGTCCCAGAGCGGTCGGTTCATATCCATGGGTTTGGAAAACCACCGGGCGACCGCGATGCAGAACTGGCGCCAGTCGCCAGGTTCGGGCAGGCGCGCGTGGCTCATATGCGCCTCGATGTCGAAATGCTCGTCCTCGACCCAATAGGGATGGTCGACATCGAAGGGCAATCGGTGGAGCCGGCGCCGGAAGAGCGGCGATGTGTCGAGACGGCTTTCGACGTGATGGATGATGTCCTTGAAGCGGACGAAGCCCCCGGGCGCGGTCGAGGGATCGTAGATATAGACCCCCATGATATGGGTGAGATTGTTCGCGGTCTGGGTGTAGAGGAACTGGGCGTCCTGCGCGCTGAGCTGCTTGAGCATCATCATTCCTTCTCTTCCAGCATCGTCATGGCGGCCCCAGCAGCCGGTCGGCGAGCGCGAGCGTTGCAAGGCGCATCGATTCCATCAGATTGGCGAGCCCGCGAAGCTCGGCGAGCAGCGCGCGGCGCGCCCGGAGGATGTCCGGGGTCGCGGTGTCCGCAAGACCCATATGGCGCATCAAGGCGAGCCCGTTTGCAAAGAGCAATTTGCCGATCGCAGCCTCGCTGCTGATCCGGCGCAGCAGCCAGGCCTGGCGCCCCTCGACCAGGGCTGCATCGAGCAGGGCCTTTTCGTCGACCGCCTCGCCGGGCGCGGCGCGCGAAAGGATGTCGGCGACGACCGAATAGGCCTCGGCAAAGGGCAGAAGGATTGCATGGCCGACGAGCGGCTGGCAGCGGCGGATGAGATGTGCAACGCCCCGGTCCCCGCTTGCGAGACGCTTTTCCCAGGCGGGATCTATGCGCGCAAGTTCCGCCTCGAGCGCGGCGCGGTGCACGTCGCGCGGGGGATAGAAAAATTCGAACTTGAACAGGTCGCGCAGCCGGTCGACCCTTGCCCAGAAAGCCTCGGTCGCATCGCCGCGGTCGGCGTCGCGTAGCGCGAACAACGCAAGTTCGATCATCGCGCGGTCGAGGAAATGGTGCGCGATGATGTTGCGGTAATAGCTCGCCATGGGATGATGGGCAGGCGGGATCGAATAGACGGGCTCGCTCCCCCCATCGAAGCGGGTCAAAAGCCCGCTCGCCACGAGCGTGTCGAGCGTTGCTGCGAGCGCTCCTTCATCGCCGCTTTCCAGCTCACGGCTGAGGCGGATATCGCGCGCGCGGGCCCAGTCGACGACCCGCGCGATCGTCGCGCGCATCTCGGCCTCGGTGACGCCGCGCGGCGCGGTGCCGAGCAGCATCAGGCAAAGAACCGAGGTAACGGTGAGCGGGGTCACCCGGTTCGCCTCGACCGCGACCGAGAAGGCGATCCGCTCGAGCGCACGCCGCTCGTCAGGCCCTGGCGCGCGTTCGATCACCACCGGTTCGCCGATGTCGATGCGAATGCGACCCGAGGGCGCGCGGAGGCTGCGCATATAGCCGAGGAACCAGGCGAGCGATTCGGGTTTCTTGCTGCGCCCTGTCTGCTCGGCCGCATATTCCTCGACATCGCGGATCAGGTCGAAGCTGGTGACGAAGGGGACGAAATGCACGTCGCCCGTCCCCGTCGCATGGGCTGCATCGAGGACATATTTCATCAGGCCATATTTGGGCGGCATCAGCTTGCCGAGCCGCGAGCGCGTTCCCTCGAAGGCCCAGCTCAAGGGGAAGCGCTTGGTGAGGAGCCACGCGATATAGTGGCGCAGCACCAGCTTGTAGACTGGCTGGTCCTGGAAGCTGCGGCGGATGAAGATCATCCCCGAGCGGCGAAAAAAGGATCCCATCACCGCGATATCGAGATTGGCGCCGCCGAAACTGTGGAGCATCGGGAGGTCATTTTCATAGGCAAGGCGGCTCGGCGTCGCGCCATCGATGTAGGTTTTGTGGGTGAAGAGGATGCAGGTCGGATGCTCGCGCAGCACCGAGCGGAGCTTTGCAAGTTCGCCCGCATCGACCTCCATCTCGGGCGCGTAGCCCCCGAACATCATGCGATCGAGGCGCGCGCGCAGATCGAGGAAGAGCGCGCCCGGGACCGCGATCACTTCCTTCATCAGCGGCCGGGCCTCGCGGTGTAGATCGCCGACCGGACGGCCGAGCTGCTCGGCCAGATCGGCAAGCGCGGCGCGGAACTTGGGACTGGTGCGCAGGCTGTCGGCAACGAAGCGCGGGACCTTGTAGCGCGTCCCCCGGATGCCGCGCTCGGCGACGTCGAGCGCGAGCCCCGCCTGCCGCGCGACAAAGGCGGCAAATTCGCTCTCGCCCTCCCCTGCGTCCCCGCCGCCCGTCTGGGTCAGGAATCGTGCCCGAAGCACGTCCTCGCTCGCCGCTTCGCCGACCAGTATCTGCGCGCGCCGCCGGTCGCGCCACAGGATCAGCTGCGCGCGCAGCGCTCCTGGCTGGCGCGGGTCGCCGAAGATCAGGTGACGGAATTTGAGCGCGCGGTCGCGTTCGAAATGCGGGATGCGCCACGCGACGCGCAGCGGCACGACCTCGCGGCCCGAGGCCTCGCCGAGCCGCCGCTTGAGGGCATCGAGATCGAGCGCATGGTCCCCATCGGCAATGCTGAGGCTCACCCATTGCGGCGCCTCGTCGCCGCCGACGTCGCCCGCGGTTGCATGAATCCAGTCGAGGAGCACCCGCCGCTCGACCCGATTGCGCGCGTCGATGATGTAGAGACGGTCGGCCGCGGCGACCTTGGAAGCGACGGGCGCGCGGGGCGTTCCGTCCGCCATGGCTCAGCAAGCCCCCGCCCGGTCCCGGCGCGTCTCGGGCAAAGCGGCGCGCCGCCCCGAAAGAGCGCTAGCGAAGGGCATCGTGCCTTCGCGCGATGCGAACAGCCGGGGAAGGATCCCTCACCCCTTTGCCGCCTTCTTTGCTCCCCGCGACTTTGCGGGTCTCGGGGCCGCCGCTTGCTTCGCCGCACTCTTCACCGGCGCTGTCTTCGCGGGCATGGCTGCCTCCTCCGGATCGTCCTCGCTCTGCCCCAGCGTGCGCAGGAACATCCCGCGCACCTCGCGGACGTGCTCGCTGATCGTCTTCACGCTCCAGCGCGACGTGTCGACCGGCGGCAGCACGGTGACACGCACCGTTGCGGGGCGCATCACGAACTCGTTCTTGGGGGCAACGTCGGTCGCATTGTGGATGACAATGGGAACGATCGGCACGCCAGCCTGCATCGCGAGATGAAAGGCGCCCTTCTTGAAAGGGCCAAGCTTTGGTGTAAGGGTGCGCGTTCCCTCGGGCGCGATGCAGATCGACTTCCCATCCTGGCGGATCGCGTCGACCAGCGGCTCCATCGCCCGGATCGCGCTCTTGCCGTCGGCGCGGTCGATAAAGACCGTGCCGCCCCACTCCATCAGCTTGCCGAGAATGGGGATATCGCGGATCTCCTTCTTCCCGACGCCCCCCATGTCGCGGCGGATGAGCTTGGCGAGGATCATCACGTCCGCCTTGCTCTGATGATTGAAGACAAAGACGCAGGGCCGCGAAGCCCAGAGATGGCGCTCGTCCTCGACCTCAAGCTCGACCCCGGTGATCGCGGTGGCGAAATCGCCAAAGAGGCCCATCGAGAAATTGACCGCCTCGCGCTGCGAGCGCGTCAGCGCCCAGATGGGGAGCCCTGCGGCAAAGGCGCCGACGAGCGAGCCGGTCGCGTAGAGGGTGCGCGTATAGTCGATCCACGAGGGGGTGCCGCGGCTTGCAAAACGTTGCACCGGCCAGCCGCGCTCGTCGGCGATCGCCTTCAATTTCAGGTTCGGATTGAGCGGGCGCGGCTTGCCGACGCGCTCGAGCAGTTCGATATCGTCATCGCTGTCGGAGTAGAAAAAGCTCTGGTCGAGATCGAGACCATGGTCGGCCGCGAGTTCCTCGGCCGCGATGACCTTGCCTTCGCCAAAGCAAAGGGGGCGGACGATCTCGCCCGTGAAAACGCCATCTTCGATCTCATAGGCCGAGCATTTGATGTCGGTAATGCCAAGATCGCGCGCAGTCGGTGCAATCTGGTAGATCGTCGCCGATGAAATGATCGCGACGCGGTGCCCCTTCGCCTTGTGTGCCTCGATGATCGCACGGGTTTCGGGATAGATCTTGCGCGCGATATGCTTTTCGTAGAGCTCCTCGCCAAAGGCGACGAAACTTTCCTCATCGACCCCCTTCATGAATTTGGCAGCGGCGCTCATCAGGCCCGAAAAGCCGATATTGCCAAGACTGTGCTGCGCGATGACCTGCGCAGTCTCGGCGATCTCCTCCACCGACATTTCGCGGCGCTGGAATTTCTCGCGCAGCATAGCGGTGGCTGAATAGCCCGAGATGATCGTGCCATCGAAATCGAAGAGCGCAGCGATATGCGGCCCGGGTTCAGAGTTGAGAACCTCATCCAAATGCGGCTGCGGTCTTGGCACACGCATCTCCCCACCGACGGTAATGGCGACCACGATGACAGCAAAGCCGGGCTCATGCAATGCGGCGAATGTTGGGCATCCGGCCGTCCGAAACACTCGTGCCGGCCCCTCCCCCCTTCCCTCGATTGTCGGATTAATTTACGAGTAACCATATGCCCAAAAGCACAAGTCCCCGATTTGCGCGAGTGGCATGGCTTTTGCTGGACCGACGATGATGTGGAAAAAAATCGGACGACTCTTCGTTATCAAGACCCGGTTCGAGGCGTGCCTTATCATCTACGCGCTCGGCGTCGGCGCGATGGCGCGGGGCATGGCCTATCTCGACCAGTTTCCGGGCATCGGCGGCAAATTGCTCCTCGTCGCCTGCTCGGGTTCGGTGTTTCTAGCCGGCGCCAAGATTTTTGACTGCCTGCGCTACGAACAGGCCGCACGCGCAGCCGCGGCCAGTCATCCTCCGGCATAGGCTGCGCGCGGGCTTTCCACCGTCTCCTGGATATGCAAAGGCAGCCCGCTATGAGCAGGATTGCGGGCAACCCCACTCTTAGCGTGCAGCGGGTCTCTGGCCTCGCGCTGCGCGTCGCACGCTGGCGGGTGGATGCGGGCGGAACGCCGCTCGTCTTCCTCAATGGCATTGGCGCCGACATCGGCGCCGCGGCGCCGCTGCTTGCCCAGATTTGGGGACGCGAGGTGTGGACGCTCGATATGCCCGGCGTCGGGGGATCGCCCGATGCGCTGCTCCCCTATGGCGCCCCGACAATGGCTGCGACGGTGATGGAGATCGCCGACCGCTTCGGCCAGGAAAGAATCGATCTTGCCGGCTTCAGCTGGGGCGGCGCGCTGGCGCAGCAGATCGCGGTGCAGTTTTACGGGCGAGTCCGCCGCCTCGTCCTGATGGCGACCACGCCGACAGTCTCGGCGCCCGGGATCGGCTGGGCGGCGCTCCTCGACGAGGACATGCTCGCAAGCGGGCTCAAGCTGCCGACCGCCACCCCGCTCGGCCTTGCCTATCAGGCCGCCGCCATGGCGGGCTGGACGAGCGCGCCGATGCTGCCCTCGCTGAAGAGGCTGCCCACATTGGTTCTCACAGGCGAGCGCGACGGGGTCGTTCCATCGTGCCACGGCCAGGCGATCGCCGAGCTCATCGACGGCGCCCTCCTCGAGACAATGCCGGGATCGCACCTCTTTCCCTTCACCCATGCCGCGGAGGTCGCGGCGCGGATCAGGGCGTTTCTGGAAGAGGGTGGGGCGGCGCAAGCCGCCGCGTGAGGAAGTCCGCGATCGCAGCCGCGGTCGCCTCGGGCGCCTCTTCCATCGGCAGATGCCCGACGCCGGCGAGGAGCACCACCTCGGAGCCCGCGATACGCTCATGGAAGGTCTTAGCGGCGCTCGGATTGATCAGCCGGTCCTCCTTGCCGAAGAGGATCAGCGTCGGCGCCCGAATTTCGCCGATCCGGTCCGCCATCGCGGGTTCGCGGTCGCTGCGGGCCCGCAGCGACGTCGCCTCGCGGTTGCCTGGAAAGCGCAGCAGCTCCCAGTAGCGGTCGACCATCGCATCATCGATGATCTCCTGCCGCGCGACCGAGCCGCGCAGCGATTTTTCAACGAGCGCACGCGGCGTGATCTGGCCCGCGAGCCAGCGGCCGAAAGGATATTGAAGGAGGCGGAAGCCGACATTTGAAGGCGGCCGCTTCTCGCCCTTGCGCAGCGGCATGCCAGCCGCATCGAGCAGCAGCAGCGCATCGACGCGGCCGGGCTCGGCGAGCGCATAGCGCCACGCGGCCCAGCCCCCCATCGAATTGCCCCCGAGAATGAAATGATCAAGGTCAAGCTGCGCTGCGACGACATCGACCGCGGCCATCATCCCCTCGGCGCCATAATCCTTGTCAGGCGTCGCACCGGTGAGACCGTGACCGGGCAAATCAAGCGTGACGATGCGGTAGCTTGCGCCCAGCCGCTTCACGAGCGGCTCCCATGTGTGAAGGCTGCTGTTCGATCCGTGGAGCAGCAGCATCACCGGCCCGTCGCGCCGGCCCTGATCGCGGTAATGGATCCGCTGGCCCGCAGGCCCAAGCGCAAACTGGGCATCGCCGCCGCCATATTTGGCGATCATCGCGTCGCGGTCGGTGTCAGGCGTCCTGAGCGCAAGAAAGGCCGCAAGCATGAGGAGGCACAGGCCGAGCGGGATAAGGACACGCTTGCGCCGCACGAGCGGACGCCGCAGCGGCGGCTCCTCGAAATCATCATCGTCAATCATAAGCGCTCCCCTACCCCGTCGTCCGACCCTAGCGGGCGGCCCGGCGGGGTCAATCCGGGGGCGCTCAATGAATGGAGCGGCGGAAGGTTTCAGGGAGGAAGAGCAGGCCCACGACCAGCGTCAGCAGCGCAACTCCGATCGGATACCAGAGACCATAATAGATGTTCCCCGTCGCTGCGACCATCGCAAAGGCGGTCGTGGGCAGGAAGCCGCCGAACCAGCCATTGCCGATATGATAGGGAAGCGACATCGCCGAGTAGCGGATGCGGCTCGGAAAAAGTTCAACGAGAAGCGCCGCGATCGGGCCATAAACCATCGTCACGAGGAGAACGAGCCAGAAGAGGATCGCAACGACGCGCGGCTTGTCGATCGCATCGGGATCGGCGGCCGCAGGATAGCCCGCCGCAGCGGTTGCGGCGGAAAGCTCACGGCGAAAGGCCTCGGCGGCATCGCTGCGCGCCTCTTCCGCTAGCCGCCACGGCTCGGGCGCAATGAGCTCGCGCGCGCCGATCCGGACATGCGCGGGCGCGCCGGTGATGCGCTCGCGCGTCACGCTGGTATAGCTGACCCCGGACTTGGCGAGCGCGGCCTTCGCGATGTCGCAGCCGGTGCGCTCGAACCTGTTCCTGCCCACAGGGTCGAACTGGAACGAACAGACGCCAGGATCGGCCGTGACCGTGACCGCAGCGCGCGCCTGCGCTGCGGCCATCGCCGGATTGCCTGCCGCCGTCAGCATCTGGAAGGCCGGAAAATAGGTCAGCGCCGCAAGCGCGCAGCCCAGGAGGATGATCGGCTTGCGTCCGATCCGGTCGCTCAGCCAGCCAAAGACGATGAAGAAGGGCGTGCCGAGCGCCAGCGCGATCGCGATCAGGATATTCGCGGTCGCGCCATCGATCTTCAGCGTCTTTTCCAGGAAAAAGAGCGCGTAGAACTGCCCGGTGTACCAGACAACCGCCTGCCCCGCGACCGCGCCGAGCAGCGCGACGAGCACCCATTTGAGGTTCGACCAGCGGGCAAAGGCTTCGGTGAGCGGTGCCTTGGAGGTCGTCCCCTCTTCCTTCATGCGCCTAAAAACCGGGCTCTCCTCAAGCTGGAGGCGGATCCAGAGCGAGACGCCAAGGAGAATGAACGAGATGAGGAAGGGAATGCGCCACCCCCAGTCGGCGAAGGCCTCCTCGCCCACGAGAAAGCGCGTTGCGATGACGACGAGCAATGCGGCGAACAGACCAAGCGTTGCAGTGGTCTGGATGAAGCTGGTGAAGAGGCCCCGCTTACCCTCGGGCGCATGTTCTGCGACATAGGTCGCAGCGCCCCCATATTCGCCGCCGAGCGCGAGCCCCTGGACGAGTCGGAGCAGCACAAGCAGGATCGGCGCCGCAACGCCCACCGCGGCATAGCTTGGGAGAACGCCGACGAGAAAGGTCGAGAGGCCCATCAGCCCCATCGTCACGAGGAACGTATATTTGCGTCCGACAAGATCGCCGATCCGGCCAAAGACGAGCGCGCCAAACGGGCGCACGGCAAAGCCCGCCGCAAAGGCGGCCAGCGCGAAGATGAAGCCCGTGGTCTCGTTGACGCCCGAGAAAAACTGCGCCGAAATGATCGTCGCAAGCAGACCGTAGAGGTAGAAATCATACCATTCGAAGACCGTGCCGAGCGAAGAGGCAAGGATGACCTTGCGTTCGCTCTGCCGGCTTGTCGTGGCACCGTCAGCGTCCTGCCCGGCCATGCGCGTCTCCCGTTCGCCTTCGAGTTTGCCTCAAGGCCCCTCTTTCGTTCGCCTAACGCTAGGGAAAGACAGGGGAATGGGCAAGCGCGGCCGCGAGCGGGACGAGCAGGCGCGAGCGAATTAGCCGACGCGCGTCACCGCGCCCTTGTGCGCGCCAACGCCGCTTCGGCGCGGACGAAAACGCCGCTTGCGCTGCGGCTGCTGTACGCCGTCACCGGCTTGCGCCTCGCGGCGCGGGCCGCGGTGCGCTGCATCGCGCTGCCCTTCGCCCTTCCTGCGCAGCGCCTCGTCGCGCTGGCGCTGCGGATCGCGGCCCTTGCCGCCGGTGTTGCGCGGCGCCTGGGCGGGCTTGGGCAGGTTGCGCACCATTTCGGAAAAACCCTCGGGGAGCTTTACCGGCTCGGCGCGGGTGCGCGTCACCCGTTCGATATCGCGCAGATACGCCTTTTCGTCGGGCGCGACGAAACTGATCGCAAGCCCCTCGGCCCCGGCGCGGGCGGTGCGGCCGATGCGGTGCACATATTGCTCGGGCACGTTCGGGATCTCGAAGTTGATCACATGGCTCACCCCCGAGACGTCGATGCCGCGCGCGGCGATGTCGGTCGCAACGAGCAGCCGCACCTGCCCCGAGCGGAAGGCCTGGAGCGCGGTCGTCCGCTGCGCCTGGCTCTTGTTGCCGTGGATGGCATAGGCCTGGATCCCGGCGCCCGCGAGGTGGCGCACGACGCGGTCGGCGCCGTGCTTGGTGCGCGTGAAAATGAGCGCGCGGTCGATATTCTCGCTCTTCAGCACATGATGGAGAAGCGCCTGCTTTTCCTTCTGCTCGACAAAAGTCACCTGCTGGCGGACCTTTTCGGCAGTCGTCGCCTGCGGCGCTACCGAGACGGTGACGGGATCATTGAGGAACTGCTGCGCAAGCGCCGCGATCTCCTTCGGCATTGTCGCCGAGAAGAAGAGGTTCTGGCGTTCTTCCGGCAGGAGCTTGGCGATCCGGCGCAGCGAATGGATGAAGCCCATGTCCATCATCTGGTCGGCCTCGTCGAGGACGAAGATCTCGACATCCGCAAGGCGAAGCGCACGCTGGTCGATGAGGTCGAGCAGGCGGCCGGGCGTGGCGACGAGAATGTCGACGCCCTGCGCAAGGTCGCGGATCTGTCTGTTGATCGGCACGCCGCCGAAGACGGTCGTGACGCTGAATTTGGTAAAGCGGCCATAATCACGGCAGCTCTGCGCAATCTGCGCTGCAAGCTCGCGCGTCGGCGAAAGAACAAGCATGCGGCAGCCACGCGGCGCGGGCCGCCTGGGATTGTTCAGCAGATAGTCGAGCGAGGGAAGCGAAAAGGCTGCGGTCTTGCCGGTGCCGGTCTGCGCAATGCCGCAAAGGTCGCGGCCCTGGAGCAGGACGGGGATCGCCTGCTCCTGGATCGGGGTCGGCTCGCTGTAACGCTTTGCCGCGAGTGCTCGCTCGATGTCGGCGTGGAGGCCGAAGTCCTTGAATTCCATATTATCTCATACTCACAAACGGGCCGCGAACGCGCCGAAGAACGGCCGCGCGCGGCGGGCGGGTTCGAAACGACCCGCGTGAAAGGGTGCCTCAGGGGACAAAAGCGCTTCCGGCTCGTCCCGCACCTGTCTCGGGCGGGAAAATCACGCTGCCGGGGGTTGCGGCGGTGTGTCCGCCATGCTGCGCTGCACAATCATATGGCAGATGTCGTCCCCGATTGCAAGATATTGCCAAAATCTCCGCAGGGCTTTCGCCCCACGCCCGGGCGCTTTGCGGCTCGCACGCGCCGAGAGCGCCGCATCCATGCCCTCGCCGTCGGCACGCTCAACTCCCGGAGCATCGCTTCCGTCACCCAGATCCGGCTCGATCTCGGCAGCTGCTACCAGCCCAATGGCGAGGCGATGGTCCATCACGTCAATGTGGTTGGCTCGCGTTATCCTCCAAGGCGTCAGGGTATCAAATCGGTGAAGGCGGCAAAGGGATTTGGAAGAACGCGGCGCGAGATGAAGGGGCCGAAGACCGGCATCGAGGGCCATTGGTCGGCGATGATATTACGGCAGGCGCGAAAGCTGCAGCCGGTTGTGATCATGTCGTCTATTGGGAGGATGCGTTCAATGCCAGGCGCAAGGAGGTGCGCTTCGCACGCCATCGTCGCGGCGAGTGCCTCAGGGTCGCGGCGTTCGGCAGAGCCGTGGAGCGCGGCGCGGTCGATGACGGTCCGCAATAGCTCGGCGCAGCAGAAAGGGGCGCCCGCGCTTTCGGCCACGTGGAGCATTCGCGGATCATAGTCAGGATGCACGGCCGTCTTCGAAGACGGGATCGGCACGAGCAAAGTCGTCGCCATGCGCTGCGGATCTAGGTTTGCCCGGATCGCCGCGGCGGCATCTCTGATTGCAGCGAGCTTGTGCGGCCATTGTGCCGTATTTCGGGTAGTCCTCGGTACCTTTTTGAGATTGAGGATAAGATTGTTGGTGCTGCTGTGCTTCCAGCCTTCGCCAGGCGTATATTCGCCAAAGAAGGCACACTGGTCGCCGGCTTCGAGGTGATGGTGATCGGGGCGCTCGAGGTCCCCAATCAGCCTAAGCCGTCCCGACCAGCTCGCGTCTGACGTCGGCATAGCTGTTGACGCGGATCGCGCCCTCCAGTTCAAACTTGCGGGGCCAGGTCAACTCCGAATTTTCGAAACAGCTGTTCATGATGAAGAGCTTTCGCTTCTGCTTCAGCGCTTCGCGCGCCTGAACGAGCGTCCCGGACGTCTCACCGGCCTCGACAATAATGGTAGCCTGTGTGAGCGCCGCCATTGTCTTGTTGCGCTCGGGAAAAAAGAAGCGATTGACGCGAAAATTCTGCGCTTCATAGCGTTCAACCGGAACTTGACTGATAAGCAGAAATTCGCGCGCAATCTTCTCCTGAAGGGCGGCGTTGCTTTTGGGATAGACTTCACCGAGCGGCGTACCAATCACGGCAATCGTCTGGCCGCCGACTTCAATCGCCGCGCTATGCGCCGCGGTGTCGATACCTTCAGCAAGACCCGACACTACGGTAAAGTCGTCTGCTACGAGCTTTTTCGCAAGAAAGCGGGCGCGTTCAAGCGCCTTTTGCGAGGGTTTGCGAGTGCCAACGACCGCGACAGCCGGAGTCGAGGCTAGGCCGTGGACTCATAAGCGTTGATCCAGAGGCGTGCTGAGAAGAGCTTGATGGCGGCGAGGAAGTTGTCGGCTCGCTTGTCGTATCGGGTGGCCAAGCCTCTGGCGTGTTTGAGTTTTCCGAAGAAGCGTTCGATCAGGTTGCGATATCGGTAGAGGAAGGTGCTGAACACAAAGCCCTGCCTGCGATTGC
>Ga0180220_1000167_pt1 | contig 105868 bp, 93 predicted proteins | sample eDN5th37CBELigBY_FD_151335 | JGI IMG/M metagenome (GOLD analysis project Ga0180220, IMG submission 151335) | Enriched backyard soil microbial communities from Emeryville, California, USA - eDNA 5th pass 37_C BE-Lig BY (version 2) (version 2) | ecosystem: Environmental > Terrestrial > Soil >...
ACCGGCCAGCGGCCTCTGAAAGAGGGCCGCAATCAAGGCCTGACAGAAGACCGCACTCGATCACCAGTTCAGAAGGTCAAAAACCCTCTTGCATCACGGGCGGCAACCACAGAAGTCCTGACCCTAGCCGACTTGACAAAGGGCGGGGTCGGATACCCGGCAGACGCTCGGGGTGGATGCCCCTATTACTCACAAAGCGGGCGAAGCCTATTTTAAGGCGGTTTTCGCTGGGTTCATCGAGCGCCTCGGACAGGAAACGGCTGAGCGATAGACCAACCCCGTGCGACGGCGGACGGCGCCCAGCGTTACGTATGGTTGAGAGCGGCCGCATCGATAGCCCGGTGATCCCCCGGGAGCCTGGCAGAGGTCACCCCGCCATCGACGACCAGCGTGTGTCCAACCAGATAGTCGCCGGATCGCGCTGCGAGATAGATGGCGGCAGCCGCCATATCTTCGGCCTCCCCGAGGCGCCGGGTGGGGATCGACGCGGAAACTGTCTCGGCATCGTCTCGCGCCGCTTGATTGAGCTTTGACGGGAAGGCACCCGGAGCGATCGCATTAACGTGGATATGGTCGAGGATGAGCCGCGCCCCGACAACGCGCGTGAGATAATGAAGCGCGGCCTTCGATGCCTGATAGCTGTACGTTTCCCAATCGCTGAGGCGCAGGCCGTCGACGGAGCCAATGTTGATGACCTTGGCGGGGCGATCGGGCCGGGCCGCCGCCTTCAACAGTGGCGCCAGTTTCTGGGTCAGGAAGAATGGCGATTTGAGGTTGAGGTTCATCACCTTGTCCCAGCCGCTTTCGGGAAAATCGGCGAAGGGCGCCCCCCACGCGGCACCGGCGTTGTTGACCAGGATGTCGAGCCGCGCCTCGCGCTCGCGAAGGTCGCCCGCCAGCTGTTCGCATCCTTCGATGGTGCCAAGGTCGGCGGGCATTGCAAAAGCGTTCGGACCAAGCGCTGCGGCTGCCTCGAAGCAGGCCTGCGCGTTGCGGGCCGCGATATAGACGCGCGCGCCCTGCGCGGCAAACCCGGCGGCGATCATTTGTCCGATGCCGCGCGATCCGCCGGTGACAAGCGCGACTCGGCCTTCCAGCGAGAAAAGTTGGCGAGGTTCCGTCATCATCTCAGCGCATTTTCGACAAGCGCCGCGGCCTTCGCGAACGGCGGGCAGAAGGTGAGAAACTCATCCTGCGTTCTGCGTACCACCACGCCGCGCGGGTTTGAAAATTCCCGAAAGCCCTCAAGGCCGTGATGGCGTCCCATGCCGCTGCTACCGATTCCGCCGAAAGGAAGGTCGGGGATCGCGCCATGGACGGCGCAGGAATTGACGACGGCCCCGCCCGACACGGTGCATTTCAAGACCGTTTCGGCGATTTCCGCTTCGCCGAATACGTAGATGCCGAGCGGCCGTTCGCCAGCGTTGATATCCGCGATGGCGTCATCAAGGCCGTCATAGCCGATCACCGGCAGGATCGGTCCGAAGATCTCTTCCCGCATCAAACGCAGGTCTGGGCCGGGATCCAGCACGAGCACGAGCGGCATCCGGCGCGTCGTCCGGTCGCTGACCCCGCCCTCCTCGACCTCGATGATGTCACAACCGGCGCTTCGCGCTTCGCTCAGCATCGCTTCGATTCGGTCCATGTGGCGATCCGAAATGATCCCCGTGCAGTCGGGGCCGCGCGAATAATCGGGAACGTGCCGCGCAAACCACTGGCGCGAGAGTTCAACGAAACGGCCGACTTCCCCGCGCGGGACGAAGACATGGTCGACCGAGATGCACATCTGGCCATTCTTGAGAAGTTTGGTCGCGAGTATCGATTCCACCGCGCTTTCGTCGAGTGCGCCTTCGGTGAGGATGGCCGGACATTTGCCGCCGAGCTCGAGCGTGACGGGTACGAGATTGTGCGCGGCAGCGATCATGATCTCGCGGCCGATGGCGGGGCTGCCGGTGTACAAAAGATGATCCCAGCGCAGCGTGGAAAAGGCCTTTGCCAGATCGACGCCGCCGACTGTGACGGTGACCAGATCGGGCTCGAAAGTCTCCGCGATCATCTCGGCCAGGAGGTCGGCGCAAGCCGGCGTATAGTCCGAGGGCTTCAGGATCGCGCGATTGCCGGCGGCGAGAATATCGATCAGTGGCCCCACAGAGAGATCAAAGGGGAAGTTCCAGGGCGAAATATTGCCGATCACCCCTTTTGGCTGGTAGCGAATCTCAATCGCGGCGTCGCCGAACAGGGCTGGATCGCCTTGCCGGCGCTGCGGCGCCATCCATGACTCCAGATTTTCGAGCGCATGCTGGGCGCGCCCGACCATCCCCAGAACTTCGATCAGGTCGGTCTCGGGCGCGGGGTGATGACCGAAGTCGGCGTGCATCGCGTCCACGATGCGCTGGCGGTAGCGGATCATCATATCGATGATGGCGGCCAGATTGGACCTACGCACCGCAATATCAGGCTGCGGATCCTCGAGGAAAGCAGCCTTCTGCCGCGCGAAAGCCGTGTGCAGTGCCGAGATGGCGGCGGTGTCGTCGCTGATGGAGGGTTGGGAAGGTGCGCGAATGCTAGTGTCGAATTTGGTCATCGGGCTCTCCGCTTCATGGGTTTTGTCATAGTCAGATCTCGGACGGCGCAACGACAGCAGGTGCCGGCTGGGTGTCCGAAACGCGGAAGGTCAGTCCGGCATGGCGTTCGAGGCGCTCGACGAGTTGCAGTCCGAGCGCCGCGCCCGGCGTCCATATGCCGGCGGGAATGTCCAGGCGATGATCGTGCAGGCAGAGCGCGGTCTCCACGATGATCCGCGCGGTCGATCCATAGCCGGGGTCGCGGTCGCCCGTCACGCTGAGGCGCAACTCGCGCCCATCTGCTGCGATGCCGATAAACAGCAGGTCGTACCACCCCGCGTCGCGTTCGGCGCGGCTCGGGCCCTCGCCGGGCTGAAGCGTCGCGTTGTCGCCCAGCGGGCTCCCCCCCTCGATTGACCGCGCGCGGCTTTCGCCATCGGGACCGCCGCCGGTTGCCCACGCCTCATCGTAAACAAAATCCGTTCCCCATATGTGGCCCCGAAGCGCGTTGGAGCGATGGATGTTGCGCGTGTTGATCGGCGCCATGACGAACGGGGCGATCCATTCGCCAAGGTGGGCATCATAGGCAGCACCCGCCTCGACCGGTTGGGGCGGTCCTGCAAAACCCGGTGTGAGGCAAAATGGGTCAGCAAGAAGGCGCGCCGCGTCGGGATCGGCTTTCATCAATGCGCGGGTAGCCTTGCCGCTCGCGACCGTGCCGCCTGAGAATCCTCCCACCATCTGGCGGACCCGGCCCTTCACGCGCGGCAGCGCGGCGCCGAGCCGTCGGCGGGCGGCGTCCTGAAGGTAGACCACCCCAAGCTCGAACGGCACCGAGTCGAAGCCGCATGAAAACAGGATGCGCGCGCCGCTCCGCTCGGCGTCGGCGGCGTGGGCGTCGATCATCCGCCGCATCCAGACGGTCTCGCCCGAAAGATCGAGATAGTCGGTGCCGGAGTGGGCGCAGGCGGCGACCAGTGCCGATCCGTAGAGCTGGAAGGGGCCCGCCGCGGCGATGACGGACCGGGTCCGAGCTGTCATGCAATCGAGCGCGCCGATGTCTTCTGATGCGGCCTCGATCAAGGCAAGGTCGCGGGGCAGGCCGAGTTCCTGACGGACCGCCGCGAGCTTTGCAAGGCTTCGGCCCGCCATCGCCCAGCGCAGTCCGGTCTCACGCGCCCGTTCGGCTAGCCGCTCGGCGATCAGGCGACCGGTGAAGCCGCTGGCGCCATAGACAATGACATCGAGTTCGGCGGTGTCACCCATCAGTAGCGATACCGCACCGACAGGCCGATCGTGCGCGGGCGGTCCTGGAAGCGGTGATAGGCATCAATCAGGCGAAACACCGTGTTCCAGCGCACCACGTTGAAAACATTGTTCACGAAGATTGTCGCACGCCACTTGTCGTCCGCCGACTGGACGCCGGCGCGCAGGTCGAACACCGTATATGCCTTGATGCCGAACTCGTCGGCCGGCACTGCGTCGTTGCGCAGGCTCGCATTGTCCGCACTGTGGTAGGTACCGTCGCCCCCGATGAAGGCCTGGATCCGGGGCCCCACGTCGACCGCATATTCGATGTTGCCGACAATCTGCACCTTTGGCGTGAAGGGGAGCTGCGATCCGCGCGCATCGATGAGGATGCCGTCCGAATTATAGGCGGAAAAGCTGTTGCGCACCGAGCTGTCGAGGTAAGTGGCCCCGAGGCTGGCCGACAGGCCGCGCACGGGCTGTGCGATGATATGCGCCTCGACCCCCATGACGCGCGACTTTGGAATGTTTATCTCGCGTTCGAGCTTGCCGAATACCGGGTCAAGCACCGTCCCGCGGATCTGCTTGTCGGTATAGTCGTAATAAAAGGCTGCAGCGTTCAGCTGGACCTTGCGGGCGAACAGCGGCGCTTTCACCCCGACTTCGAAGGCGTCGAGCCGCTCCTGGCCGGCGGGGTCATATTGCGACGTTCGGGACGCAGCGATGATTGGCAAGATGCCGGATTTATAGCCGCGGCTCACCGACGCGTAGAGCAGTGTGCCGCTGTCCGTCCGGTAATCAGCGCCAACGCGCCACGAGAGATTCTCCTCACGCAGGCGAAGATCGGCTGCGGCGGGATCGAAATTCTCGTTCAGACTGGCGCATTGTCCAGGCGCGATCGGAATGAAGCTGCCCTTCACGAGGAACTGCAGCACCTCGAACAATTGCCCCAATTCGTTGGAAGGCAATGTTTCATAGCTGCACCCGGTGCCGCGGTTTCTAAAGTGCGTATAGCGCATGCCTGCGCGCAGCGTCAGATTGTCCCCGGCCCGATATTCGGCATTGCCGAAGGCGGCAAAGGTGTTGCTGCGCTGTGTCAGCGTGTTACCGACGTCGAGATAGGGAGGCAGGCCGGGGATCGGCTGGCGGTTGGACACGATCGTCTGATCATAGATCAGGTTGTCGTCGGCCTTCACATGCTCGTAGCTTGCACCGACGAGCCAGTTCAGCGCCCCGGTATCGCCGGCAAGGCGAACCTCCTGGTTGAAGGAGGAGATAAAGCCGCGGTGAAGGATATTTTGATAGGGGAGCGGCGTGCCACCTTGCGGGAGGCGTTCATCGACATCGACGTGCTGATAGGAGGAAATCGACGTGAGCTTGATACCGTCGGTAACATCGATGTCACCGCGCAGCGTCGCCTGATAGAAGCTGTTGTCACGGTTCGGGAAACCCTTCGCCCAATCGGCATCGCGCGGTCCGCGCGCCGGTTGCGAGGTTGCGAACCCCGGCGCGATCAGTGCCGGGTCCATCGGTGCGATGCGGACCAGCGACGGCGCGAGGGGATCGCCGCGATCCTGATAGGCGTTGAGGTTCAGTGACAGTTTGACTCGATCGGCCGGTTGCCAGTCAAGCAACAAGCGCCCCTGAAGGAAGGACGCGTCGCCAAGCTTGTCCCCGCGCGACGTGCTCTTCTGCCACGCACCGCCGTTGGTCGTGCGCACGGCAATGCGCGCGCGCAATGTCTCGCTAAGCGGGCCACTGGCAAAAGCTTCAATATCGACTTCGCCAAACTGATTGACACTGGCGTAGGCTCCAGCCGCGGGCGTGTCTGTGGGCTTCGCGGCGATGTAATTCACCGCGCCGCCGGTGGAGCTTTGCCCGAACAGCGTGCCCTGGGGGCCCTTGAGCACTTCAACACGCTCGACGTCGAGCGTCGCGCCCTTGGTCATGACGGGAAAAGCAAGCGGAACTTCATCGACATACACGCTGACCGATGGCGAGGAAGCCAGCCCGGAATCATAAAGACCAACGCCGCGCAGCGTATAGACCGGCGTCGAGTAAGGCGAAGGGGTGAAGGTGAAGCCTGGAACGGCGCGCACGAGGTCTTCGGCGCCGCGAATGCCGCGGTTCTGCAATTCGTCGGCGCCCATCGCCTGGATCGTCAGGCCGACGCGGTTGATCGACTGTTCGCGCTTTTGGGCGGTAACGATGATGTCATTGACGCCGGCCCGATCGTCCTGCGTAGCGGCAGCGGCTGCGTTTGCCACACTCTCGCTCATGGAGGACGCGTCTTGCGCCGAGGCCGTGCTGCCGAACATCACCCCGACGGGAAGTATAGTCGTAGCTGCAAGCCATGCCCGATATCGTTCGATTGCCATGTCGTCCCTCCCAAAAAGGCGGCGCCGGCTGACCGGTCGTCCGGTTGCGGGCTGCTCGCTCGGTCGTCCTTCGAAGGGCCCGCCGAAAGGGTCGGGAGCCCTGGTCGTTGCAACGTGGGGGAAGGATATGACCCGACCTGCATGTCGGATACGGAGGTTTGCGTCTAGTTATGGTAACCGAAAATACTGAATATTTACGCTCACTATCCGGCTCAAACTATGTCTTTTGTACAGTTTCGGTTGGAATGCTGACGTGGCTGTCTGGCCGTGGCTTGAGCCCGAACATGAACAGGCGCGTCGAGCAATCTGCGACCTTTTCGGGATCGGTACCTTCGGTGAAACGTGACCATGCCGGAATGTTGTTGCGCAGGCCCGCTCCGACCTCCTGAATGAAGAGCGTGTCGATCTGCCGGAACGTTCCTTCCGCCTTCGCCCGCTCATACCGGCCCATGTTTCGCCCGACGAGTACGCGATCGATGAGTTGGAGCTCCGCCCGGTTCGCCGGGGTCAGAAAAGGGACATTGTGAAAGCTGATCTTGGGTCCATAGGGCGAATGATGAAGGGCGGTCACCGCACGCAACAACTCGAATTCGAAATGGACCGCCCGCACGGCCGCGTCGGGCGAGGTCGGCGCATGTTCGATCAATAGCTCAAGCACCTCGGTCTCGATACGATAAGCGCGCTTCAGGCAGAGATGGAGGAGGCTGTTCTTGTCGGGAGCGTGATAATAATAGGCCCCGCGCGACACCCCGGCATCGGCAGCGATATGCTCGATTGACGAGCCCACAACTCCGCGCTGGTTGAAACTTTCCGTGGCGATCCGGAGCAGGCGATCGCGCTTGGCCCGGCGCTTGTCCATCCGGGCCAAATGGCCAAGCAGCGCGAGCGGGTCGCGCGGCGGCGGCGGTGCGATTTCGGCGAGGTCGCGGCGGACGATGCCGTGAGCGACAATGTCGTCGAGGATCTCGGCCGCTTCCTGCCGCGTGTAATAGCTTCGCTCAGAATACCAGAAGGGCATCCAATCGAGCACGGAGAAGATTGCGAGGCTGGTGAGAAAAGGATCGCACCTGGCGATGCTTCCGTCATCGATACCCCGCTCGATCAGCCCGCCCAGCATCCTGATATTGCCCATCCGCGCGTTGTGAACGATGTCGCGATGGTTGCGGGGCAGCGCGTCAATGTCGGAGAAGGTTATCATGCGCGGTTCGCCGGGACGCAGGCGCCCGCGCACAAAACGCCTGACCATCTCCAGCCCGTCGAGCCCGGGCTCGCGCGCCCGGGCGATTTCGTCGCGATACATTCGCAGACCGCGGCTGAAACACTCGAAGACGAGCATCTCCTTGCTTTGGAAATGATGGTAGAGTGCGCCAGGCGTCAGACCGATTTCGGCAGCGATCTTGTCGAGCGTCGTTGCAGCAAAGCTGTGCCTGTTGAAGAGCCGGGTCGCCGTCGCGAGCACCTCCTCGCGGCGCGAGGAACCGCTCTTGCGCTGCGCAGCATCCTCCTCTCGCAAAGAGATTGTCTCCTCAGCGATCGAGCCCTGCGCCACCGGCCTCAAAGCACGGTCATGAAGCGGGCCGGGCGGACGGGCGCCGAAAGGTGAAGGGAAGGAATGCGTTGATGGACTGCCCTGCCGCAATCGCCACATGGACGCCTAGCGCGCGCGGGGAGCGGGCGAATGCTTGTCGGCGTAGCAAGGACGCGGGAGCCGCTTCCGGTGCGAAGGCCCGGCAATATGCCCAACGATGAAACCGCCATGTCGCTCATGCTGCGCACAATGTTGCTCTGCCCGGGCGCCGCGTAAAGGGAGAAATGGACGGATCGATGGGCCTGAGCGCGCCGCGGGCCATCATGGCCGTGATCAACGGTGCGGTCGGTTCACCTGGTTCGAATAAGGTCGGTGACCGCTCCTTTGATATCGGCGCGACTGCTGCCTCTCCGCGGCTTGTCAATTGCCAACGCATCGCCAGCAAGTCTGGCAGCTACGGTCCGTATCGCCATCCTGGTTGCTCGCAGCACAAGGAGCGAAGGCTTCACGTGACCCGCTATCCGATTCTCAGCTGCGCGGATTCGACGCCGAGCGTATTTTCGTGCATTCACATGCGGGGGAGGGGGGCATGAGGGCAATAGCTATCCTAGCGCTGTCGCTAAGCGTCGCAACAGCCGCGAACGGTCACCCAGGGGGGCTGGCGGCGGACGGCTGCCATAATGATCGCAAGACTGGCACACGTCATTGCCATCGCTCGCCTGGGCGGTCTGCGCCGCCAGCAGAGCGGCCTCAGCGCCTGATCGGCGGCGACCTTTATTTCCCCAATTGCGCGGCCGCTCGGGCTGCAGGCGCAGCGCCGGTTCGGCGTGGCAGCCCCGGATATGGAAAACACCTCGACCGAGACGGAGACGGCGTGGGATGCGAGTGATAATCTGGTTGGCAGCGGCTCACGCTTGGTGACTGTGGAGCAATCGAGAATCGTCCCTACCCCTTTCCAGTCAGGAGACGTGCAAGACCATCTTCCCGCACTGCCTTGTCATACGCACTGCGGCACTATCGCAGCGCTTCATCTGAGGCAGCGTAAAGACGCCGAAGGTTGCGCCTGCGAACGGGGGTCAGGCGACGACTTCTCGCATCTGCGATCTTGTTGGAGTGCCTGCAGTGTCGCTGAACGAGGAGAAAGGCGCCGGGCAATCGTCGGACATCCCCCGATTTCGACCGGCCATCTTTGCTTGGTACAGCAGTTTGTCGGCTCGTTCGAAAAGCGTATCGAACCCGTCCTGGGTCGGCGCCGTCCGGACATTTTCGCTCATGCCCATGCTGGCGGTCACCGGCGCAGAGAGGTTGGGAACGGCCTGGGCGACGAGGGCAGGGATCGCACGCCTTCGGCGCTCTGCGAGATCGTAAGCCTCGGCGCCGCGCAGCAAGAGCACGAACTCCTCTCCGCCCAAGCGGTAGGCATATACATTCTCGTCGGGCGCGAGCGCTTTGGCAGCTGCTTTGAGCACAGCATCGCCGACAGCGTGACCGTGCGAGTCGTTGATCCTCTTGAAATGATCGAGGTCGAGGATGGCGAGCGCATCGAACCCCTCGGCGCGATGCCTGATATAATTCTCTTCGAGGGCCCGGCGGTTCAGCAAGCCCGTCAGGGGATCGCGTTCTGACAGGCGTTCAAGCAGTTCGGCTTCGGTCAGCGCATGGTCGCGCTGCTTCTTGAGCGTCATGAACCGGTCGGCGACACCCATGGCGGTCGACATGACCTCGAACACGCAACCAAAATAGAATAATTGCATCGCGTCCTCGCTATTCAGCGAGGGCAAAAGCCCCGTCACAAGCCGGGTCAGCCCGACCACGAGCATTGGAGCCCAGCCAATCACCTGGAATTTGGCGGCCCTGCTTCCGCGCCGCAGCGCGTCGATCATCGACCAGATAAAGATTGCCAGAATTGGCGCAAAGGCCGCCGTGTAGAGTGGCGACTGGATCGGACGCGCGACGAATGGAAATGCGGCATGAAATGCGCTCAGGGCCATCGCGGCACCTGCACAATAGGGCAAGGAGCGGCGGAGCCTCGCGTGCAGTCGGTCCGGTTCGACGAAACTATGGGTGAACATGGTTCCCGCCGCAACGGAAAGGCCAAACGTCATCGTCGCCATCCAGCTCAGCGTCATGACGGGCAGGTCAAGAAGAATTGGAGACAGGCCTGACGATATGAGGATCGTGAGCATCAGCGAAATTGTGAGCGCCGAGTGCCAGACGACAAAGGGCTCGCGCAAAATGTGGTAGAAGGCCGCGTTGAAAACGAGCGGCATCAAGAGCATTCCACAAAGGCCGGCCAGCAGGATCAGAAAGCGCGTGTGGCCGGTATGGTCGGAAAGGTCCGTCGAGGTCAGATAGGCCCGCTCCAGCGTCATGCGGTGGGTCGGGCGATCGAACGCCACGACGACCTGCCGCGTCTGCGGCGACAGCTTCGGCAGACGGAGCTTGAAATATCCGCAATAGCGCGCGTTTTCGAGCGCGCTTGCCGGAATGCTTGTCTGATGGATCGCGCCGTCGGTCTCGATCGAGAGAAGGTGAACCTTTTCGAGCGCCGCCCTGCGGGACAGCAGATATTGGGGCGGCTCCTTTGCAGGATCGAGGTCGAAGCGAAGGAGCGCCCGCTCGGCATTGATCGAAAAATCGCTGTCGCCGCAGTGCCATCGCTTGGCCGACTGGAGGGCGGCTACGGGGCTTTCCGACAACGAGCCCGATGCCCAGCACGAACTGCTGACCCTCAATGCATCTTTTGCCATCGCGGGAGAGAAGACGGTCAGCAGGAATAACAAGACGGCTGTAGCGAGCTTCTTCATCCCGGCGATCCTAGGCATCCGCGGTCCGTGGCGCGGAAAGCTTAGGATGCAGTTAAGCTTAGTGCACGGGGTTGCCCTTGCCGTCGTTCTTGATGGAGAGCAAGTCGATCTCGATCGCGGCGACGAGTGGCAAGTCTTTCGCGTGCGATGTGGCCACTTATCGTCTCGGCGCCTGATCCTGGCGAAGGTTGGCGGACGATCGTACGGAATTCGGAATCAGTCCTGCGCGCTGACGCTGACACGCTCCGACGAAGCGGTGCTCGCGGGAAGGGGAGGCGCCCCTGCATCAAAGAAGCAGCGAATTCGGCGGAAGTCCGACCAGCGCGCGTCCGTGAAGTTCGGTTGCGACATCAAGGTCGTAGACGATGTGACTTTGCATGACCTGCACATCGCGCAGAAGGCGCTGCATCGGATTGTCGAGCGCGTGGACCGACGATCCGACAGCTTCGCAGCAGGTGCGCACCGCCTCGACGCATTGCTGGACCGCAATCGCGATCTCGGCTCGCAAGCGGATGCGTTCGCTTGTCTGTTCGGGCTCGTCGATCTCGCCGATCAGCAAATTTTCCCGGGCCGCGCGCTCAAGACGCATCGGGGCGGCCGGCTTCTCGATGCTCCTCGTGGTGCTTCCGAGTTTATATGTGCCTGCAGGTGCTGCCGGCAGAGCGCGATCGCCTGGCGTGCGGCGCCAAGCGCCGGAATGGACGCGGTCATGCAAAAATAGGGGAGCATCGGTGAGCCATAAATCCCCGCGCCGTAGATCGCGCGGCCGTTGCCGCGGCCCGATCGTACCGGCTGCACCTCGAACTGACAGTCCAAGATTCAGCGTTCAGCCACGATGAGATGGCTTCAACCTGCCGGCTGTCGCGGCGCGTGCGTTCGAGGGACCGTCGATCGGATCCGGCGCTCGGCTGCCCGCCAGCCTGGATCAAAATGAAATGTGGAGGCGAGGCTCGAGTTCCCACCCGCTTGAACGCGCTTTTGCTTGCTGAAAGGTGCGCGCAGGCCCCTCCTAGGCCGTGATCCCGAATAGCGCCGCCGCGGCGCAGGCCGCGATCGACACGGTAAGCCAGCGCAGAAGCAACTTGTTCGGGCGCGGTTCGGGGCGGATGATCGCGGCCAGCGGGATGGCGGTGGCGGCGAGCCAGAAGATCGCGATGAGCGGCGCTCCATTGCCAAGCAGGATGCGCGCGAGAAGTGTGAGCGCGAGCGCGAGCGGAACGCCCCAGATCACCCCGTCCCAGCCGGCGCGCAGTCGCGGTTCGTGGAGGCCGCGCCGCTGGCGCTTGCCGAGCCAGATCGAAGTGCCGGTTGCGACGACGATGGTGAGTGCGAGCCCGAAGACGACATAGGCAATCTTCACCGGCAGGCCGCCATAATTTCCGAAGTGGAGATTATATGTCGACGCCGCGAGCTGTTGCCCGAGGTGGCCGTCGGAGAGGCCGACCTTGCCGTGATAGCTGCCGTCGGCGCCAAATTCATAGGTTTCGCCATAGATCAGGCGGCGCGGATGTTCGGCGATGAGCTGCGTATGTTGGCCGCGCGTGCCGGGGTCGTGGAGGATGACGTAGGTCAGGCGTGCGTCGGGCTGGTTCCGCGCGAGCCAGGCGAGGGGCGCTGCGATGTCTGCGAGCGGCGCCGGGCGGGCATCGGCGGCGTGCTCCTCCCCGAAGATCGGCGCGTAGGCGGCCTCGATGTCATTCTTGTAGAAGGCGGCAGCGAGACCATAGGCACCGACGACACCGAGGCCGATCATCGATCCGGTGATGGCGATCGCAAGCGAGAAGGGCATGGTCCAGACGCCAAGCCGGTTGTGCCAGTCGGCAAGGCCGACACCATGGTTGTCGCGCGTGCGCAGGCGAAAGGCGTCGCGGAAGATGCGCGGGTGGGCGATGAGGCCCGACAGCGTGAGCGCGAGGATCATCACGCCGAAAATGCCGACGATCGTCATTCCGACCAGTCCCGGGATGTTGAGCGCATAATGGGCGCCGAGCAGAAATTCGGACCAGCTATTCTCCTCCGGCCCGGCGATCTTGCCGTCGGCATCGATGTGAACCGCCTGGTGGTCGGTGGTGATCGTGGTGCGCGGCAGGCCTTCGACCGGCATGTGAACATAAAGGTGAGTCGTGGGAGGCTTGTCCTTTTCGGCAGCAAGCACGGAGGCGGCGGCGCGCTGAACGACTTCGGGGGCGATCCCGGTCATTTCGGGCGCATCGGGCTGCTCGATCCGCTGCCATTCCTGGTAGAAGACGACGACGGTCCCCGTGAGACAGATGAGATAGAGGAGCGCTGAGGCGAGGAGGCCTATTGCGGCGTGCGCCGAGAGCGCACGCTGGACGGCATCTTTTGAAATGGCGAGCGTCATCGCGCGCCTCCCACGAAAATGAGGATGAGGCCCGCAGCAGCGGGCACGGCAAGGCAGGTCCATTGCGCGCGGCGCGCCGGCAGCATGAGGAGCCAGAAGGCGAGGATGCCCCACAAGAGCGGGAGAAGGAGCAGCGCGATCGCATTGCCATTGGCGTCGCTCAATCCCGCCATGGCAAGGAGGGCACGCGCGCCGAGCGCAGCCAGCAGCGAGGCCGCGAAAGCGAGCGGTATCGTGAGGAGGAAGGTGAGGAGGCGACGGCCGATATGGCGGGGTTCGCCTCGTTCGGGGAGCGCATGGGCCTTCCGGTCCGAAGCGCGCCCCTTGCCGCGCGGCGACGTCCACCCCGCATATGCGAGGAGGAGCGCCGCGCACGCCATGCCAAGAAGCGACGCGACGGCGAGGCCCCATGCCCCATCGCCTGCGAGCGCGAGCAGCGAGCCGAGGAGCATCAGCGCCCAGCCCATGCCGTTTGCTGAAGCCGAGCGGCGCGAAAGGCCCCACGCGCGGCGGAGTTGGAGAACTGCGGCGATGATCGCTGCAGCGCCGAGCCAGACGAGAGGCGCGGGATCACTCACCGGAAGCGGTAGCCGACCGTTGCCATCACATTTCGCGGCGCGCCGACGAAGCAGTCGCCGCGTGCCAGGCACGACGCGAAATAGCTGTTGTTGAGCAGGTTCGTCGCGTTGACGGCAAGACGCCATTGTCCCCAGTTGACCTCGGCCAGCGCATCGACCGTCGTGTTGCTGGGGGTGACCAGCGACCAGGCCGGACCCGTCGAACGGCGTTTCCCGGTATAGACGATCCCCGCGCCGAGCCGCAGCTGCGCATCGCCTTCGAGCCCGAATGTCTTGGTCGACCAGATCGAGGCGATGTGGCGCGGGAGGTAATCGAGGTCGGTGTTCACCTCGGACTTCAGCTTGTTATAGCCATAGTTGACGAGCAGGTCGAAATTTCCCGGCAGCGTGTGGCTCGCCTCGAACTCGACGCCCTTGGTCGTGAGCTCGCCCGACTGCGCAGTGCCGCCGCCGGCGAGATAGAGGACGCGGTTGCGCTCCTTCACCCGAAAGGCCGTGACCGTCACCAGCGTGCCGGAACGCGGGTGCCACTTGAGGCCCGCCTCCCATTGTTCGCCGGTCTGGGGCCGGAAGGGATCGCCGACACTGCCGTCGGCATTCTCGTTGCGTCCCGCGATCGGCAGGAAGCTTTCCGTATAGCTTACAAAGGGCGAAATCCCGGCGCCGATGTCGCCGATGATCCCGGCTCGGAATGTCGTCGCGTTATCCTTGTTCCCCGCCGAGGAGGTCACGCGGTCGCGCCGCGCGCCAAGCACGACCGAGACCCGGTCGAAGAAGCGGATCTGGTCCTGGACATAGACGCCGAGCTGTTTCTGGGAATCATAGGCGAAGGGGCCGGTGGGATCATAGGTCTGCAGCGCGTCATAATCGATGTCGTAAAGGTCGATGGTCTCGAACCCGAACACGCCCCGCTTGCCAACCTTGTTCCAGCTATAGTCGATGCCGACGAGGAGCTTGTGTTCGATATTCGCACCGGTTCTGAAATCGAACTGGAGATTGTTGTCTGTCGAGAAGACATTCATCCGTGCGTCGCTGGCATCGGCGTAAAGGCCGATCGTGCGGCGGTCAGTCCCATAGACCGAAAAGGGATCGGTCGGGTTGCTGTAGCTGTCGGCATAGTGGGTGAAATATTCAAGGTCGCTGTCGATGTAGCGCGCCTTGAGGCTGAGGCGTACCGTATCGGAAAAATCGTGCGTGACGCTCGCCATGCCCTGCAGCGATCGGCCGGCGTAGCGGTCCCAGCCGGGCTTGCCGACGAAAGTATAGCGGTCAAGGTTGCCCGGTGCGCCCGGGTTCGGACGGAAGGTACCGATGATCGGCAGAAACTGCGAGGTCGAACCCGTGTCGTCCTCCTGGTAGAGACCGGTGAGGATGATGTCGGTGTCCGCGCTCGGCTGCCAGCGAAGCGATGGAGCGAACATCACCCGGTCGTCGGGAACATGATCGACATAGGTGCCGGCGTCGCGCGCGCGCCCGACCGCGCGGACGGCCAGGCTGTCGCTCAGCGCAAGATTGACGTCCGCGAGTATTTCCTTGCGATCGTAGCTGCCGTAAACGAGGTTCACCTCGCCCTGCGTTTCAAAGCCGGGGCTTTTCGAGACAAGGTTGACGAGACCCCCGATCGAGCCTTGTCCGAACAGGACCGAGGCCGGACCGCGGACAATTTCGACGCGCTCGAAATTATAGGGGTCCGAGGTGATGCTGGCGTAGTAGGAGAATATGTCGCGCATTCCGTCGCGGAACTGCAGCGCGTCGATCCCGCGCACGTTGAAGCCGTCGACACGCGTATCGCGGCCATAGGGATTGGCAAGCACGCCGGCGGCATATTTGACCGTGTCGCTGATATTGATCGCGCCCTGCGCCTCATATTGGTCTGCGGTGATGATCTTCACCGGCTGAGGCAATTCGACCAGCGCGGTTTCGGTCTTGGTGCCGGCATAGCCAGTCACGACAATCGAACCGGGATCGTCGGCCTCGGCCGAAGCCGCATCCGCGGCGAGGGCATTGCCGCTCACCAGCGCTGCGCCAAGAAGCAAGGCTATACGCGCGTTCTTCAATTTTCATTCCCCTGAATTGCAACCGATTCGCACGCTCACTAATGCGATGCACTCGCATTAGCAACACAGGCATTGATCTTGTTCTTGCGGCGGCGGCGGGCGTTCGTGACATCGCTTTGCAAGTTCAAGCGAGCGCAGGGCTCGCAATTGCCCCCTCGGGCGGGGTGCATTTCAAGGGTTTGATAAATCCCTGCCGAAGTCAGCGAAACGTGTGTTGGCGCGGCCGACTTCCTCCCTTCGGGGAAAATGGGAGGATGAGGATTTTTCTATTCGCCCAACCAATCGGCTTTGATGTGTCCTCGATGTCCCTCCGGCGCCAGCGCGGCCCGGAGGGCTTCCAGAAGAGGCGGCAGCGCCTGGGTAAAGGCGTAGGGCGGGTTGACGATGAAAAGGCCAGCGCCGTTATATATGTCGCGCTGCTCGCTGTCGTAGAGCCAATGCTCGACCACCAGAAACTTCGGGATACCAAGTTTGCGCAGCTGTTGCTTCCAGCGCCGGTGCGTCTCACGGTCTTTGAGCGGGTACCAGATCACCGTCACACCATGCGCCCATTTGCGTTGGGCGGACGCGAGGGTGGCGGTAATGCGTGCGCGTTCATCGGTTTGTTCGTAGGGCGGGTCCACCACGACAACACCGCGCGCGGTTCGCGGCGGCAACATCGCCAGCCAAAGCTCGTATGCATCGCGCTGATGGACAGCGGCGGATGTGCCGCGCATCGCGCCGCGCAGCGCATAGGCGTCTTCGGGGTGCTTCTCGTTGAGGATGAGAAAATCCTGCGGACGTAAAAGCTGCGCCAGAATTCGCGGCGACCCGGGGTAGTAGCGAGGCTCGGCACCCGCATTTACGGCCCCTACGGCGGCGCGGTACTCCTCCAGAAAGGGGCTCGGCTCGGCAAAAACCCTTAGCACGCCCTGATTAGCCTCGCCGGTGCGCTGGGCGTCCTCACCGCCAAGGTCATAGAGCCCGCAACCGGCATGGGTGTCGATGAGGGTCAGCGCGCCCGGTTTATGCTGCAAGGCTCTCACGAGGGCGATCAGCAGGCTGTGCTTTACGACATCGGCGCTATTGCCGGCATGAAAGCTATGGCGATAATTCATCCTGATCTTGATCCTGGCGACCTGCCTGCATGCGCTCGGCTGGGCGCCGAAGCTGCGCGCAATACCCAAAGCAGCTGATCGCGGACCCGTACAGAATCAGAGGGAAACCTTCAAAAGATTCTGCCAAGAGCCTCAAAGCCGTCATCGAGGGAGCCGGCAGGGACACGGCCGCATAGCCGGGGCGGCGCCGAGACATTACGGTAAAATTCTTGCCTTTCCGATACAAAAAATCCCGCGAGCCTTCTTGTAGCAGGGCCGCCGCACTTTGGCGCGATAAAGCTGCAAATGCTCATGACGCGGTCACGCGTCCGTCGGAGCGTCCGCGAGAGCCTCGATAATCGCGTCGCAGAAATCGGGCAGATCGTCAGGACCGCGGCTGGTGATAATCTTCCCATCCACGACGGCTGGGCGGTCGACGAGCTTTGCGCCGGCGTTGATCATATCGGTTCGTATCGACTTGTAGCAGGTCATCGACCGGCCCTTGGCGATGCCGGCCTCGATGAAGAGCCAAGGGGCATGACAGATGGCGGCAATCGGCTTTTGCGCGCTGGCGAACGCCTGAATGAGCGCGATCGCATCTTCCTCGACCCTCAAGAGATCGGGGTTGATCTGGCCGCCGGGAAGCACCAGCGCTTCGAAATCGTCAACGTTCGCATCGGCGATCAATAGGTCGACGTGGACGGCATTTCCCCAGTCGCCCTCGTCCCAGCCATTTATCTCTCCATTCTTCAGCGAAGCCACACGGACCTCTGCTCCAGCCTCTCTGAGCTTGCTGCTCGGAACCTCTAGCTCGGACTGCTCAAATCCGTCGGTGGCCATGATGAGAACGCGGCGATCGGTGAGAGGGGCGGGCATAGGCTAACCTTTTCGCAGAGCTGTGGGGACTGGGACGCCGCATCCCCTTCGGCAGCGAAGCCGGGCCGTGCGGGAGCGACGGCCCGGCCCAGAAGAGCGCGGCATGAGCGCTCGCCTGTAGCTGAAAATGTTCATCTTTGCCCCAAGGGGAGAGGGCCTCATGAAGACGCGGCAGGCGGGGCCATTGTTCCCTTCATTGCGGCTCTAATTCATGCGTTTAACCTATGTTGTGAAAGGCTTTTCCGAACCGCAAAAGAAGTGGGAACGAAGTGGTAGTTCTGGAGTTGCGAAGATGGTGGATCCCTCCCATCACGGGTGCCGGCGACCGACGAACCCCTCAGTCGCCGGCACCCGACTCTTATCAAGGCCTCGCGACGGGCGCTCGTGACAGTGCGAAATCTGAGGCCCCATCTGCAACCCTTGACGGTCGTTGATTCCTGGTCCCCGGGCGTCTTTGGCGGATGGAAATCCCTCGCTGTCCAACGGTGAACGCGCGCGCCTTATGGGCACGGCGCGGCGTAGGCGCGGCCCTAAAGGCGCGGCGGATCGGCTCGCAATCTGCGAAGCGGAGGGGCACTGTCGATCGCGCCGGGCGGGTACTGGGTGAACATCGATCTGATGGCCGGACGGCGCGCCCCGATCAATCGGCGCATGGAGGCGGACACCCTATATGCCGGTCAGCTCGAGGCGCTTCTGCAGAAATGAGAGGGTCAGGACGTCGCGGTCATCAGGGGCGCGGTCGATCCCCGGTGAATCCTGATCAGCATGCTGCCGAGCCCCGCAGCGGGAACGACTTTCATGCGGTCACTGCCGATGCCGCGGTCATCGAGCATATGCGCCAGCGCCTTGGCCTGCGCCTCGTCCCCCGCAATCTCGATGGAAGCGGCCGGAGCCCCGCGCAGGATCGTTGCAAGATTGGCCGCCTGACCAAGTCCCCGGCGCGTGAATCTGGGCCGGTCCTCGACAAAGCCGGCAAAGATGAACTCGGCCTCGGTCCCCTCGCGCGCGGCCAGCCAATCGGCGACCGCGCGGGAGAAAGACCCTTCCGGCGCAACGAAGGTCGAGCCATCGGGCAGGGAGACAAGCCCGTTTTCCGGGCTGTCCGTGGGTGCGGCCTCGACGCTCTCTGCGCCGCAGGATTGCAGCGACAGCGCAGCTGCGCCAATGAACAGGACCGATGTCGCCAGTATCAGGGGCCGCGCCATAACATCTCCTTGCCCCGCTCGAGACTTGAAACGCGCGGGGGCATGAAGATGTTGCAGCCGTCTCCCCTGCGCGGCGCTGCAGCCGATGGAGAGCGCGAGCCATGAAGCATGGACGGATTTGCGCCGAGCCGCCGCGCGCCTGCAGGGTGCGGCGGCGCCTTAAGCGCGCGGAATGATTTTCCTCGTTTTGAGATCCTTGAAGATTTGCAGGAACATCGCCCTGCTATCGACATATTCGTGAAAGCCAAAGTGCCGCGCTTTGGAGCCGTCGGCGATGACGTCATAATCCCAGCCGAAAACGAAATCGCCGAACCGCCACGAGGAAACGTCCGAATAGGAATTGGGCGCAAGCTTGTAGCGCTCGACCATGCGCTCCCATACCGGCGCCTTGTCCGCCATCACATCTGAAAGGGGCATCGGCAAAGGGGGAGCCACTTCAATTTCGAAGGCGCGGGCGATTTCGGGCCACATCTCGCTCCATCGGAACATGTCGCCATTGTTGATGTTGAACGCCTGGTTGGCGCACCTGGGATCCGTCGCCGCCCAATGTGTGGCGCGCGCAAGAAGGTTGGCGTCGGTCATCTCGATCAGCCTGTCATATGCTTTTGGACTTCCGGGGAAACGCAAGGGCAGCCCAAGCTCCTTGGAGATCGCTGCATAGACTGCGATCACCATCGCAAGGTTCATCGGATTCCCGATCGCATAGCCGCAAACCACCGACGGCCGGATCGCGGACCAGGACCAGCGCTTGCCTTGCTGGCGAGCACTGAGCCACTGCTGTTGGTCGACATTGAACTCGGGCGGCATATGCGGGGGGTCATCCTCGCGTGCCGGCGTCTTGAATGGGCCAAGATGCGCGCCATAGACCTTATAGCCTTGCATGAGGCTGACATGCTGCAAGCCGGGCGCGACCGCCTCTATGGCGCTCACCGTGTTGACGAGCATCGCAAGGTTGGGTTCGACGAGTTCAGACCAGCTGGGCCTGTCCTGATAGGCAGCATAGAAGACATGCGTCACGCCGGTCAGCTCTTCGAGAGCACTTTGCGTGGCCTTCGCGTCGAGAAGGTCGACCGAGACGTGCCTCACGCGCGCCGAAGCCGGCGCGGCGCGCCGCGACAAGCCGATCACGTCCCAGTTTCCGAGGTCTTCAAGATGCCGAACGAGATTTCGCCCGATCACCCCCTGCGCTCCGACGACGAGGGCCAAGTTGCGACCGTCCATATTTCAGCTCCTTTACGTTTGGGAGGAGCGTAGGCTGTGCGTCTGAGATGCATCAGTGCTATTGTGGGCAGACCGGATCTGCAGAAATGCACAGGCGTGAAGGGTCCTGAGACATGGCGCGAAGTCGAATGGATTGGTCCGACCTCCAGTTTATCCTGGCCGTTGCCGATCGCGGATCGCTGGGCGCTGCGGCAAGGACGCTCGGGGTCAATCACACCACTGTGCTTCGGCGGATCCAGGCGTTCGAGAAGGCGCATGGCGTTCGTCTCTTCGATCGATTGTCCTCGGGCCATGCTCTCACCGGGGCAGGGGAGGCCACCCAGGACATTGCGCGGTCGATCGCCGAATTGGTCGAGGAGCTTGAGGGCCGGATCGCGGGTGAGGACCTGCGGCTTGAAGGCACGCTTCGCATCGCCACAACCGACACCCTCATGGCGTCGATCCTGCCCGGGATCCTTGCAGCCTTTCAAAAGGAGCATCCCGCTGTCGAGATGGATGTCTCGGCTGGATCGGACCTCGCAAATCTGGCAAAACGCGAGGCTGATGTCGCCATTCGCGTCACTGCGGCGCCGCAAGAGACGCTGATCGGACGAAAGATCGGCGAGGTCGCCATGGCCGTCTATCGCACCACAACGAACGAGGCGCCCCTTGCCCAAATGCCGGCACTACTCTGCGAGAAATGGGTGGCGCTTTCGGGCGATCTTGCCGGCACCTCGGTGGGGCGGTGGATGCGCGCCAATGTTGGCGAGGGGCAGATCGCATGCCGGATCGACAACTTTATTTCCCTCGCGCAGGCCGCAGCGGCGGGAATGGGCCTCGCTGCCCTTCCGGTCTATCTCGGCGACTACGCCCCGGGACTGAGGCGCGCATCAACTCCTATCCACCTGAAGCCGATTCCGAGCCTCTGGATATTGAGCCACCGGGATCTCAAGCGATCGGCCAAGGTGCGCGCCTTCGTGAATTTCGCCGCCGCCGCGCTCCTGCGCGAGCGCAAGCGACTTGCAGGGTGATCATCCTGCACGCCGCTCGAAAATAGCCATCAAGGCGAGCTGCCGAGGCGCGCCAGATCGGGATCGGCGGCGAGGCAAGGCTGCGTCGCGGGGCGCCGATTTGCCGGTCGCGGACATAAACTGTCCTCAATCTGGTTCTATCTTTGGAATATATTTGAAATTGCCCGCATTCTGCGCACGATGTCTCCCGATCGATCACCTTGTCCAGCGGTGATCTCCGTCGCCGTCGGGCCGCCCATTGAGAGGACTTAGCCCGCCGGCCCTGACGAGGAGCGGTGCCGGTCGTCTGGGTTAGCGACTGCAGCCGTCGCCGCCATGGGTCGCTATGCCGACAATGGACGCCGCGCACGCATTCGCGCACGACGTCACGCAGGTGCAGGATCTTGCAGGTTTTTCCGACCTGCTCGCCGAACTTTGCGGCCGGCTCGGCTGTCGCTGGTTCGCGCTCAGCCATCATGTCGATTTTCTTGCCGCCCCAGCGCGGGGCGTGCGGATCCATAATTATCCCGACGAATGGGCTTTGTGGTTCGACCAGCACCGCCTTGGCCTTTCCGATCCGATCCACCGCGCGAGCCGCCGCGGTCTTGCGGGCTTTTTCTGGCACGATTACGCGCGCTTCACGCAGCGCCGGGCGAGCGACGAAATCATATTGACCGAGGCGCGTCGCCACGGGATCGGGCCAGGATTGACGGTGCCTGCGCATCTTCCCGGGGAGGCGCATGGATCGGTGTCCTTCGCCTGGACGCCGGGCGGAGTTCCGGATCCGCAATCGCTTTGGTTCGCGCGAATGATCGGAGGCCTTGCGTTCGAGGCAGCGCGGCGCCTTGTTCATCCCGAGATTGCCGCAACGGGTCCAAGGTTGACCGAACGCCAGCGTGAGTGCCTGATATGGACGGCGTGCGGCAAATCGGCATGGGAGACCGCGACCATCATGGGGCTGCGCTATGATACGGTGAAAGAGCATCTGCGTAACGCTCGGGCGCGCTACGATGTGACGGGCTGCACGCCGCTCACCATTCGGGCGCTGTTTGCCGGCGATATCTGTTTCGGCGATCTTGCCGGGCTCTGACACCCCCCGATCGTGGTATGGCGGCGCGCCGCCATGTTCTTCAATTGGAGGGCCTCTTTTCAACAAGGAGGTCTTCCATGCTGCTGATTGTCGATTCTTCTAACCGAGCGCATGCGCACCATGCGCTCCGCACCATGTTCGAGGCGCGCAAACGGGTCTTCATCGATCTTCTCAAATGGGATCTGCCCGCACTCGCAAATCGGTTCGAGATCGATCATTTCGACGACGAACATGCGATCTACCTTATCGTGACCGATGGGGAGGCGAACCACCTTGCCTCCGCACGGCTGCTTCCGACGACCCGGCCCGCCCTTCTCGATAGCCTCTTTCCCTGGCTCGTCGCGGGCGAAATACCGCAAGGTCCGGGGGTCTTCGAGATTACGCGCTTCTGTCTTGCGCCCGAGATCGGTGCGAGCCGGCGACGGGCTGCGCGCGATGCGTTGCTCGCCGGGCTCGTCGATTTCGCGCTCGACAAGGACATTCATAGCTACACGGGCGTCGCTGAGCTGACCTGGTTCCGCCAGATCCAAAGTTTCGGCTGGGACTGCCGCCCGCTCGGCATGCCGATGCTGCATCGCGGGAGCGCGCTCACCGCGCTTCGCATCGATATCGATCGCGACACGCCGGCGCGCCTCGCCGCTGCCGGTATTGCGCCCGCTGCCGCCCCGGCGCGCGCGGCTTGAGGGAGGGCGGAGATGTTCAAGGATCGAGCGCGTAATCTCGTCATGCCGCAAAGGCCCCCTGCCTATCGGAAACTGGCGGACGAGGGCTATGTCATCCTCCGCGAAGCGCTACCGGCGCCAATGATCAAGGCGCTTTCTGCAGATCTTGACGCGCGCTTTGAAGCGACGCCCTTTTGTCAGGGAAGCTTTTACGGCGCGCACACGAAGCGTTTCGGGCGCCTCCTGATCCGCTCGCCCCATATGGCCGCGCTTATCATGCACCCCGACATTCTGGCGCTCGCCGAAGCGGCGCTTGGGCGCTGGTGCGATCGTCTGCAGCTCAACCTTACCCAGGCGATTGCTGTTCACCCTGGCGCGCTCGCGCAATTTCCGCATCGCGACCAGGACATGTATGGGGGCGCGAAGGGTGAGACCGAATATCTGATCAATGTGATGTGGCCGCTCACCGCCTTTACCGAGGCGAACGGCGCCACCCGGATCTGGCCGCGCAGTCACGGCGCTAAGGCGCTCGGCGAAGAGCCGAAGGGGGCGAGCGCGATTGCCGAGGCGGAGCCTGGCGACGCAATCATCTTCCTCGGATCGGTGCTTCACGGTGCCGGCGCCAACATCAGCCGCGAGGTGCGCCGCGGCATCATTGTGAGCTACTGCCTGGGCTGGCTTAAGCCCTATGAAAACCAGTGGCTGGCCTATCCCCCCGAGATCGCGCGGGACTTTTCAACCGAGCTCGCCGCGCTCGTGGGCTACGCGCAGCACCGGCCCAATCTCGGCAATTTCGAGGGCCAGTGTCCCTCGGTGCTGCTGCACGGACAAGCCGACGTCCCGCTCGCCGCGGTCGATGCGCTGCGCCCTGATCAGGAGGCGCTGCTCAACGATTTCGTCGCGAGCCAGCGCGCTATGGAAGAGAGCGGAGGTGCTGCATGAGCCCGGGCGCGACGATGCAAAGGGTCTATATCGAACTCAAGGCGCGGGTTCTTGCAGGAACATTTCCGCCTGGGTCGCGCCTTGAGCCTGCGCAGCTCGCCCCATCGCTGGGCGCAAGTGCTACGCCGGTACGCGATGCGCTTCATCGCTTGGCAGGCGAGCGCTTGATTGAGAGCTGGCATCAGGAGGGCTTCCGCCAGCCCATACTCGCCGAGGCTGATCTTTGCGATCTCTATAGCTGGGCTGCAATGCTCCTGGCGCTCGCCCTCAAGGACCGCCCGGCGCATCAGGCCGCTGGCGGGCTCTTCGAGCTGGAAGAGCGGACAAGCTATGGCGAGGCCACCGAGTCGCTCTTTCGGACCATAGCAATGAGCGCGGACAACCGGGAACTTCGCGGCGCGCTCATCAACGCGATCGAGCGAAGCCAGATTCTGCGGCGCGCTGAAGTGCGGGTGGATCAGGCATCCCGGGGTCTTCTTGCCGCAATGGAAGAGGATTACCGCTTCGGGCGCTGGACTGGATTGCGCAGCAAAATCACAAGCTTCCACCGGCGCCGCGTCAGACAAGCGGGGCGGATCGTCGCCGAACTCAGGCCGCGCACTGATCCCCTCCGATAATATTGAGTCAATAATCGGCCGATCGGAGCTGTATAAAATTCCTATACGAGCCGCGGATTCTAGCTTCGACGGTGCCGCAATTTCGCGGCATTCCAAAGGAGAACGATCATGGATCGTGAAATCAATGAACTGATCGAACTCGGCAGCGTCAGCGCCGACACCGCAGGTCTCGTTCGCTTCGGCGCCGAGATCGGCGGTAAGGAAAAGGACTTGGGCCTGACAGAGGACTGATCCCTAAATGTGGGAGGCGGACCCCTCGGGTCCGGCTCCCTCTTGTCGGAGCGGGTGAGATGGCCTGGCAAATGGCTCCCGGCACGGGATACTGCGAGATTGGCGGCGAACTCGTGTTCCTCGACTTGGCGCGAGACAAGTATTTCTCGCTCAAGGGGAAGGACCGTGTGGCCTTCGAGCGGCTCCGCGCGGGCGTACCGAATGATAGTGAGGCAATATCGCGCTTGATAAGAACAGGACTGCTGGCAGAGGGGAGCGGAGAGGCTGCCTTGAACCCCGCCTCGGTCGAGATCCCGATTCACGATCTTGCAGCATCCGACGCATCGTTCAGTCTCCGGATGGCGCTAGCGTCGGCGACTGCCTTGCAATGGGCGCGCCGGTCGCTCCAGCCGCATCGGCTCGCGGAGACCATCAAAACGCTGCGTATATCGAAGCGGCGCATTGGCGTTCCTGCGACCGAGGCAGCCGCCGCGGATATTGCATCGCGCTTCGCCGCAAGTAGATGGCTCATGCCTGTGCCGCCGCGGTGCCTCGTTGACGCACTCGCGCTCGACCGGATTCTGCTCTCGCGCGGCCTGGCAGTGAGCCTGGTTTTCGGCGTCCTGCTCCATCCCTTCCGGGCGCATTGCTGGCTGCAGACCAACGAACGTGTCCTCACGGGAAGCGCGGCCGAAGCGCGGAGTTTCAAGCCCATTCTGGTCGTCGAGTGAAGCGCGGCGTCGTCGCCTTCTTTGGTGAGGTCGGACACGTCCCGGAGATCGCCCACTGCGCGAAGCGGCATGGATTGAAGCCGGTTGTTGCGGGAGTCGACTATGCCATATTCGCAGGAGAGGCCTTGCCTCGGCACAGGACGCCCGACGGGAAAATATCCGTCGGCGATATCCATTCTCGTTCGGGCGCTATCGTTCGTTCGCCGCAGGAGGGATGGGGCAATTATTTGGCATTCGGATGCCGCGGTGCGATGCGGACAATCGATCGCGCGCCGCTTACCGGAATGCCGCTCTATTGGATGAGGCATGACGCCGGAATGGTTTGCGCCTCGCACCTCGACCTACTTACCGATCTTGTCCCTATGTTCGCGATCGACTGGGAATTCGTCGCGCACGCGCTCTTGTTCATGAACTGGCGGACTGACAGGACTGGAATCTCTGGACTGTCCGAACTTCTGCCAGGAACCGGGCTACTGTTCGATGGGACCCGAACCAATCTACGGACGAACTGGTCGCCATGGGAACATATTGCCATTGACCGCGATGTGTCGACCCATGCTCATGCGCTGAAGCACTCGATCTTGCGCAGCGTCGCGGCATCAAGTGCGTCGCGCCCCGAGATCGTGGTGGAGCTTTCGGGTGGGCTCGATTCCTCGATCGTTGCTGCGTCGCTGAAAATGGTCGGGGCAAATTTCTCGGCAATCACATTCGCAACGCCCGGCGCGGATGGTGACGAGCGGCATTTTGCGCGCGCCGTGGCCGCGCGCTGCGAGATCGAACTTGTCGAAATCCAGCACGGCGACGAGGAGATTGATCTCATTGCGCCGCCCGACAGACTGTCGTCGCGACCCGGCGCCTATTCGATCCTCGGTGGCGTCGATCGCGCCTTCTCGGTGGCTTTTGGGAGTCGCGACAGGGCGATCTTCGGAGGGATCGGAGGCGACAGCGTATTCGGTCTCGATGGCAGCGTCGCGCCGATCCTCGACGCCTGCGCGACATTCGGATTCGGTCGCCGCGCCCTTGAAACGCTCCGCGACGTGGCGCGTGCTGGTGATGCGACGATCTGGCAGGCCCTCCGGCTTTCCGCGCGCGCGCGTAGGGCGGGGCGCCGTCTGGGAGCCCGTCGCGATGCGACATTTCTCGCGCCTTGCGTAAGGAGCCAACAGCATTTCACGCACCCATGGGATGTAGGTGAAGAAGCCGCCTCGCAGGCGCGTATCAACCACGTCCAGGCGATCCATTATATTCTTGACTTTCTGGATCGGCCATCGCGATGGCACGACGCCGATGTTGTGGCCCCTTTGCTATCGCAGCCTGTTGTCGAACAGTGTCTCTCGATTCCGAGCTGGCGCTGGTTCGCCGGTGGGCGCGATCGAGCGATTGCCCGCGCCGCTTTCGCGGCCAGTCTCCCTGCCGAAGTCGCATGGCGGCGCGGCAAGGGGCGGCTGGAGTCGATGTGCGCAGCCGCCTATCTGCGGCAACGCCCACTTCTGCGTGACCTTCTCCTTGGCGGACGACTAGCCGAGCAAGGACTACTCGATGTTACGGCGATCGAACACTATCTCACCCGCGATCTGGCGGAAGGCGACTTTGACTATTTCCGGTTAATCGAAATCGGTGATATCGAGCGCTGGGTGCGGGCGGTCGAGGCGAGAGTGTCCCGGGGTCCGAGCTTCGACCAGCGCCGATATTGATCGGCTTTAGCCGGGCTCGAGTTCTTCTCGCCTTTCAGCCAATAGCGAAACCAGTCGAGATTGCGCTCATAGACCGCGAGTTTCTGTCGCGGTTCGACCTTCACATGCGGCGCATAGGGGAAGATATGGGTTTCTCCCATGCGCGCGGTGGCCAGCCTGCTGACGAGCTCGATCGACAAACGGGCCTCCTGTTCGGGAAACTGCATCATGATCGGCGCTTTGATCCGGTCGATGTTGCGCGCGGGCGAGAGCGCCTTCCATCGCGCGGGAGTTTCGTCGGGCGCGCCGAGATCCCATGTCTTGCGTAAGGTTTCGGCGAAGGTCTCGCGGCCGGGGCGCGCGTTGAACCAGTAATAGGTGGGCTCCATCTGGACCGACGCGATCGATATCGCCTTGAGAAGATCGCTGTGCATCGCCGTCCACATCGTAACTTCGCTGCCGAAGCTGAGGCCGCCCATACCGACCCGCGCCGCGTCGACGATCCCGCGGTCCGCGAGGAGTTCGACCGCCGCCTCGACCGCGGCGGTACCGCGCGCGTAGCGCTTGTTGCCGCCTTCGCCGGGCACCGCGTTGACGCAAAGCGCCGCGATCCCGTGCGCGGCCATTGCCCTGAGCGGCCATTCATCGCCGACCCCGCCGCGCAGATAACCAGCGCAATTATAATAGGTGACGAAGAGCGGCAGCCGTCCGGGGAACTTCGGGCGTATCAAGACGCCCGACGCACGGCTGCCGCTCACCTGCCAAGCGATCGTTTCCACAAGGAGCCCATCGCGGTCAGGATTGGGATAGGGGTTAGGAGAAGCGATCACGCGCTTTTTGCCGCTCCAGTCGATCCGCACGAGGCGTGGCGGGATGTCGGGGGCGGCCTCGATGCAGAAGACAGCGCCGGTCGCCGCGGCGCACGGGTCGAAATCGAATCGGCTCCCCGAAAGAAGCCCCGGGGACGATGCGAGCAGCTTCAGATCGCGCGTCACGGCCGACCAGCTCAGAAGCGACTGGCGATAATCGGCGTCGCGAAGCGCGACCAGCGCGTCGCCCCCGGCGCGCGGCAGCCACCACGACAGACGCGGCGCTTCAGCGGGGCACCCCAGCTTGGTCTTGCACACGCCCCGCGCTTCGACAGCGGCGCCGATATCGGTCGGGAGGTCGCTCGTGAGCAGCAGCCACGAAGGGGGCGGGGGCGCGAGAAGCTCGGCCTCGCCTTCGGTCGCCGGCCGCTCGCTCCCATCCAGCGTACGTGTTTCGGTCTTGCGCGGTAGCGACGCAAGCAGCGGGGCGCGGTCGAACCAGTCGTTCGAAAATCGCTGGCTCGATGCCCGACCCCTGATGAGCGCGCCGCGAAACAGCGGCTGCGCGAGATCGGTGTGGCCATCGACGAGGATTCCCGTCTCGCGTTCGTGCTCTTCGGCGCGCGCGATCCGGTCGCGCGCCGGGCCTTGGCGCGTCACGAGGGACCCATTCGCGCCGAACGCAAAGGCTTCGATATCGCCTTCGCCCGCGGCGATCAGCTCGAAACCCGAGCCATCGACGGGGCTCGACCAGAGCGCGATCCGGCCATCGATGAGCGCGCGCACGACGAGATGCCGGCTGTCGGACGACCATTTGGCTTCGCCCGGCGCGACGACGCCGGCATCGTCCCACCAGGCTTCGCCGGTACGGCCGAGATGGAGCGGCGCCGCCGAACCGTCGGCGGGCACGATATACCAATCGACGTCGATCCGGTTGGTGAGCGTCGACGGGCGTTCGACCCGGTAGGCGATCCACTGGCCGTCGGGCGACGCGGCCAGGCCCGAGATGTCGGCGATTTCGGCGATCGCGCGCGGCGTGACCTGGCCTGCGGCGGGTGGTGTCGCGGCCAGCAGGGCGATCAGCAGGGCGGCGCGGCTCACCACCGGATCAGCGCCTGCACCGACATCATCCGTCCAACCGGGCTCGCCTTTTCGGGATCATAGCCGAGCCCCGACGTTTGGCTCCTGTTGTTCACATAGGGCGGATCGCGATCGAAGAGATTCTGGATCGCGAGCCCGAGCTGCACGCCGCGCCCGTTCGCCGGGCCGCCGCCTATGCGCTGCGTCAGCGTCAGGTCGATCGTCGTCCAGGACGCCACCCGCTCGATCGGAACGACGATCTGGTTGGTGTAGCCATCGGTGTAGTTGATGAAGGCGTTGGCCGAAAAGCCGCCCTTCGCCCAGCCGAGTCGGCCGCGCAGCCGCCATTGGACCGGGCTCGCGTAGAGGCCGACGAAGTCGCTCGTCGCCGATCCCGGCGAGAGCTGCTTCACGATCGAAAAAATATGTGTCCCGCTGACGCCGAGATCGAGCGTCCCGCCCAGAGCCTCGGGCGCATAGCCGATGTCGAAGTCGATCCCCTTCTGATGCTCGCGTGCGAGATTGCGCGTCTGTCCGTCGAGGATCGCCGCGACCTGGGTGGGCGCGATGCCGATCGGATTGCTGAAGGTCGGCTGGTCATAATAATATTGCACGAGGTCGAGCGGCGGATTGTCGATGACGACGCCGCCGAACACTTCGCGGTCGGTGAGGAAGCGGAAGTAATCTTCGGAGAGCGTCCCGATCCGGTCGCGATAATCGACGTCGAAATAGGTGAGAGACGCCTTGAAGCCGGGCAGGCTCGGCGGTGCGATGTCGAAACCTGCGGTCCAGCTCGTCGCCTTCTCGGGCTCGATGTTCGGAGCATAGCCGAACAGCGCGAGAACGTTGGTCTCGCCCGTGGGCGACGCCGGGTCGGGAACCGTGAGCGTCGAATAGACGGAAACCGCCGGACCGACCAGCTCGTCGAACTGCGGTGCGCGAAATGAGGTGCCGTAGGAGCCGCGGAGCGTGAATCCTTCGATGGGTTCCCAACGTACGCTGAACTTGGGGTTCTCGGTGCGGCCGAACTGATTATAGTCCTCGATGCGTCCCGCGACCGTCAGGTCGAGCCGGTGCAAGCCGGGCCGCGCATTGTCCGCGCCGAAGACCGGTACTAGCATTTCGGCGTAGATCGACCGGACGTGCCGCGGTCCGGGAAATCCCGGATAGGGGCCAGAGGTCGGGGTGAGGGTGTTGGAATCGAGGATCCGGTAATAATCATAAGCCTCGCGCCGATATTCCGCCCCGACAGCGAGGCGCACGTCGCCCGCTGGCAGGCGAAAGAGCGGCCCGTCGCCGCGGAGCGCCGCCGACCAGGTCCTGAAGTCGTCGATCGTCGTGATACTTCCGCGGATAAAGTCGATAGTTGCCGGATTGTTGGCGTTGCCGTCTCCGAAGACATTGAACGCGGTCGCGGGATCGGGGTCGGCGAGCGCTAGCGCGAGGCGCGCGCTGTTGACGATATTGCGCGAGCTCGCCTTGCCCTTCTGAACCCCATAGCTGCCCCCGAGCTGGATTCGCCAGGCGCCAAGCTGCTTTTCGAGGCCGGCCGAAGTCGAGATCGCACGGACGCGGCCATCATCGATCTGCGGGCCGACATCATTCACGAAACTGTAGAGGACCTGCACCGGCTCGCCGGTGCCGATCGGATCGACATAGTAGGGGTTGGTGACCGGCACCCGCGCGGTGCGGAACGAGGTCACATTGCCGGTGCGGCGGAATTTGCGCTGCGCCGCGAGCAGATTGGCGCGAAGCGTGAGGCCATCGGTCAGCTCGAATTCGGCCGCCGAATAGACGCTGTGGACGCGCTGGCGCGGAAGCAGGTCGCTGTCGGCACGGTTGTCCCGCAGGTTCTGGACGCCGGGCAGCAGCGCGTCGGCGGTCAGGCCCCGCCCGTCCTGGCCCGCGGGGATGCCGAAGATCCGGCCGTCTGCGGCGCGGATCGTGCCTGGGCTCGCATAGATCGAGCGATAGTCGGGACCGCCCAGCGGTCGTAAATCCTCGCGCGCGAAAGCGCGTTCAGCGGCCGCGAGCGCGCCGCGGTTTGAAAATTGATAGGCGAGCACGAACCGGCCTCTGTCCCACGCCTTGCCGATGATCTGGCTGAACTGGACGTCGGTCATATCGCCATCAGCCGTGCCGATGCGAAGCATCGTCTCAGCCCCCTCGAAGCGATTGCGGAGCCGGACGTTGACGACGCCGGCGACGGCATCCGCGCCGTAGATCGCGGAGGCGCCGTCCGTGAGAATCTCGATCCGCTCGACCGCGCTCATTGGAAGCAACGAAATATCGGCGAGCACGCCTCCGGTGCCACCGAGCGCCGGACGTGCGCCATCTATCAGCACCAACGTCGAATTGGTCCCGAGCCCGCGGAGATTGATGCTCGATCCGAGCGTCGCATCATTGCCTGTGCCATTCCGCGTGGTCACGCCGGTAGTCGTCTCGTTGGAACCACCCATGAAAGCCTGGGGGAGCGACTGGAGCAATTGCTGGACCGTCGCGTAACCGCTCTTCTCGATTGCTGCGCGGTCGAGCGTGACTACGGGCGAGCCGACGGGGCCGGCGCCGCGAATGCGCGATCCAGTGACGACTATGGCCTCGCCCGCTGCGTTGGCGGGTCCATCGGGCTGCGCAGCGCCGCTTTTAGGCTGAAGCACCCAGCTGCCCGCAACGTTTTCGGCGACGAGCCCAGTCCCGGCGAGAAGTCGGGTAAGCGCCGCATCGGGTGAGAGGCGGCCGCGAACGGCGCTGCTGCGCCGTCCCTCGAGGAGCTGCGAGGCGGCGATCACGTCGCGACCCGTGGCCTCGGAGTAGGCGCGCAGCGCATCGGCGAGCCGCTGCGCAGGGATATTAAATTCGGTCTCTGCGGTCTGTGCCTTCGCGGTGGGAGCGCTAAGCGCAAGGCAGCTTCCGGTTGCCAGCAGAGCGGCCATAAAAATCGGTTTCATCCATCCCTCCCTTGCAGCCATGTATGGGCTGTTCGGGGGGCTCGATGACGCTGGGGGCATTCACCCCCCCAAAAATTTTTGTGGGCGGTCGAGGATCAGGGCGTCGGGACGCGAGATGACGACAAAGCCGAACGCCGCTGCAAGCTTTGCGTGCAAGCGCCTGACCGACGCCTTGCTCGGCCATCAACTCTCTCGGCTGGCGCGAGAGCAATAATGGGCCGGCCCTCCGACCTCGCCCAACGGTCCCGAGCTGAAAGGACGACTTCTTGGTGGACGGCTCGCATCTAGGGCTTTGATCGATTGCACTTCAATCGAACGCTATTTGGCCTGCGATCTCGCGATTGGGAGCTTTGAATATTATCGCTTGCTCGAAATTGCCGATACCGAGCGATGGGTGCGTTCGGTCGAGGCGGAATTCTCCTGACGACCGAGTTTTAGCCAGCGTCTATATTGTGCCGCTTTTGCGGGATCCGGATCAACGTCGCTGTTCAACCAAAAGCGAAACCAGTCGAGGTTGCGTTCGTAGACAGCGAGCTTCTGACGGGGTTCGACCTTGATGTGAGGCGCCAACGGAAAAACGTGGAGTTCCCCCATGTGCGCGGTCGCAATTTTGCTGACCAGCTCAATCGACTGACGCATCTCGTTCTCGGGAAGCTGCATCAATATGGGCGCGCTGATCGCCGTGATATCGGCTGATGAGGACATTTGCTTCCAGCGTGCGATATCCTGGTCGGGCGGCCCGAGCTTCCAGTATCGTTCGAGATTCCGGGCAAAATTCTCGCGCCCGGGTCGAGCGTTAAACCAATAATAAGAAGGGGTCACATGCACCGAGGAGATCGCTGCTGCCTTCAAGATCTGGCTGTGGCTCGCAGTCCACATCGTGACTTCGCTTCCAAAGCTAAGCCCACCCATGCCAACCCGCGCTGGATCAACAAGTTCACGCCGATCGAGGTCAGAAATTGCCGCTTTTATTGTCTCAAGGCCAATCTCATAGCGTTCCCCAACCGTGTCTCCCTGGGGTTGCACATTGATGCAAAGGGACGCGATCCCGTGCGCGGCGAGGGCATGCAAAGGATACTCGTCCCCAAGGCCGCCACGGACAAAGCCGGGACAACGGTAATAGGTGATGAAGAGCGGCAGCCGCCCGGGGATCTTCGGGCGTATTAAAACGCCCGACGCGCGGCTGCCGCCCACCTGCCAGACGATGGTTTCAGCAAGGAGACCGTCGCTGTCAGGGAAATGGTTCGGCGTGTGAATGATAGTCTGCTGACCGTTCAATCCGATGCGAACCAGTCGCGGCGGAACGGACGGGCTTGCCTCCACGCAAATAAGGGCCATTGGTGTCGTGGCGCAGGGTGTGCGGTCGTCGCGGCCTCCTGAGAGCAATCCCGGTGACGCAATCAGGAGCCGGAGGCCCGTTTGCCCTGCGGGAAGCCGGTAGATGCTCTGTCTGTAGGATCGGTCGCGAAGCGTAAAGACGGTGCTGCCGTCCGTAAGCGATGCTTGGGCCGAAAGTCGCAACTCGTCATCGCTGCAAAGACTGGGGTCGAGACAGACATTGTTCGCCTGCAGAACCCCGCGCGTGCGAGCCGAAAGCGGAACCTCTGGCGCTGCATCGAGGCTTGCAGCCTCAGCCTCTGTCGCTGCGCGGACCGTGCCGCTCCCAAGTTCATAGGCTCGGACTGTCCGTGGAACATTGCTGAGCAACGGCCTGCGCTCAAACCAATCCTCCGTGAATCGCTGGGTCGATGGCCGTCCGTTGACGAGCGAGCCTCGGTATAGCGGGCTTGCAAGGTCGACATGTCCGTCGGCCAGGATTCCTCGTTCGCGTTCATCCTCCTCGGCCCGCGCGATCGCTGCCCGCGGCGGCCCCTCGCGCGCAACCACCACTCCGTCGGGAAGGATAGCGAATGCCTCGATGTCGCCGTCGCTGACGACAATTTTGTGAAACCCCGATCCATCAATCTTACTCTCCCACAGTCCGACGCACCCATCGACAAGCGCACGGACCACGATGCTCCGACTGTCGGGCGCCCACTGTGCCTCCCCGGGCAGCACTGTGCCTGCATCATCCCACATAGCGGTCCCGGTACGTCCGAGCGCGCGGGGCGGCTGAGCCCCATCGGCCCGAACAATGTACCAATCGACGTCGATCGAGTTCGTGACTGTTGAAGGGCGTTCGATACGGTAAACCACCCATGCACCGTCGGGCGAAGTCGCGAGTCCCGAAATGTCTGCGATTTCCGCGATAGCGCGCGGGGACGTCTGCCCGACGGCGGGGGGCGCCACCGCGAGCAGGCCGAGCAGCAACATGGCGGACCTCACCATCGGATTCGCGCCTGCACCGAGACCATGCGACCGAGCGGATTGGCTTTTTCCGGATCGTAGCCAAGCGCCGAGCTGAAGCTTGGGATTTCTGCAAAGGGCGGGTCGCGATCAAGGAGATTGATGAGGCTAAGCGCTAGCTGGAGGCCGCGGCCATCCTCGCCCGCGGCTGCGCCGATCGCCTGCACGACAGTCAGATCGACTGTCGTCCACGGGGAAACCCGTGCTGTGGGTGTTACGAGCTGATTTTTGTAACCCCCCGTGTAATTGATGAAGGTGCTCGCTGAAAAGCCACCCTTCGACCAACCCAGGCGGCCGCGAACCCGCCATTTGACCGGGCTTGCGTAAAGACCCGCAACCTCGGTGTCTCGCGCACCCTCGGTAAGCGTTCGCTTGATCGAAAATATATGCGTTCCGGTGACGCCGGCGTCGAACGTGCCGCCCGCAAATTCCGAGGCGTAGCTGAGCTCAAAGTCGAGGCCGCGCTGATTCTCGGCCGAGAGGTTGCGCGTTCTTCCGTCAATGATCGCGACCACCTCGCTTGGTGCGATTCCAAGCGGATTAATGAAACCTGGCATTGCAAAATAGCTTTGCACAAGTTCGAGTGGGGGGTTGTCGGTGATTACACCCGCGAAGAGGTCACGGCTGACGAGAAAGCGCAGATAATCTTCGCTCACGCTGCCGATGCGATCTTTGTAATTGACGTTGTAATATGTGAGCGAGGCCTTGAGCCCCTCGATCCTTGGCGGGGCGATATCGACGCCGACCGTCCAGCTGGTGGCCTTTTCAGGGCCGATATCAGGAGCGTAGCCGAACAGACCGACGACATTGGATGTGCCGGTGGGTGAGGCGGGATCTTCCAGACGAAGCGCACGAAAGCTCGACAGCGATGAACCGAGCAGCTCGTCGAAATGCGGCGCGCGAAAGCTCGTTCCGAATGAGCCCCGGATCGCAACGCCATGGACTGGATCCCACCGGACCCCGAGCTTGGGATTCGCTGTGCGACCAAACTGGTTATAGTCTTCGAGCCGGCCCGCGAGCGAGACGTCGAGCCGCTCAACGCCTGCCGTTCGATTGTCGGGCCCAAAAATTGGAACCATCAGTTCACCGTAGATCGACTTCACGTGCCGTGGGCCAGGCAATCCGGCGAAGGGCGCGGCGATCGGAACCGCGCTACTGAGATCGAGAATTGTGAAATAGTCGTAGGCCTCGCGGCGATATTCTATCCCCGCGGCAAGTCGCAGATTTCCCGCGGGAAGGCGGGCCAGCGGTCCATCGACGCGCAACGCGGCAGACCAATTGTCATAAGTATCGATCGTCCCGTAACTCCCGCGGATGCTCTCAATCGTGGCGGGGTTATTCGCGCGACCGTCGCCGAAAATGTTAAAGGCGGTCAATGGGTTGGTATCGGCGAGCGCTGCCGCGAGACGGGCGCTGTTCACGAGATTGAGTGTGTTTGCGCGACCTTTTTGTCTGCCGTAGCCACCGGTGAGTTCAAGGCGCCACTCACCAAACTGTTGCTCCAGGCCCGCCGAGGCTGAAATGGCACGGACCCGACCCGTGTTGATCTGAGGCCCTAGCTCGTTCACGAAGCTGTAGGCGACGCGGACCGGCTCCTGCGTTCCGATAGGATCCACATAATAGGGGTTGCTGACCGGAACACTGAAGCGGCGCAAGAATTCACTGTTTCCGGTCATCCGATATCGGCGTTCGGCTGCGAGGAGCTTTGCGTGAATGCTGAGCCCCTCGGTGATTGCGATTTCTCCGCCTGCATAAAAGCTGTGGACTCGCTGGCGGGGAAGCAAGTCGCTGTTAGCGCGGTTGTCGCGCCGGTTTTGAACGCCAGGAAGGAGGTCAACGGCAGTGAGTGCAGTGCCGTCCTGATCGGCAGGTATTCCGAAGACCCGGCCATCAGCGGCGGTGATAGTTCCCGGTGAGCCGTAGAGCGAACGATAGTCGCTGCCGCCGAACTGACGCAGGTCTTCGCGGGCATAAGGACGCTTCGCCGCAGACAGAGCTCCGCGCTGCGATAACTGATATGCAAGCACAACATGTCCTCCGCCCCAGCTTTTGCCGAGGAGCTGGCCGAATTGCATTTCGCTCATGTCGGCATCGGCAGTGCCTGCACGCAACATTGTCTCGGCACCCTCGAAGTTGTTGCGCAGCCGTACATTGACGACGCCCGCGACCGCGTCGGCGCCGTAGATTGCCGAGGCGCCATCGGTCAGAACCTCGATTCGTTCGATCGCGCTGACGGGAATGAGTGAGATGTCTGCGAACACGCCGCCGGTGCCTCCTAACGGCGGTCGCATTCCATCGACCAGCACCAATGTCGAAGAGGGACCAAGCCCGCGGAGGTTGATACTCGAACCATAAGTCGCGTCGCTTCCGGCACCGTTACGCGTCGTAGCGCCCAGCGTCGTTTCCGTCGGCCCGCCTCCAAAGTTCTGCGGCAGCGACGCGAGCAATTGCTGGACCGTCGCGTAACCGCTCTTCTCGATTGCTGCACGATCGAGTGTGACTACGGGCGAGCCGACGGGGCCGGCGCCGCGAATGCGCGATCCAGTGACGACTATGGCCTCGCCCGCTGCGTTGGCGGGTCCATCGAGCTGCGCAGCGGCGCCTTTAGGCTGAAGCACCCAGCTGCCCGCAACGTTTTCGGCGACGAGCCCAGTCCCGGCGAGAAGTCGCGTAAGCGCCGCATCGGGTGAGAGGCGGCCGCGAACGGCGCTGCTGCGCCGTCCCTCGAGGAGCTGCGAGGCAGCGATCACGTCGCGACCCGTGGCCTCGGAGTAGGCGCGCAGCGCATCGGCGAGCCGCTGCGCAGGGATATTAAATTCGGTCTCTGCGGTCTGTGCCTTGGCGGTGGGGGCGCTAAGCGCAAGGCAGCTTCCGGTTGCCAGCAGAGCGGCCATAAAAATCGGTTTCATCCATCCCTCCCTTGCAGCCATGCATTGGCTGTCCGGGGGGCTCGATGACGTTGGGGGCGTTCACCCCCCAAAAATTTTTGTGGGCGGTCGAGGATCAGGGCGTCGGGACGCGGCACTACCACAAGGCTGAGCGCCGCGCCCCATCGACTGCGACGCGATTGCTGAACTCATCGACGGGAAGCGCCGGGCTGATGGGGTCGCAGCCATTCGCGTGCTGCATCTCGCCGATGTCGAGCGCTGGGTCCGCTCAATCATTGGACACTAGGGGCGGTCTGTTCGGCGGCCCCGTGCCGCAGACGCTCCGGGGGGAACGCCTCGGGCACGGGGCTGCCCCGCGCGGGCACGCGCAAGGATTGTGCCGCGCGAAGTTTGCGCCAGCGCGTATATTGGCCCCGCTTGGCGGGATCGGAAATCTCCTCTCCCTTAAGCCAAAAGCGGTACCAATCGAGATTGCGCGCATAGGCCGCCAGTTTGTGGACCGGCTGCATTTTGACATGAGGTTCATCGGCGAAGGCAAATAGCTCCGCCGGCTTGCCCGCACGCTTGAGCAGCGTGTGGAATTTGATGAGGTAGCGGGCTTCGGATTCCGGTACCTGCATAAGGAGCGGCGTACTGATGGCGGCGACATCGGCTTCCGGCGCGAGTGCTCTCCAGCGCTCTCCATCTTCGTTGGGAGCGCCCAGCTGCCAATAATTTTGAAGCATGTCGGTGAACCCGCGGCCGGGAAGCGCATTGGCCCAATAATAGGTTTCCGAGATCTGCCCTGAGGAAATCGTCGCGGCCGCGAAGCGGTCCGTCTTGCGAATGGCCCATAGCGCCACTTCAGAGCCGAAGCTTAAGCCCCCGATCCCGACGCGTGCGGGATCGATGACGCCGGCGGCATCGAGGTCATCGAGGAGCCTGCCGATTATGTCGAGCGCGCGATCGTAGGAGGCATCCGCCGCACCCTTCGTGCCTCTCGCCTGCTCGATGCACAGAATCGCAATTCCATGTTCCACCAGCGGCAACATTGGGATCTCATCGCCGACGCCCCCCTTCAGGAATCCATCGCAACGATAATATTGCACGACAAGCGGAAGACGATCAGAGGCATAAACAGGCCGAAGCAGGAGCGCCGACCCGTCGGGACTTTCGATCGGAATCACTTTCGCCCGGATGCGCGCGCGTAGCGCGGAATTGGGGTCGGCAAGAATGTGACGCTCGCCGCTCGCAAGGTCGATGGCGATGAGCCTTGGTGGAGTGAGGGGGGCGCTTTCAGTGCAAACGAGCCTCGAGCGGGCCACAGCGCAGCGCGGGGGTCGATAGGAAGTTCGAACGCTGCCGTCGGTTGTCGCGATGAGACGCGCGCGAGGCGCTCCGGTCTGCCATCGCCAGACGCGTTCGCGCGCCAGGCCCGCACGCTCGAAGAGCAGAAGGGCATCGCTCTCCGGCTCCCAAGCAAGTGCTGCGAGCGCTGACGACCGGCAGAGCGGGATTTGACATGGAATTGTCGCGCCTGTGCGCGAGGATATCAGCACCGACTGCGTCCCGCCTTCGCCTTGTATCTCGGCGGTTCGACCGCGCGCGTCGACAACCTTGAAACCCTGCGACGGCGCCTTGACGGAGAATATTGGATCGCTGGCAAGAGGAGCGCCGGTAAGGTTACGTGTCTCCTGCCGGCGCGGATCATCCCACAGCAAGCGATCGCGCTCGAACCATTCGGTCGATAATCGCTGCATCACCCTTTTGCCGTCGACGATGGCCCCGCCTGCGATCGGCTGCATGATATCGAGACGCTCGTCGACGAGCACGCCATTCTCGTACGCGTGGCGCTCGGCGTCTGCGATCGCCTTGCGCGTCGCTCCCACCATATAGCGCAGCGCCTTGCCGTCATCAGCGACCTCAAACTCCAGGATATCGGCCTCATCGACAAACTCGCGCTGGGGGAGTGCGCCTTCTCGCCAATGCCAGATCGCCGCAGCGCCGCCGGTCCGCGCGATGTAGCGAAGTCCGCGCGAATCGGGATCCCAGACCGGGATCTGCTCGGCGAGGCCTCCGGAGCCTTCGAAGCGCGCATCGCCGCCGCTGCCGATCGCTGTCACGCGCGTGCCGTCCACCTCGCTCACATGCCATTGGATCATCACGGCATTGCCCTCGATGCTTGGGCGGCTCACGCGGTACGCCACGCGCTTACCATCGGGCGAAAGCGTCGGGGCGCTGATCTCGGCAATCTCGACCAGATCGCGCGGCGTGATCGGATTGCGTGACGGCTCCGCGGGCGAAGTGAGGCTGGCGGCGAATGCTGCGAGGATTACCACGAGACCAGCGCCTGGAGTGCAGTCAAACGTCCGATCGCGCTTGCCTGCTCAGGATCGTAGCCAAATGCTGATGTGGGGGTCCGAAACTCGACATAAGGCGGAGCCTTGTCGAATAGATTATTGATGCTGAGCGCGAGACGGAGAGAACGATCCCCTCCCAGTTGGGCAATGCGGGTGCCGAACTGGAGATCGAAAGTCGTCCAGCTCTTGACCTTCTGGGCGGGGGTGACGGTGAGGTTATCGTAGCCCGCGACATGCTGCAGCCCGATGCTGGCGTCGAGCGCGCCGACTGCAACGCCGGCCCGACCGCGGAGACGGAGCTTGACCGGATTTCCAAGGGTGCCCACCACATTGATGGCGGGCGCCGCATCTGTGATTTGATTGTCGATCGTCAGGAGCCGCGTCCCGCCGAGCGACACCCACAGATGTCCCGCGTCGCCGAGCTGGTGGCGATAGCGCAGATCGAAATCGATCCCCTCTACCTTTGACTTCGATAGATTGAGCGTACGTCCTTCAACGATCGCCCCGATGTCGGCGGGCGTTACGCCGAGCGAGTTGGCAAAGCTCGGGTTCGCAAAATAGGCGGCGACAACCGCGGGATCGGGATTGTCGTCCACGAGCCCGCCATAGATGTCGCGGCGGACGAGGAAATTGAACAGGTCGAAGGAGGCTGTGGCGATCCGGTCACGATAGCCAATCTTGAACCAGCTAAGGCTCGCCCGCGCCCCCGGCAGGAAAGTGGGTTCGAGGTCGACCCCGGCGGTCCAGGTCTCAGCCTTTTCCGGACCGAGGTCAGGGCGGAAGCCGAATAGTCCGAGAACGACCGTCTCACCGCTCGGTGACTGCGGGTCAGGAAGCGCGATTGTCTCGTAAAAGGCGTTCGCCGTCCCGACGAGTTCGTCGAAGAAGGGCGCGCGGAAGGACCGGCCGTAAGAGGCGCGCAGCGTCAGTCCGTGCAGTGGCTTCCATTCGATCCCAACCTTGGGATTTGCGGTGTCACCCACATCGGAATAATCCTCATAGCGTGCCGCTCCGGAGACGGTCAGCGATCCCGGAAATCGGCCTTCGGCGTTGAATATCGGCACCACGAGCTCGCCATATAGCGCGCGCACGGTGCGATGATCGGGAAGTCCGGGAATGCCGGAGGTCCGAGGCGCTTCCGTGCTGCGGTCAATCGTCTGCGCATAGCGTAGCTGGTCGCGTCGATATTCGACGCCGAGCGCTATCTTCACCTCGCCCGCAGGCAGCGCAAGCAACGGGCCGTCGGCGCGAAGCGCTCCGGTCCAGTTCTGATAGCGTACCCGGCGCTGAAGACTGCCCCTCAGGCTGTCGATGAGCGCAGGATCGTTGACCGCGCCGTCACCGAAGAGATTGATGGCCTCTGTTGGCGTCGTGGCAGCGACCGAACGCAAGAGCCGCAGGCGGTGGACAATATTCACGCCGTTGCTGCGTTCGCGCTGCTGGCCGAACCCGCCCGACAGCTCGAGCGACCAGTCGCCAAGGTCGGCGCGCGCGCCGAAGGCTGAATTAAAGGCGCGCACCGAACCTTGGACCCCTTCGGGTCCGAAGTCTGCCGTCGGGTCATAGTAGACGCTGATCGGCTCGCCAGTCCCGATCGGATCGACATAATAGGGGTTGGAAGGTCCCACCGTGAGGGGCGAGACGCCGAATACGCGCTGGCGGGCGGCAAAATGCCGCACCGAATAGAGAAACCGCCCAAAGAGCGTGACCGGCTCCGCGATACGCTGCTCGACGGAGATATAGAGGCCGCCCCTTTCTTGCCGGGGCAGAAGGTCGATGTGGCGGCGGGTGTCACCGCGGTTGAAGCCCCCGGGGATGAGTTGTTCCGCGGTAAGTGCTGTGCCGTCCTGACCGGCCGGGACCCGGTAGGGGAGCCCATCGGCCGCGACGACCGTTCCGGGATTGCTGATGTTTGATCGCAGATCGGGTCCGCCGAACGGGCGTAAATCCTCGCTGGCGAAAGGGCGTGCCGCCGACGGAAGGTTTCCGCGACGGTAATATTCGCCCGCGAGGACGAGATGGCCGGTAGACCAGCCGGTTCCAAAAACCTGGCCGAGCTGAATCTCCCCGAAATCGCCATCAGCGGTTCCCGCCCTGAGCCGTGTTTCGGCGCCTTCGAAGCGATTCCGGAACCGGATGTTCACAACCCCGGCGACAGCATCGGATCCATAGATCGCCGACGCGCCATCGGTCAGTATCTCGATGCTCTCAATTGCCGCTGAGGGCACAAGCGACAAATCGGTAAAGGCACCTGAACCGCCACCGAGCGCGGGCCGCGCCCCATCAAAGAGAGTGAGCGTCGAGCCGCTGCCGAGGCCGCGGAGGTTGATTCCGCTGCCATAGGCGAGGTTCGTATTGGCGTAGCCGCGGGCGCTTGTTCCGACATTCGCTTCCGCAGGCCCCCCCGCGAAGTTTTGCGGGATAGTCTGGAGGAAATCGGTGATCGTGGCGCGGCCGCTTCGATCGAGCGCAGCGCGGTCGATAACGGTGACCGGAGATCCGATCGGTCCGGTCCCCCGGATGCGTGTTCCGGTGACGATGATCGCTGCATCGGTGTCGTCGGCGGGCGCCGATTTGACCCGCAGTACGAGCGTGTTGTCCACCCGGTCGGCGACGAGCCCAGTCCTGGCGAGTAGGCGCGCGAGGGCCTCGTCGGGTGAGAGGCGGCCGTGGACGGCGCTGCTGCGCCGTCCCTCAAGGAGTTGCGAGGCAGCGATCACGTCGCGCCCTGTGGCTTCGGAGTAAGCGCGCAGCGCGTCGGCGAGCCGCTGCGCCGGGATATTAAATTCGGCCTCAGCGGTCTGCGCTCTCGCGGTGGGGGCGCTGAGCGCGAGGCAGCTTCCGGTCGCCAGCAGAGCGGCCATGACAATAGGTTTCATCTATCCCTCCCTTGCAGCCATGTATCGGCTGTTCGGGAGGCTCGATGCCGCGGGGGGCATTCACCCCCCCAAATTTTATGGGCGAGCGAGGACCAGGCTGTCGGAACGCGAGATGACCACAAGGCCGAGCGCTGCTGCAAGCTTGCGTGCGAGCGCTTGACCGCCGTCGATCTCGAAACGGCCGGTCACCAACAGATCTGCGAGTGCTGGGTCGGCAAGAGCAATTTTTTGGCTGTTTACCGCGTTGGCGCTCGTAAGAATGGTCCCGAGCCTTGTCCTGTCGGCAGCGATCTTTCGGGCGACGACGGGGCTTGGTGCCGTGGCCACGCGCTTCGGCCCCTCACGGCTCACTTCGGCGCTCTCGCCCGGTGCGAGCCGCAGTGCACGGGCGTCACCCGCTTTCGCCGCGACCTCGACCGAGCCCGTGATGAGATGGATGCGCGGCGCTGCGCCTAAAAGGTCGACCTCGAAGATAGTGCCGAGCGCCGTTGTCACAGACCCTCCCGCGACTACCCGAAAAGGGCGGCTCGCATCGTGCGCGACGGTAAAGAGCGCGTGGCCGCCACTCAGGGTCACGATCCGCTCATCGGAGGTAAAGTGGGTCTCAATTCTGGAGCCGTCCGAAAGCGCGACGAGCGTTCCGTCGTCGAGACTGCGTCCGCCTGTCGTCGCCTCGCCGGCGATGCGGGTGTCACTGCGGCCGGTGCCCATGGTGACCCAGGCGAAGCCTGCTGAAAGCGAAAGCAGGACTGTAGCGGCGAGTGCCCAGCGCCGCCTTTGCCTCAATCGCGCTGTGTCGTGGGTGCGCGCGAGGACCGCGACCTGATCGACGGAGACCTGGCGGACCCGATCGAAATCGCGGCGCAGCACTGCATAGGCTGCTGCGTTGGCCGGATCGCGATGCCAAGCCTCGAAGGCCTCGCGGTGTTGCTCGGCGCCGGGACCCTCCATTCGCGCGAGCCAGTCTTCGGCGCGCTCCCCGCCGGTCATCGGTGATCCTGCCGCGAGCGGCGGATCGCGCCGAGGGCCTTGGCCATCTGTTTTTCCACGCCTTTCACACTCATCCCCTGCGCGGCTGCAATCTCATCATAGCTCAGCCCCTCGATTCGATGCATCAAGAATATGGCTCTTGTCTTGGGCTTAAGCCGAGCGATCACCTCTTCCAGGCGGCGAATGGCATCGCGCGCCTCGAGCGCCGCATGCGGGTCGGGGCCAGCGTGGGCCTCGTCCTCAAAAGGGCTGTGACCCGCCTGCAACCGGCGCGCATTGGTACGGGCATTTTCGGCAAGGAGATTGCGGGCGGTCTGAACGAGATAGGCCGCGGGCCGGTCGATCAACCCCGTCGCCGCGCGGCGGCGCTGGGCGAAGCGGCGGAAGCATTCCTGCACGAGGTCGCCAACATCCTGCGGCTGGACGCGGCGCCGAATGTATCGCGCAAGTTCAGGCCCATGCGCCTTGTAGGCGGCTTCCACGCCGATGCTGACAGCGAGATTCTGGCACGTATCGGGTGAAATGGCGTCACGTTCCGTAACGCCGCGCCTGCTTTGCTGCTCCTCAAAATCCATGTCCGCTGCCTTCCCGTTCGGACGGTAAGGCAGCCCTGCCGGGCGTTGAGAACTTGCTTAGCGAACAAGCGCCGCCGCCTTTGGCCCGTAGGCTTGGACATGCGCGGCGGCCACCCGGACAGGATGGAAAATCAAAACGGCCAAGACGGGTTCTCACGCCCGGCATCGTGCCTATTCGCCCGATGCCCCTTGAGGATAGCGGACGTGAGCGCGAGGACAAGGGGAAGAGCGGAATTAGAACCAAATTGAAGATTGTTGTGTCTCAACCCGCGTTCTGCGGAATTGAACTCCGGTTGGCCCCGTGTCGCCGCAAAGCCGTTGTTCGGCCCCTGAATGTCGGGCCACAGTAGCCTGACTGGAGAAACACCATGCGGATCCGTTTCATCCTCGGATTGAGCCTTTTTGTCGGTGCGACGCCTGCCGCAGCGCAGGACATTCCCATGATCGACGGTGTCGGCGCCTATAATCACAGCCAGGTCATGCGCCACCGGGATCGGAGCGCCGACGAGAAGCGAACGCACGCGCCCGACGCGGAGGAGCTTGGCCACAAGCGGTTGATGGCGCTCAGTCCCGAAGCGCGGCGCGCACTCATTGCGCTGAAACCGGAACTTGATCGCCGCGTGAAGCGTGATGGCGAGGTGGCCGCCAATCGGTGGTTTGAAAGCAAGGTGGCGGAAGCTGAAAAGCGCGAGGGACTGCGCCCCTGACAAGGCAGAACAATCCTACAAGTGGCGGCAAGAGGGGCGATATGCGTGACATCCAGCATCCTCCGCGGCCCTTGGTCGGGATCCATAAGCATCTCTTCGACAGCATGTTTTCATGCGGCGGTCGCCGCGATGCGCGCGGGGCAGGAGACGGACGCGAAATTTCGCGGCCGGGCGCCCCGCGCTCGCAAAGCTTCTAATCGGCGAAGCGGGACGTGCCGCGGCAGTCGAAGCTCAAGCTCTTCCGCACCGCGATCGGCTTTCACGATGCCTATGTCGCGGCGCCGAGCCAGAAGGCCGCACTCGAGGTTTGGGGAAGCGAGAGCAATTTGTTCGCCGTTGGCGCTGCTGAACGCGTCGACAATCCCGAGGTTATGCGTGAAGCGCTAGCCCGGCCTGGCGAAGTGATAAAGCGGACTCGCGGCACGATGGCAGAGCATCTTGCCGCGCTGCCCAAGGCGTCGCCGCGAGGGCGATCAAGGTCGGCCGCCAAAGATGAGGATGCGGAGCCGGCGCCTCGGCGTGCAAGGCCCTCAAAGCCAAAAGCCTCGCGCGCCAAGCCGAAACCACGCCCGAAGCGTACGTCGCTCGACCGCGCCGAGGCTGCCCGCGCCGCTGCCGAACGACGCCACGGTGAAGAGCGGGAGACGCTGGCGAAGCAACAAGCGCAACTCGACCGGGCGCGGCGCAAGCTCGAGGCGGCCCAGACCCGCGAGCGCGAGCGGCTCGAGGCGCGCGTCGATTCGGCGCGAGCCGCCTATGAGCGCGCGATGCGCGCGTGGCGCGCCAGCTGAATGAGGGTAGGGCGGCCCTCGGAACGAGACGGCGCCCCGTTGAGGCAGCACCGACCCGCCATCGGACCTGCCAAACAGCGGTATCAATTCCCCCAGCGCGCAGGTTCAAGCGCGATCGCGATGGGCGGCTGAATCTTGGACCAGCCCCGCGCCGCGATCACATCGTTGCTCTCCTTCGCCCGCCGCCCCGGGCCAAGCGACCAGCTGATGTGATAATGGCTGCCATCGCCGCGGTCGGTCTTTCCGGCAATGCACACGACCAGCGCTTCGACGCCTTCGCCATCGTCGCTCCGGCCCACGACCTCGCCGCATCGATCTTCGGGAAGCGGAGCCGCTTCATCCGCCCCGAAGCGCAGTGTGACATGGTCGGCCACAAGGGCTGCGTAGCGTGGAGGAAAGCGCTTCAGCAGCGCCTCGCGGTCTCGTTCGGGAAGCTTCCAGCCCGTGGTCACACCGCTCATGACCCTGCCTTTCGGCCCCGCGCCGGCGTGTCGGCAAGTTCGATCCAGGCCGGCGCATGGTCGCTCGACTTCTCCCAACCGCGCGGGCGCGTGTCGACACCTGCGGCGCTGAGCCGTTTCCTGGCTGCCTTGTTGAGCAGAAGGTGATCGATACGGATCCCCTCTCCGCGCTGGAACGAGCGGCGCCAATAGGCCCAGAAGCTGTAGATCCGCTCGTCCGGATGGAGGGTACGGATCGCGTCGGTCCAACCCTGGTCGAGATAGCCTTGATAGGCGGCTCTGGCTTCGGGAGCAAACAGCGCGTCCTTCTTCCAGTTTTCCGGTTTGTAGACGTCGAGATCGGTGGGAATCACGTTATAGTCGCCGCACACGATCACGGGCGCCTTGAGATCGAAGAGTGTTTTCAGATGCGCATCGAGGCGGGCCATCCACTTCAGCTTGTAATCGAACTTGGGACCCGGCCAGGGATTCCCGTTGGGAAGATAGAGGCCTGCAATGAGGATGCCGCCGATCGCGGCCTCGATATAGCGGCTTTGTTCATCGGCCGGGTCGCCGGGCAGACCGCGGCGCGTCTCGTGAATATCGCCGACCCGGCTGAGTATCGCAACGCCGTTCCAGCGGCTCTCGCCGTGCCAGATAACATCATAGCCCGCGTCTCGGATCGCATTTTCCGGGAATTTCTCCTGCGACGCTTTGAGCTCCTGCAGGCAAAGGATGTCGGGCTTGGCGAGCGCGAGCCAGCGCAGCAGGATGGGAAGACGCCCGCCAATGCCGTCCACATTGTAGGTCGCGATCTTCATGGGGCCGGACAATCCTGTGCGGGCGGGGTGTCTAAGGTCATGGATCGAAGACCGCCCATGGGCGGCTTTTGTTCCGCGGGGCCATATGTCCGCGCCCGCAACTTGCGGATGCGCGGGGCGTTGCATCGGCAAGGAGATGGACAATGGCAAGCGACGACAAGAGGAATGTCGGTTCTCCCGACCGCGACCGGATCAGCCTCAGCGAAGATTATGAAGTGCGCGACTGGACGCAGGCGCTTGGCGTAAGCGAGCAGGAACTTCGTGAAGCGGTGGATGCGGTGGGTAGCTCGGCGGACAAGGTCCGCGCGTATCTGAAGGGTCGCTGAGGCGCGTCCCCCGATCCGTTCAGACTTTGTCATAAAAAGGAGCGAAAGAGGAGGCGCCGAGACGAAATCTCTCGTCTGCGCCTCCCAGGTGCGCGCCTTGTGTGTCTAGAGCGGCAAGGCGCATGGCGCTCGCAAGCGCTCGACAAAAAAGCTGTGGCGCGGCGGCTCGGCGAAGAGGATGTCGTCCGGCAGCGTGACATCGAGCCAGTGCATCACATCGCGTCGCTGGATGACGACGCCGTGGCGCGACTGATAGGGAAGGACGTCGGCCCCCGCGGGCATGGTGAGAATGCGGTAAGAAAGGGGCCAGCCGGCAAGCGGCGGATCCCAGATCGCGGCAAGGTAGAAGAAATTGCCGCTGTCGAGCGCCACCCGGTAGCGATGGTCGCCCGAGCCCATCCGAAATTCGCTCGCGGGGATGAGGCAGCGGCGTGGGGGGAAAGCGCGCGCTTCGCTGCGCAAGAAACGATACTGGACGCCGTCCGCAAAGCGGGGGTCGGAACCCCAGACCGCTTTGACCATTTCAATTTCGGACCTATTTTCCGGATTGCGGCGTACGAGCGCCCGCGCGGCAGTGCTTGGATTATCGGGATCAAAGGGCGTTGGCACATTTGTCACTCATGGAACATAACAAGAACATGGACCAATCGCAACAAGCGGGGACGCACGCTCATGTGCAATGATTATCGTCTTGAGGTCGATATCGCCTCGATCGCTGAAGATTTCGAGGATCTGCAAATCAGGCTCGAGACGCCCGAAGGACTCCCCAATGTCCCGGCGCGCGAGGATGTCAGGATCACCGATGTCGCGCCGATCGTGCGCAGCTCGAAGAAGGGGCGCGCGCACGGCGAACTCATCAACCGGCGCTGGAGCTGGCCCGGCCCTAAGGGCGCGCCGGTCTATAATTTTCGCTCGGAGAAGCGGAACTTTCCCTCGCATCGCTGCCTCGTTCTTTGCGATGGATTTTACGAGTTTACCGATCCCGCCTCCCCGGGGCAGAAGCGTCTCGACAAGTGGCTGTTCACGATGAAGGGGCGGCGCTGGTTCTGCATGGCGGGTATCTGGCGCAGCTATGAGGAGGGCGAGGCCTTCACCCTTCTGACGATGGATTCCGGACCCGATATCGCGCCTTATCATCACCGGCAGATTATTCCGCTCGCGCCCGAGCGCTGGGCCGACTGGCTCGATCCCGCGGTGCCCGCAGACGATCTCCTGGCATGGCTTCCTCAAGGGTCTCTTGAAGTCCGCCAGGTCTATGGCAAGCCGCCCGCGCAAGGGCGCCTTGCCCTGTGAACATTGCGCGCGCGCTCATGCGCTTCATCGAGGCGCAGGCGGGGGCGTACGACCAAGCGCTGGCCGAGCTCCGAAAGGGAGCAAAGCGCTCGCACTGGATGTGGTTCATTTTTCCGCAGCTCGCGGGGCTCGGCCGGAGCGTAATGGCGAAGCGTTACGCAATAGCCGATCTCGCCGAAGCACAGGCCTATCTTGCCCACCCTGTGCTCGGGCGCCGCTACGCCGCCTGCGTCGCGGCGCTCGCCGATCTGAGCGGCAGCGATCCCGTGGCGGTATTCGGCGCGATCGATGCCATGAAGCTTCGCTCGTCACTCACCCTTTTCGAGGCGGCAGGCGGCGAGCCGGCGTTCGGGGCGGCGCTTGATCGTTGGTTCGGCGGCGCGCGCGATGAGCGCACGCTCGCGCTTTTGGGCCACAGCTGAACGGGTGGAACAAAGCCGATGCTGCCGGGTTTAACGGATTGCTCGGGCGAAGCGAAAGATCGACGGATCGACCGCAGCCATGAGTGTCCACCGTGCCCGCGGCTCCTCGATCGTCTGTTCGATATCGCCGCGGCGCACGGACTAGGCGTTCAGCTTTGCGGCTGTCCGTGATGTTTGGGCACGAGAATCAACGTGCGGCCTTCGACCCGCCACGATGCGAGCGCCGAGAGAAAATTCATGCCCAAAATGTCGGTGTCGCCGAGCGCAGGCGATATCACGGTCTTGAGTTCGCGCGCCTCAATTCCGCCGACGTCGAGCCGCGCGATCGTTCCCGCATCGGCGCGAACGGTTCCATTCGCGGTTTGCATGAGAATGGGGACGAACGCTGCGTCGGGTTCGACGCCTGCCGCCTTGGCGCTTCGCGTTGAAAGCGCCGTTATCGTGGCGCCGCTGTCGATCAGCATGCGCCGCTCAAGGCCATTGATCCGCGTCTCGGCCCAGAAATGCCCGTCGCGGCTCATCGGGATGCGCACTTCGCCTCCCACCACCTCCTGGCGATCAAGGCCAAGCGCCGCCGCGGCGCGCGAGAGAAGGGGATCGAAGGGCGCCTGCTGGAGCAGGAGCAGGATGGCGACCGCGAGGACGGCGAAGGAAAGGAGCGCCCGGAGAAGGCGTCCCACATAGGGGATTTGAAAGAGAATGAGGAGAATGAGCGCGGCGCCCGCCGCATAAAGCACGAGCGCGTCCCAGGAAAGATCGGTGGTGATGGGCATCAATCCTCAGCTTTTACACGCGCCGAGGTGACGCGGCGCTGAACGATCCACAGCATATGCGTCAGACGGCTTGACGATCGATCGGACTAGGTGGAACATATAGGGAACATTTGAGTCGATGTCCTATGAATATTCCAGTCCCAACACAGCCCCGGCCCGGCGCCGGGGACCTTGCCGTCTTGCGCGAAACGGTCGCGCGCGTCGCTGCGGCGCGTGGACCCCTGCTGCCTTTCGGCATCGCGCCGCTCGATGGAAGACTGAACGGCGGCGGGCTTGATGGCGCAGGCCTTCACGAAATCGCCGCAGCCACGGCAAGCTGGGGCGATGACGCCGCTGCGACGCTTTTTGCCGCCGGGATCGCCGCGCGCTTCGCGGCGGCGCCGGGGCTTTCGGTGCTCTGGGCGCTCACGCGCTTCGACCTTTATGCGCCTGGTCTGGAACAGGCAGGGCTTGGACCTGAGCGGATCCTCTATGCTGAGGGGCGCGATGACCGCGAGCTGCTTGCGATATGCGAGGATGCGCTGCGCGGCGGCGCGCTCGCCTGCGTCGTTGCCGAGGTGAAGGCGGCCGATCAGACGGCAACGCGGCGGTTGCAGCTTGCCGCGGCCGAAGGGGCGACGCCGATGCTCCTTTACCGGCGCCATCGCCGCGTCGGCACCTGCCCGCTCGATGCTCCTTCGCTCGCGATGACGCGCTGGCGCATCGGAGCGCGGCCCTCGGAGCGCCTCGCGGTTCCCGGGATCGGACGCGGACGCTGGCACGTCGAGCTCGTCCGCCAGCGCGGCGGGCCGCCTTTCGCTCTCGAACTGGAGGCGTGCGATGACCAGGGTCGCCTCGCTCTTCCTGCCGCAGCTCGCGATCGAGCGGCTGCGACGGGCGGAGCGGCATCCCCCGCGCTCGAGCGCGCCGCCTGAGGCGGCGCGGCCTGCGCCGCGACCGGTTCTAAGGCCCGCGCGCTCACGCTTCGATGGCCCCCCGTGCGACGATCCGCCAAACGCCTGCTCGGTGCCGCGCGGCGGTGGCTGGCGCCCTGGCGCGCGCTGGGCGCGCGCGGCGGCAGCTGAAGCATCTGCACCGGACTGGCGCGGCGCAGACGCGGGCGCGGCGGGTGCGCGGCCGATGATCCTCATCGCGCGGACCGGACAGCGCGATATGGTGACCGCCGCCTGCCCTGCGGCGCTCGATCTCGGCATCACCCCCGGCATGGCGGCTGCGCATGCGCGGGCGCTCGTCGCCGATCTTGAGGTGCGTGCGGCCGATCCTGACGCCGACCGGGCCTGGCTCGATCGCCTTGCGCTCCACGCCGCACGCCACTGGACACCGAGTGCGGCGGTGGCGGGGGAGGATGGCCTCTGGCTTGACATTGGCGGAACCGCGCATCTTTTCGGGGGCGAGGCGCGCTTTTCGGCGCGGCTTTGCCGCTTCCTCGCCCGCCTCGGTTTCACCGCCCGTATCGCGGTCGCTGGAACGCCGGGGGCTGCGCACGCGCTCGCGCGCTTCGGCGGCGCGCCGATCCGGCTGCTCGGTGCGGGTGAGGAAGCCGAAGCCCTGGCGCCGCTGCCGCTTGCCGCGCTGCGCCTGGCTCCGGGCGCGCTCACTGCCGCGCGACGCTTCGGCCTTGAGTGCGTCGGCGATCTTTATCCGATGCCGCGCGGTCCGCTCGCGCGGCGCCTCGGGCGCGGCGCGGTCGAACGGCTCGACCAGGCGCGGGGGTTCGCGCCCGAGCCGATCGTGCCGGTCGTCCCTTTCGAGACGCCCGAGGCGCGCCGTCAGCTCCTCGAGCCGATCGGGACCCCCGAGGCGATCGGCGCGGTGATCGACGATCTCCTGCGCGATCTGCTTGCCGAGCTTGAGCGCCAGGGTCTCGGGCTGCGCTTGGCGCTGCTGCGCTGCGCGACGCTCGATCGCGGCGAACAGCGCGTCACCATCGGTGCAGCGCGTGCGACGCGCGATGCGGCGCATCTGCGGCGTCTCCTCGGGCTCCGGATCGACCGGATCGAGCCGGGTCTCGGGATCGAGGCGATGATGCTCGCCGCGATCGAGGTCGAGCCGCTCGCGCCCGCGGAAATCGACGCCGCGCTCGATGGGCGCGCGCAGGGGCGCGATCTTGCCCCGCTTGTCGACCAGCTCGCCGGGCGGGCGGGCGAAGCGGCGCTGTTCCGGCTCGCGTCGGTCGAAAGCGACGTTCCCGAGCGCGCGGTCGCGCGCGCGGTACCGCTCGCCAGCCCTCCCGGCTGGCCGGCCTGGCCGCGCCCCGTGCGCATCCTTTCGTCCCCCGAACGCCTCGCAGGCGTTGTCGCTTTGCTCCCCGATCATCCGCCGCGCCGCTTTACCTGGCGCGGCCGCACCTATCGGATCGTCGCGGGCGATGGCCCGGAGCGCATCCATGGCGAATGGTGGCGGCGGCCCCGCGAAATGTGGGCGGTGCGCGATTATTTCCGGGTGGAGACCGACAGCGGCGAGCGCTTCTGGCTTTTTCGGCGCGGCGATGGGCTCGACGATGAGAGCGGGGATTTGAGCTGGTTCATGCACGGCGTGTTCGGATGAGCGGGATCGACCATCCGGCGGCGCGAAGCGCGCCGAAGACGACCTATGTCGAGCTCCAGGTGACGAGCCACTTCTCTTTCCTGCGGGGCGCCTCCTCGCCTGAAGAATTGTTCGCCGCCGCTGCGCTGCAAGGCCACAGGGCGCTGGGGCTTTCGGACCGCGGCAGCGTCGCGGGCGTGGTGCGCGGTCTTCTGGGAGAGGAGGCAACCGGCGTACGCCTCATCGCGGGGTCGCGGGTCGATCTCGATGATGGCCGCGCGCTTCTCCTCTATCCGAAGGACCGGCGCGCCTGGTCGCGGCTGACCCGGCTCCTGAGCCTTGGCAAGGCGCGCGGCGGCAAGGGGCATTGCATCCTTGGGCTTGAAGATGTCGCAGCACATGCCGAGGGCCTCGTCGCGATCCTTCTTCCCGATGCCCCGGGCGCGCGCCTCCGGGCTGATCTTGGCGCGCTTCGCGACATCTTCGGGCTTGACGCCTATCTCTCGCTCGCCTTTCGGCGGCGTCCCGGCGACATCGCGCGGCTTGCAGCGCTCGATGCACTCGCGCGCGATGCCGGCGTGCGCAGCGTGGCGACTGGCGACATCCTCTATCATGCGCCCGAACGCCGCCCGCTCCAGGACGTGATGAGCGCGATCCGCGAAAAGAAAGTGATCGACACGCTCGGCTTTGAGCGCGAGCGGTTCATGGACCGGGCGCTCAAATCGCCGCAGGAAATGGAGCGCCGCTTCGCGCTTTTCCCGGACGCGATTGCGGCGAGCGCCGATATCGCTGCGGCGTGTCGCTTTGATCTTCGCGAAATCCGCTACCAATATCCCTATGAGGAAGTGATGGAAGGGCGCAGCGCGCAGGAAGCGCTCACCGCGCTCACCGAGGATGCTGCCGCGCGCATGTTCCCCAACGGCCTGCCGGCGGCCTACCGCGCCCAGATCGACCATGAGCTCCGCCTCATTGGCGAGCTTGGCTACGCGCCCTATTTCCTCACCGTCCATGCGATCGTTGCCGAGAGCCGGCGGCGCGGAATCCTCTGCCAGGGGCGCGGGTCGGCGGCAAACAGCTGCGTCTGTTTCCTCCTTGGCATCACCTCTATCGATCCGATCAAGCACGAGCTTCTCTTCGAGCGGTTCGTCTCGGGCGAACGCAAGGAGCCGCCCGATATCGACGTCGATTTCGAGCATGAGCGGCGTGAGGAAATCATCCAGTGGATCTACGAGACCTATGGGCGGCATCGCGCTGCCCTGACCGCAGTCGTCACTCGCTATCGCACCAAGGGGGCGGTCGCCGAGGTCGGCAAAGCGCTCGGTCTCCCGCGCGATCTCACCAAGATGCTCACCGGCCTTGTCTGGGGCTGGTCGGAGGATGGCATGACCGATGAGCAGATCGCAAGCCTCAACCTCAACGCGAGGGATTATCGCCTCCGCCTGACGCTCGAACTTGCGCGCCAGCTGATCGGCACGCCCCGCCACCTCTCGCAGCACCCCGGCGGCTTCGTGCTCACCGAGGAACGGCTCGATGATCTCGTGCCGATCGAGCCTGCGCGCATGGAAGCGCGGCAGATCATCGAATGGGACAAGGACGACATCGACGTCCTCAAATTCATGAAGGTCGACATCCTGGGGCTCGGCATGCTCGGCTGCATGAACCGCGCGTTCAACCTGCTCGCCGAGCATAAGGGCATCGCGGTCAGCATGGCCGATCTTCAGGACGATGACCCTGATGTCTATGCGATGATCCAGAAGGCCGACACGCTCGGGGTCTTCCAGATCGAAAGCCGCGCGCAAATGTCCATGCTGCCCCGGATCAAGCCGAAATGCTTTTACGATCTCGTGATCGAGGTCGCGATCGTGCGCCCGGGCCCGATCCAGGGCGACATGGTCCATCCCTATCTCCGCCGCCGCGAGGGCAGGGAAAAACCTGAATATCCCAGGGCCGAGCTTCGCGCCGTGCTTGAGAAGACGCTCGGCGTTCCGCTTTTCCAGGAGCAGGCGATGAAGGTCGCGATCGTCGGCGCGGGTTTCACCCCGGCCGAGGCCGACGAGCTTCGCCGCGCGATGGCGACGTTCAAGCTCACGGGCGGCGTCTCGCATTTCTTCGACAAGCTCGTCGGCGGCATGATCGCGCGCGGCTACCCGCGCGACTTTGCCGAGCGCACCTTCAAGCAGATCGAAGGGTTCGGCTCCTATGGTTTTCCCGAAAGCCATGCGGCGAGCTTCGCGAAGATCGCCTATGCCTCCTGCTGGATGAAGCATCATCATCCCGACGTCTTTTGCGCAGCGCTCCTTAACGCGCAGCCGATGGGCTTTTATGCACCCGCGCAAATCGTCGCCGACGCGCGCAAACATGGAGTCGAGGTTCGTCCGGTCTCGATCAATCACAGCCACTGGGATTGCACGCTCGAGCCGAGGGGCGGACGCACCCTTGCGGTGCGCCTCGGCTTTCGGCAGGTGCGCGGGCTTGCCAATATCCATGGCGCCGCCATCGCGGCGGCGCGCGGCGCCTTGCCGTACGAGAGTGTCGAGGATCTATGGCGCCGCGTGCAGGTGCCGCGCGCCGCGATCGAGCGGCTCGCCGAGGCCGACGCCTTTGCCTGTCTCAGCGAGGACCGGCGCCAGGGGCTCTGGAAGGTGAGAGGGCTTGGCGAGGCGCCGCTTCCGCTGTTCGCGGCGGCCGATGCGCGCGAGGCGGCTTTCTCGCCCGAGGGGCGTGAACCCGATGTGGCACTGCGGCCGATGACGGCGGGCCGCGAGGTCGTGGAAGATTATCGCACCACCCAGCTCTCGCTGCGCGCGCACCCGCTGAGCTTCCTGCGCGCCGAGCTTGATGCCATGAAGATCGTGCGCTGTGCCGATCTCGCCTCGATCCGCGACGGGCGCAATGTCGAGGTCGCGGGTGTCATTCTCGTCCGTCAGCGCCCGGGCTCGGCGAAGGGCGTGTTGTTCGTCACCATCGAGGACGAGACCGGCATTGCGAACGGCATTCTCTGGCCTGACAAATTCGAGACCTACCGCCGGCCAATCATGGCGGCCTCGATGATCGCGATGCGCGGGCGCCTCCAGAAGGAGGGCGAGATCATCCATATCATCTGCGATCGCATCATCGATCACGACGCAATGCTGGGCTCGATCGCGCAGATGGATTTTGCCGTGGCGCCGGGCCCCGGCGATGGGGCGCGGGGCGGGGGCGGGCCCGATCCGCGCACCCCGGCGGGTTGGACGCCGCGCGGGCGGACCTTGGCCTCGCCGCCATTCGGCAGGGAGGAGGAAGAGCTTCTGCGGGTGCGTAGCCATGACTTTCGGTGACACCGGAGGCGCCACGAAGAACAGCCCGCGTGTGACTTGGTGGCCAATGTCGCGAAGAAACATGGCCCAACCGCTTCCTCCCCCCCGACGCGTTGGCGGGCGCGCGCTAATAATTTTTGTTTGCACGCCGCAAGATGAGATACGCTTGCCCATCAAACTCAACCTTTTTTATAGGGAATTCACGAGGGATGATGATCTCCTGCTCTCGTGCGTCCTCATGGAGATCCGCGGCTTTTGACAGGGATGCAGCTTGCTCCGCGTAACCAACAGCTAAAGCGCGCGATACCTAGGCGACAACGCTCCGTGTCGTGTTCCCCTTTCACGAAGGGAACCAGAAATGCCAAAGTCATAGGTCCGGCGGCTTCGCGCCATCATATCTCGTCTGACGTAGGGCCGGGTCTGCTCCCGGACCCGCAGCAGGCGTTCATCTTCAGGAATTTATCTGCCCGGAAGGGCGGCCCTCCTGCGCGCGTCCAATGGCTGCAGCGCGGGGATGAGAGGCGTGCGCTCTTCCGGTCCAAGGGGGACCAAATGTCATCGCAAACTATTCGCCCGCTCCTCGCGCTCATTCTGGGAACGAGCGCTGCTGCCCTATATGCACCGCCTGCTTTGGCAACCGAGGCTGCCGAAGAGGCCGACGGAATTGCGCCTGGGGAAATCGTCGTCACCGCGCAGGGCCGCGAGCAGCGTCTTCAGGATGTGCCACTTTCTGCGGCGGTCGTGTCGGGCGCGGCGCTTGAGAAAGGCAATATCCGGGACCTTCAGGATCTGGCGAGCCATGTCGCGAACGTGCGCATAGCGAGCGCACCGGCAGCCGAACTCATCAATATTCGGGGCGTCGGCTCGGGGCTGAGCGCCAATTTCGAGCAATCGGTCGGTACCTTTGTCGATGGTGTCTATCGCGGCCGCTCGCGCTCGGCACGCGCCGCCTTGTTCGACGTGGACCGTGTCGAGATCCTCAAGGGTCCGCAAACCACCTACTTCGGCAACAATGCGATCGCCGGCGCGCTCAACATCACAACGCGCACGCCTGGCCACCAATTTGGCTATAACGCGAGTGCGCTGCGCGGTACCGACGGCGAATATGCCTATGAAGCGGGCGTCACCTTGCCGCTCGACGATAGCTTGAGCATTCGCATCGCGGCAAAGGCCTACGGCCTTGATGGCTATATCGAGAATGACCTCACCGGAGGGGCGGGACCCTTCCAGCGCGAATGGGTCGCGCGCGCTTCGATTGCCTGGACGCCGAGCGATCGCTTCCGCTCGGACCTGCGCCTCGACCGCGGACGAGCGCGCAACGAGGATGCCTATCCCGCACAGGTTCTGAACTGCGAGGCGGGCACTGCCACGGCGCAGGGGCTCTGCCTTCGCTACCTATCCGCCTATGGCGCGGGCGCCGATGATGATCTTGACCGCCACCGCGCCGGTGCCCCGAGCGATTACGACTATGACTATACCGAGCTTGCATGGCGGAACGAACTCGCCCTCGGCGCCGTCACGCTCAAGTCCCTGACGAGCTATTTCAAGCACGACGTCAATGCGATCTTCAATCTCTTTCCGCTGCCGCTCGTCGGGGTGGCGGGCAGCAATGTCCTCTTCTCTGCCGGGGGACCCGAAACCTACCGCAGCTTTGCCCAGGAAATCCGGATCGAGTCCGACGACAGCGGCCCTCTGACCTATACGCTTGGCGCCTATTTCTCGCGCGGAAAGCTCTTCACGGACGGCACGCTCGGGGCCTTTTTTGCCCCGCTTGGCGCCGCGCTCACCGCCGTCGGCTACAATGCCTCGTCACCCCTCGCGTCCAACACTCTCTTCCATCAGACCGATCAGACCTGGTCGGCATTCGGTGCGGTGACGTGGCGTGCGACCGATCGGCTGCGCGTGAACGCATCGCTGCGCTACTCGATCGTCGACAAGAAAGCGGCGCGCTCGGTGGTTTCGGGACTTCACGATGGTTCGGCCGTCTTTGCCTCCTCGGCAACGATCATTCCGGGATCCCCTGCACAGCAGGCGGCGATCAACCAGGTGCTTGCGGTCGATGCGGCGCCTTTCGTCGACAGCAAGCGGCGCGACAGCAAGCTCATGCCCGGCATCGGGGTGCAATATGATTTCACCGGCGCCGTGATGGGCTATGCAAGCTACAATCGCGGCTTCAAGGCGGGCGGCTTCTCGAGCGCATCGAGCATCAATCTTTTCGGGCCCGAGACGGTCGATGCCTATGAGGTGGGCATCAAGTCGAGCCTTTTCGACAACCGCGCGACCCTGAATGTCAGCGCCTACTGGAACGACTTTAAGGATCTGCAGGAGGCGAGCAATTTCCTGTTGCCGAACGGCACGAGCCTCTCGCTCATCCAGAATGCGGCGAGAGCGCGTGTGCGAGGCGTTGAAGTCGGGGGCGCCTTCAAGCTGAGCGACGCAGTGACGGTGAATGCGGATCTTGCCTATCTCGATGCCAAATATCGCGACTTTCCGAACGGTCCGTGCACGCCGTCGCAAGTCCTGACCATCCCTAACTGCCGCCAGGATCTCTCGGGTGCCTCGCGCGCTTTCGCGCCGAAATTCAGCGGCAATATCGGGCTTGAATATTCCGCGCCGGTTGCGGGCGGCAGGATGAGCTTTGCGCCAAACCTCTTCTTCACGTCCAAATATGGGCAACAGGTCAACAACGATCCGCTTTTCTACCAGGAGGGCTATGAGAAGCTTGACGCGCGCCTGGCCTTTGCGGGCGATAGCGGGCGATGGGAATTTGCGATCATCGGCAAGAACCTCACCGACAAGACCACCGCAAGCTTTCGCAACTCGCTCCAGAATTTCGGCTCGGTCTTCGCGCTGGCCGAACGCGGGCGCTCGGCGGCCGTCCAGTTCTCGCTTCGTCACTGACCTTCCATTGGAAGAGGAATGAAATCATGAATATTTTCGTCAAAACCGCCCTTCTTGCCCTGGCGGCTTCCAGCTCGAGCCATGCGATCGCCAAGGCGGATGAGGGAGCCGACCGCCGCCCGAACATCGTCGTCATTGTTGCCGATGATCTGGGCTTGTCGGATCTCGGCGCCTTCGGCGGCGAAATCCGAACGCCCGCGCTCGATTCCATTGCCGAGGCGGGGGTGCGGCTCACCAACTTCCATAGTGCGCCTGCCTGCTCGCCCACGCGCTCGATGCTGCTCTCGGGCACCGATAACCACACCGCGGGGGTTGGTGCCATGGCCGAGACGCGGACGATGCGGGGAGGAGCCCAAACGCCTGGATGGGGCTATGAAGGCGTGATCACGACGAGGGTTGCAACGCTCGCCGAGCGCCTTCGCGCCGGGGGTTATCATACGATAATGAGCGGCAAATGGCATTTGGGGCTCACCGCCGAGCAGAATCCGGCCGCGCGGGGCTTCGCCTCCTCCTTTGCGATCCTCCAGGGCGGCAATAACCACTTCGGAGGCGGCTTTGGTCCGGACAGCAATCCGAACCTGCGCGCCACCTATACCGAAAATGGCCGGGAAGTCGGTATTCCAGAGGAGTTTTACTCCTCCGACTATTTCACGACGAAACTCATCGAGCAGCTTGATGGCCGGCCAAAATCGGCGCCCTTCTTTGCCTATCTCGCCTTCACCGCGCCGCACTCGCCGCTTCAGGCGCCCGCGGAGGATATCGCACGGTACAAGGGCCGCTATGATCAGGGTTGGGCTGTGCTGCGCGAAGAGCGTCTCGCGCGAATGAAGGCGCTCGGCATTGTGCCGGCATCGATAAAGGCCGCCGATATCGCAGGCTACCGTGAAGCGTGGGAAAAGCTCACGCCTGAGGAGAAGCGGGTCGAGGCGCGCAAGATGGAAATCTACGCGGCGATGGTCGATCGGCTCGATCAGAATGTCGGGCGGGTGGTGACCTATCTCAAAAATACGGGGACCTACGAGAATACGATCATTCTCTTTTCGTCGGATAATGGTCCGGCGGCCGAAGGCGCCGAGCTTTACGGACTGCTTCCCGGCATGGCGGAACATATCGCGAGCCAGGACCAGAGCTTCGAGGCGATGGGCACCAAATCGTCGCTCCTTTTCTACGGCCCCAATTGGGCGCAGGCGGCCTCGGCGCCATACCGACTGCACAAGGGAGTGATTACCGAGGGAGGAACGCGGGTCGCCGCCTTTATCAAGGTGCCGGGCGCCGCGCGCGAGCGCGAGATCAGCGATGCCTATGCAAGCGTCATGGATGTGACCCCGACCTTGCTCGATGCCGCGGGACTGACAGCCGAACCGGTGTTCGAGGGGCGGGAAGTCGCGCCGATACGGGGGCGCTCGATGCTTCCTTATCTGCAGCAGGCGACGCGGCAGGTTCATGCCGACGATGAGCCCATCGCCTTTGAACTGCATGGGCATCGCTCGGTCCGCCAGGGGCGCTGGAAGCTCGTCTATCTGACGCCGCCTCACGGGACGTCGGCCTGGGCGCTCTACGACCTGGCGACCGACCCCGCCGAACAGCATGATCTCTCTGCCGCTCAACCGGAGCGCACGCGGGTGCTGCTCGCTGCTTGGGATGAGTTCGCGCGCCAGACCCATATCGCGCCATGAAGAGAGCCGGACCCCTGACCCTGGCGCTCGGGTGTGCGATGGCCTGGGGGCTGCTCGCGCGCGAAGCTCCCCCGTCCGGCGCCAGCGCCACCAGAGCGCTCTGCGCCAAAGCGGGCGGGACCGTCACCATAGCGGCCGGCGCTACCATGCTTGGCGAGGATGGTCCGGGCGTCCCGGGCGCCGTCACCAGGGTTCGGGCCTTTCGCATCGACCGCACCGAAGTCACGAACCGCCAGTTTGCGGCCTTCGTCGAGGCGACGGGTTATGTGACGGAAGCCGAAAAGCAGGGCGAGGCGGCGGTTTTCATCCCGCCGGACAGGCTTGAGCGCGGCCTTGAGGATCCCGGGCAATGGTGGCGCATGGTGGCCGGGGCGACCTGGAGACACCCCCAGGGCCCGGGGTCGTCGATCGACGGCGCGCCCGATCTGCCCGTCGTGCAGGTCACCTTTCGCGATGCGCTGGCCTATGCGCGCTGGCGCGGCGGGACATTGCCGAGCGAAGCGCAGTGGGAGCGCGCGGCTCGGGGCGATCAGCAGGGCCATCGCGATCGCCACAGCTGGGCCCGGTCGAAAGATGGCGCGCCGCTAGCCAATGCGTGGGACGGGGTCTTTCCGGTCGCGAACACGGGAGCGGACGGCTTTCGAGGCCTCGCTCCGGTCGGATGCTTTCCGCCCAATGATTTTGGGCTGTTCGACATGGTTGGAAATGTGTGGGAATGGACGCTCGGGGCCGGCGAGGAGCCGGCCGCGCTTCGCGGCGGATCCTATCTTTGTTCGCGCAACTATTGCGCCAATTACACCCCGGCAGGCCGCCAGGAGCATGAAGCTGACCTTGCGACGTCGCACGCCGGCTTCAGGGTGGTCTATCCCGTCGGCGCCGGAGACGGGGTGCCATGATGGACCGGGATTCCGGCGGCAATTGAGCAGGTTAAATCGGCTTTGGTGAACCGGTGGTCCATGCTGGCGGCAAGCTAATGCTTGCTGCACAATGAGAGGGTGGCTCCGAGAAGCGATTCGGACGATGCGTTTAAGCGGGCAGCCTAAGCAACCGAGGGTTAAACCGGTCGTTAAGGAGGGACGAATATCGCTAGGGTGAGGAAGTAGCAGAACAGCAATGCCAATATCCCCCGTTGCCGACGGCTCAGCGCCCGCCCAATCGGATGCCGTCGTGCGCGAGCAATATGCGAGCCTCGTGCGTCAGATTCCCCTGATGTACGCGCTCATGTTCCTCAACGTCCTGTTTCTTGCGCTCGTCACCACGGTCAACGGCACCTTGGCCGTCAGCCTCGTCGCACCGCTCGTGCTGATCGCGATCGTCGCCTCGCGCGGCGCCGCCTGGTACATGCGGCGCGGACGCACGGTGGGTGACGAGGAGATGCGGCGCTATCTGCGTTGGACGATCATCCGTGCGGGCGCCTTCAGCTTCCTGTTCGGCGGCTGGGGCCTTTATCTCTTCCTTGCCGCCGATCCGTTCCACACCCCAGCGATAGCGCTTTTCATCTTCGTCGGTTCGATCAGCTGCTGTTATTGCCTCCAGGCGCTGCCTTCCGCCGCGCGTCTCGTGCTCCTGTTCGGCGCAATGCCGGTGACCGTCGGGCTCCTTTTCTCGCGCGACTTCTACTTCACGGGTATGGGTCTGACCTTCCTGCTTGGCGCAGCGGTTATCCTGCGGACGATCGCGACCACGCGCTCGGCGGTCTTTGAGTCGCTGCGTTCACGTTCCGAGATGGCCGCGCTTATCGAGGCGCTCCAGCGCAGCGAGGAACATTATCGCTATTCGGTCGAGCTCAACCCTCAGATACCCTGGATCAGCGATCCTGAAGGCCGGATCGTCGAAGTGGGGCCGCGCTGGAGCGAACTCACGGGCGTTTCGCCCAAGGCCGCGCTCGGCTGGGGCTGGACAGAAGCTGTGCACCCTGACGATCGGCCAGGCGTCCTCAGTCATTGGACGCAGGCGCTCACGTCCGAGGAAAATGCCGTTGCCGACGTGCGCTACCGCGTGCGCCATTCGGATGGCAGCTTCCGCTGGTGCCGCGCCCGCGCGCATCCGCGCCGCGACGAAGAGGGGCGGATCATCAGCTGGTACGGGACGCTTGAGGATATCCACGATCAGGTGACGGCGGAGCTCGCCCTGCGCGAGAGCGAGGAGCTCTACCGCCTTGCATCGCGCGCAACCAATGACGTGATCTGGGACATGTCGCACGTCACGGGCCGGATCGAGTGGGGCAATGGTGCTGAACAGATCCTCGGTTATCCCGAAGCGGCGAAAGGCACGTCTCTCGAGTGGTGGAAGGAACGCATCCACCCTGAGGATCTTGCTCACGTCAATGCAACCTATGACCGCATTCGCATCAATCGCCAGGACAGCTGGAGCCATGAATATCGGTTCCGCGCGGCATCGGGCGAATATATCAACATCTTTTCGCGCGGCTATGTCGTGCGCGGTGAGGACGGCGAGGCGGTGCGCTCGATTGGCGCGCTCCTTGATGTCACCGATGCGCGGAGGGCCGAACGGGAATTGCGCTGGGCCGCGAACCATGATCCTTTGACGGGCCTTCCCAACCGCAAGCTCTTCGGCGAAGTACTGGAAGCGGCGCTCGCATCGGAAGCCGCCGACGCGAAGTGCGTCGGGGTGATTGTCATCGATGTCGACGGCTTCAAGCTCCTCAATGACAGCCTGGGGCATGCAGCAGGCGATCAGCTGCTGCGAACCGTGGCCGAGCGGCTCGAGGCGAACCTCCCCCTCGACGCCACGGTCGCACGGCTCGGAGGCGACGAGTTTGCAGTGATCATGACCGGTCTTGGCCGCGATGAGCCGCTCGTCCCGGCGGCCGAGGCCATCCTGAACGGCGTCGGCGATGCCTTGACGATCGACGAAGGCGTCGTCGAGGTGAGCATCAGCGCCGGCGCCGCCATCTGGCCCGCGGATGGGCAGGACGCTGAGGCTCTTTTGAAGAGCGCCGACCTTGCTCTTTATGCTGCCAAATCCGACGGGGCAGGGGGCGTTCGCGCGTTCCGCGCGGACATGCGCGAGGCCGCCGAAAGCCGCAAGTCGATGCTGCGCCAGGCGCGCAGTGCGCTGAGCGATGACCGCATCATTCCCTTTTACCAGGCCAAGGCAGACCTGGTGACGGGCGAAATCGTCGGGTTCGAGGCGCTGCTTCGCTGGCATCACCACCGGCGGGGATTGCAGCCCCCCGACGCCATTCGCGCGGCCTTTGAGGATACGCTGCTCGCGACCGCACTCACGGACCGGATGATCGACCATGTCCTCGCCGACATGGAGAGTTTGACCGAGAAAGGCATCGCGTTCGGCCGTATCGCGATCAACGGGTCGCTGGCAGACTTTCGGCGCGACGATTTTGCAGACCGGATCTTGACCAGGTTCCAGCAGCAAGGATTGCCGCCCACACTTCTCGAGCTCGAGGTGACCGAGAGCGTCTTTGTCGATCATCTTGCGGCCAATGTTGAGCGCGCGCTGCAGACGCTCGCTGCCGAAGGCGTTTCGATCGCGCTTGACGACTTCGGCACCGGCTATGCTTCGTTGACCCATTTGCAGCAGTTTCCCGTGCACGTGCTCAAGATCGACCGGTCGTTCATCTCGCGGCTCGACACCGAAGAGAGCGCCGATTTCGCGATCGTCCACGGTGTTATCGACATCGCGCGTCGCATGAAAATCGCAACGGTTGCCGAAGGCGTCGAAAATGAGAGGCAGCTTGGCCGCTTGCGCGAGCTTGGCTGCGACATCGGGCAAGGCTATCTCGTCAGCCGCGCGATCGGGATCGAGCGCGTGCCCGGCTGGCTGAAGCGCTGGTCGCAGCATCCCCCGGCCTGGTCGCGCGTGGCGACAAGCGAGCCGGTCGGCCGCCAGGGTGGCAGCGGGCAGTGAGCGGCCTTTTGCTATTCAGGCGGGCTCCTCGCGCGAAGCCACGCTCGCGTTAGGAAGGCGTCTTCAGGCGGCGAGTTCGGCCTCGGCGACGTCGGCTTCGAGGCAGAAGAGCGCGCGGGCCTTGCCGCCTGCTTTCGCGCGGTAGAGCGCGGCGTCCGCGCACGCGAGAAGCCGCTCGAGCTCGAGTCCGAGCTTCGGCGCTGTCGCGATCCCGACGCTCACGGAAACCGACAAGGACAGCTCCCCTATGATGTAGGACCTGCTGAGCTCGCGGATGATCCGGCGCGCGAGCATTTCGGCCTCGCTCTCCTCGCTGATCCCTGTCTGCAGCACGATGAACTCGTCACCGCCAAGGCGCGCAACGACATCGCCGGCGCGCACCATCGCTTCGAGGCGCCGCGCGACTTGCTTCAGAAGTTTGTCGCCCACGGGGTGACCATGGAGATCATTGACGGCCTTGAAGCCGTCGAGGTCGAGATAATGAAGCGCGAGGAGGCTTTTGGCGCGCACCGCGGCGGCGGCGCGTTCCTGAAACTGCTCGCGCAGCCGAAGCCGGTTCGAAAGACCCGTGAGTGCGTCGGTTCGTGCAAGCTTCGCCATGTCGTGGCGCGCTGTGTGGTGCTCTACGGCGGAGTGATAGAGGTGGAAGACCGTCTGGAGGCTGAGGACGGCGATCGCGGCGATGATGAAGGCTTCGGCGAGAAACATCTCGCCGTGCAGCGGGTCGCTCGTCGGCTCGGCTGCGTGAAGCGCAAGACTGGTTGCGGTGGGAAGGGCGGCGACGAGCAGACTCGCGACGCAGGCGAAGGGCCTCACCGAGGTGCGTGCGACGATGCCCGCGCCAAAGCCGAAGACGAGGCTTACGGTGAGGAGATGAACCGTCGGATCATGTCCCCAGCGCGCGGCCCGGTGCCGGGCTCGCGGTTCCGATCACACCCATCACCGCGCGATTGACCCGCGGCTCTTCGAGCATTCCCTCAGACGCAATCCGGGTGGCAAGAAGGACCCTTTCAAGAGCGTCCGCGAGCGGCGGATGCTCGGTAAAGCGCTTCGCCATGAGCTCGATCCGCCGCTCGGCGAGCGCCTGCATGATCGCGGCCTTGCTCCCGAACCGGTTGAACGGCGTCGCAAAGCTGACGACGGCCTCGGAGGCGAGGTCGCGCATCGAGAATTCCGCCTTGCCTTCGCGGAGCAGGCGCTCGGCTGCGTCGATGACGCGCTGGCGGACGGGCTCGCCCCGTACGGCGGACGGTAATTTTCGGGTCATGATCCGGGTCGTGAGCTATCGATATCATGATATAATTATCGATCCTGTCCACCGGAGTAGACCATCAACTCGCACAAATCGATCCCTTCGATCGGGTTCAAGTCGCTTGTGTCGTCCGTGTCTGCCAGCGCGCAGCAGCTTGTTAGCTGCGGGGAGGCATTATTCTATGATTTGCGCGAGCAGCCGAAATCGACCAACGAGGCCGATCACTTACGCAAGTATCTCGCCCGCTCAGAGCGAACCGCGGCTGAGCTCGGCGCGAATCCGTTCTACGAAAATCGCGATAATTCCAAGCCCGCTGACAGCGGGCTGGATGATTAGGTCCGGTACCCTCTACTGGTTCGCTGAGGAGCGGACCATGAGGTTCGACGCGGATGACCTGCTCTACCTCGACTCCCAGACCGCCATGCTCCGGCCTTTAAGCGGAGTGCAGCGCTTACCCGATTGCCGTCAGGCCAAGTGGCGGAACATTGCCCACTTTCGATGGTTAGCCTTGCATATTCATCGGCAAGGGAGATTCGAGATGAACAGCAATTGTTGGACCATGGTCGTCCTTCCGGCTCTCCTGGCGGGTTGCAACTCTCCCGACACTTCGACGGCCGCGGCACCGGTTAACAGCAAGGCTTCCGAAGAAGCGGTGCTGAGTGGTGCCGGGCAAGCGCCGTCCCAAAGCGCCGCCGCGGAACTCAAGGCAGCGGATGGCAAGCCTGTTGGCAGGGCGAGGGCGACGGTCAACGACGGGCGCGTTATGCTGAGCTTGCAAGTCGAGGGGCTCCCGCCAGGCGAACACGGCGTCCATGTTCATATGACCGGAAAGTGCGACGCCCCCAAATTCGAAAGTGCGGGCGCACACTGGAATCCCGCAAACACCAAGCACGGCCTTGAAGCCCCCGGCGGGCAACATGCCGGCGATATGCCGAACCTCGTGGTCGACGCCAATGGGCGCGGGAGCATTTCGTACGAGCTGAAGGGTGCGACGTTCGCTGGTCTGATGGACGCGGACGGGTCGGCCATGGTGGTCCACGCGTCGGCCGACGACCAGAAGACCGACCCATCGGGCAATAGTGGCGATCGCATCGCTTGCGGTATATTCAACGTCGTCTGAGCGATCGATAACACCCCTGGTTGTTGCGTCCCGTGCATACCGCTCTCATGGCGCGCCTTATTTCAGGTTCTTGTGTTTCCGGGAGGAGGGGCATTTGGCGACTGAGGAGGATCTTTATCGGATCGAGGCGGGCTTTTGGCTCAAGGGAAGAAAGCATTTCCTCGAGAATGTCTATGAAAAGTGCCTCCTTGCTTTTCCCCAGATGACCGAGATGCATGGGGTACATTCGCGTGAAGAAGTTGCGTCAACTGCGACAAGTTCAAACCGCTGGCGTGACCTCGCGATGACAGACCGCGCGCTAGTGGAGAACGATGACTTTGCAATTATCAGTTACCGCGCCGAGGCGACGCGCGCCGACGACGAGCCCTATACGGCGCTGGTGAGCTCGGGCTATGTACGGCGCTCAGGCGGCTGGAGGCTCATCTTCCACCAGCACTCGCCGCTCTGACCAAAACTGGCCCTCCTAAATCGCGATGAAGCGGCGGCTGTGCGCGATGATCTTGGCGATGAGCGGCCGCGACTCGGAAGCGCCGAGTCCTTGTTCAATGATGCCTACGCCCGGCTCTCGGCTTCCTTCTTGCTGACGCCGAGCTCACAGATTTCCTCGATGTGCTCGGCCTTGCGCCTTTGCTTGTCGGTCTACCTAGCCTTGTCGCCTCGTGGCATGATCCCTCTCCTCGGTTCCCTCGATTTTCTGCAACGCGCGAGATACGCCATCTGTCCGGTCGTCACGCGTAGTTCGGGCGCAAATCCCTGGACAGATGTCCACAGAGCCGTGCTGGCGCCATGTCTGCGGGTGAGCAACGCCTTGAGGCTCTCAATCGTGCTCGCCGCGCCCTAATTGTGAAGATATAGGCGGCCCGCCGTTTCCCGAAGATGCGCATGCTTGAGTTGGTCGTCGAATGGTCCGAATGCCTGTCCCCGGGAAGTAGTGCTCTGCGGCCCATTTTATCTTTGCGGAGCAATCTACCTGCCGCGCGGGAGACCGATGTGGATGACCGGGCTACTCTTCCTCTTGGGCGATCCGCCTGCGCTCACGGCGGCTGTCGATGAACATCCGCACGATCACGCCCCAGAGCAGGCCGATCGCGATGAGGAGCGGGGCCATTGCTTCGAGAAAAGATGCATGCATCAGGACCTCCTTGGGGAATTTGCCGGAGCAACTCCCAAATTGTGCAAAGGATGCGTCGACCCGGCATTAACTGCGGTCACTCGTGACTTGCCGCTGGACAATGCTAGTGGCTTCAGCTGGGCTTAACGCGCCCATAGAGGATGCCGACAATTATTGAGAATGGCAAAATCGTGAGGCCGATAATCTGGACGGGTGGATGCGGATCACCTCCCCAGATTGCCCACGATGGCAATGCCGACTGCTGTGCAGTTATGAAGGCCAGATGTAACCCGACGCTTGTCCAGATCGTGCCGGTTACTGCCCGGACAATTCCGAGAACTATGCCGAAGCAAGCGATGAAGCTCGCATCGGTTACCGAGCTCACGGCTCCCACGACCCATGCGAACAGGCTGAAAACGAGGGCCTGGCCAAGCACAGGTTTCCAAGGCGAGCGATCTTTCTCCAGAGCCTGCATTATCCAGCCCCGGAAGAGTAGCTCCTCAGGCAAGGCCTCGCTTAGGAGGACCAGAAGGAGGAGATACGCGAGTGTGAGAGCCGTCTCGGATGAGCGTGTTAAACCGATGTCGGTCAACCCGATCCAGGCCAGCGTGGCCGTCGCCGGGATGGCCAGCGCGGCATATGCCGCCGCTCCGCTTGCGGTCTGACTGAAAGTCCGTCGGTCTAGTGGACTCCAGGTGATGAGACGCGGCCGCGCGTATGACATGGCGCAGCTGAGCCCGGCGACAATGCCTGTGACGGTCACGCCGAAGGCCAGCCGTTCGCCATGATCAATGGGGAAGGGGGCTTTCGCGCTCAGCGACAATGACGCTCGCCAAAGAATGACCGCGCCTGTCGTAAGAATACCGATCCAAAGAAGCGCCCTCAAGCCGTCCCTCATCCTCGCCCTCGCGCTCAGTGCGAAAGTCCATACCAGCCTACAACGAACCGGCCATGAGCGTCACTCTCATATCGACCTCCATAATAGTGCCGCCTGTCGGTGGAGGGCGGGGAGGACCGAGGAGCACCTCACGCACTGCAAGACCGCAAGATTACGCAGAACCTGCCCGGTCCAACGCAATATGCCAGCGCATCAAAATTCCCCTGCGATCCCGACGCGGGCCGCATTGTTCCCATTGCCCGCATAGGCGAACCCCGCCGTGAGCGCGAAGGGCGCCTCGGTGTCGAGGCGATGCGAGATCGCGCCGCCGATCGCCTGCGCTCCGCGGAAGGTCGAGCCGTTAAGCGCATAGCTCGTTCGGCCAGGTTCGGAGGGCATCGGCGCATAACCGATCGCCATGGCGGCTGCTATCCCCGCCCGGGCATCGCGCCGGTCGCGGTTCACGCGGCCTTGAATCCGGGCGATGTCGACCGGTCCGAAATCGGCGAGAGCCAGATTGCCCGATGCGTCCGCCGTCACATAGCGGATGTCGCCCGACTGCGCTGCCCGGCTCTCGGCCGATCCGATCCCCGCAAGCGTGTAGGTCGAACCCGACGAACCCAGCGCGACCTGGCCAGGTCGGCTCGCGACGGCATTTTCGCCGATCGCCACCGCACCTGCGGCGGTCGCCTGCGCGTTGCGGCCGAGCGCGATTGCCGATTGCCCTTCGGCAATGCTGTCCGCACCAATTGCCACGGCGCCGGTCCCGATTGCCCTGTTGTCCGCGCCGAGCGCGACGGCGCCCCGTCCGGTGGCGATATTGGGATCACCGATCGCGACGGCGCCGTCACCCGAGGCGATATTCCCCGCGCCGATGGCGACGGCCTGGCCGGCCGCAGCCTGCGCGTTCGTTCCGATGGCTACCGAGCGGTCGCCCGCCGCCACGCTGTCGCCGCCAATGGCCACAGCGTCGGCGCCGGTGGCCTGCGAGGCCGCGCCGCTGCTGTTGACCGCGAAATAGACAAGCTCGGCTTCGTTCGCATTGGCTTTGGCGAGCGCGATATCGGCGTCAGCCTGCGCTTGCACTGCGATATTGCGCGCGGTATCGGCCTCTGCCTGCGCTTTCACCGCCTTTTCAAAGGCGTTGTCGGCGCGCTGCCGCGCCGCCACCGCATCCTCGCCTGCCTCAATGGCGACGCGCTGTGCTTCTCGGGCTTCCGTGCGGGCGGCCGCGGCGTTGGTCTGCGCGGTGACGGCGTTGTCGAATGCGTCGTCCGCTCGCTGCTGGGCGGCGGCCGCGTCCGCAAGCGCGGTGTCCGCGGAGCCCTGCGCGCGGGCCGCGGCGTCCGCGTTGGCTGCGATCGCGGTATCTTGCGCGGCATTCTCCGCGAGCGCCTGATCGGCCGCATCCTGGGCGCTTGTCGCCCGCGTGAGCGCGGTGTCGGCCGTGCCCTGCGCCCGCGCCGCTGCCTCGGCGTTGGCGGCAATCGCGGTGTCCTGCGCGGCATTTTCCGCGAGTGCCTGATCGGCCGCATCCTGGGCGCTTGCCGCCCGCGTGAGCGCGGTGTCGGCGGTGTCCTGCGCGCGGGCCGCTGCCTCGGCGTTGGCGGCAATCGCGTTGTCCTGCGCGGCATTTTCCGCGAGTGCCTGATCGGCCGCATCCTGGGCGCTTGCCGCCCGCGTGAGCGCGGTGTCGGCCGTACCCTGCGCCCGCGCCGCCGCCTCTGCGTTCGCGGCAATCGCGGTGTCCTGCGCAGCATTCTCCGCGAGCGCCTGGTCGGCCGCATCCTGGGCGCTTGCTGCCCGCCCGAGCGCGGTGTCGGCCGTGCTCTGGGCGCGTGCGGCAGCCTCAGCATTGTCGGCAATCGCGAGATCCTGCGCATCATTTGCGGCAAGGGCCTGGTTTGCGGTGTCCTGGGCCGTGGCGGCGTTCGCGAGCGCGGTCCCGGCCGCCGCCTGCGCGGCGGTGGCGCTGGCGAGGGCCGTGTCGGCGGTCCCCTGTGCGCTCGCGGCGCTCGCAGCGGCCTCGTCCGCCGCCGCCTGCGCCGCTGCCACCTGCTGGTTGGTGTTGTAGAGCTGGTCGCCCGTCACCGCGTCGGATGAGCCGGCGGTAACGGCCCCGCTCGCGACATTGACGATCCGTCGCTCCGCGCCGGCAGCACCCACCGAAACCGTGTTTGCCTCGTCGGCGACCGACCCCTGACCCAGAGCGACCGAACCCTCACCGGTGGCCTCCGCGTGCGCGCCAAAAGCCGACGCATTCAGCGCGTTCGCGGTAGCCTGTGCACCGACCGAAGTCGCGTTGTGCTGCCCCTCCGCGCCCGCGCCGGCCTGAGCTGCATGGCCAAGCGCGGTTGCGCCCTGGTTGACAAACCCGTTCGCCCTGGTGCCGCCAGCGTGGGTGTAAAATCCGAGCGCGGTCCCTCCATCGCCTGAGGCGAAGCTGCTGGTACCAACCGTCGTGCTCGAAAGACCCAGCGCAGAACTCTCCGAACCGATCGCCGTCGCATAGGAGCCGCTTGCGACACTCCCCCAACCGTTCGCCGTGGTTGCCGTTTCGCTCGCCGTACTGACCGTGCCGGTCGCCGTGCTGCGGACGCCGGTAGCCTGCGCGCCCCTCCCCGTTGCCGTCGCTGCAAAGCCGCTCGCAACGCTTCCCTGGCCGGTTGCGGTGCTGGCGGTCCCGTTCGCGGTGCTGCCCTGGCCGATCGCGGTAGAGTTTGGAGCGTTGGCGGTGCTATTCGCGCCGCATTCGGTTGTATTGATGCCCGGTCCGGTGTTGCATTCGGGCGTGGTATCCGCACGAGCCTCGGTGGGGATGAGCAGCGCAGTCGCGATGGCGAGCGGTGCACTAGCGACGAGCGATTTCGAAAGCATTGTGGATCGCATGATCATTTCCCTGTTTCGTGCCAACACGTCGACACCGAAGAGCCAAGCGTCCTACGGGGAGGTGGGGGCGCGCGGTGCGCTGCTCAGCCTTCGTTGCGGCGTGTCTCCAAACTAGGGTCGCCCCGGCCCTCGATTCCACCGATCAATTCCAGTGAATTCTGACCAAATCTGACGGCGTGGGGTTGGCTCCCCACATGGTTAACAAAATCCAAAGCATTGATTTGCGAAAGAAAAGTGGCGATAGCCGATTCATGGGCGCGCGAACGACATGCTTGATCTGAAAACGGTTCTCGTCGTCACTCTCGCCACGGTGTGTCTCCAGGCCCTGGTCTGGATCTTTGCATGGCGCGCCTGGCGGCACCTATATGAGCTCAGATTTCTTGCAGCCGGTTTCGCCGCAATGGCGCTCGGGGTGTGGCTGATGCTTCTGCGCGGCGAGCAGCCGGGGATCTGGGCGATCCTCATCCCCAACACGATCATCAAGCTCGGCCTCGTCCTGCTCGCCGAAGGGCTCGCCCGCTTTCTCGGTCAACCGCGCTACAGCTGGATCGGCCTTTCGCTGCTCGCCGCCCATATTGCCGTGTGGAGCACGGTGATCGTGGCCGCGCCTGGCGATGTTGCGATCCGGATACACGCCTCTACGCTTTTTACCCTCGTCATCATGTCGGTGATGTGCCTCGGGCTTGCTCGCGATCGCACGCAGCCAGCGCTTCTGCGCTGGGCCACCATCGCAGTCCTTGCCGAATATATGCTCGCAAGCGTGGTGCAGAGCGCCTTGGAGTTCATGCTGCCCGCCGACTTTCAAAGCGCCCCGATCCTCGCCGACCGCAATGCCTGGTATCTGCTGCAGGGCACATTGTTTCTGATCGCGCTCTTTACCTGCCTTCTCTTCATGCTGAGCGCGCGGCTCTCGGCTGACCTGCGCGAAAAGAACGCCAGTCTGATGAACGAAGTCGAGGCCCGGCGGCGTCTTGAAAATCGTTTGAGTGCGAGCCTCGACGCCGAGCGCGCGCTTCGCGAGGAGCAGGCCGACCTGGTGCGCGTGGTCAGCCACGAGTTTCGCACACCGCTCGCCGTCATTCGCCGCGCTGCAGAAATGATCAGCCTCGTGGGCGACAGTGCTCCGAAAGCCAAGCACGAGCGGCTCGCAGGGATTAACGAAGCGGTCGATCGGCTGTTCGCGCTGATCGACCGCTTCATGACCGACGACCGCGAGCGCACCTTCCAACCCGAACCCGTCAGGATCGGCGCCATTCTGGCCGAAGTCCTGGCGCATCTTGCCGTGCGGGAGCACCGGGGGCGTCTCGAGGTTGCGATCGAAAATCCGCAGGTGATGCTGGAAGCCGACGCCGAGATGATCGCGACGGTCCTCACCAATCTCATCGACAATGCGCTCAAATATTCGCCCGCCGACAGCCAGGTCGCGATAGTGGGCCGCGAAGAAGGGGCATCCCTCGTCGTCGAGGTGCGCGATCGGGGGATTGGCATTCCCGAGAGCGATCGCGGCAAGATAGGCCGCCGCTTTTTTCGCGCACCCAACGCCAGCGCGATCACGGGAACGGGGCTCGGTATCTATTCGGCTCGCCGGCTTCTCGCCTTTCACGGCGGCACCCTCGATTACGAGCACCCGAGCGACGGCGGCACAGTGGCCGTCGTGCGCGTCCCGCTGCCCGCGGTGCGCCAGCGCCAGGTCAGCTGCGAGAGGGTGACGGCGTGAGTCAGATCCTGATCGTCGAAGATGAACCCAGGCTGCGGCAGGACCTCGGCGACTTTCTGAAGCTGCGCGGCTTTGAGGTAACATCCGCGGCTTGCGCGCAGGAAATGCGCGCGGCGTTTGCAAACCAACTGGCGCCCGATGTCGTCATCCTCGACGTGGGGCTACCCGATGGAAATGGTTTCGATCTCGCTCTGGAAATTCGCAAGGGCCACAATTGCGGCATCATCATGCTGAGTGCCTATGGCGACACCGGAGACCGGGTTCGAGGGTTCGACAGCGGCGCCGACATCTATCTCGTCAAGCACAGCCCCTTGCGCGAGGTCGAAGCGGCCACCCGCTCGCTCTTGCGGCGAACGCGGGAAGCGCGAGCCGCGGCGGGCGGCACTTCGGGTTCTTGGGCTCTCGACACCACCAGCTGGGAACTGGCTTCGCCCGACGGCAAGTCGCTTCGGCTGACCGGTACCGAATTTGCCTTCTTGCATCTGCTGTGCCAGCGCCAGGGCCAGACGTGCACGAGAGAGGAGCTCGTGACCGCGCTTGCGCGGCCCTCTGGTCATTTCGAGAATCGCCACCTCGACGCCATTGTGAGCCGGCTGCGCAGAAAAATCGAAAGCGCCACGGCTCACCCCCCAGCAATCAAGGTTGTCTATGGTGTAGGCTATACTTTTGCAGCCCCGGTGGTCGTCGAATGATGGGGGCACATCCGGCGGAGGTTGATGCCGCGTCGCGGCAAAAATTTACCCCTCCGCCTCACTCCGCAATCTGTCGATCCGCTCGGCGCAGAGTGTTTCCACGATATTGCGCAGCCTGCTGGCCGCCTCGGCCAATGCGTCAAGGTCCTCGGCGCTGATCTCGTAGCTCGGCGCATAACGGGCCTCGACATACGCGCGCTTCAAGAGTTCAAAGCGCCTGCGGTCGATTTTATTGTCGCGCGGCCAGGCCGCGATCAGCCGCTCCTCCTTGTCCTCGGCGAGCGAGCGGAGGAATTTGATGTTGTGAGACCGAGGAAAGTAGAACGTCGTTGTCAGTAGGAAGCACGCATACATCGTCTCGACTGCTTGATGCAGGTTGAAGGCGATCTTGTTGCGCCAATCTTGGTCCATCGGCTCTTGGTTGGCGAGGGCGACGAGTTTCAACCAGTTGGCAACGGAGGCTGACTGCCGTTGAAAATAGCCTTTTGCCATCTCGAACGCGTCATTTGCCGTCATGGGCTGCGGCGCGGCGAGCGGGTGGTTGGGTAGCTCGTAAAGGGCGATGCCGTCGCGGATGATGTCGACCCAGAAATATTCGCCGCGGCGGAGCGCCTGATTCACCTCCTGCATCGTATGAACGATGATGTTGACGGTTCGCCCTATTGCAGGATCGCGCAGGATCCTGTCCTCGGCGACATACCAGTGATCGGCAATGTCGGTGAGGTCCTCGTGACTGACAATGATCAGGAGATCAAAGTCGGACTGATAGCCATTTTCGGGCTCGTCGACCCAGTCGCCCCGCGCATAGCTGCCGAAAAGGATGATTTTCAGGATCTTGCCGTTGCGCTTCCATGCCATCGTCGCGCGTTCGATCGAGCGCGCAAACTCCTCCATCAGCACGCATGTGATACGCTCAAGCTCGCCTTGCTGTTTTGCCGGCAGATGGTGGATGTCGCTTCTCATTTTCGTTTCGATTCTGACGGGAGACCCAAGGGCTGGCAAGCTCTTCTGCCCTCAATCTGGCGCTATCGGACGCGGCGACGTCCCGGAAGGGGAGGGGGAAGCAGAGGGCAGGCGTCACTCGCCAAGGCTTCGTTTTTCATAGACGGTCCTGATCGAGGTCCCGTCCCATACATAGCAAAGATGCCGCTCCTGCCGGCAGTTTGAAAGAATGCGGGGGCGGAATGCGGCAGCGCATTCGCCCCCCTCGTGACGGACGCTCCAGTAGCGGATGCCGTCGGCGCCCGCATCGCGCAGCTCGGACGCGAGGCCCTGGGCGGTCGCATAATTGTCGGGATCATAGAGATGCGGGTGGCTCGCTGCGAGCGGACGGATGTCGTGGAGATCGGCGGCGAGGCCGACCGCGTAGACGCGCATGTCGATTTCCTGCGGGGGCTCGTCAGTCGCAGCGAGGAATTTGGTGCGGTGGTGTTTCGTCTCTGCGATGGCCGTCTCGAGCGTGAGCGCGGCGTAAAAAACGCCGAAGCTGCCCTCGGTGAAGCGGCTGCCCGCGGGGTTGAGATGCGTAAAGGCCGCCATGATCGGCGTCGCTCCCGGGCCCGAAACCCGATCCTCGGGCGGCACGAGCGCAAGATCACCAACCTCGTCCCTCAGGCGATCGTTGGTCATCGCCTCGATCTGGAAGACTGCATCGAGATCCTCTGCGCGCGCGACCTTGTCGAACAGCCCGACCGGTGGGAAGCGGCTCGGGATGATGCGATAGCAAGGCGACCAATGGGTCGCGGTGACGGGAATATCTTGTGCCACGCCTTAGCCGCGCTGACCGTCGATATATTGCCGCACGACATAAAGATCAGCGACATTGCCCGAGGTCATCCGGTCGAGCGCCGACTTGCCCGCGAAAAGCTTCGCCTTGTTCGGCTTGCGCACCCAACTATCCGCGGTCGCGGGCACAAGGATCTGCAGCCCCTTGTAGATGCCCATCACGTAGGAAATCCGCTCAAGCGCGTCTTTCGAGAGCGCCGCGACCTCGCCGCGCTTCCAGTTCTGAAGGGTCGAACGGCTGTCGAGCCCGAGCAGTGCCATCTGCTCCGCTTCATTGAGATCCCACGCCTCGGCGATACCGAAGAAGGTTCGCAGCGCCGGGCCAGTCAGGCTCTTGCGGTCGATCGCGTTTCGGGCTGCGGTTGCCATATCGGCTCCTTTAGAGCCTATATGGTCCCTATCTGGTCAAAAATCAATATTGGACCCGAATCGGAACATTTGACTATGCTGATGCGACCGGTTCCCACGACAGGGTTCGCCGGCGATGCCCTCGCTTTCCCGATCAGGGTCGGCCCGGCGCCTCCGGCGATACTCCGACGACGTCCACCAGACCCTCGCCAACCACTACTCCGGTGATCCGGACCCGCTTTTCGATATGGTCGACAGGGACACGGTGAAGATCGAGCTTCCAGCGGCCGCCGAGATCGCGGCGCAGGATGAAGCCGCCCGCCTCGCGGACCAAGGTTCCGGTTTCGTCAATCCTGGTCCCGATCGCGGTCATGAGCCGCCTTTATGAAATGCAAGGATCAAGTGCCAGTCCAAACCTTCTGAGGAAGGCCGGGCCTTGCGTGCGGCACCACGCGTCCCGAGCGAATTTAGAACCAGATTGAGGCCGTCTCCGCGACACAAACTGGCAAAGCTCGCTTATGCTCATCGCCTGCGCGCTGGAGTCCGTCCGTCGATTGATCCGGCAAAAGCGCCCAGATTTCCTAGCCTTGGCCCTGATTGTGTCATGGGAGTATATTATGCACCATAAGATCGACTGGCAGTCCGAATATTATACGAGGATGTTCGAGCGATATGATCGGGCGGATTTCGCGCAGGAGTTTCTCCGCCGCAATCCCTGCTATCAGCGTCAGTATGACGCTGCGCTAGGCAAGCCCGCGGCGCTCGGCCGGGTCGCGCGCCACTGGGGGTTGGTCTTTCGCCTTCGATCCCGATCTTAGCGCCGCCGAAGCACCCGCAATCTGGCATCCACGTGCCTGCGCGCTCGTCGCGGTTGCCCAGCCGGCGCCCGAGGGACTCGCTGCGGCACGGCTCGCTGAACTTGTGCGCAGCGACCGGGTCGCGAGCGAAGTGATCGGCTATCGCGAATGGCATCTCGTGCTTCGGATTGCGGGCCGCCACTACCGCGTCGCTGTCCGCTACTGCGAGGGCAATGAGGAAATTGCCTATGTCTGCCCAGCCGACGCGCAGGGTGGCATCCGGCTCGCGCTTGCCGCCGCGCTGCATCGCGGCCTGAGCGGGGAGGAGCTGGTGACGCCTCCAGCCGGGGTCGATCCCGGACCAACCGAGCGCTGGCGCCTTGTCCAGTGGCTTCGTCTTCTCGATGGGATCGCGGTCGGCGCGTCGCCTCGTGCGCTTGCCGCCGCGCTCCTTACGCCCGAGGCGCGTCATTATTCGGCCGCCGAGTGGGACGCCTCGAGCGAAAGGCGCCGCATCGCGCGATGGCAGCGCGGCGCGCTCGCGATGCGCGACGGCGGTTACCGCGCGCTCCTCGCGGCCTCATGATCGGGACATTCCGACCTTTCCGCGCTTTGTCCGTTCTCCGTCATGATCAGGATCGGCGAGACATGCCTTGAGCCCGCGAGCCTGGCGGGCACGTCGCTTGCTAACGCCGGAGATCGCCCATGACCGAGCCGTTTGAGCCCGATGGCCCCCGCTATCTCAGAACCCCCGATGCGGCCTTGCATCTCGGGCTCTCGGCGCGAACGCTCGAAAAGCACCGCTGCTTCGGCACGGGCCCCAAATATCTGAAGCTGGGCGGGCGCATCGTCTATGAGATTTCCGATCTCGACGCCTGGGCTGGAACTGGGCTGCGCTATTCGACCACGAATCCGCCCAAGCGACTGATCCATCCCGCACGCCGTGTGGTGCGTCGCTGATGCGCCTGTGCCGCGATGCGGGCGAGCGGGGCCCCCAGGCCCTGGGGCGAGCTTCATCTCCGGAGGGGGCCGCCCTGCATCGCGGCTATCTCGCCGCGACGCTCGCAGCGGCGGCGCTCTTCGCCTCCCTCTTCGCCGCGATTATCTGGCAGGCGCCGCGTCCACGCCTGATCTGGAACGCGAGCGCGAGCGTTCCCCTCGGCCTCTACCGGATTGAAGCGCGCACTCCTGCGCCCGGTGATCTCATTGCCATCAAACCCTCGCCTACGGTCGCTGCCTGGCTTGACCGCCGGGCTTACCTGCCTCTCGGGACGCCCCTTCTCAAACATGTCGCGGCGACGCGAGGGGCCCGCGTCTGCCGCTGGGGTTCCCAAATATCGATCGACGGTCGCCGTGCAGCAATCGCGCGCGCGGCCGACCGGAGAGGTCGCGCACTCCCGCGCTGGAGAGGCTGTCGCACGCTTCGCCAAGGCGAAATCTTCCTCCTCAACGCCGCGCCCGACAGTCTCGACAGCCGCTACTTTGGACCCCTGCCGGCTTCCGGCCTTCTTGGCCATGCGCGGCCGATCCTCACGCGCTCGGCGCCCGGTTCCCCGCTTCGCTGGCGTTCGCACGGACTCTCCTGCTCGTTCCACCCCAAGAAGAAGGATTATATCTCATGCTGATCGGAACCTTTCACGAAGCCGGCCCCGGCTACTCGGGCCGGATTACGACGCTGACGCTCGATGCGGCTCTTGCCATTGTTCCAGCAGCCCCAAGCGATACCGAGAATGCCCCCAATTGGCGCGTGCTGCTTGGCGAGGCCGACAGCACGATCGAGGTAGGCGCTGGCTGGGATCGCACCGGCGAGCGCGCCGGGCCCTATATCGCGCTGCAGATCGACGACCCCGCGTTGCCGGCGTCGCTCCGCGCCAATCTCATTCGCTCAGCGCGCGACGATAGCGAGCATCATCTTCTCTGGTCGCGGCCGCAACCGCAAGACCGGAGCTGAGCGGTGCCGGGCATGGGGCATCGCAGCCGCAGCGCGGCTGCGCACAAGCGGCGCATCACGGCGGCGTGCGCGCTGGCGATCGCGGTGCATCCCATGCTCGGTGCGGCGGGAGCAGAAAGCCGGGATCGCCATGCTCCCGCCGCGCCGCGGCACGCTGCACAAGCAGCGCATGTGGCGGAAGCCGCGCGCCGTTTTGCTGTCCCCGAAGACTGGATCTGGCGCGTCATGCATGCCGAAAGTGGCGGCAATCCCCGCGCGCAATCGAGCGCTGGCGCAATGGGGCTGATGCAGATCATGCCCGCGACCTGGGCTATGCTGAGCGCGCGCCACGGGCTCGGACCTGATCCCTTTGATACGCGCGCCAACATTCTCGCAGGCACCGCCTATCTCCGTGCGATGTGGGACCGATATCGCAATATCTCCTTGATGCTCATTGCCTATAATGCGGGCCCGGGGCGCGCTGACGCCTACGCAGCGGGCCGCCGCGGGCTGCCGGCCGAAACCCGCGCCTATGTCGCCCGCCTCGCTCCCCTTTTGAGAGGCGCGACAGACAAATCTGCACCCGCCTCACGCAAAGAGCCGCCGTCTTGGCGCGATGGGTCGTTGTTCGCTGCCCGGTCCGGTCTGCCGCCCCAAGCGGCGGACGGTGAGGAAGGGCCTGTCACGCTCGTTTCGCTGCCATCGCTCTTTATTCAGCTTTCACGCCGTGAGCCATGAGCAGCCTGCTCGTTCCGGATAGCGGGGAAGGCAGAAATGGTGAGGCGATCCTCGCCGCCAGATCATGACAGAGCCGCATGATCGCCGCCTACATGCGGAGATGCTGCGACGGCAGCGTCGCTACAGCCAGACCCGACGCCTGAAGCGCCACCTTGCGATCATGCTCTCCTCGATCGCGCTCGCGGGCCTCGGCACCCCTTGGCTGATGCTCAGCTCGCCTGCTCTCCAATCAAGCGGTGTCTGGTGCCGGGCGAAGATTTTGATCTGGTTTGCAACGAGCCACGATCCCGGCATGACGATCCGTCATGAGGAGGCGGATTACCGCGTGTCAGCGCGCGCGCTCGCGGCGCATCCCTATTATCGCCGCGCTGCGCAAGTCTCCGGCGCCTTGGTCCTGCGTGGAGGCGCGGCTGGATTCGGGGCCTGGCTTTCCTGCCTGATCCTCCTGCGCGGAGCTGCGGCGCGGCGGCGCGAGCGTGCGCTGCGCGACCGGTTCATCAGCGGCACGCGTGTGGCGAGCGGGGCGACGCTCGCGAAGCTGACGCGCAAAGAGGCGAACGCACGCGTGCTTGCAATCGGGCCCGTTGCGATCCCGCCGCGCCTCGAAACCCGGCACATGGCGATGATCGGCACGACCGGTAGCGGCAAGACCACCGTACTGCGCCAAATGCTCGACGGGATCGAGGCGCGCGGCGAGGCGGCGCTTGTCTATGACACGAGCGGCGAGTTCATTGCCCATTATTTCAACCCGGCGCGCGGCGATGTCATTCTCAACCCATTCGATACCCGCTGCGCCTACTGGTCGCCATTTGCCGAGATCGCGCACCCCGCGGATGCCGACCGCATCGCGCAGCAGTTGATCACCGAAACCGGCCACGACGGGCGCGATGTCTGGGTCGAGACGAGCCGCATCCTCGTCGCCAATATGCTGCGCGCGCTCTGGCGCGAGGGGAAGGGGAGCTTGCCCGACCTTCTTCACGCGCTCCAGGATCGGACCCGGGATGACCTCAAGGCGTGGCTCGGCGACAGCTCGTCGGCTCGGATCTTTGCCGACGACGCAGACCGCGCGACCGGCAGCGTCCTCTTCATGCTCGCGAAAGCCGCCAACCTCATCCAGTTTCTGCGGTTGCCAAGCGGGGCGGAGACACCTTTTTCCTTTCGCGACTTCATCGCGGGTCTCGACGCCTGCAAAGGAAAGAGGCCCTGGATTTTCGTGCCCCGCAAGGAGGATTATTTCGAAGCCTCAAAGCCGCTCCTCGCCTGCTGGCTTGAATGCGCGGCAAGCGCGCTGCTTGCCCTGCCGCCATCGCCCGAACGGCGCGTCTGGCTCCTGCTCGACGAGCTCGCCGACCTCCCGCGCGTCGACAATCTTGCCCGGCTGCTTCCCGAGGGACGAAAGTTCGGCGCCGCGGTCGTGCTGACCTTCCAGGCGATCGGGCAGATGCGGCACCGCTACGGCAAGGATCTCGCGGAATCGATGCTCGGCTGCTGCAATACCAAGCTTTTCCTCCAGATGATCGATGGCGAGAGCCGGAAATGGGCGAGCGACGCCGTCGGCCATTGCGAGGTTGAGGTGCATACCATGACCGGCGGGCTCGGCGATCGCGATCATGCGCCCAATTTCACGCTCGGGCGGCAGCGCCGAACGCGCCCAGCGGTGCCTGAAAGCGCGCTTCGCCTTGCGCGCTACGAAGGCTATTTGCTCTTTCCCGATGGTTTGCCGGTCGCGCGGATTTCGCTCAGCAGCGATCACATCGCGCGGCGCGGTCCGCCGGGGCAGCCCGCTTTTATCGCGGCCGACCCCGCGGCGAGCCTCTGGCAGCGCGCGGACCGTGGGAAAGGGGCGACCGACGCCAGGCGCTCCCCAATCGCCTCGGTGCTCGATGAAGGTCCGCTCTCATGGGCCGGTCAGCCGCGCCCCTCCTCGAAATAGGCCCGCATCCGGTGCGCCGTCTCGGGTGTGAGCCTGACGAAGCTTCGGCGACCATCACTCGTGTCGGGTATGCGATCGATGATCCCGGCAGCGCATAATTTCCGGCAGAGCCGGAGCGCGCTGCTCATCGGGATGCTCGGCGTGACGCAGAGCGAACTGAGAGGCAGGGGTTCACCCTCGCACTCATGGATGAATATATCGATGAGCATCTCCCACGCGGGATCGCCGAACAATTCGGGAGCGCCGAATAGCTGATCGCGCAGCAGGCGCCGTCGCAGCGTGGCCTTGGCATTTTCCAAAGCGATTTTGCCCCTCTCGGCGGGCCCCGGACTGCGAAGCTGCTGCATGGGGCCGCGCTCGAGCTCATTCGCTGCCCTGCTGGTGCGAATGTGGCGCGTGCCGCATTCGGTAACGATGATGTGATCGACCAGCTTGATGTCGAGTTCGCGGCCGATCCGGTCAAGTTGCCGCGTGACCGCGATGTCGTGGTCGCTCGGTGTCGGGTCGCGGCTTGGATGATTGTGAACGAGGATGATGCCGCCGGCATTGAGCTCAAGCGCGCGGCGAAAGATCGTGCGCGGATAAAGCGCGAGACGGGTGAGGGTTCCATGCTGCAATTGCTCATCGGCGATGAGATGTCCCCCCGCATCCAGAAAGAGAACGCGCAGCTGCTCGTCGGGGAGCGATCCCATCTGGAGGACCAGATAGTCGCGCAGGGCCGTGCAACAGGGGTCGATCCTTATCCCATGCAAGCCCGACGAGAGGGCCTCGAGCGCGAACACTCGCGAACGAAGAAGGAGCCTCGTCACCTCAGATCCCGCACCTGTCACCCGGTCAATGTCCTGGGGTGTGCGTGACCAGATCCGGCCGATGGTCTGGAATTCGGCTAATAGGCTTGCTGCGATCCGTTCGGCGTCGCCTGGGGCGACGAGCGCGACCATCTCCGCCAGGATGGATAGCTGCCGGTCCGGCGCAGTCTTTGCTGGTGGCGCCATGTTGCGGCGATGAGCAGAGGCGGGATCAACCATGAAGCAGCGACCTGCATTGTAAGATAGACGACGGGGTTCACCGCGATATCGACTGCGCGTGCGAAATGGGCGAGGAGCGGCAGCGTGTGGAGAACCGCCGCGAGAAGCGGCCAGAAACGGTTTGCAAAGAGCGCCAGGACGAGAGTCGCCGCGGCGCCGAACAGGTCTTGAGCAAGATAGCCGACATCGACGCTCTGGTAGGTCACCGCGCCCAAGAGGACGAGCAGCCGGTCCCAGAGAAGGATGATGAGCGCGATACCGACCATGACCCGCTCGGGGCCGCCGCCTTTCCTCGCAGCATAGATGAGAGCGGCTAGCAACAGGGTGGCGAAAACGGCTATTCGCATGTCCGCCACTATCCGGGCCGGCCGCGCCCCGGTCAACTGACCTTGGCGATGGAGGATATCTCGGCAAGCGCGGACGGCGGGCACTCGCGTAGATCATAACCGGCTGTTTCCTTGCCAATCTCGGCAAGCTCGCCATGCGCGCGCAGGAGTTCACCGCCAACCTCGACCAGCGAGAGCTGGGCCTTGGCAAGGCGCAGGATGGTGCGCTGGCCGGTTTTTGCCGGAACGCCTGTCGCCCGGCGCGCGGTCACGACGCTGGTCATAAGCGATGATAGCGCGATCAGGCTGTCGTCGACGCGGTTTTCCGCGTTCGGGATCTCGCGCTGAAGCCGCGCGGCCATGGCAGCAAATGTATCGGACATGACTTCTCCTTCGTCGGAAGCACAGCGCTCCGGCCAATTGGGCAAGTTGACGAAGGGATCTACGGGGAGAGCAATTGCTCGAGGCCCTGGGCAATCCCGAGGCCGCCGAGCAGGATCAGGATCGTCATCGCAAGAAGTCCGAGATAAATCCCGATACGCGCCGCGACGCCATGGTCGTGCCTCCCTAGATCCCTGAACAGGGAACCCGGCCTTGACCCGATGTCCGGAAGCGCGGTGCCATCCTGAAGCTCGGCAAGGTTGGGCGGGTCCCCGTCCGAAAAGCGGGATCGCACCCATTGCGGCTGGAGGGGAAGCGCCGCTGCATCGTATACGATTTGATCGTATATTCCTTTGAGCTGGCCATAGAGAACCGCGGTCTCGGCGCGGTTGCGCGTCCCCAGTGCGTCACGGGCAGATTTCAGCCTCTGATCGACGGTATCCTTCGAAATGTCGAGAATCCGTGCGATCTCCTTTGAGGTCTTATGCTCGAGGAGGAGGTCGAGACAGTCGCGCTGCTTCGCGGTAAGCCTGGTCCAGAGTTTGGCGGTGTCGTCAATCGGGTCGGTCGGGGATGTCATTTCGTCCCTTCGCGTTGCGGGGTTAGGCCGGTCGCTGCCTGGTCCTGATCGGTTAATCTTAGACTTGGGTTTCCGATTGGCATCCTTACCTTTCTCCCATCCTTCGGTCGAGAAGCCGCTTGGGCCTTGGTCCATCGAAGTCCCATGCAGCGTCGAAGCTGTGAACGCCCCTGAGCCCAAGCCCGACCGGGACCGCTTTTCGTCCCTTCACGGCACCAGCGAATCGGGATGCTGAGTCGCGCGATTCGCGATTGCGTTTCCCGTTCGCTGCCTACGCTAAACTTTCTTTTTTTAGCCGATTCTACGACGCGCGCTTTTTCCTGTTGAAGCGCGAGCTTTTCTGCGTCTCTTGATTCGCCCCGTTGAGCCGGCGCTTCCGCCCGGCGCAAGCGAACGGGGTGATCCATGGCCAGTGAGGCGAGCAGATCGGAAGCGCAAAGTCGCAGCGCGCGCATGCTCAGGACCGCGCTCGGGGCGGCGATCACCCAGTGGCTTGCCGACCCCGCGGTGATCGAGATCATGCTCAACCCCGACGGGCGGCTCTGGGTCGACCGGGCAGGGGAAGGGATCAGCGATAGCGGCTGTCGGATGGGTGCCGCGGACGGCGAGCGCATCGTCCGCCTCGTTGCTCATCATGTGGGCGAGGAAGTTCACAGCGATCGGCCCCGCGTGTCCGCGGAGCTGCCCGAAGGCGGGGAGCGGTTCGAAGGTTTGCTCCCTCCGGTTGTGGCGGCACCGGTCTTCGCGATCCGCAAGCCCGCTGTCGCGGTCTTTTGCCTTGATGACTATGTCGGCGCGGGGATCCTCTCGGAGGGCGACGCCGAACTTCTCCGGTGCGCGGTCGCTGCGCGCGCAAATATCCTCGTCGCCGGCGGAACCGGGACCGGCAAGACAACGCTCGCAAACGCGCTGCTCGCCGAAATGGCGAAGAGTGCCGATCGCATCGTGCTGATCGAGGATATGCGCGAGCTCCAATGCGCGGCGCCCAATCTGGTCGCCATGCGCACGAAGGACGGCGTTGCCTCGCTCAGAGATCTTGTGCGCTCGTCGCTGCGCCTGCGCCCGGACCGCATCCCGATCGGCGAGGTGCGCGGCGCCGAGGCGCTCGATCTCTTGAAGGCCTGGGGCACCGGACATCCAGGCGGGGTCGGCACGATTCACGCGGGAAGCGCGCTCGGTGCGCTGCGCCGGATGGAGCAACTCATCCAGGAGGCGGTGGTGGCCGTTCCGCGCGCGCTGCTTGCCGACACCATCGATCTTGTCGCCGTGCTCGTCCGCGTCGGCTGTTCACGCCGCCTCTCCGAGCTCGCGCGCGTCGACGGGTTCGACCCTTTGACGGGTGAATACCGCCTTACCCCACTCTCCACCCCTTGCGAAGGAATTCTCCAATGACAAAGTCAGTGACGCGCCGCCGGGTCGGGCGCTGGGCGTGCGGCCCGCTTTATCGCACATCCATCCTCGCTGCTTGGCTCTTCTACGCGGCACCTGCCTATGCCGGCGGTTCGTCGATGCCCTGGGAAGCGCCGCTCCAGTCGATTCTCGAAAGCATCGAGGGGCCTGTCGCAAAAATCATCGCGGTGATCATCATCATCGTCACCGGGCTCAGTCTCGCTTTCGGTGACACCTCGGGCGGCTTCAGGCGCCTGATCCAGATCGTCTTCGGCCTCTCCATCGCCTTTGCCGCCTCGAGCTTCTTCCTCACCTTCTTTTCCTTTGGCGGCGGGGCGCTCGTTTGATGGACAGCAACGAGAATGTCCCGGGCTTTTTAGTCCCGGTGCGCCGCTCGCTCGCCGAGCCCATCCTGTTCGGCGGTGCGCCGCGTAGCCTCGCGATCGTCAACGCCACGCTCGCCGGCGCGATCGGACTGGGTCTTCGGCTCTGGGTCGCCGGGATCGCGCTTTGGGCGATCGGCCACGCGCTCGCCGTGTGGGCAGCCCGGCGCGATCCCGCCTTCGTCGACGTCGCGCGGCGTCACCTCAAATATCCTGGATGGATGCGCCCATGATGAATTTCTCCGAATATCGATCGAAATCCGCCTGCCTTGCAGACTTTCTCCCTTGGGCCTGCCTGGTGGCGGAGGGCGTGGTGCTGAACAAGGACGGGTCGTTCCAGCGATCCGCGCGCTTTCGCGGCCCGGACCTTGACAGCGCCACGCCTGCTGAAATGGTCGCGGTCACCGCGCGCCTCAATAGCGCGCTGCGGCGCCTCGGATCGGGCTGGGCGGTTTTCGTGGAAGCCCGGCGGCTCGCCGCGCAAAGCTATCCGATCTCGGACTTTCCCGATCCCGTCTCGCGCCTCATCGATATCGAGCGCCGCGAGCAGTTTCGCGAGGAAGGCGCGCATTTCGAGAGCAGCTACTATCTGACCCTCGTCTGGCTGCCGCCCGCCGAGGAGCGTGCGCGCGCCGAAGCATGGCTCTTTGAAGGCGGCGTGAAGAAGGGCGTCGACCCCTGGCAATGGCTCGCCGGCTTCATCGATCGCACCGAGCGGCTCCTGCATCTCGTCGAAGGGTTCATGCCCGAGGCGCGCTGGCTCGATGACGGCGAAACGCTGAGCTATCTCCACAGTACGGTCTCAACGAAGGTGCAGCGCGTTCGCGTCCCCGAGACGCCCGCCTATCTTGATGCGCTTCTCGCAGACGAGCCGCTCGTCGGCGGGCTCGAACCGCGTCTTGGCGAGCATCATTTGCGTACGCTGACGATCACGGGCTTTCCGAGCGAAACCTTTCCCGGCCTGCTCGACGAGCTCAACCGGCTCGCCTTTTCCTATCGCTGGTCAAGCCGCGCGATCATGCTCGACAAGACCGACGCGGCGCGGGTGCTCACGAAAATCCGCCGGCAATGGTTCGCAAAACGCAAGTCCGTTGCCGCGATCCTCAAGGAGGTCATGACCAACGAGGCGTCGGTTCTCGTCGACAGCGATGCGGCGAACAAGGCGGCCGATGCGGACCTCGCGCTGCAGGAACTCGGCGCCGACAGCGCCGGCATCGCCTATGTCTCGGTGAGCGTGACGGTATGGGACCGGGATTCGGCACGGGCGGCGGAGAAGCTGCGCCTTGCCGAGAAGACCATCCAGGCCCGCGATTTCACCTGCACGATTGAAGGCGTGAATGCGCTCGAGGCCTGGCTCGGGAGCCTGCCGGGCCATGTTTATGCCAATGTCCGCCAGCCTCCCCTCTCGACCTTGAACCTTGCTCATCTGATCCCGCTTTCAGCGGTTTGGGCGGGTGCCGACCGCGACGAGCATCTTGGGGATGCACCCTTGCTATACGGCAAGACCGAAGGCTCGACGCCGTTCCGCTTCTCGCTGCACGTCGGCGACGTTGGCCATTGCCTCATCGTTGGTCCAACCGGATCGGGAAAATCGGTGCTGCTTGGCATCATGGCGCTGCAGTTCCGCCGGTACCGCGCGAGCCAGATCTTTGTCTTCGATTTCGGAGGCTCGATCCGCGCGGCGGCGCTGGCGATGGGCGGTGACTGGCAGGATCTCGGCGGCTCGCTCTTCAACGCCGAAGGCAGCGTTGCGCTGCAACCGCTTGCGCGCATCGACGAGGCGGCCGAGCGCGCCTGGGCAGCCGAATGGCTCGCCGCGCTGCTCGCGGGCGAGGGGGTTTCCATCGACCTTGCGGCAAAGGAGCATCTCTGGTCGGCGCTTTGCTCGCTCGCCACCGCGCCGAGGCCCGAGCGGACGCTGACGGGGCTTGCAGTGCTCCTTCAGTCGCAAATGCTCAAGCAGGCGCTCGCGCCCTATCTCGTCGGCGGTCCCTGGGGGCGACTGCTCGATGCCGAGGAAGAACGGCTCGGCGACGCGCGGGTCGAGGCGCTCGAGACCGAGGGGCTTGTCGGCACATCCTCCGCAGCCGCCGTGCTTTCCTATCTTTTTCACCGGATCGAGGGGCGTCTCGACGGCTCCCCGACGCTCATCATCATCGACGAGGGCTGGCTCGTCCTCGATAGCCCGGCCTTCACCTCGCAGCTTCGCGCATGGCTGAAGACCCTGCGAAAGAAAAATGCGAGCGTGGTCTTTGCCACGCAGAGTCTCGCCGATATCGAAGGCTCGCATATTGCGCCGGCGATTGTCGAAAGCTGCCCGACGCGGATTTTCCTGCCAAATGATCGCGCGGCCGAACCGCAGATCGCACGCATCTATGAGCGCTTTGGTCTCAACGACCGCCAGATCGAGATATTGAGCCGGGCGACACCGAAGCGCGACTATTATTGCCAGTCGCGCCGCGGCAACCGTCTTTTCGAATTGGGTCTCGGCGATATCGCGCTCGCCTTTGCCGCCGCTTCGTCCAAGGCCGATCAACTTCAGATCACCGAGCTGATCGAGGCCCACGGCCGCGCGCACTTTGCCGCGGCCTGGCTTCGCCACCGCCGCCTCGACTGGGCAGCCGAGCTCTTCTCTTCCGCTGAAACCGAAACGCCAATCGAAGGAGAAAGTCCGTGAAAAGAAAGATTTCAGGTGCCTTGTTCGCATCATTTGTCGCAGGATCGGCGATCGCTCCCTTCCCGCACCCGGCATCGGCGCAGATCGGCGGCATCGTTCACGATCCCCGCAACTATGCGCAAAACATCCTGACTGCCGCCCGCACGCTCGAGCAGGTCAACAACCAGATCCGCATGCTGCAGAACCAGACGGTCTCGCTCCTTAACGAGGCGAAGAATCTCGCTTCGCTCCCGACCTCGACCTTGGCGGAGCTCGAGGGGCAGGTCGACCGGACGCGCGGGCTTCTCGGCGAGGCCGAGCGGATCGCTTATGACGTAAAGGATATCGAGACAGCTTTCGAGGGGCGGTACAAGAACTCGGCATTTGCCGCGCCGAACGCCGCGCTGGTCGCCAACGCCGAGGCACGCTGGAAGGATAGCGTCGCCGCGTTCGAGGACGCGATGAAAGTACAGGCGGCGATCGTCGGCAATCTCGGGGGAACCCGCGCGTCTCTTTCTGCCTTGGTCACCGCCAGCCAGTCGGCGAGCGGCGCGCTGCAGGCCGCGCAGGCGGGAAACCAGCTCCTCGCGCTTCAGTCCCAGCAGCTTGGCGATCTTGCCGCGGCGATTGCCGCTCAGGGCCGGGCGCAGGCGCTCGAGGCCGCGCGCAGTGCTGCTATCGAGGCCGAAGCCCGCGAACGATTTCGGCGCTTCCGCGGCAGGGATTGACATGCAGCGGCTGGAGGAGATCGGCGTGACCGCGCCCTGCAGTCGCGCCGGGCGCATCGCCCCGGTCATCCGCGCTTGCGCATTCCTCAACACAACGCGGGCTTTGCCTGAACGCGCAAGCCGTCCTCCGATGCCGCGGCGGGGAGGGGGTCTTCGCCTCCTGGACAGCGAGGATGAGGCACGATGAACGACGCCGGCGTCATCGATCAGTTCTTGAGCGTCTTTTCGACCTATATCGACAGCGGCTTCGGTCTCGTCGGGGGCGAGGTCGGCTTCCTCTCCTCGACGCTCATCGCGATCGACGTCACGCTCGCGGCGCTCTTCTGGGCGTGGGGTGCCGACGAGGACATCTTGCAGCGCCTCATCAAGAAGACACTCTATATCGGTGTTTTTGCCTATATTATCGGGAATTTCTCTGCGCTGTCGTCGATCCTGCTCGACAGCTTTGCAGGACTTGGGCTGAAGGCGAGCGGCGGGGCACTTGCTCTTGGCGACTTCATGCGGCCCGGCATGATCGCAGCGACCGGTCTCTATGCCGGAGCGCCACTCCTCGATGCGACCGAGAATCTGATGGGGCCGGTCGGCTTCTTTTCCAATTTTGCCCAGATCGCGATCCTGCTCGTCGCATGGGTGATCGTCGTGCTCGCCTTCTTCATTCTCGCGGTGCAGATCTTCGTCACGATCCTCGAGTTCAAGCTGGTGACGCTTGCCGGGTTCGTGCTGCTGCCCTTCGCCTTTTTTTCTCGCACGGCCTTCATGGCCGAACGCGTGCTGGGGCACGTCGTCTCCTCGGGCATCAAGCTCCTCGTGCTTGCGGTCATCACCGGCATCGGAACCACGCTTTTTCATCACTTCCTCGAGGCAGGGATCGGCGCTGAACCCGATATCGAGCAGGCGATGGCGATCGCGCTCGCGGCGCTCACTTTGCTCGGCCTTGGCATTTTCGGTCCGGGAATCGCAAACGGCATCGTTGCAGGCGGTCCGCAGCTTGGTGCCGGCGCGGCGGCGGGAACGGCGGTGGCTGCGGGCGCTACGCTTGCCGCCGGCGCGGCCGGAGCGACACTGGTCGGGGGAGCGGCGGCGACCGCCCTCGGCCGCACGGCGCTTGGCGGCGCGCGCATGGCGGGCAGCGCCCGTGCGGCCTATGCACGCGGCGCCGCCGGGCGTGAAGGACAAATTTTCATTGTCTTAACGTAAATTATGATCCCGCCTGGCAGCGATGCGGCGGCTGGGCAACCTGTCGCGCGGCGGCACGTTCGGCCAGTATCCCGCTCTTGCGCTTCTCCTTCAGTCGGAGATTTTCAAGCCATGGCTGCTGCTGCGCCGATCTCCCGGAATGATCTTGAAACCCCGATCCTGACGCCGAGCCTCCTGGCAGCCCGCGCGGCCTTGCTGGAGGCGAAAGGGAGCGCAATCGCGACCTTTGCGATCGACGGTTACGAGGCCGAAGTCCGCCGGGCGGGCGAGGCGTTGTGGCTGATCGTGCGCCGCGAAGGACAGGGCGGCCTTGCGCTGCGCGCTGCGCCACTGGCGGCTGGCGACAAGACCGAGACAGTCAAGGCGCGTGGGAAGGAACGCGTTCATATCCGCACCTCGGGCGCCCTCGGCCGGTTCGAGCTGCAGATCATCGTGAGTGATGCGGCCCCGAGCGCGATCCGGACTGTCATGCGCTTCACCCCGGCCGGGCCGGCGCTTATCCCGCATCTGCCGCGCGACCTCTTTCCGCTCGGCAAGGACGGCGATCCCTTGAGTGCGGTGGGGCGCGTCGAGGCTGTACAGCGCGGACTGAACGGCGGCCTTCTTTATTTTCAGCTCGAACGCCCCGATTTCGGCAATGTCCTATATTTTCAGAATCTCACCGCGCTCGGCGATTATTTCGAGGCGACCGGGACGACCCCCGATGGCATCGTCGGAGGCGCCTGGCCCGAACTTGGTCTCGCGCTTCCTGCGCCGCCGCCGGGCGCCATACGCGGCGTGGAGCCCCTCGCGGGGGGCAAGCCTATCACGCTTTCGGATGCGATCCTCGTCCTTCGCCCCGATCGTCCCGAACACGAGCGCGACAGCGCGCGCCAGTTTCTGCAGATGCTGGGGACGGCCTACCGTGAGCTCGATCCGCCAACGACCGATTTTCGCGATTGGATAGGGCGAGCAGAGGCCACGCTCATCGACCTCGACGAGGCACCTGAGGCGACGATACGCCATTATGGCCACCGTTATATCCACCCTTATACGGCCGCCGAATATCCCGACGCGATGGTGCAGATGTCGATCGCCCAGGCCTTGCACGAGTGGGGACGCTGGCAGGGCGAGGCGCACCCACTGGAAGCCGAGTTTCTTTCAGGCATGGGGAAATTCCACGACGCCAAGCGCGGCGTGATCCGCCGCTATTTGCCCAATGTAGGGGGCGACAAGGACAGCGAGGCGGTCGACAGCTGGTATCTTTATCACCCGCTCCTCAATCTCGGACGCCTCGCCCTCGACGGCGACCGAAGCGCGAAGCGGCTCTTCCTTTCCTCGCTCGATTTCGGCATCAAGGCGGCGCACCATTTCGATTACAGATGGCCGATCGAGTACAAGATGACCGATTTTTCGGTGATCACCGAAACCGCAGGCGCTGACGGACGCGGGCAGACCGATGTCGGCGGCATCTATGCCTGGGTGATGCTGCAGGCGTTCGAGCTCACCGACGACAAACGCTTCCTCGACGAGGCGCGCGCCGCGATCGATGCCGCGATCGGACTTCGCTTCAACATCAACTACCAGGCCAATCTGACTGCCTGGGGGGCCGCAGCCTGCATGCGGCTGTGGCGGATCACCGACCGCGCGGTCTATCTTGAGCAGAGCTATGTCTATCTTGCGAGCTTCTTCCACAATTGCGAATTTTGGGAGAGCGAGATCGGGCTCGCGAAACATTATCGCAATTTTCTGGGCGTCACCTGCCTTCAGGATGCGCCCTATATGGCGATCTACGAATGTTTCGTCAGCTATGCAGCCTTCGATCAATATCTAGCCGATAGCGGCCCCGACCTCGATCCCGCTGCGCGCATGCTGGTTTCGGAGTATTGCCGCTACGCGCTCGATCGGGCCTGGTACTATTACCCTGACGCGCTGCCTCCTGAAGCGATTGCCGAAAAGCAGCGCGAGAATAATGGCCACGTCGACCGAAGCCTCTCCTTCCCGCTTGAAGATCTTTACGCCGATGGGCAGCCAGCAGGGCAGGTTGGACAGGAAATCTATGGCGCCGGCGCGGCGTTCATATTCGCAACGCGCGCGTTCCACCGCGTCGAGGAGGCGCCCTTCCTTCTTTACTGCGACCAGTTCGTGCGCGCGAGTGAGCGGATCGGGACGCACACGCTTTCGTTATTGCTCGACGGCGGCGAGACGTGCCGCGCCCGCCTCGCCTTCGTGCGTCTGAAGCGCCGCAAGCTTCCCGAGCTCCGGGTGACGGGGGTCGAGGGCGGTGAACTGGCTGTGGACACCAGGAGCCGCGATCGTATCGAATACCGCGTGCCCGCATCGGGGCGCCTCATCATTTCCTGGGAGTAGGCGAGGCGAATTTTGATCTGCGATAAGAAAGAGCGATTTTTCAAGGGCCGCATGGGCGGCGAGCGCAACGAGCGGCAATGCTGCTTCGTTATGATCCGGAAACCCAGCAAAGAGGACCCTTGAGATGACCCTAGCTCGTCTTGCAAAATTAGCCGTCGTAGCAGGAGCTGGCGCTGCGGTCTGGCGCGCCGCGCGGCGACCAAATGGCGACGCGCATGCGGCGGCCTTTTCGGACGGCGAGACCGAACCTGAGAATTTCGACCAGACGCGCTCGGCAGGCCCCGATGGAATGCGCGACGAGCCGGCGCGTGAGTGGGACCGGGTAGACCAGGCTGCGGACGAATCCTTCCCCGCGAGCGACCCGCCGCCCTATTGAGACGAAGAGCTCCTGCGCGCGCGGCCGTCCGCATCGGATGTTCGGGATGGAATTACCGCCATTGGCGGGGGGCCTTCTATCCTGAGGACCTGCCCCTCAAGCGTTGGTTCTCCTACTATGCCGATCACTTCGGCGCGGTGGAAATCAACAATAGTTTCTACCGGTTGCCCGCCCCCGATCTGTTCGGTGTTTGGCGCGAACGGGCACCCGAGGATTTTCGCTACGCGGTGAAAGCCAATCGCTTCATCACCCAGGCGAAGAAACTCAAGGACTGCGAAGAACCGCTGGCGCGCATGCTCAGCGCAGCGCGGTATCTTGGACCCACTCTCGGCCCGCTTCTCTATCAGCTTCCGCCAAGCCTGCGCCTCGATCTTGAGAGACTCGAGGCCTTCTTGAAGCTCCTTCCTTCCGACCTTACGCATGTGTTCGAATTCCGCGACACGAGTTGGTATATTGAGGAAACGCGCGCGCTCCTCGATCGGTTCGGCGCTGGCTTCGTGGTCCATGACTTCCCCGGCAAGGCCTCGCCGCGCTGGACCGCGGGCGATCTTGTCTACGTCCGGTTTCACGGTGGCGCCGGCAAATATGTCGGTCGCTACAGCGAGAGCGCGCTTCGCGGCTGCAGCGATTGGCTCATCAAACAGGCGCAGGCAGGGCGCCCGATATGGGCCTTTTTCAACAATGACAGCGACGCTGCCGCCGTCAGCGACGCGTTGGCACTCGAGGCAATGATCGGCGAGAGTTCGGCCGCAAGGCAGGAGGTGAAGCAATGACCCCAGGACGGACGAGCGCGCCGCAATTTGGGGGCTGTGCCTGCGGCGCTGTTCGCTATCGGATCGACGAGGAACCCTATGACGCGGGTTGGTGCCACTGCCGGATTTGCCAGCAGGTTTCGGGGTCGGGGGGATGGTATTCGCGACTGTCCGACGCGCTTGCTACCATATCGAGCGCGGCGCGGACCGAATCGGCCGCTTCGCCTCGACCCCCTTCGGCGAACGCAGCTATTGCCGCGACTGCGCCGCGCCGCTCACGATTCATGTGCGTCATCAACCAGGCGAAATCGATATTGCCGTAGCCTCGCTCGATGATCCCGATGCTATCTCCCCGGGATTTCACCTCTACGCGGCGATGGCTCGCCTGGGCGCTCGCTATTGACGGGCTCCCCCGTTTCGATGCGCTTCGTCCGACCACGCGCGGTCTTCCGCGTGGCCAAACCGAAGCGCATACCGATTGTTCGTCCTGAGCCGTGGTTGGGCCTGTTCGCCCGTCCGCTCCGGTCGGCGGAAAACAGGCGATGGGCGCGGCGCGCGCGGCCCGGTGGCCCCCCTCTACCCGTGGAGGCTCATCAACGAATCCATCAGGCCATCGTCGGCGCTTGAGCAGACGCCGAGGACCAGTGCCTCTTCAAATCCGTCGGCGACGACATAGGCATGACCCATCGATGAATCGAGATAGATGCCCTGGCCGACGTCGAGCGTAACGGGGTCATAAAATTCGCTGTGCACCTCGATCCGGCCTTCGAGGACATAGATGAATTCCTCGCCTTGGTGGCGGACGAGCTCGCCGAACTCACTGGCGCTATGCGCGCGAATCCGGGTCAGGATGGGGATCATCCTTTTCTGCCGCAGGTCCGTGCAAAGATAATGATAGTCGTAATTGTCGGTCGTGACGCGCGCGGCCCGCTCGACGGTTCCGATGCTGCGGCGGCCGGTGACCCGCGGCGAACTTTCTTCCTCGTCTTCGGCAAACAGATCCGACATCCGGATCTTGAGGCGCTGGCTCACTTGCTGAAGCTTGTCATAGCTCAGCGTCAGCCGGTCATGCTCGACCTTTGACAAGGTCGAGACGGGGATTCCGGACTTGGCGCTCATCTCCTTCAGCGTCCATCCGTTTCGCGACCGGATGCCGCGCATCACGGCGCCGAGCGTCGGCGGGCTCGAGCGGTCTGTCATCAGTTCTGCCATTCCCTATTTGACAATTTTCCAATCAGGATCATTATGTCCCTATTGGGCCAAGAAGTTTCAACCCCTTGGTAAGGGGTCGCGCGGCTTGCCGCAAGGGTCAGCAGGCCCGGATGAAAAAGAGGGGAAAAAGGATGCGTATACTCCACAAAGCCCTGATCGGGCTCGCCGCAATCGCGGCGGTGCCGCTTGCGGCGCAGGGCCCGGTTCCCGCTCCTGCGGCAAAGACCAGCGAGGCGCCGCCTCTGCCCGCGACGAAATCCACTGAGGCGCCGGCGCTCACTGCGACCGATCTTGAAGCCTTTCTCGATGGCTTCATGCCTTATGCGCTCGAGCGCGCGCGGATTCCCGGCGCGGTCGTGGTCGTCGTGCGCGGGGACGGGGTCGTCCTCGAAAAGGGCTATGGCTATGCTGACGTTGCGGCGCGCAAGCCTGTGTCACCCGAAACCACGCTGTTCCGGCCAGGCTCGGTATCGAAGCTTTTCACCTGGACGGCGGTGATGCAGCAGGTCGAGGCGGGCAAGCTCGACCTCGACAAGGATGTGAACGCCTATCTCGACTTCAGGATTCCGCCTTTCGAAGGCAAGCCGATCACGCTGCGCCACATCATGACCCATACCGCGGGGTTCGAGGAATCGATCCGCTATCTGATCAGCAATGATCCCAAGGCCGCGATGCCGCTCAAGAAGCAGATGCCGCTCGCGCTGCCCGAGCGCGTCTTCGCCCCGGGAACGACGCCCGCCTACTCCAATTACGCCACGGCGCTCGCGGGCTATATTGTCGAGCGTGTCAGCGGCGAGGATTTCGACAGCTACGTCGAAAATCATATCTTCAAGCCGCTCGGCATGGATCACGCAACCTTCCGCCAGCCGCTTCCCAAGGCGCTCGCGGCGGACATGGCCGGGGGATATCCCGATATCACGCAAAAGGCGCGGCCCTTCGAGATGGTGATCCCGGCGCCCGCAGGCAGCCTCTCGGCGAGCGGCACCGACATGGGCAAGTTCATGATGGCGCACCTCAAGGATGGTGCCGGCCTGCTGCGGCCCGAAACCACAAAGATGATGCACGATTACCGGGCGCCCGGCGTCGGCCCGCTCAACAGCATGGCGCTCGGCTTCTACGAACAATGGGTCAATGGCCACCGCGCGATCGCGCACGGCGGCGACACCGTCTGGTTCCACTCCTACCTCTGGCTCTTTCCCGATGCTGACGTCGGGGTCTATGTCTCGATGAACAGCCCGGGCAAGGAAGGCGGCGCGGGCGCGGTGCGCAGTGCGCTCTTCCACGGCTTTGCCGACCGTTATCTGCCCGGGACCCGGCCGACGAGCCGGGTCGATGCGAAAACCGCAAAGCAGCACGCCGAAATGATGGTCGGCCATTATGAGGTCAGCCGCGGGTCGTTTACGAACTTCATGAGCCTCTTTGGCCTCATCGGCCAGGCGGCCATAACCCTGACCGAGGACGGCAAGATCCATGTGCCGGGTCTCGATGGTCTTAGCGCCGGCGCGCGCGACTGGGTGGAGGTCGAGCCCTTCGTCTGGCAGGATAGCGGGACGGGCGAACGCCTCGCGGCCGAGGTCAACGATGGCAAGGTCGTGCGCTGGAGCCTCGATGCGGCATCGCCCTTCATGGTCTTCTGGCCGGCGGCCGCCGGCAAGAACGCGGCGTGGCTCGTGCCCGCGCTGATCGCGGCGCTTGGCATCGCGCTCCTCGCCGCGCTCGCCTGGCCGGTCCGCGCGCTGGTCCGGCGCAGCTTCTCCGCGCCTTTCGCGCTCGAGGGCAAGCCGCTGCGCGCCTATCGCCTCTCGCGCGTCTTTGCATGGCTCGTGCTAGTCGCACTCGCCGGCTGGTTTGGACTGATCGCGGCCTTCTCGGCCGATATCGGCAGCATCGGCGGGCCGCTCGACTGGCTCATTCACCTGCTTCGGATTCTGACGCCTATCGCCTCCTTCGGGCTCGCCGCGACGGCGGCCTGGCACCTCTGGCTCACCGTCCAGGGTCGGCGCAAGTGGACGATGAAACTGGGCGCGGTGCTGCTCCTTCTGGCGGGACTGGTCCTCGTCTGGGTGACGCTCGCCTACCATCTCTACGGTTTTGGAATGGTCTATTGATGGCGGGGCAGATCCGCCGCGGCTTGACGCTCGACCTTCGGGTCGAGCGTTTTGCCTACCATCGGCCGTTCCGCATCTCGGGCCATGTCTTCACCGAGACGGCGCTGCTTGTCGCGACTCTTTCGGATGGCGAACATAGAGGGCGCGGCGAGGGGGCGGGGGTCTATTATCTCGGCGACGATATCGCTCACATGGTCGCCGAAGCCGAGCAGGTGAGGGGCGCGATCGAGCTCGGGGCGACGCGCGAGGAGCTCCAGAGCTTGCTGCCCCCGGGCGGCGCGCGCAACGCGCTCGACTGCGCGTTCTGGGATCTTGAGGCGAAGCAGCAGGGGCGGCCTGTCTGGGAGCTCGCAGGCCTCGAGACGCCAAGGCCGCTGCGCTCGACGCTGACCCTTGGCGCCGACAGCGCGGACAAAATGGCGAAGGCCGCGCTCGCGATCGACCCCGAGGCACCGGTCAAGGTCAAGCTCACCGGCGATCTTGAAGAGGATGCAGCGCGCGTTGCCGCGATCCGCGCCGCGCGCCCCGATGCCTGGATCGGCGTCGATGCCAACCAGGGCTATGACATGGCGACGCTTGCTCGCCTGCTGCCGGTGCTCATCGAGGCGAGGATAGCGCAGCTTGAACAGCCGCTAAAGCGTGGGCGCGAGGCCGATCTCGATGGCGTTGCGCGCCCGCTTCCCTTCGTCGCGGATGAAAGCGCGCTGTCGCTTTGCGATACCGCCTCGCTCGTCGGGCGTTTCGACGTCGTCAATATCAAGCTCGACAAATGCGGAGGACTGACCGAGGCCCTGGCGATTGCGCGGCAGGCGAGGGCGCTCGGGCTCGACGTGATGGTCGGCAACATGGTGGGCACCAGCCTCTCGATGGCGCCTTCCTATCTCGTCGGGCAGCTGTGCGACATCGTCGATCTCGATGGCCCGACCTTTCTCGCACACGATCGCGACCCCGGGGTCTTCTATCGCAGCGGCATGATCCATTGCCCGCCCGAGGTCTGGGGCTAAACCCTTTTCATGTCCTAAATGGGTTGACAATTTTCTAATTAGGACAATAGTTGAGGAAACGAAATATCGATCGAAGGACGCGATGATCGGGTCATTCCCCAGGGCGCGCCGCGCGGGCTTTCGCGAGGCGGGTGAAGGCGGCTCCTGGCTCATCGGCGATCCGGCGCATTTTCACGGGCCCCGCGGCGCATATTCGCCTCGCGGGACAGGTCTGGGGGTAGGACGATGAAGAAGAAATTGCTGGTGGCGGGCAGCCTTGCGGCGCTGGCGGTGACCATGCCGGCGCACGCGGACGAAGCGGCCGATAGCGAGCAGGCAATTGTCGTCACCGCGCAAAAGCGCGAGCAGCGGCTGATCGACGTGCCGCAGTCGGTGAGCGTTGTCTCGGGCGATGCGCTCGAAAACGTCCAGGCTACGAATTTTGCGGACTATCTGAAGCTCGTGCCGGGGCTCCAGCTCAACCAGACGACTCCGGGCTTCGGCCGCCTCGTGCTGCGCGGCGTCAACACCGGCGGCGTTGCCTCGACGGTGGCGGTCTACCAGGACGAGACGACCTTCGGCTCAAGCAGCGGACTTGCGAACGGCGCGATCCTCGCGGGCGATTTCGACACGTTCGACATCGAGCGGATCGAGGTCCTGCGCGGCCCGCAGGGCACGATCTACGGCGCAAGCTCGATGGGCGGCGTCCTCAAATATGTGACGCGCAAGCCCGATACCAGCGCGCTCGAAGTGCGTGCACGCGCCAGCATCGAGACCGTCAAGGGCGGCGATGAATCCTATCTTGGCAGCGCTGTTGTCAACCTGCCGCTCGGCCAGACGGTCGCCTTTCGTGCATCGGGCTTCTACCGCGATTTTGGCGGTTTCATCGATTCGATCGGTACTGCAGGTTCGGATATCGAAAAGGACATCAACAGCTCGAAAAGCTATGGCGGGCGCGCCTCGGTGCTGTTCAAGCCGTCCGAGAATTTCTCGGTTCAGCTCAGCGCCTATCTCCAGAATCTGAAGACCGACGCATCAAACAGCGTCGACAGCGATCCCGCGACCGGGCGAACGCTTTACGGCCGGCTTTCGCAATCGCAGTTCGTCCCCGAATTCACCGACGTGCGCTACCGCGTCTACAGCGCCGTCGTCGATGCCGATCTTGGCTTTGCCAACCTCGTGTCGGCAACGAGCTACAGCAGCTTGTCGCAGTCGTTCCGCGGGGATCTTACGACCCAATATGGCGGGCTCATCGAGCTCTTTTTCGGGGTTCCCAACGATTTCTATCAAGGTCAGCTCACCCGCGTGCGGCGTTTCTCGCAGGAAATTCGCCTTCAATCCCCCGAGAATGAGCGGTTTGAGTGGCTCCTTGGCGCCTATTACACGCGCGAGAAGGGGATCATCGATCAGACCTTCCATGCGGTCGAACCCGGGACGCTCACCCCCATCGACGGCCTCCCGCTGCTCGGCGTCGCCGCGATCAACTCGCGCTACCGCGAGCTTGCGGGCTTTGCCAATGCGACAATCCATTTTGGCGAGCGCTTCGATCTGACCTTTGGCGGCCGCTACAGTGGAAACAGGCAAAGGGCTGACCAGATTTCGGACGGCGTCCTTGCCGGCGGGCTCATCGAGCTCCCCGAGGCGCGCTCGTCGGAGAATGTTTTCACCTTCTCGCTCGCGCCGCAGTTCGAGATCAGCGATCAGGCCACCCTCTATGCCCGCGTCGCCAAGGGCTTCCGCCCCGGCGGGCCCAACGTTCTTGCGCCAGGGGCCCCGGCAGAGCTTGCAACCTATGGCTCGGACTCGCTCATCAGCTATGAAGTCGGCCTCAAGGCGGAAACCCTCGACCGCAGCTTTGCCATCGATGTCGCGGCCTTCCATATCGACTGGAAGGGCATTCAGGTCTTTGGCCAGGTCAATGATTTCGGAGTCAACTTCAACGGCGGCAAGGCGAAGAGCGAGGGTGCCGAGTTCACGGCCACCCTGCGCCCGACGCGCGGGCTCACCGTCTCGGTCAACGGCGCTTACACCAATGCCCGGCTGAAGGATGACACGCCCCCGCTCGTCGGCGGTATCGCAGGCGACCGTCTGCCCTATACGCCCAAGTTCAGCATCGGCGCCAACGCCGATTATGAGTGGGCGCTCGGCGGCGACACCAAGGCCTATGTCGGCGCTTCGGTGCGTAGCCTCTCCAAGCAGCCTGCGGGTTTCGATTTCGAGTTCCGCACGCTGAACGGTCGTCAGCGCTATCTTCCCGCCTACGAGGTTGTCGATTTGCGCGCCGGGGTCGATTTCGGTCCATATTCGCTCGAGCTTTACGCGAAGAATCTGACCGACAGCGAAGGCAAGACGTCGCTCGAGGCACCGGCGAATGTGCCCCTGGGCGCCGCCGGGACCGCGGTGATCCGGCCGCGAACCTTTGGCGTGACGCTGGCCGCTGGCTTTTGAGGGCCGAGAGGAGAGACGATATCATGGCTACTGTGCTGCAACAGCGCGTGGACGCCGATCGGACGGGCGTTCCGACCCTGCCGCAGCCCTATCTCCTCTTTCTGGGCGATACGGTCGAGCCCGGCTACGCCAAGACGGCCTTCGGGCTTGCCGACTGGGCGGCGGACCGCTGCGTTGGCGAATGGTCGGTTGAAGGATGCGCCGTCACTACCGGCCTGCCGCCGATGGCGCCGCCGGAAGCACGCGCCGCAGGCGCCCGGTCGCTGGTCATTGGGGTGGCCAACCAGGGCGGCGTCATCGGCGAAAGCTGGGTCGGCGCGCTCATCGAGGCGATGGAGGCAGGGCTCGACATCGTGAGCGGGCTCCACGCGCGGCTCGCTAGCGTGCCCGCCCTCGCCGAGGCGGCGCGGCGCACCGGACGGCGGCTGATCGACGTTCGAACCCCGCCGCCGGACATTCCCGTCGGCAATGGGCGAAAGCGCAGCGGCAAACGGTTGCTGACGGTCGGCACCGACTGTGCGCTCGGCAAGAAATATACCGCGCTCGCGCTCCACCGGGCGTTCCTAGAACGCGGGATCGACGCCGATTTCAGGGCCACTGGCCAGACCGGGATCATGATCGCGGGCGGGGGCATGCCGATGGACGCCGTCGTCTCGGACTTCGAGGCGGGCGCGGCAGAGATGCTGAGCCCCGACGCGGCGCCCGACCACTGGGACCTCATCGAGGGGCAAGGCTCGCTCTTCAATCCCGCCTATGCCGCGGTGTCGCTAGGGCTCCTCCATGGCAGCCAACCCGACGTCTTCGTCGTCTGCCACGATCCCGCGCGCAAGGTGATCCTCGGGATGGAGAATTTTGCGCTTCCTGCGATCGAGGAGGTGATCGATCTCACCATCCGTCTTGGGAGCCGCACCAATCCGGCCATCCGCTGCGCGGGCGTCAGCCTCAATACCGCAAGCCTCGATGCCGAAGCCGCCGAGACGCTGATGGCGGCAGAGCGCGCGCGCCTCGGCCTGCCTGTTGCCGACCCGATCCGCGGCGGCGCGGCGTTCGACGCGCTCGTGAACGCCATCCTTGCATGATGCGAGGCGCGCAGAACCCGAGCTGGTTCCAGCGCTTTCTGCTCCCGGGTCTGGCGCTCAAGGCGGTGATCATCGGCGGAGGCTATGCGACGGGGCGCGAACTTGCCGAATATTTCGTGCCCTCGGGGCCATGGGGCGGGCTTGCGGCCATGCTGCTTGCCACGCTCGTCTGGAGCATCGTGGCCGCGCTGACCTTCGCGCTCGCGCGGCGGATGAACGCCTATGATTATCGCAGCTTCTTCGAAGGGCTGCTCGGCCCGGCCTGGATTGCGTTCGAGCTTGCCTATCTGATCTTCGTCGTATTGATCCTCGCCGTGTTCGGTGCCGCGGCGGGCGCGATCGGGGCGGCGACCTTCGGCTGGCCCCTCCTTGCAGGATCGCTTCTCCTCGCGCTTGCAATCCTCGCCGTCACAGCCTTCGGAACGGCGCTCGTCGAGACCTTGTTCAAATATGCCTCGATGCTGATCTACTCCGTCTACGCGCTCTTCCTCGTCTTCGCGCTCAGTTCCTTCGGCGGATCGATCGCGCGCAGCTTTGCGGATGCCCCGCCCCCTTCGGGCAGCTGGATGGCGGGCGGGGTCACTTATGCAAGCTATAATATCGTGGGCGCAGTCGTCATCCTCCCGATCCTTCGCCACCTCACGAGCGGGCGCGACGCCGTTGTCGCGGGACTGATCGCGGGGCCGCTGACAATGCTTCCCGCCATTCTCTTCTTCGTCGCCATGATGGCCTTTTATCCCGCAATCGGCGGTGAGACCCTGCCTTCCGATTTCCTGCTGCGGAAGATGGCAGTGCCGGGCTTTCACATTCTCTTCCAGCTGATGATCTTTGCCGCGCTGCTCGAAAGCGGGGTCGGCGCGGTCCACGCGATCAACGAGCGTGTCTCGGGCGCGATCGCAGCGCGCGGGCGGTCGCCGCTCGGGGCCGGCGCGCGCGCCCTCATCGCAGGCACCGTGCTCGCCGGCTGCATGTTCGTGGCAGCGCGCGTCGGTCTCGTCGATCTCATCGCCCGCGGATACCGGCTCCTTGCCTGGCTCTTCCTTGCAAGCTTTGTCGCGCCGCTCTTCACGATCGGCATCTGGCGCCTTTTGCGCGCTTCGTCTGCCCAACCAACGGAGGCTTTGCCATGAAACCGCTTCGCTTGCTGGCCCTGCCGCTGCTGCTCTCTATCGCCGCGCCTGCATGGGCGGACCCGCCCGCCGATATCGCTGAAAGCGTCGAGGCGGCCCGCCAGAAGGTCGGCGCGGTCGGGGTGTCGATCGCGATCGTCGAGGATGGCAAGACCACGCTCGCGCGCGGGTGGGGCGTGCGCAAGCTTGGCGAGAATGCGCCGGTCGACAGCCAGACGATCTTCCAGACCGGCTCGACCGGAAAGGCAATGACCGCCGCGGCGCTCGCGGTGCTTGTAGATGATGGCAAGATCGCGTGGGACGATCCCGTCATCAAGCATATGCCCTGGTTTCGCATGTACGACCCCTGGGTCACGCGCGAGATCACGATCCGCGATCTCCTCGTTCACCGGAGCGGGTTGGGGCTCGGTCAGGGGGACCTCATGTTCGTGCCGCGAACCCATTTGACGCGCAAGGAGACGGTCGAGCGTGTCGCCTATCTTAAGCCGAGGACGAGTTTCCGCTCGGCCTATGCCTATGACAATATCCTCTACGCTGTCGCAGGTCAGCTGATCGAGGAGGTCACGGGCGAGAGCTGGGAGGATTTCATTCGCGCGCGCGTCCTGCGCGCCGGCGGGATGAAGAATGCAACCAGCGACAGCGCGGACCGCTTCCGCACGAAGAATCGCTCATGGCCCCACGCGCGCCTTTCGGGGCCCTTGCGCGGTCTTGGTCCGCAAGAAGTGCTCGACGAGCGGGACGAACTTGGCCGTAACGGCGCGCCGGCGGGCGGGCTGGCGCTGAGCACGGAGGATATGGCGGCGTGGCTGAAGATCCAGCTTGCGCATGGCGCGCTCGGTGATGGCAGGCGCTTGTTCAGCGAGAAGCAGGCAGCCGAGATGTGGACGCCCGTGACCCCGATGCCGATCACCCCGCTTCCTCCAGAGCTCAAACCCGCGCAGCCGACCCAGCAGGCCTATGCGCTGGGCTGGCAGGTGCAGGATTATCGCGGCCACCGCCTCATCCAGCATAGCGGCGGCGTCTTCGGGTCGATCACGCGCGTCGTGATGATCCCCGACAAGAATGTCGGCTTTGCGATCATGATGAACAGCGAGGACAGCGGCATGATTCTCGGTCTCACCTATGATCTGCTCGATCATTATCTCGATCAGCCGGATTATGGCTGGGTCGAGAAATGGGAGAATTGGTTTCAGGCCCGGCTCGCGGGCGGCGCCGAATTCCTGAAGCAGGCGAAAGCGTCCCCTGCAAGGAGCGGTCCTTCGCTCGCGCTGGCGGGCTATGCGGGGCGCTACCGCGATCCCTGGTATGGCGATGTCGTGATCGGTTCGGATGCAAACGGGCTCACGATCGATTTCACCTCGACCCCGCGGATGGCCGGGAGGCTCGAGCATTGGCAATATGACAGCTTCGTCACCAGGTTCGAGGATCCCGCGATCGAGCCCGCCTATGTCACCTTCGCGCTCGATGCCGACGGCAAGGTGACGGGGGTGACGATGAAAGCGGTGAGCCCGATCGCCGATTTCAGCTGGGATTATCACGATCTCGACCTCAAACCCGTGGAGGCAAAACCATGAAGCGTCTGGCGATCCTCTTCACGGCCACCGCGCTATCGGCATGCTCATCACCCGGCGGCCCGCCGAAGGCGGCGGCAGACGCATCGCTCCACAGCCGGATGCTCGTGCTCGACACGCACCTCGACACCCCGCTTCATTTCGATCGGCAGGGATGGAATTTCGCCGATCGTCACGACCTTGCGTCCGATTTGTCGCAGCTCGACATCCCTCGGATGAAAGATGGCAATCTCGATGGCGGCTTCTTTGCGATCTACACCGACCAGGGGCCGCTCACGGCTGAGGGTTATGCCGCGGCGCTCGCCCACGCGCGCAAAAGGTCAGATGCCATCGACAAGATGATTGCTGACAATGGCAGCGTCATCGGCTCCGCGCTTACGGCCGAGGATGCACGCCGCCTTACGAGGGAGGGCAGGCTGATCGCCTTCAAGTCGATCGAGAACAGCTATCCGCTCGGCGAGGATCTTACCCTCCTTCAGGAGTTCTACGACAAGGGCGTGCGGCTCGCGGGGCCAGTACACGGAGCGAACAACCAGTTCGCCGACAGCGCCACAGACAAGCCGGGCTGGAACGGGCTCAGTCCGCTCGGAAAACAATGGGTCGCGGAGATGAACCGGCTTGGCATCGTCATCGACGCAAGCCATGCCTCGGACGCGGCCTTCGACCAGCTCATTGCACTGTCGAAATACCCGATTCTGCTTTCGCATTCGAGCCTGCGTTCAGCCTATGACCATCCCCGCAATCTCGATGAAGGCCGGCTGAGAGCACTGGCCGCGAAAGGCGGTGCGATGTGCATCTCGACTATCTACATGTCGAAGATGAGCATGTCCCCGGCGCGCGCAAAGCTGTTTGCAGATTATGAACGCATTGGCGAATTGAGCCCAGAGGCGCAGGCCGATCTCACCCGCCAATGGCGCGAGCTCGACAAGAGCGAGACGTTGTGGGCTGCTGATTTCGAGGATTATATGAAGATGGTGCTGCGCGCGATCGAGGTGGGCGGAGTGGATCATATCTGCTTCGGCGCCGACTGGGACGGCGGCGGCGGCCTCACTGGTATCGAGGATATTTCCGCGCTCCCCAAGGTCACCGAGCGGCTGAAGGCGGCGGGCTATTCAGACGCGGACATCGAGAAAATGTGGAGCGGGAACATCCTGCGCGTTCTTGCGGCCCAGGGCAGCTGACCGCAGCGGGGTCGGGCGGGTGCATTTTGCGCGGCGGACTGTCGATTGGTCGCTATTCTATGAGAAGCGCTTGAATTTGAAAATCCATACGCTGCTCGCCCGCGGATGATCACGCGCGCTGGGACATGGCGGCCGAACACGCGCCTGCCTCGTACCGACTGCGCGTGCTGGAATGAGCGATGAGGAGCGCGCCGCGTTTGTCGATTTGATCGCCGCCATTCCGCGGCCAGGGACCGGTTGCAGCGGCGCCCCGTAAGTTGCGCTACGCCAAGCCCGGCCAGCGTTAGCCGGGCGGTTATCGCGTCATCATCCATTTCGCGGGCGATGACGTTCCGGTTTTTCGTCTCGCCGCGTTCGGCAAAGGGGAGAAGGTTTCGCTTAGTCAGAGAGTGCAATGCTTTGGCTACCCTGATGAAAATCCTCGAGGGGCGCTTTGCAGGAGACGCTTCCAACTATGTCGAAGGGAGCATTTGAAAAGGTCGCCGCTGGCCTCAACGACGCTATCGCCTTCGCTGAGGGTGACAGCTCGCGCGGCAAGATCGCGGCCGCGGCGGGATATCGAAGCCATTCATTACTGGTGGAGCAGGAAGCCACCGTCTTTCGTTCGCGTCACGCGTGCCGCTCCGGTAACTTCCACCGCGCCGACGAAGGTTTCGACGGCTCCCGCCTTCAGCACCGCTCCCAACCGCTTTTCCTTTGTGCCGTCATCCGCCATCCTGATCGGTACCGACGAATAGCGCTGGACTTCCGAAACAACCTGCGCGAGCGGCGCATCGCTGAAAATCAGCTTTCCCTTGGTCCAGGACGAAGCCACGGCTTCGTTGATCCGTTCTTGCGCCCAGCGTCCCTTTGCATCCACGGTCAGCCGAGTGCCCGGTTGCATTGTAACAAGTTTCGATCGACCTTCACCAGCCAGTTGTGCCACTGAAACTTTTCCTTCGAACAGCACGACTGCGGTATCAGCTGCGCCCGAATCAACGGAAAAACTGGTACCGATTGCCTCAACCAGAGTATTTTCGTGGATAACCTTGAAGGGGCGATCCGCATCACGCGCCACATCGAACAGAACACGTCCCTTGTCCAAGCGGACTGTTCTTTGATCAGTGCTAAGCAGCACTTCCATATGCGTGTCCGCATCCATGAAGATCTTTGATCCGTCCGCCAGGATGTCAACGGCGGAGCAAAAACCGGCCACGGGGCGGCGCAAAAGCAGGCCACTTTCTTGCGCGCTTGAGCCCGCCGGGAGGGCGTAGCCCGAGCGGCGGGCTCAAGCGCGCGTTGCGGTTTTCTATGG